>Ga0137375_10009378_pt1 | contig 11618 bp, 9 predicted proteins | sample SagtaG_24_FD_104936 | JGI IMG/M metagenome (GOLD analysis project Ga0137375, IMG submission 104936) | Vadose zone soil microbial communities from Sagehorn Ranch, Mendocino, California, USA - Sage1_R_113_16 metaG | ecosystem: Environmental > Terrestrial > Soil > Vadose zone | place: USA... | reverse complement strand
TGTCATCGGCTGCCTGTGTACCTGCCGTGTACGAATGGGGTCGACGCGACGTTGATCTGTCTCGCGATCGCGCCGCGGGAGCGCGCGGCGTCTCTATCAGTTTCAATCTGTCTCGACTGGTCTCTTGCGCGGAATCAGGCTCATAACCCAAAGGTCGCTGGTTCAAATCCGACCCCCGCAACCAACAGCCCCCAAGATTTCAAGGTCTTGGGGGCTTTGCTTTTCTGGTCGGGGCAGCGGTTACTACCGGGTTTCTCGCTGACCTGCCGAGTTCCCCGCTGGCAGCGTTGCTTTCCGCAGCGCGGCCTCGATGTCCTTGGTGCTGGCTATGGTGTATCGTTCGAAAATGGCCCGCGTCTTGTGGCCCGCCATCGCCAGCACCGCCCGCTCCGGGGTGCCGTCGTCTACGCAGTCCCGCGCGGCCGTCCGTCTGAGGTCGTGCATCCGCCGTCCGGGCTCGCGCCGTCCAGTTCTCTCGTTCACCACTCGGTACACGAACCCCGCTGCCTTGCAGGCCGTCGCCCAGGCACGCCGGTAGTCCACGATCCGGTGACCGCGGTTGTGGAATACAAGGTCCGCGACCACGGGCTCACCGTCCCATCGCCCTTCGTCCTTCTTCGTCTCCCCCTGAAACAGTCGGATCGCTCCGCGCCGCATGTCCACCGCCGACCACCGGTGCCCGAGCATGTCGCCGCGCCGCCAGCCCGTCAGGTACGCGAAGCGCGCCACGTCTTGCAGATACTCCGGCAAGGCGTTCACCACCACTTCGAACTCGGCCGGCTCGAAGAACTCCTTCCGCACGTTGGCGTGTCCCGATCGTGGGGCCGCCTACGCCTGATCGCCACGCTGCACGATCCCGCGGTCATCCGGAAGATTCTCGCGCACCTCGCCCTCTGCCACTCGGGGCAGAGTCCCGGCCCCGCCCATCGGAGCCCGGCGCCGCCACGTCCTTATCGGATCGGCTCGGGGGTCCGCGAACGCGGCGACCGCCGGCGACCGCCTCCGGAGGGCGTTCATGTTGCCTCATCGGTATTGTCTGGCCATATCGCTGGGGCGGGGGCTTTGATTCTTACGGCGGCTGCCCGCGTCGGGCGTCAGCGGTAAAGACGACTACAAAGGCAAAAGAGTGAAGAACATCCTCAAGCGCCAAAGCCCTTCCATCCGGACAAAAGCGCGGATGAAATCCTCGCCGGCATCGCTCGGTTTTGTAAACGAACTTCTATTCAAGGCGCCGGCTAGTCAGACCGAAGGGGTGGATCAAACGATTCAAACGGTCCAGTCGGAACATCCTCGAGCAGAATGCTCACCAGAGCTTTGTTGGCGCCTTCGTGGCGATAGGTTATCGCGTTCATGCCTTGTACGACGGTGGGGGCCTCCCCCACGGGGACTCCCGTTTCCAACCACTGGTGGTTGCCATCAAATTTAATGAACTTCACGCCGCTGAAGGCCAGGTATTCCCACGGCTCGAGATAGTAGGTCACCCCGGCTATCTTTCTCGTCTTACGCGGAGAGAGAGTTGTTGCGAAGACAATTTCCTTCCCGTTGACCACGCATGCCGGAGAGCTCAGAGCCTTGTGCTGCTGGCGAAGCGCTTTAATCGCGCCTAATGAGAAGTGGACGCTTCCTTCCGGAATGTTCTTGATATGGATATTGATCTGCGAGACGGCTCTGTATCCGAATGGTCTTAAGGAGCGTTTGATCGTCACCGGGATGCCCTGGGCGTGATACGGATATTTGAAAAGGTCCTTCGTTGCGGGCGCCGGCAAAATCACGGGACGCGGATGCGGCGTCCCATCACCGAAGTCGATCGCGAACTGGTATTGGCGACTGATGTCCTGATTGTCCACCAACTCGATTGAAATGACCTCGCCCTTCCCGTCGCCTGTCACCGACAGCCCAATGACTTTGTGATTCTTCAAGTCGAGCGGACTTGAGAAACGCTTTGTGAGGGTGCACCACGCACGCGCAGGGGCGTCGGCATCAGGTGGAGTGTACGTCGCCGTGATCTGGCCGCCGGCTATGGCGCATTCGACGCCGCCGGCTTTCGCGAGGACCTCGAAACCATCCAATAGGGGATTGGCCAGCTCCAAAGACGGGCCTGTGTACCCGCCATGACCGGGAAGCGCCGTGATCTTCATCCTCAAAGGCTGAGCGGGAAATGGATTTTCGAATTTCCAGGTTTCACCGCCGCCGTTAAGCACAAGATGCTCGGCATATGCCCGGCGTCGAAAGACGTACCTGCGGGACGTGGCGCTTCTTGCGAGATGATGATGACCTTTCTTGAGCTGATAGCGCTGCAGAAACTTCTCATCCGGTCGTTTCAGCGGCTCAAGGTCGGAGGCCGGAAAATAGTTGCTCAACCGGAGCTCTTCGTATTTTGCGATCAGATCGAGAATCGCACCGGTGAGACCGTTCGCCTGAAGATCTGCGACGCGCGTTTCAAGGCCGATCGGCAACCCATGCCCCAACGCCCGGTTCATCTGATATTCGATTTCATCAAGCGTCGTGCTGGCGAAGGAGTCTTCGTCAGTCGTACGGCACGTCTTCGCCAGCATGCCGATCCATCCTAATTCCTGCGGAAAGAATGCCTTTGTATACCTCCGGCCGAACCGGCCGATTTTTTCGAAATCCATATAGGCTTCAACGCCAATCGCCGCATAGTCTCCGGAAGCGCCCCTTGATAATGGGTGCCATTGATAATTGTGCTGACTGCCTGCACCCTCCAGGAACGCCTGCACCGGCAGCCGCCGGAAGAACGTGTCCGAGATCAGTGGACTGGTGAACCACGACGCCCATGCGAAGACACGGTCGAGGGTTTCACTGCCGTCGAGAAAAGCAAAATCACCGTTCGTGTCGGTGTAAATATTGGCGAAATTGTCCGCGATGTCGGCCAGAAGGTTCGACCGTAGATCCGGAAAGAAATATTCGCCCTTGTAAGCCGGCAGGTGATGGATGGCGGCGCCCGGATCATGACCTTCAAGCGGCGTGTCATATCGTTGCCTGTAAACGCCAAGCTCGGCCGCCGCCGCGTCGACCCACACCATGGTCATAATCTCGTTATCGATGATGATGTCGTTTTCACCGTCGCTGAAGTAACCCACATACTCTGCAGGTAAACCCGCCGTATGAACGATGTACTGAATTGGATTCGCCGGATCTTGTTCAATCGATGCCAGCACAGCCGGGCTTTCCTTGGCGAGCCGGGGAGTGGGAATAGGGCTCACGTAGGCGTCAGCTGTTGAAATGAGACAGGACAACATGTGGAAGCCGAATTTCAAGCCATGGTCGTGAACTTGAGTCACGACCGAGCGCAAGTCGGGCAACCCCGACGGGTAGTTATTCGTGTTGATCGGGTAGGAGCCGGCCGTCCGCGACCAGGTCCAGACGTACGCCATGATATGTTTGAATCCGCCTCGCAGAGCGTAGTTGATGACGGCAGCGGCGTTGGCCGCGGTAATGTCCACGAATAAATATGAAGAATGCACATCGGGATGTTGCTTGGCCCATGTGCCGCCAATCGCTGGGTGCGGCAAATCGTGTTGAAGCTCAACCGCTTCGACGAGAGCGAGCCATTGGCTCGTGGGGCACGCCAGTAGAGCGACTTTCAGACGCGGCAATCGGGGCGTTGGCTCAAGCGCCGCGGGAAGCGCCGTGGGCGAGATCCCATGCAGACTTGTTGACGTGCAAATGATGTGAGTCTCGATATCCAGCGCCAGTTCGCTGACGACATAGCCGCCACGGTATATGATGCCGGCAAAGTCACTGCTGTCCTCTCCGTCAATACGCACTCGGCCGATCAGAATCTGGGAAGCGCTGCCGGCGAGGTCGCCGCCAATCTTGAGAAGCTCAAATGAAAAGTGTGTTTCATACGCTTGACACCGCAGCAGCACCTGACCGTCACTAAATGCAAAAGACAGGCGGCCCTCCCAGGCACTGGTGGATGTGTAGCTGACGGACTGCGCTCCTATCAGAGTCGAACCATCGTGGTATGCCGCGAAGCGGACCGGCGGCGTGATGATGTTATCGCCTGTGCTTATCGTGAGGACTTCACTCGCGGCATTCGCCTTCTTAAGCTTGAAAGTCGCAAGAGGATTGCTGAAGACAACGTGGGTTGTGTCTTCGGTAATTGCACCTGCCATATCACCGACCTCCTCCGGAATCTAAGGAATGGTGAACTGGAGTCCACTGATGACTGTTCCGTCCGAGGATGGGCAACATGAACGCCTTCTGGAGGCGGTCGCCGCGCCCGCGGGCCCGGTCACCGTGACATAAGGTGCCCATACTCGGACGTTCGGAGCCGATGACACAGCGGCATGCGCGTTTGAGGCCTGTCATGCTGAGCCGTGCGATGGGCGCTCTGACCATCCTGTCTTCCTCCCTTTCCGAACCTACCGGCTCACTACGACGGGAGTGGACAACATCGACTGCGTGTAGTCATCCACCCGTGGCGAGGTGCCGACGCGGTGCACAGCGAACTGGCATGACGACGTGCAGGGGTCCGTTGGGCACGCTCGCCATGGGCGGAACTTCGTGACGAGGACCGCGGGTGATCGCAGGAGGATTCGTGGCGTTTCCGGCAACGTGACGCCGTCACATACCGCCTTCACCTCGTACTTGAAAAGATCTGCGCGATCGGCCCCGGGGAATGCCCCGTTGAGGACCGCTGTCAACGTCCCATCACTCGCTATCACGGCGGTGGCCCGGTCCAATCGCACGCGGGGACGTTCCGGCCATGAACCCACTGCAGACCGCAGGTTCTTCATGATCCAGCGCTCCCGCCCATCCCGATGTACGAACCCATCCCCGTAGGATTCGCACTTTCCGCTTTTCGGATCACATTGCGGGCTCGAGTCGTACGCGACCCACAGAATGGCCGTCTGGATGTCTGCATCGTAGACGGCGCGAGCGGCCCTGACGGTGAAGGGAACCTGGTTCGAGCCACCGGAGCCCTCGGATGCTCTGAATCCCATCTCGCCGATGGCCAGCTGCGTACCCGGGCTTTGCTCGACGAGGTGGCGTTTGATCATGCGAAGCTCGTTCGAGACGGTGGACTCGCTCCCGCCACGGAGCTTGTTGATCGTTTCATACGATGAATACAACGCCCACTCGGGCCGGACATAAGGAATCACATACGAAAGGACGTTGCCCGGTACGTCGCGTGCCATCTGGTACGCGTTGAACTCGATGGCGTCACTGACGGTCACGCCGGTCAAGCCCTGCGCAAGCGCGTCCCTGACGCCACGGCGGATGCCGAGCTGTCGCAGCTTGAACCAGGTGGCGATCGCCAGGAGTCGATCTCGCACCTTCTCCGGGGTCGAACATTCCGCGCGTCGATTGCCGGGGTGTCTCGTCCAATCGCCCGGATTCCCGCAGAAGACGTGGTTGTCGGCCTCCCAGTTCGAGAGGATGAATGTCTTGCCGGTATTCGCGTACTGCCGGTGGAGCTCGACGGTGAGTGCCCGGTACTCCTCGATGATGGCGGGCTGATTGCGATATAGCTGTTCGGGATTCAAAAAGAAATCATTCCAGCCTGTGTCGCCTGAAGTGACTGCGTCGTAGACAGTGAGGACGACAGTCCTCGCCTGAGCGTTGCCCATCGCCGACCGATACTGCTCGCTCGCTGCGGCGCAGGCGAGAAAGGGCTTGTCGGCACAGCGGAAGGCATCTTCGCGAAAGCCGTAGGGAAGAGACAGGCCGTTGCCTTGGATCAACTCGCCTCGCACTCTTGGTGTCATGATCAACCGCAGGGTGCTGAAACCCGACAGGTGCAGATCCGCGGCACCCAGGCCGATCTGATTCTTGTCGGGCGGTACCTTGTAGCCGCCCCAGAAATAGATGCCGAGAAACGAGGGCAATAGCTCCGGGGCGATGTCGCCTTCATAGTGAAACGCCGGGCTGGTCTGATCCCGGCCAGCGACCCGGCCGCGCACGCTGAGATCGCACGCGGTCGGTCCCGTCGGATAGTTGGAGAGGGCGATGTTGATCTGGTAGTTGTCGGGTCGCCCAGTCCCGGGCCAGCTCACCGTCGTCGGCAGCGTCTTCCCATTGCAGACGGTCGCCACGCTCTGGTTGTGACCGTTTAGGGTGCCGTAAAGCTCGAAGTAGCGCTTCCCGTGCGCCAGACCCTGATCCCGGATGCCCGTAATCTCGAGGGGTGGCGCGCGCAACAGGCGAGGAGCCAAGGCGTTGGAGCCCTGGTAGGAATCACCCACACGGCCAGTGACTATTACGCTGCAGGTCGCGCCCGTCCGTTGCTCCTCGAACGAGACGTTGATCTGGTTCTTCGTCGGGGCGTGATACTCGCGCCGCGATGTGATCTCCACGCCGTTGCAGACGACGCGGGCGAAGTAACGATCGCCGGGGAACGTGCCCCACAGTTCAAAGTAATGACGACCCTGGTGCGAACCCTGGTCGACGAGGGCGTCCAGACGTGGCTGGGCCAAGCAGACGGTGCTCATCAGGCCAAGCATGCCGGCGGCGATCGTGGTTCGGAGCCCTCGCAGGCGAAGGTGCGTCGCCGCACCTGCGGGGCCACGCTTGGGTGCTCGTGATGAACTCGTGGTCGCGCGAGCCGGCGGACGCACAAACGACAACAGCCGGCATGGGAACGAAGCCGTGCATGACGAGAACATGCATACTCCTGAAGTCAGAAAGTGCCCCGATCCCGCCCGCTTTCCGGGCGGTCGAGGTCGCGCGCCCACCGAGTTGACGTGTGATACGCCGCCCTGATCAAGAGATCGGAGATGGGCGGTGCAAGGCGAGATCGGCCCGGATCGTAGACGAGATCGTAGACGACATGGAGCCCGTTCTCAGTCATGGCCCGCCTTGCCCGAGGGTCTTCCCCAGGGTCTGCCGTGTCACAGCGCGGATGAGCCCCCTCCCACCTGGCGCCGATCCTGCCAGAGCGGGGATCAGAGGTCAAATCGGGACCTTGAATCACAGGGTGGGAGCCCTCCACGGGACCATCAGGCAACAGCAGGGCAGACGTCCGCGATCTCGCGTATCGGTGTTCTCTGGAATTCTGATCACATCGACCCCGAGTATCGGGAAAGCCAAGCCGCCGGACGAGCCGAGATTCACTCGCTCGAGGTCAGGGGACCGGGTGAATTTGACCGCGCCTTCCGGACAGCGGCGGCCGTGCGCGTTGAAGCGATCGTCGTGGTGTCGTCGCGACTGATGTCGCTGAACCGGCAGCGTGTCATCGACTTAGCGACACGGAACGGCACCCCACTCGTGACCGGCTGGGGAGGCTGGCCTCAGGCGGGCGCGCTCCTGAGCTACGGGCCCGACCTCGACGGGATCGTCCGCCACGCCGCCACCTACGTGGACAAGATCCTCAGGGGCGCGAAGCCAGGCGGCTTGCCTGTCGAGCAGCCCACGAAGTTCGAACTAATGATCAACCTCAAGACCACCAAGGCCCTCGGCCTGACGATTCCGCAGTCGCTCCTCCTGCGAGCAGATCGGGTCATTCAGTAGCAGCCCGAGCCGTTTGTGCCAAGACTGTGCCCAACTCAGGTGCACTCGGGCGCATTCGGGCAAGGTGAGTGCAGAGGCGTTGTCGTAGTAGGGCTTGACCCGACCACGCAGACCCGACCACGCTGCTTGACAGTGCCCCGTCACGGGAGCAGTATCGCGCCGGTGGGCGTGGCTTCGCTCCCTACCCTCGATGACTCGGGAGGATTGGACGTGACCCCAATCGCCTCGTGATTGTGCCAGCTCACGAGGACCGCGCCACCAAGGAGACGTCATGGCCACCCGCCGTCGCATCACCTGCAATGTTGGAGCGAACGAAGTGCTCTTCCCCGATTCGCCGATCATCGTCGAATCGGTCGATGGACTCGATCCCCCTTCGGCGCAGGGCGGCATCGTCGTCGCCGGTTCGCGCGGCAGCGTGCGCCTCACGAAGAAGGGCCGCGTCGCCACCTGGTCGCCGGACGGTCCGCTCACGCCGGGCCATCACACGCTGCTCGTGAGAGGGCTCGTGAGCGCCAAGCGGCGCGGCATCGCGGATGAGCTGCGGCTGCCGTTCTTCCTCACGGACTCGCGCGCGAAGGTCCCGCGCACCGTGCGCGTCGGGAGCATGGTGAGACTGCGCGTGGGCGAACTCTCGACCGAGCGACTGCCCGCCCACCGACGGCCGCAGGGCACGTTCATCGAATTGATGAAGGCGTCGCATCGCACCACCGGCGCGCCCGTGGCGCTTGCGTACAACCAGGCGGGCCGCGAGATCGATGCCGATGCGTTGCTCAAACGGCTCGTGCGGCGTCGCCTGAAGAAGTACGGCAAGCTGCATCCGACGCTGCACGACCGGATGCGGGGCTTGAGTCCCCGTGCGCGTGTCGCGGTCGTCATCTGGCTGCGGGCGCCCGAGGCGCTCGAGTTCGAGGAGAAGAAGACGAGAGGCGAGACGAAGCGACCGACGCGTGAGGCCAGCGCCCGGCGCAAAGCCAGCGCCGCCGTAGCCCGGCGTTTCGCAGCGGACCTGGTGTCGGCGAAGCTGGCGAAGGAAGGCCGACCCGATCCGCTCGCACCCGTCGTGTACGCCGAACTCACCCGCGAACAGATCGATACCGTCGCCGCCGACCGCGACGTCCTCGCCCTCTTCCTGCACGAGACCGAAGGCCTCGACGACCTCACCAACTCCATGGGCATCGCCAATTCGGACGATGTGCACGCGACCGGCGTCAACGGCTCGGGCGTGAAGGTCGCCATCTGGGATAACGCGCCCGACGACACCACGAACCTCGTGATCGCCGCGCGCTTCAAGTCCTCGGGACTGACCACGGCGCAGCATGCGCGACACACGCACGGCATCGTCCGGAACATAGAAGCCAACGCACCGCACGGGCACGCGCGTTCCTGCTCGCTGCACTCGGCGAACACCAAAGACCTCGAGGCGCTGCGCTGGGCCGCCAATGCGGGCTGCACCGTCATCAGCCAGAGTTTCCACAGGCGAAGCGAGCCCAAGTCGGACGACCTCTCCTTCGATGACATCTACAAGGACTACCTGGCGCTGCACTGGCCCTACCCGACGATCTGTCAGGCGGCCGGCAACTACTGGGACGGCGATTACGACCACATCGACCCGCCCGAAGCCGAGTACGTGAATCACAAGGGCTTCAATGGCCTGGTCGTGGGCAATCACGACGACACGGCGTCCGCCATGTCGGGATCTTCCGTGTACCGCAATCCCTCCAGCCTGCCCGGCGATCGCGAACTTCCCGAGATCGCTGCCAACGGCACAGACGTGACCACTGTCGGCCTCACCATGAGCGGCACCAGCATGGCGTCGCCCGCGGCGGCGGGCGTCGTCGCACTGATCCAGCACCAGAGCCCGACGCTCAAGTCGTGGCCCGAAGGCTGTCGCGCGATCATGCTGGCGGGCGCGAAACGCAACATCGCCGGCAACACCTGGTGGCAGGATGTCCTTGGCCATGTCGACGCCGCCGACGGCACCGGCGCCGTCGACGCGCTCGAGGCGATCAACATCGCGAAGACGCACCGCGGGCGCAACGACAGCGCGGCACGCCGCGGCTGGGACATCGGCACCCTCGGCTCCAGCGACTTCAGTGCCGGTAAGCTCAGCACGTTCGCGTATCGCGTGCGGGTGCCCAACTTCTTCTTCGCGCCGAGGCATGTAAAGGTTGCCTTGGCGTGGGACAGCCGGGTCACCACGATCTCGATCGCCGGCATCCAGATCCCTGTGTCCTCGACCCTCACCGTCGACCTCGACCTGATGATCTATGACAGCCGCGGCAACCTGGTCGGCTACAGCGGATCCTACGACAACAGCTACGAGATCGCGGAGTTCGAGGGGAAACCCGGCGAGACCTATGACATCCGCATCCGCCGCTGGTCCGGCACCGACGACACCTGGTACGGCATCTCGTGGACTGTGACCGGCGGCTTCCAGTGGGCGGACACCACCCACTACACCGTGCTCGACCAGGTGCTTTCACGCCGGCGTTGAGGCGGGAGCAGTCGGAGCGCCTCGGCCTGACGCTCCCGCAATCGCTGCTGGTCAGGGCGGACGAGATGATTCAGTAGGAGACCGACCGGCTTGTGCTGCCAGCGGCTCCTCGGGCGGGCGGTGTCCGAGTCTGGGCGCTTATGTCACAGGGACGGGCCCACGAGGGGGCGACCGGCGCCGGAGGTCGTTCATGTTGTATGCTCCCCGCGCCGACGGGCGATCTGCTACCGGATTTCTACCGGAGAACTGCCTCCAACGTCCTACAGCCGGAGGCCAAGGCCGATGCTGCCAACCGCGCGTTTCTTCTGCGCCGCGCTGTAACGCGTTGGAGGGCGTGCAGGCCGACTATCGGCTCATAACCCAAAGGTCGTCGGTTCAAATCCGACCCCCGCAACCAAACAGCCCCCAAGATTTCAAGGTCTTGGGGGCTTTGCTTTTCTGGCGATCGGCCGAGTGACTCGCGATTGTGCGGGAACTGTGCGGGTTGGCGAATGGGGGAGTGCTCCATGGTCTCCGGCGCCGACGAGAACTGGACGTCGCGAGGCGTCTACGCCACAATCTGCCGACTTTATCGGATCGAGCCACCGTTCTACGAGAATCGGCGGCTGTCGCAACGCGACTTTAAGGCAAACTTTAAGGCAATCGAGTCTGAGTTCGTCTCCCGAGTTGGCCCGCGTGAACTGCACAGGCGTCAGCGTCAACCTAGCAAGGGCCTTCCCCCTTCTGAACGCCATTTGCAAGCCCACACGGTTTTCGACAAAATCCACGACTATATGCAGGCCCATTGCGTTGGTATGACCCAACCTACGGGCAGTGGCCGAGGGCAGGCGCGTGTTTTCGGCCTAGGAACTGCGGGACGGTACCCGCATTTGGATCATACCGAGGCCGACCGATCGGTGACGACCATCCTGCTGCCCGAGGAATACTGACAGTGATCGGCTACCCAGACATTACGAACGAGGACGTTCACTCGTCGCTTGAGCACTCGGTAATGGCACCTGCCGTGGCACCGGTCCCGACCGCGGATCAGAAGAGAGGTGTCGAGATGTCGCCCCACAACACATGAGGTGGCGGGGTCTCGATCCCGGTGATCACGCCCGTCTGGGTATTGACACGGACCACGATGATCGGCTCGCGCCCGTAAGCCGTCTTGATGATCGCCGCGCCGCGGGCATCAGAATCGTGACTCCGCACCCGCGTGAAAAGCACGCGGTAGCGGGCAGGGTCGAAGTCGATAGGGACGTGATGCCCGCGGTCGGTCGCGGGGTCGAGCGGGAGGTCGGCGATCCTCCAGGTATCGGGGAGGACGTAGACGAGGAGCTTGGCTCCCCGTCCAGCGGCGTCGATCCGGTCGCGGACCTCCGCTCCGGACGTGGCCACGCGAACCGCCGCGCGAAGAGGCTCCGCGGTGAGACGCGCGGGCGAGAGCACGGCCATGTCGTCGGTGTAGAACGCTGACAGGTGCCGGAGGGCGTAGTCGCGCACCTGATAGCCGACTGCGACGCTCGCGGCCACGACGACGAGCCAGAGCACCAGCGCCGCCGGAACTCTCCACTCGCCTGCCGGCGGCCAGGGGATCAAGCGCGGCATCGGGCGGGGCAGAAACATGCCCGTCCGCCGCTGGTACGCGCGGTACGCCTCGCCGAAC
>Ga0137375_10009377_pt1 | contig 11618 bp, 10 predicted proteins | sample SagtaG_24_FD_104936 | JGI IMG/M metagenome (GOLD analysis project Ga0137375, IMG submission 104936) | Vadose zone soil microbial communities from Sagehorn Ranch, Mendocino, California, USA - Sage1_R_113_16 metaG | ecosystem: Environmental > Terrestrial > Soil > Vadose zone | place: USA... | reverse complement strand
GCATCGACATCGACGAAGACGGCGCGACGATCGTCTATCGCGTGCCTGCATCTCCGGCCGCACTCATTCCGGCCCCTCCCCCGCAGCCAGAACTAGGCGATTGCGTTGGGGGAATGCTCACACGGCTCATCCGCTAGCGCGGAGTGGTCGTGGTCGCTAGGCGCCTCAACGCTGCGAGCGCCGCGACGGACCACCGGGCCCGTCAGCCTCCCCTGCCCCTCCGTGGGTGTGCGCTTGAATCTTGCGCGCCGCGACGGTGAGAAGAGCGGCGACCCCCGCCTGGACCGCCGTTTCGAACTCCTTCGCCCCCTGGGTGAGCCGCTCCGCGCTCACGCCAGGCTCGAACGCTTCTCGGAGGCGACGGTGACGCGCTTGACGCTCCATCCGGCGCTCGAGCTTCTGGGTATGCTTCCACTCGCGCAGCTTGCGACGCCGCAGGCTCTCCTCGGGAAAAAACAGCCTCCGCAGCTGAAAGAGGAGCCCAATACCCCACCCCAAAAGCACCCAATAATACCAAGTGCCTCCCGTGAACCGTCGATCGACGAAATAGAGGATCGCGTTGACGATGACATACGTGAGCAGCGAAGAGACGAACTTGTTGAAGAGACGGGAGCGTTCGTCGGCGAGCTCACGCGCTTCGTTCTGACGAGCCAGCTCTTCGGCCCGCGTTTGGGCCAAATCCGTCGTCGCAGCCTCGAGGGCCTCACGATCGATGCCCACTTCTCCGGCCATTTCGACCAGCTCGTCGTGAGAAAGGTTCTGGTTTCGGAGGCTCTGCTGGCGCAGGGCCCGTTTGAGAATCTCAGTCACCTCCTCCTGGCTGTAAGTGCGCTTCGAATCCGGATCGGGCATTGCGCCAATTCTGACCACGAATCCGCCGGCCGCCAAGGTGGACCGCGCTGGAAAGAGGACCCCCCGGCTGCGGCGACGTCAGCTACTTGTCACATGGGCCTGCCAGACTGGCGGCATCGCGCGACCCGCTCGTCAGACCCTCCCGCCAACCATGCTCCTCCGATTCGCGCTGCTCCTCACCACCTGCCTCTTCTGTTTCACCGGGTGCCGTTCGGAAAAGAGCGGAACCGAGCCGGCCGCCGCCGGCTCGGTTCCACGGGGCCCCCCCGCGATCGCCACCTCGTCGGCGACGAGCCCGGGCGCGGCGGGCACGGTCACGCTTCTCCTCGCCTATGGCAGCGAAAAAAAACGTGGCTCGAAGAGCAAGCCCGTAAGTTCGAGGGAGCGAGGGCGCGCATCTCGTCGGGAAAACTGATCCGCGTCGACGGCCGCGCCATGGGATCCGGCGAAGTCGTTCAAGCGATCTTGAGCGGTGAGCTCAAGGCCCACGTGTTCAGCCCTGCTTCGGGTGCGTACGTCTCGCTCCTCAACCAAGCTTGGTTGTCGCAGCCCGGTCACACGGCTCCCCTTTCGCCCGCTGGCGAACCGGTCGTGCTCTCGCCGCTCGTCATCGCGACCTGGAGGCCGATGGCGGAGGCACTCGGCTGGCCACACAAGGCGCTCGGCTGGAAAGACCTCATCAAGGTGAGCGCCCATCCCAAAGGTTGGGGCGCCCATGGGCACGCCGAATGGGGGCCCTTCAAGCTCGGGCACACGCATCCCGAGTTTTCGAACTCGGGCCTGCTGTCGGTCTTGGCGGAAGCTTATGTCGGGGCGAAGAAGACGCGCGGGCTCACGACAGCGGACGTTGCCGCCAAGGCGACGCGGGAATTCGTGACCGGCGTCGAAAAAACCATCGTGCATTACGGAAAGTCGACCGGGTTTTTCGCCGACAAGATGGTCGAACGGGGCCCTTCTTATCTTTCGGCCGCGGTCCTCTACGAAAACCCTCGTCCTCAACTTGCTGGACGCGGATTGGCAGACCAAGAATCGAACCGAGCTCTTCGACAAAGGCGAAGACGCGCCGCAGTCTCTGGTGATAACGCCGCTCGTCTTCGCGATATGGGAAGACCGCGCGCAGGCCTTGCTGAAGGCAGCAGGCGGTCACATCTCGTGGAAGACCATTCACAAGGCAGTCGCATCGAACCGAGGTTGGCCGGCGGTGGGCGGCAAGTCGGAGTGGGGATTCGTGAAGCTCGGCCACACCGACCCCACGAAGTCGAACTCCGGCATGCAGGCGTTGCTTCTGATGACGCTCGAGCACTACGGCAAGACATCCGGTCTCACCATCGGCGATCTGCTCAAACCGACTACCAGTCGTTCATCGCAGCCGTCGAACGCGGCGTTTCCAAATTCGAGGCGTCGACCGGCACGTTCATGACGGACATGATTCGGTTCGGTCCGTCGAAATACGACATCGCCGTCGTCCACGAGAACCTGGTCATCTCGCAGATCGAAAATGCACAGGGCCGATGGGACAACCTGCGCGTGTATTATCCCGAGACGACCTTGTGGAGCGACCACCCGGCGGCGCTGCTTCGGGGTGAGTGGGTGACCGATGCGCAGAAGCAAGCGGCGCGCGCTTTCATTCGCTTCCTGCGCAGCCGTTCGCTGCAGGAGCGCGCCCTCGCTTACGGCTTTCGACCGGCCGATCCAGCGGTCCCCATCCGCACGGCGGACGCTCAGAACCCCTACACCCGCCTAGCGCAGTACGGCATCAAGGTGGAGATTCCACCGGTGGCCACGCCACCCGACGGGCCCGTCATTCGCAACATGCTGACGATGTGGTCGCGCGTCGTCGCCAACCGATGAACGATGCCGTGTGATTTGCGGGCGGTTTGCTAGTATGGGTGACCCAACACGACGAGTGGGTACTCGGCGCGGCCTTCGGCCCGCCTGCGGCCTGAAAGAAAGGTAAGAGCATGGCACAAGGGTTCTTCGGGCGTCTTGCGAATCTGTGGCGGGGTTTCGTTAGCTTGTGGATCTCGGATGTGGAGAGGAACAACCCCGAGATCGCCTACGAGAACGCCATCAACTCGATGATCGAAAAGTATTCGGGTCTCAAGCGGGCCACCGCTTCGATCATTCGGCGCCGCGAAGAGCTCGAGCAGCGCCACTCCATGCAGTCGAAAGAGCTGGCACAGGTCTCGATCGACCTGAACGTCGCCGTGGAGACCAACCAGGACGATCTCGCACTCGTGCTCATCCAGAAAAAGAACCAGCTCGAGGCGGAGGTGAACGACCTGCAGACCGAGATGAGCGCTGCGATGAAAGATGCCGATACGGCGAAGGCTTCGCTCATGCAGATCCAGGGGGAAATCAGAAAGCTCAAAGCCGAGAAGGACGCCATGATGGCCAAGCTCCAATCGGCCCAAGCCCGCATCCGCATCCAGGAACAGCTCGAGGGATTGTCGGTGGACAACGAGGTCAAGGCGCTCGACAACGTGCGCGAGCACATCAAGACCACCGTGGCGCAGGCGAATCTCGAAAAAGAGATTGCCGAGTCGTCGCTGGATCAAAGGTTGCGTGCGCTACGCGCCCAAAGCGGCGAAGTCACCGCGCGCCAACAGCTCGATCAGCTCAAGGCCGTCCAGGCTCAGAAGGCCCTCGGTCAGAAGAAGACCATGTAGCTTCGCCCTATGCCTCCCGCACAAGAGCGCGTCCTGCCGCAGTGGACCGAGGAGCTGAAGCGCCGCTACTTGCGGGGCGAGGCGTTGCAGTTCGTTCTGCACGGGAACGTGAACGACCTCGTCCTTTCGGGCGGGCGGTTCATCCGGATGAGCGACTTTCTTTCCGAGGTGCTGCTGTCACCATCCAAAGACGTCGTCATTCAATACAATGTCGGCACCGGCGTGCGCTTCGCGAAAAAACGGGCCGATGTGCCGGATCTCGATGCGCTCATCGTCGAACGTGACGCCGACAAGATCCTGCCGGCGCTCGAAAAGCTGCTGCACGGCGTCGACAAGGTGGCGGTCATCATCGATTACGCCGAGATGATCGCTCCTGCCGGAGACGCCAACTTCTTCTCCTCGATGGACCGGCAGAGCGTCGTGACGTTGCACCGGTGGTCGTTTTCTCCCGCGGTCGAGCGAGCCGACAGCGTGATACTGCTGGTGACCGAGAATCTTTCCGAGCTCAATTCCAAGATCGTCAGCAATCCGACCACGGCGATTTTGAAGATACCGATGCCCGACGAAAACGAGCGGCGTGAAGCCATCCGCGTCTCGGCACCCAAGCTCGACGCGGCATGGACCGACCGCCTCGCCGAGATCACTGCCGGTCTCAAGATCGTCCAGATCAAAGGGCTGCTGTCGCCGGAGACGACCCAAGACGGCGATCGCCAGCAGATTCTGAACCTCGTCTTCAAGCGCAAGCGCGAGATCATCGAACGAGAGTGCTTCGGGCTGATCGAGTTCGTCGAGCCCGACCACGATTTTTCGGTGGTGGGCGGGATCGAAGAAGTCAAACGAGAGCTCGCCGTCATCGCCGAGAACATGCGCGAGGGGCGGCGCAACCGCTGTCCCATGGGCATCCTGTTCACCGGGCCGATGGGCACCGGCAAGACCTTCGTCGCCGAAGCATTCGTCAAACAAACCGGCCTCACCGCCATCAAGTTCAAGAACTTCAGGAGTAAGTGGGTGGGGGCTACCGAAGGCAATCTGGAAAAGATCCTTTCGGTCGTTCAAGCGATCGGGCAGGTCATCGTGATCGTGGACGAGGGCGATCGCGCCTTCGGCAATCAAGACGGCGAAGGGGACGGAGGCACCTCGTCGCGCGTCATCGCGCGGCTCAAAGAGTTCATGTCCGATACCAGCAACCGAGGGCGAGTGCTCTTCATCATCATGACCAATCGCCCCGACAAGCTGGACATCGACATCAAACGCGCCGGGCGCCTCGATCGGAAGATTCCGTTCCTCTATCCGCAGGAACCGACCGAGGTCGAATCGGTCCTCTTGGCACAGCTTCGCAAGCATCGTATCGCTGCCGACTTGCAGTTTCCGCGCGATCGCGAAGCGGTGAGCGGGCGGCTCGTCGGCTACTCCAATGCCGATCTCGAGGCGGTGATCTTGCTGGCCAACGAGTACGCCCGCGAGACGACCATCACGGTCTCGCATCTGGCCGACGCGATGCGAGATTACCTGCCGAGCCGCGACGTCGACATGCTCGAATACATGGAGCTGGTCGCTGTCTTCGAGGCGAGCAATCGCCGTATGCTTCCAAAAAAGTACGCCGATCTCGGGGTCGACGAGCTAGAGCGAAAGCTCTCCGTACTTCGCGCCGCCGTCGGCATGCGCCGTTGAGCTGGGCCGGTGCGCCCCCAGCCGCACCGACTAAGACGCAGGCGGGCCAGAGGTCGCGCCGAGTAACACAAAGAAAGGTCAAGGAGGTCAGCGATGGAGTTTTTCCCGGAGACGGACATCACGGCGGGTCAAGCGGAGGTCATCGCTCGCGGCATGCTGGCCGTCGCGCGAGCGGAAGCGGGAATGCGCGAAGCCGAGCTCGGATTGGTCAAGAGCTTCTTCTCGGATCTGACCGGGGGGGACGTGCACCAGCTCGTTGCCCTCGAAAGGGTGACCGAGGTCGCGCCGGATGTGGTCGCGACAGCGCTCGGCTCCGACACGCTGGCCCACCTTTTTCTCAAGTCGTGCATTTTGGTGGGCTATGCCGACGGCGAATACACACCTTCTGAGAGAAGCATCGTGGAAGCGTACGCCAAAGCACTTCGTGTCGAGCAGGCGACGCTGCAGGCCCTCGAGCAATCCGTGAAGGAGTACCTGGTCGGGCAACTCGCCGGGCTTTCCAACGTGCAGGCGACTGCCGCGATCGCTCGGAAGCTCAAGCTCTGATTCGACACAGAAAAAATTCCGCATAAACGGAAAAGCCATTACGGAGACAATGCTCAGGTGGGATTGACACGAGCCTCCCGGCGCATCAGTAAAACCGTCCGTCGGGTTTCGCTGTACGCCCGGCGTGGGAACTGGGGAGGGTTGGGCCTATTTTTCCCGCGGATGCTCGCAGCAGCATGATTTCTCCGAAGACCATCGCCGCCATCCGCGACCGCGTGGAGATAGCGGCGATCATATCGGAGTCGGTGAAATTGACGCGTAAGGGGCGGAGCTTGCTCGGCCTCTGCCCCTTCCACAGCGAGAAGACGCCGAGCTTCAACGTCAATCCCGAGAAGGGGTTTTTCTACTGCTTCGGATGCAAAGAAAAGGGGAATGTCTTCGACTTCTTGATGAAGGTCGAAGGGCTCACGTTTCCCGAGGCGGCGCGGCGCCTCGCAGCCCACGCCGGCATCGAGATCGAGGAAGCGGCCACTGACGCAGAGCGGCGTGAGGCGGACGCGGCGCGCCGCGCCATCGACGACCTTTACTCCGTCAATCAGCTCGCCGCCCACTGGTTCGAACGCCAGCTGCGCGAGCATCCCGGCGCTGGCACGGCGTGGGAGGAACTTCGTCGTCGGGGGCTCATCGACGCCGGGCGAGCCGAAGCGACTGACGCCCGCGTTCGGGACGCCCTACAGGCGTTTCGTATCGGCTACGCACCTTCCGGTTGGGACGGTCTGGCACAGTTCGTGGTTCAGCAGGGCGTCTCGCCGATCACCGCCGCCAAGGTGGGTCTCATCGCGCCCCGAAAAAGCGGCGCAGGCCACTACGACTGGTTCCGACACCGGCTCATGTTCGCCATCCTCGACGTGCAGGGACGCGTCATCGGCTTCAGCGGACGTGTGTTGCCCGATGGCGAAACGGGCATCGTGGACAAGCAGAGCCCCAAGTACATCAATTCGCCGGAGTCGCCGATTTACCAGAAGGGCCACACGCTTTTTGGTCTGTATCAGGCCCGGCAACCGATCCGAAAAGAAGAGGAAGCAATCTTGGTCGAAGGTAACTTCGATGTGGTATCGCTTCACGCGCGCGGGATCGCAAACGTCGTGGCGCCGCTCGGAACGGCTTTCACCGCGCTCCAGGCCAAACTTTTGCGCCGCTATGCGCCGGTCGTGACGCTGCTCTTCGACGGCGACGCCGCCGGCAAAAAGGCGACGCGCGAGGCACGCGCGACCTGCCGCGAGGGGGGGCTCATCGCCAAGGTCGCCACCCTGTCGGCCGCGAAAGACCCCGACGACTTCGTACGCGAGCGGGGGCCCGATGCGCTCTGCGCGGCGGTGCGCGCCGCGCACGGAATTCTGGAGCACCTCATCGAAGCGGCCCTCGACGAGGCGTTCATCCGAGGCGATGCCCACGAACGCGCCGCTCGCGTGCGCGAGGTGATCCAGCTCATCGCCAGCGAGGACGATCCCACCGTTCGCGCGATGGCCCAGACGTACGCCGACAACATTGCCCAGCGGATCGGACTCCCCGACGCCGCCTCGTTTCACCTGATGAAAGACGCGGTCATGCGTGCTCTCACCGAGGCCGCCCATTCGGGTCCCCACCGCTCCGAGCCGAATGACCGCCGGCCTTCGAATCTTTCAGAACGACAAAATACAGCTCCAGGTGGCAGCGGCACCACGCCGCCCTGGAAGGCGCGATCCAGGGATCAGCGGGCGGAGATCGGCCTGTCGATTTTGGGATGTTTTCTCGATTTCCCGGATCTTCTCGACGATCCGGCGGCCGAAGCGGCCATTATGGAGCTCGAAGGCGACGTTGCGTTGGCCGCAGCGGCGATCGCATCTTCGCAGAAACTCGGGCAAGAAGCGGGCCAACAAATCAGCCAAGATGTTCTCGAAATTCTTGCGCATGTGCCCGTCTCGATTCATACATTCGCCGCACAAAGACTTGCCTCACCTCGCCATCAACATCGCGAAGAGGCCAGACTCGAGCTCGTTTCGAATGCTCAAAAGCTCAAGCGGCTGGGGCTCTCACGGCATAAGGCGCAAGTGGTCGAAGCACTTCACCGAATCGAAAGAACGGGAGACCGGGCGGCGGAAGATGCCCTTTTGCGTGAGATGGATCGCCGTGCACGCGAAAAACACGGTCTGAAAGAGGGATGAGGTAAGCCGGTGCGACAGAACAAATCCGAGCGGAGCGATATCTCTCCGCCTACGCAAAACGGGACGCATGGCCGTGACCGTAAGGAAGTGCAGCAGCTCATTGACCTGGGCAAATCGAAAGGATTTCTGACGTACGAAGAGGTGAATGACGCCCTGCCCGCCGACGTGGTCGCCGCCGACCAAGTCGAAGACGTCATGAGCGCTCTGGGAGACGAGGACATCGAGATCGTCGATGCCGCAACGCAGGTGAAGATCGCCCCCAAACGCATCGCCGAAGAAGAAGCCCTCGAAACCAAAAAAGTCCCGGTCCGAGGGGAGGAAACCGAAGAAGCCGATCCCTACTACTCCAAGTCGAACGACCCGGTGCGGATGTACTTGCGCAAGATGGGAAGCGTTTCGCTTCTCACGCGCGAGGGGGAAGTCGAGATCGCCAAGCGCATCGAGCAAGGCGAGCACGCGGTTTTGCAAGCCATCTTGAACAGCCCCATCGCCGTGCGCGAGATCGTCGATATCGGCGACAAGCTGCGCAAGCACAAGGTGCGGGTGAAAGACATCATCCGCGACGCCGAAGACGACGATCAGGAGTTCGACGAAGAAGAAGCCGACCGTCGCATCATCCGCCTCATCGACAAGGTCAAAAGGCTGGACAAGAAGCACCAGGACCTGCTCGAGGAACGCAAGCTCAAGACCGACGGCAAGCGCAAGGCCATCGACTCCGAGATCGAGGCGACCAAAGAGGAGCTCGTCCAGACGCTCGAAGAGATGCGCCTCAATCGAAAGACGATCGACAAGATCGTCCTCAAGCTCAAATCGCTCATTCAAAAGGTCGAACGCGCCGAGGCCGGCGCGACCGAGCTCGAGAAGCGCACCGGCGCCACCAAAGAGCAGCTCAAGCGCCACCTTCGCGACGTCAAAGACAATCCCCAGGCCGAACGGCGTCTCGCCAGAAAGCTCGGCGTCACCCGCTCCGAGCTGCTCGAGTTCGACGCCGCCCTGAAGGGCGCGCAAAAGGGGCTGAAGAAGGTCGAAGAGGAGCTCCAGATCGACGTCGGCGAGATCCGCTACACCTATGGCTCGATTCGCGAGGGGGAGCGCACTGCCGAGAAGGCCAAGGCCGAGCTCGTCGAGGCGAACCTCCGCCTCGTCGTGTCCATCGCCAAGAAGTACACGAACCGCGGCCTGCAGTTCCTCGACTTGATCCAGGAGGGGAACATCGGCCTCATGAAGGCGGTCGACAAATTCGAATACAAGCGCGGCTACAAATTCTCGACGTACGCCACCTGGTGGATCCGCCAGGCGATCACGCGCGCGATCGCCGATCAGGCGCGCACGATCCGCATCCCGGTCCACATGATCGAGACGATCAACAAGCTCATTCGGACCTCTCGTTACCTCGTTCAGGAGTACGGACGCGAGCCGACGCCGGAAGAAATCGCGGAGAAGATGGAGCTCCCGCTCGACAAGGTCCGCAAGGTCCTCAAGATCGCCAAAGAGCCGATCTCCTTGGAGACGCCGATCGGAGAAGAAGAAGACTCGCATCTCGGCGACTTCATCGAAGACAAGAGCGTCATCTCGCCCGCCGAAGCGGTCATCAACATGAACCTCGCCGAGCAGACGCGAAAGGTCTTGAAGACCTTGACCCCTCGCGAAGAGAAAGTGCTCCGCATGCGCTTCGGTATCGGCGAAAAAAGCGACCACACCTTGGAAGAGGTGGGCCAAGACTTCGAAGTGACGCGCGAACGCATCCGCCAAATCGAAGCCAAAGCGTTGCGCAAGCTCCGCCACCCGAGCCGCTCCAAGCAGCTGAAGTCGTTCATCGACTCTTGAGCGCGCGCGCCCGGCATTACTTTGCCCGTCGCTCGCTGCGAGATCGATCATCGAAGTAGCGTTATCCACGCTCAAACTGACCGGACAGGCGCTGGTTCGTTTGGGAAGGCGGATTGGCGCTGCCTCGCGGCCCTTCCGACAGGGAAGCGTGGTTGCACCGGCCTCGCCGGACCTTATCTGGCTGCCGCCAAGGCTGGCGGAGTATTGCTAGGGCCGTGACCGACAATCCTTTTGCCGTCCTGAGCGCGGTCGTCGCGCCGGCCATCCTGACCAACGCCTGCTCCGTGCTCGCGCTGGGAACGGGCAACCGCGTCGCCCGCGTCGTCGACCGCACGACGGAAGTCGTCAACGAGCTCGCCACGATCGCGGAGGGAACCGAGGCCTACCGCAACCGGATGGCCCAGATCGAGCGTCTGCGCGTCCGGGCCAGGCTTCTTTTGACCGCGCTGCGCATCATGTACGCGTCGCTCGGGGGCTTCGCCGCCTGCGCATTGCTCTCGGTCGTCGGTGCTGTCGTCTCTTATTACGACCACGAGGCCTTATTTCGCATCAGCGCCTTGGCCGCGCTCGCGGCCGGGCTAGGAGCCGTCTTCGGCTTGGTCGTCGGTTGCGGCGTGATGGTCGCCGAAGTGCGTCTGGCTCTGCATAGCGTTCACGAGGCCGTCGAAGACGCCCTCGCCAGTCGGCCGACGTAGACCTATGGTCAATTTAGACTCGTACCGTGCGGGGTCCGATGGCTGTCGAGACCAAACCGACATGGCGTTGCAACCTTTCCGAGCCTCAGCGCCTCGGCGCCGCTCGCGCGATCGCCGCCGTTCGCGCTGCTATCCTTCCAACCCGAGGACGACCGAAATGGCACCACGGCGCTTCGACCGCTCGACTTCGCAGGACGCGGCGCATCGATGCCCAGCGTCGGAGTGTCAGCGGCGGCCGGTCGCAAGGACACTGGCTGCTTCCAGCTCCGCCATACGGTTCGCGTAGGTACGCCTGCGGGCATCGAGGTCGGGAGAGATCTTGTCGGCGAGAACCATTGGCTGCGCGCCATCGATGAAGCTCATATAGATTTCGAATTCGCAGAATTCTTGCGCGACTGCGTACGTCTCGAAGTCGAACGTACTGAAGGCTGCAATGGTGGCCAGGTTGCCGGGGAATGCGAACGCGTTATTGTACAAGAGGCCGCTCGGGTCTCGAATGTAGAAGGAAACCTGCAAGTTGTAGATGTCGGCAGTTCCCGCTTTCATGGTTCCGGCGAGCACCCAACCGAGGGACGTATTCTTGACCGAGGCGGTCACGATCTGCGGCTCGGCCAGATCCCTGGTTTCGCCGCTCAGGGACAGGCCGGTCATCGCGTACGACACGGTCGTAGGTGCATCGAGCAGGGTCGCAGACACGTTATTCTGAATGCCCCGGATCACGCCCTTCGCACCGGGCTCGAGACACACGTCGGTGACCTTGGAGAAGCCATGATACGCCGGTCCCTGGACGATGACGAGCACCTGCTGCTGTCCTATGGTGAACGAAGTGACGAGGGGCACGCATTGTTGCTGGGTACTCGTGTTCTTGAGATCGCCCCAGAGGCGAATGGAGTTGAAGGTTGGCAGCCGGTCCAAGCGAAGATAGATCGACGCAATCTCGAACGGGCCACTGCTCTTCACGAAATGGAATTCCGGATGGTTCGTGAGGACTCCTTCTGTCGAATGACCGGTTGATCCAACGACGGACGGCACGCTGCACGTGGCCGGCCCATCGCCGGTCGCCTGGTCCGCCGCAGCATCGCCATTGACCCCACCATCGCCGGCGTCTTCGTTTGCCTGTCCGTGGCCGGCGTCCTCGTCGGCCTGTCCGTGGCCGGCGTCCTCGTCGGCCTGTCCGTGGCCGGCGTCCTCGTCGGCCTGTCCGTGGCCGGCGT
>Ga0137375_10009374_pt1 | contig 11621 bp, 6 predicted proteins | sample SagtaG_24_FD_104936 | JGI IMG/M metagenome (GOLD analysis project Ga0137375, IMG submission 104936) | Vadose zone soil microbial communities from Sagehorn Ranch, Mendocino, California, USA - Sage1_R_113_16 metaG | ecosystem: Environmental > Terrestrial > Soil > Vadose zone | place: USA... | reverse complement strand
GCGGATGTGTCCGAGCAGTCCCGCGAAGGGCCCGATTCCCGGGCCGTGAAGCAGCTCGATGACGTGCTGGAACTCGGGTCCGCGGGCGCCGGCTCCGGCTTCGTAGCCCATCTCGAGGTGGGGGTGGAATGTCGCCCAGTAAGCCCCGATCGCGGGTACGAGACCAAAGGCATGGACATCGAGTAGCTGTGCCTCCGAAACGGTGACCCCAAGAACCGGCGCGGGGATGATCCCCGCCAGCGCGAGCAGTGTTCGGCCGAGCGCGATCCTGTCAGCCAGCGGCCGGGGGGCCGCGTCGATCAGCCGGACGGTCAGTCCGGTATTGAGACGGCCCCGCCCGTACTCCTCCAGCGCCGGCCAGTCTCCCGCCGCGACAGCCCTGATCTCGGTGAGTCTCACGTCGCCGACACCGGCCAGGATGTGCGGGCCTCCTTTGGTCCGGCGAAGCAGCGCATGCAGGTCGGTGCGATCGGGCGCGGTCAGGGTGGGCTCCGCGAACCAGTCGCCCTGGACCTCCAGCGACTGCACGAATTCTTCGAGCGTGGTGCCGGGCGCGCCGAATAGGTCCGCCGCCGTGTGCCGGTGGACGGGCGTTGAACCCACGGGATGGCGCTGAACGATCAGGGTGTTCACGGCCGCGTTGCCGGCCGTCTCTTGGAGCAACTGGACCTGGGCTAGGGTGAGTACCTCTCGCGCTCCGTTGCCCACGCTTTGTTCCTGTCTGGCCGGGGCGGCCGGCAGGCGGTCCCGAGCAGCGAAGTCTGCACGCGGCTGATGAGTGATCCGTGCCTTCAGTTGGCGGCGGGTGTCCATCACATTCCCGGATCTTGCCACCAGAGCCGATGCCTCCTCGTGCAGAGTGAAGGGAATGCCGGGGTGCCCGTTCGGGCACGGCCGCCGTTCAGCGGCTGCTGTCCAGTCCCAACCCCGAAAAGCGTCTAGCTCGCGCTGGCCTGCAGATTTGGTCTAAAAACGTTCGTGTCCAATTCCTGAAAGAGGGCCAATCACGCGCCAAGTCGACCGTTGAGGAGTCCGGCGCTCGTCAACACAGCCCTACGCTACGGCCCTGGCTCGCCCTTGGAGATCCTTGGCCAGTTCTGTCCTGCTAGGGGCGCTGGCGGTTTGCTGCCCCCGCGCCGAGCGCACAGATACGACTGGCGGTCATGCCGGCTTGGAGCGCGTCCGGACGCGGCTCGGACGCAGCCACGTTCAGCGATAGCTCGTGCGAGTAGGCTGCCGGCTGCGGGGTGAACAGTTCGGCGTACACGCCATTCAGATCTATGAGTTGATTGTGGGTGCCAGATGCGACAACGGAACCTTCTTCAGCACTTAGATAAGTCCGCTAGGTTGGCGCCTACCGGTGGATTGTCGTGTGCGGCCAGCCTCGCAGCCGCGCATCCATGGACAGCCAATAGGGCCTGTTGACGAAGGCTTCTAACGAAGCCGGCGGCGATCAGCACGGCGACCAAGAAGTCGAAAATCGGTAAGCCTGGCCAATCGAGCCGACATCGAGACGCGAGCCCGTGCGTTGAGAGCCGAGCAGGGCCGCGGCGAGCGCAATCCGACCGCCGTAGCCGCGATTCCTGACTGAGCCTCCGGACGCCGGTGAGCAAGCGCCTTGAGGTTGATTGCGGTGGCGGTGAGCAAGGCCTGCATCTGCATCTTGGCCCGACCTCGGAACTGCGCCTTAACCATGCCGTGCTTCTCTTTGGCATCGGCGTTGATTCGCTCGCTAACCGTGCCTCGGCATTTCAAGAGGTACCGTCCGTGACGGCTGCGAAGGCGGTCTTGCATCTCGTCCAGGCGTGGAGCAGTTCCCGCGGCTTCAGCGCGTCGGTGAGGGAGTCGATGACGAAAAGCTCAACAACATCAGGCATGAGCATTGGGTCGACGTCGCCGACTAGCCCCCGATCGACTTCGACAGTATCCCGGGTTACGGTCTGCACCGCGCCGTCGTCTTTTTTGACCCCGACAACGGCGTAGAGCCCCGGTCGGGATGTTCGGCAGCTCACATCAGACTGGCGGAGTTGCGGAAAGCGTTCGCCACCTTGGACAGCGGCTGATTCCGGCTCGCTTGCATCCGGAGAGGCCGGCTGATCGGCGGGAGAGCGGCTCCATCCTCGGTGGCCTGACTTGCCCGAATGGGCGGATATCGAAGCCCAACCTGTGACCAGCCTGCCGCAAGCGGTTCTCGAAGGGACAATGGACGCGATGCGGCGGTCTCACGAGCTATCGGCACCAGCTCGGGGCGTAAAGCCACGAGTGCCGCCGGGCAAGTCGGCCACCTCCCCTGCAGGGATGCTGTGGCTCCACGCCACCGCGGGCAACCGGGCCGTCACGGCACTCCTGGAGGTCCAGCGAGACCCCGTCCCGGTGCATACGCCTGAGCCGGCCATCGCCGACCGAATGACTGAGGCCCGAGACCAAGTGACCAGAGGCCAGGTCGACGCGCCCGCCTTCGAGCACTATCGCACCTCGAAGCCCGGTACTGTTGCCCACGTCGCCGCGCTGCTCTGGCTGAACGAACTGGATCTCGTGGATGTCGACCCCACCGGGTCAGGAATCGACAAGAAGGCCGGCAGGAAGCTGGTGACTGACTTCAACGCCATGCTCCAGGCGCGGGTCGCCAAAGTACTGACCGCCAAGCTTCGTGACCTGATCAAGGAGGTCAATGCGTCCGGCACGAAGATCGGGGATCAGGTGGAGGCGATCCTTAAGGAGAAGCCGATGTGGGGAGAGGGCGCGGTAGCCGACCGGCTATTCGACGAGTGGGTCGGGCCGGTAAAGATCAGCGCCCAGTCGCCAGAGGCCGCGTCGGATCTCTGGACGGCCCTAAACAAGGCAGGCAGCGGCAGCGTTGCGAAAAAGCGCGCAGACCACCTGTCCAAGACCGCCGTCAAGGCACTGGACGATGCGGAGGTCAGCGCCGTGAAGACCCTGCTGGACCCAAGCACCACGTGGGTTGTAACACCTGAGGAAACGACGGACCTGACCGATAAAGCCGCAGCCGTCCTGGGTCGCCCAACCATCCGTGCCGACAGCGCATGGAAGGATCTACGGGACAGGATGAGCACACTAATTCTCGCGGCCGAGTCGGACATCATAAACGCGACCATCCCCCAATCGAAGAAGCTTCCCCTGGTGCCGGCGTCGTGGGCAACGTTCCGGAACCGGTACGTCGCGACCCTAACCAAGCCGATGTGGACCTTCTACCGGGACAACATCGTCGACGCTGAGATCTTCGGCGAAAAGGTGAAGGCCTCGACGGACTCCAGTGGGGTGCACAAGGATGTAGCGGCGGTGCTCCCGCTGCTGGAGGAGTCAGCGATGCGACTCGGCGGCTTCGCCACAAGGGCGGATCTGATCAAGGCCAACCAACGACCGGGCAGCGAGTTTCGGTTCGAGGCGATGAGCCACCCCGACTGGATGGGGAAGGCGCGGCACCTGAGCTTCCATGGCACCGGGCGTGCCATGGACTTCCGGCTCGGAAAGAATCCAGCCTTCGGCGGCCCGACTCACCAGCTGGTCAGCATTCTGGGTGGTGGCGAGTTGTCGGAACTGTCGGCCGGCTCGACGCAGCAGCGGCTCGACCTGCAGAAGGTGGCGGCGCACAACGCAGACGTGGTCAGGCTGCGCGCCGATTTGCAGAAGCGGCTGGCCGCAGCAACTGACGACCAGGAAAAGGCTCAGTTGCAGAGCGATATTGGGCGGATCGACGCTCATCTCCGGGATTCGGTGCTGACCGACCCGACGACTGTCAAGGTGAGGGGCCGCGCGACCGAGACGCACCGGCAGGTGAAGACGATCGAGTCGAAGTTCCTGGCGACCTGGGCGACGATCACTCTGATGCGGAAGTTACCGCTCGGCGATGCCATGGCCGCGCTCCTGATCGCCGAAAACGTGGACGCTGCCTCCGAGGCTGCCAAGCAGGCTCTGGATGCTGCGGTGCGCGCCAAATCGCCGGATGTAGGCGTGATCCGGGAACGGATTCGCCGGATCGAGGAGGTACGCACACTACTCACGAACCCGACCGTATCCATCCGTGAGACCAACCAGACGCAGATGCTCAAGAAGGTCGAGCCGCTCTCCAAATCGGGTCTCACCGACATGCCCTCGTGGTTGGTGCAGGCTTTCGCGGAGCGGGGTTGGCAGTGGGGTATGTGGAGCGGTTTTGCCGACGCCATGCACTTCGACTACATGGGGCCAGTCGCGGACATACGGAGCGAAGCACAGTACCTCTGATCCGCGCATCCATAGCCGTTTCCAGAATCGAACCGGTGACCTACTCTACTTTTGAATGAAGCGAACCGATCTCTGATCACACACAGCGTCGGCGGCCGGGATTTGTTGCCTGGCTACGTCATGAAAACCATTAAGTGTCGTACGAGCGGGTTGTCCTAAGTTTTCCCCAACTTCGCTGGCTGAGAACGAAAGGGCCGAATTGCAGACGGGCGCACAAATCCCGGTGGTGGCTGCCATCCTCCGCGTTCTGACGTTGCGCTGGCCGAGCTCGCCCCGCAAACCGAGGGCTGGGCAGCCGGATCGCCGCGTCCTGATGCGCCGACCCTAGCGTCTGCCGGGGCCGGACGTTGTGAAGATAACGCAGAGTTCGGACGCAGGAACGAGAGCCCCTGTGGTCGCTGCGAAGCTGCGCGTCCCCGCGGCTGACTCGTTTGGACTGGTGAGGCTCGACAGCCTTATGAGCAGGCTTTGGGGCCGGCGGCTCGGGCTCGTGGTCGCTCCCGCCGGTTCGGGCAAGACGACGCTGCTGGCGAGGTTCGCGTCGACCGCCGGCGTCCCGGTCGCGTGGTACCGATGCGAGTCGTGGGACGTCAGCAGCGACCAGCTGCTGCGGCACCTCGGAGAGGCCTTCGCACCGGTGATCGGCGAGACGCGCCAGTGGCCGACAGTCGAGGACGCGGTTTTCGACCTCGAGAGGTCAGCCGCTTCACGTCTTCTCCTGGTCATCGATGACGTGCACGCGATCGACGGCGCGCCCGCAGCCAGAGCCCTGGAACGCCTGGTCGACTACGCGCCTTCCAAGTTGCTGACCGTGATCGCCTCGCGTACGCAACCTGACTTCAACCTGTCGCGGCGCCGCGTGTCGGGCGATCTAGCCGAGATCACCGGCGACGATCTCCGGTTCCGGTCGTGGGAGGTCGAGAACCTGTTCCGGGACTTCTACCGGGAGCCGCTTCCGCCCGTTGAGCTGGCCGAGCTGGCTCGGCGCACCGAGGGCTGGGCGGCAGGCCTTCAGCTTTTCCACCTCGCCACCACTGGCAAGGCCCTGGACGAGCGCCGCCGCATCCTCAGGAACCTGGGTGGCGGCTCGCGGCTCATGCGCGAGTACCTGGCCAGGAACGTCCTTGAGGAGCTGCCGCGACTTCTGCGCTCGTTCCTGCTCGATACCTGCGTCCTCGGCCGCCTCAACGGGGCCATATGCGACCGATTCCTGAACCGCGACGACAGTGAGAGGTTGCTCCAGGAGCTCGAGCGCCGGCAGGTTTTCACCAGCGCCGTCGGCGACGACGGGGATTACCGCTACCACGAGGTCCTGAGGTCCCACCTCGAGCACGTGCTTGTGACCGAGGCGGGCGAGCACGCGCTGAGCATTCGCTATGGCGCGGCGGGGCGGGTGCTCGAGCAGTTCGGTGCGATCCAGGAGGCCCTTCACGCCTATTGCCGCGCCCAGGAATGGGACGAGGTCGACCGTTTGCTCGGGAACAACGGCGCGCAGCTGGCCGGTCACACAGGGGTCTGGATCGACGCGCTTCCCACGGCTGTCCTCGAGCACGACCCGTGGCTGCTTCTCGCCAGCGCAAGGCGGCATCGGGCTGAAGGTCGCTGGCGGAGCGCGATCGCCGCGTATCAGAAGGCGGAGGCCGGATTCACCGGCGTCGAGGTCGTCGAGACGTGCCGTCGCGAACGGCTTGCGCTGTCGGCGTGGCTCTCTCCCCCGATGACAACGGCCATCGACCCAACCGGCATGCTGCGCCAGGCGACAGTCCGTGATCCGGTGGCAGTCCGCGCCCAGGCCGCCGCGCGGTCCACCAGCCAGGACGCACTGGTCGCCGGCCTGGCTTCACTGCTGGCCGGCGAGATCGCAGAGGGGAGGCGATGGCTGTCCGCAGCGGCGGCCGCGGGCGAGGAAGGCGACGTGACGTCGGTCGCAGCGCGGGTGGCAGCGGCGCTCGCGTTCCTGTTGGAGGGAGCGGAGGGCGCCGCATCGGAGCTCGCCCGCGCGGTCGAGGATGCAGACTCGCGAGGCCAGGGATTCGTCGCCCGGCTTGGCCGTGCCGGCGCCGCGCTCAGTGCGACGCCGAGCGGGATCGCAGATGCGCGGGCCGTGAAGGTCACGTGCGACCATATCGGCGATTCCTGGGGAGCCGCCTTGGCGACTCTGTTCTGCGCGTGGGGCCGCGTCATGGCCGGCAACTCTGACGCAACCGATAACGGCGCGCTGCGCAACGTCGCCGACACGTTTCAGATGATGGGCGCCGGCGTCCTCGAGGCCTGGAGCCGTTCGCTTCTGGCGCTGGCCCTTGCCGAGCAAGGCGATGCCGGCGCGTACGCGATTGCGCTGAAAGCCGAAATCCTGGCCAACTCGACCGCGGTCGAAGGCGCGAAGGTGTTCGCCTACGCAGCGCTGGCCAGAACGGGAAAGGGCAACACCCAGCAGTTCGCCGAGCTCACGGCAGCGGCGCACCGCAGGACCGGCGTGGCTATGAACTTGCTGACGCACGGGGCGAGAAGCTCCGAACCAGCCTCGCTACCAGCTGTCTCGATCCGGTGCTTTGGCGAGTTTGGCATGACGATCAGCGGCAGGCCGGTGGCGATGGGAAGCATGAAGCCGCGCACGCGGGCGCTGTTGCGCCGCCTCTGCGTCGACGCGGGCGCGCCGATTCACCGCGAGGTTCTGCAGGAGGCACTGTGGCCGAACACCGACCCGGATGCCGCGGCACGCAACCTGCACGTCGCGATTTCGAGCCTCAGGCACGCTCTCGAGCCCGGAGTCGGGCGCGGGGCGTCGTCGATGATCGTTCGGGATGGCGACACGTATCGCCTGACACTACCGCCGCGCGCTGAAGTCGATGTGCAAGAGTTCGATTACTCGCTGGAACGGTCAAGACATGCCCGGCTATCCGGCGACGAGCAAACCGCCGTAGAGGCATTCCGCGAGGCGGTGAGGATCGGGCAGAAGAGGCTTTTGCCGGAGGAAGGCTCCGCGGAGTGGGTCGTTGAGCGACGGGGAAGGTTGCAGGCCGCGATCGTCGACGCGTCGCGCGCCCTCGCCACGCGGCTGCTCTCCAATGGGCGTGCAGGGATTGCGGCCGAGGTGGCGGTTGCGGGCCTGGAGTCCGACCGCTATGACGACGGTCTGTGGCGGGTGTTGATCGAGGCACGGGAGAAAGCGGGGGACAAGGCGGGCGCGCGCCGGGCGCAGTCGGCCTATCGGAATATGGTGCTCGAGCTCGAGTCGCCTACTCGATCTTGAAGAACTCGACCTCGGTGATCGCCACGTCCGGACTTTGCGCGGACGGATAGACGCTCAGGATGTGAATCTCGACGTAAGTCACGCCGTGCGCCGTGATGTCGTAGCCGATCGGATTCGGGTCGTCTTTGAGAGTCAGCTGTTTGGTCGTCTTGTCGGAGAAGACGAGCTGGACCTGCTTGGGCCGCGCAAGGGACGCGTAGTCGTTCCCGGCTCCCGACGTGAGCAGGACTCCGTCGAGGTCGACCGGGCTGCCGAAGCTGAGGCGCAGCCATGGTTGCTTGTCGGTCGATGTGTTGGCGGCCCAGTAAGTCTCCTTGACGAGGTCGATCGTCAGGCGGGCGGGATGCGTGGACAGCTGCGAGCTTGCCCTCGCGTCGGTCGGCCGGACGTATGAGGTGCTGGGCGCGAAGTGGCGGTGTGCCGCCGCGTACGCTGACTTCGCCGTGGTGTTGACGCGGTCGCGGATCGGCGGCACGACCAGGTAGGCAAGGACGACGGCGCCGATCACCCCGAGAGCGACGATGCGGAATGTGGCCGCCGCCCATGCGCGCTCGAGGGGCGCACTTTTGGGACGAGCGCCCGCGGCGGGTGCGGTGCGTGCGGGCAAGACCTTGCGCCACCACGGCTGCTTGACGACCACTGCGGTGGCGAGGTTGGCGCCGCACCTCTGACAGAAGTGCCGGTCCGGGCTGTTTCCGGCCCCGCACTGGCCACAGATCAGGTCTCCGGGTTTGTACCTTGGGCCGGCCGGGGCTACGATCTTCGGCGCCGAACGGGCACGCTCCGCGGCGGGAGCGACCGCCTGCGGCAGCACCGCCGCTGGAGCCTGGGACGGCAAGGTTGTCGCCGCCGCAGATGAGGTTGGTGGGCTGGTCGTCGTCGCCGCCGGGTGCGGTGGGAATGTGGCCACGGGCGCTGCCGCGGCCGCGAGCGGCACCGGTTTCGCGGGCGCGCCGTCGGCTGGCGCGACTGACTCCTCGGGCTTGGGTTTCTCCAAGCCGACGGTCTGCTTGACCCGATCGACGAACGTCGGCTCGGGCTCGACGACGGGTGGCGGTGGCGGCGGAGGGGCCGGAGCCGGCTCCACAACCTTCTCGCCCGACCACTCGAGAAAGCTGTGGCAGGACGCGCAGAATGTCTCGCCGTCCGGGTTCTGGTTGCCGCATTTCTTGCAGACGATCACTGCACGCTTCGGACCCAGCGAGATGTTAACAGGCCATTTGCGGCCTAACGAAGAAGCGCCAACGCCGACGTTTTTCCGCGCCCTTCTTGTTTAGACTGCCTCGAGGTGGGAGCCCTCGCCAGTCTCGAGACGAAGAACGTAAGCGTCGAGCCTGGCAACGTCGCCACAGTCCGGGTCAAGGTCCAGAACACCGGCCAGATCGTTGACGAGTTCGTCGTCGACGTCCTGGGCGACGCCGCCGCCTGGGCTTCATCCAGCCCGCCCATGGTCCGCCTGTTCCCGGGGCAGGAGGACGTCGTCACCGTCAGCTTCCGGCCGGCGCGCGCCGCGGATGTTCGGTCAGGCGATGTGCCGTTTGCGGTCCGCGTCCAGCCGCGCCAGGATCCCCAGGGCACGACAGTCGAGGAAGGGATCGTCTCCGTCGGCGCCTTCATCGAGGCCGGAGGGGAGCTCATACCCAGGAACTCGCGCGGCAGCCGGAGTGGGGTTCACGAGGTAGCGGTCGACAACCGCGGTAACGCCTCGCTGCAGGCCACGCTGACCGCAACCGACCAGGACAAGCAGCTTGACTTCAGGTTCAGCCCCTCATCGCTTGTAGTGGGGGCGGGTACCGCGGGCTTTGCCCGCCTGCGCGTGCGGCCGCGACAGACGTTCTGGCGTGGTCAGCCGAAGTCCCGGGCTTTCCAGGTTCGCGTCCAACCCGAGGGCAGGCCGCCGATCAGCCTCGATGGCACCTTGATCCAGGGTCCGCTGATCTCGCCGTGGATGCTTCCGGCGACGCTCGGACTCATCGCCGCGCTGATCGCTGTCACGGTGCTGTGGTTCTTTGCAGTGAAGCCAGGCATCGAGAGCGTCGCGCGCAACGCGGTGATCTCGCCATCGCCCGTCGCAGCCGTGGGTGGGGGTGGAGGCGGGGGAGGAGGACAGACGCCGAGCCCCGGCCCGGCCACCGCGTCGCCGACGGCCCCATCTGCTTCCGGCACCAATTTCTCGCGCCGACTGGCCCCTGGGCAGAACCAGTTCAAGGTTCCCGTTGGCGTCACGCTCTATATCACGGACCTCGTATTTCAGAATCCCGCATCGGAGGGCGGGCAAGTCGAAACGCTCCAGCGAGACGGCCAGATCCTGCTAAGCGAGAACACCGACAACTTCCGGGACCTCGACTACCACTTCGTGACCCCGATTCAGGTCAATCCGAATCAGACCATCGCGCTGCAGGGCGGCTGCAAGCAGTGCTCGGTCCTGGTGAGCGGCTATCAGAAGACTTAGGCGCGCGCTCGTCGTATTCGTTCTGTGCCTGCCCCTAATCGAGGCGGTCGGTAGCCTTCCCGCATCGGCTCAGACAGAGACCGTCGCGGCGTCGCCGTCATGCGGCCGCCCAGGGGACGCGTTTCGGCTCACAGGTTCAGGTTGGGGTCGCGGACTAACGGTCGCGTTTACGTTCGGGAATCTGGACTTGCAGGGCGTCTCGGTCAACTCCGACGGGACCTTCACCGTCCTTGAGACGGTGCCCAACGTTGCCTCCACCTACGACGGCTACAAGATCACGGCATATCTGCGTGGTGTGGAATTCGGCCCCACCGCCGTCACGGGATTCTTCGTTCCCTGCAAGACGCTTGCGATCAAACCCACTTGTGGATCGACGGGTGATCCCATAACCGTCACCGGAACGGGCTTCCAGCCTCGTAATCCAGTGGCTATAACTTTCACACCACCGGCTGCCGGTAAACCCATCACATCGGCATTGCCAGGCGCCGATACGAGTTTCACAGCTTCCATCAGGGTCCCTTCTCGACCGCCGGGAACCTACGCCGTGGTGGCAACCCAGTCGTACGTCGCGGCGCTGCTCGCGCTGCCGCCACTCATCCTGAGGGCGGAGTTCACGATTCCCTGCGTCAAGGGGGTGATCAAGCTCGCGCCGAAGGTCGGGCCGCCTGGGACAGTCGTCACGGTAACCGGCACCGGGTTTCCAGTGGGTTCAGTCGTCAAGCTGTCCTGGAGCCAGGGAATACCGATCAAGATCGCCTCAATCACGATCGGGCCGAGCCAAGGCTTTCAGATCAAGGTGCTGATATTTCCCCACGACGAACTCGGAAAGCGCAAGCTCAGCGCCGGACCTGATCTCAGCGTGGCCAACGTGATCGTGTTCAACATCGCGGCGGCTGATTTCCTGGCGGTCCCAGGGTCAGGGCAGCCGCGCGACTTTAGCTGGCGCCGCTAATCGCGCAAATCGCCTCACCGACTAGCCGATGCACGGGCCGTAAGGCGTGGTGCTGGCGTCGCCGTACCGAGCGCTGGTCGTCTGCCTGAACGAGTCCCTCAGAGTCAGCGAGAAACGTATGAATCCCTGGACCGCATAGCAGGGCGGCATCGCTGACAACAAGCGCGACCCGGTCGGGGTACTTATGGGTTGCGTCCAGTAGGGCGCCAGGCAAACGATCTTCCCGCTTGCGTCGGGGGAACAAATCGAGGCGGTGATCGTCCCCGAGTACGGAGCACATCCACCGGATGACTTCCAGTACACGTAGTACTGCGCGGTTTGTGGATTGGCCACGATGGCGTTTATGCTTCCGCCCGTCAACACGGTTGGGCATCGGGGGGCGCTCGTTGGGGTCGGCTTTGGTGTCGGGCTCGGAGTGGGTTTAGGCACCGCCCCGAAGACGCTGAAGTATTTTGTGACGTTCTTGACGTTCCCCGCGGCGTCGGTCGAAACGATCCGAAGCGAGTGGTCGCCACTCTGGCTAACGATGAGGACCGGGTTGAACAAGTTGTCGTTGGAGTAGCCTTTCAGCGGCGCGCCGTCCAGGCTCGTCTGGATCATCTTCACGCCGCTCAATGTGTCTCCCGAGGACACCCGCAGCCTGCCTGGCTTATCGACGCCCGGATACTTCGACGACACCACGGACGCGCCACCCGGCAACTGCGCGTCAATGGCGCCAAACG
>Ga0137375_10009370_pt1 | contig 11623 bp, 11 predicted proteins | sample SagtaG_24_FD_104936 | JGI IMG/M metagenome (GOLD analysis project Ga0137375, IMG submission 104936) | Vadose zone soil microbial communities from Sagehorn Ranch, Mendocino, California, USA - Sage1_R_113_16 metaG | ecosystem: Environmental > Terrestrial > Soil > Vadose zone | place: USA... | reverse complement strand
TAGAGCGGATAGTCGCGGCGGTAAAACGAATCGTCCTTGCGGTAGGGCAGGAGCTCGAGCAGCACGGGGAAGCGCTCGGTCGAGTCGCGGGGCACCGGCCGCCAGACTGTCACGGCGAGGTGGACGCCGTCGGGCATCGTGAGCCGCTCGCGGCTCACGATGAAGTTGTAGAGCGGCGCCGGCGCGCCGGCGAGCGCTGCCGCAGTCGCGAGGGTGGCGAGAAGCACGGCTCAATGATACGTGGAACCGGGCAGCCCGCGCGCACCGCCCTTAAACTGCAAACCACAGAGGCACAGAGGCACAGAACGCTCCGACCAACACCGGGCATTCTGCTTCCACCCACAAGAGATTTTGTGTGGTTCAGGAGGCGGACTTCCCGATACCTGAGGAACCTCTGTGCCTCCGTGTCTCTGTGGTGTGCAGTTCCGCGGCTTTTATTGGGAGTCGAGGGCTGGCGCAGCGGCCGCTGGGCCGGCGAGCTCCGCTGCTTCGAGCCGGGCCGTGCGGGACGCCACCGTGTTCAGGTCGCCGCCCAGCGCATCCATGCGGCTCTGAAACCGGAAGTCCAGGATCAGCAGCCCGACCACGTACCCGGCGAGATTCACGCCAAAGATTAGCGTGAAGAGCGTTGGATAGGGCACCCAGGCGCCGAAGTAGAGCGGAGACCGCTTCATCCCCGGATCGAGCTCCGAGCGATCGCATACCGTCGTGAGGAGCAGCACGGCCGCAATGGCAAGGAGCGCGTGAGCCGGCCTCACCAGTCCCGCCGCCGCGAACGCCAGGAAGATCAGGCTCTCGGAAACGCGATCGAGGAGGGCGTCGAGCCGGTGGCCCGCATCGGAGGTGAGACCATACCCACGTGCCACCGCGCCATCGAGCCCGTCGACGATCTGACCGAGCGCCATGAGGACAAGGCCGGCCGGCATCCGTCGGTCCGCGATCGCTGCCGCCGCAGCCGCGCTGAGCCAGAACGCCGCCCAGCTAAGCTGGGCCGGCGACAGGTTCAGCTGTTCGTGCAGAAGCCGAATCAGCGGTTGGGCGAGCCGGTCGGCCAGGCGTCTCACCGGCGGCTCCACCAGAGCGCAACGTTCGCCACGAGGAGCACCGCGAACAGGATCGCTTCCTTCACCTTGTCCGGCACGTGCACCAGCCAACCCCGGGTCACCCAGTGTGAATACGGATAGAACGGCATCTTCTCGAAGCTCACCGAGTAGTCCATCAGCAGGTGGATGGCGAAGAAGAGCAGCGGCACGGCCGTGCCGAGCCAGAGGCAGAGCGGCGCGATCCAGAGGAACGCCACCGGCTCCTGGAGCGACGAGCGCCAGTAGTAGCCGCGCTGATCTCGCAAGCCGACCGCCCGCAGGTAGAAGGGGGCCTTGAGGGCGTGATCCACGTCCACCGCGACCCCGAAGCCATACGCCAGGGCGGCCTCGCCGCCGCGGAGCTCCAGCGCCTGAACGCCGAGCGTGGTCGCGAGTATATGGGTGAAGACCGTCATACGGCGGGGTCCGCGGGCGGGGCCACCCGAGACGACGTTGCGGCACCTTCGTGGCGGAGCACGGCGAGCAGTGCCAGCCCGCCGGCGATCCAGAGCAGATCGCGGGCTCGGCTGACGACCGCAGTGTACACGCCGGCCCGGGCGTCCAGCCCGGCCAGCCTGAACAGGGCGTAGAGCGAGCCTTCCTTGGTGCCCAGCTCGTATGGCACGAAGAACAGCGCATTCTGCAGCAGCGAGGACAGGCCCCCGATCAGGAACGCCTGCGCGAACGTCGCGGCGATGCCGACCCCGTGGCAGATGAGCCAGTATTCCACCATCGAGAGCGAGCGGCTCAGGTATTCCAGTCCGAGGGCCGTCCAGAAGCGGCCGGGGGAGCCGTGATAGAACGTGGCGATCTGCCGGTCCATCTCGGCCAGCGCGGGACGCCGGGGCTCGAGGGAGGAGGCCAGGCGGCCGAGCAGCGGCAGCCGCTGCAACAGATCGAGGCTGCGCACCAACCCCCCGTGCTCGTGGCCGGACAGGACCAGGGCCGCGAGGGCGCTCACGATGGCGAGCGCGAGCGCGACCGGCAGCACGACCGCCCGGGTGCGCGGGAGCATGGCCAGCGCCAGGCAGAGAGCCGTGAGCCAGACCAGCAGCAGCGCCAGCGAATGCAGCATCTTGTGCAGCACGACCGAGCTGGCGGCGCGGCGGTGCCCGAGCCAGCGGGCGATCGCCGCGATCCGGAATGGCTCCCCGCCCGCGTTGACCATCGGGGTGACGTAGTTCAGCGAGAAACCCGCAACAGTGATCCCGTAGGCGCGCCAGAAGCCCGGCCGCGGCCCGTCTCCCATTGTCAGGCGCCAGGCAGTCACATTGCCGGCGTAGGCCACGCCGTAGAGGAGCACGATCGGGACGAACAGCCAGCCCACGGCCTCGGCATTGGCTGCGATCCGGGCCGGGCCGATCCGGTCCACCAGGAGGGCGAACAGGGTGGCACCGGCAAGCAGCAGTGCCAGCTGAATGGGCCGGCTCATGCCAGACTGGCGGATCCGGCGGCGGCGGTGAGGGACGAGTATGCCGTGGCCAGAATCTCCGCCACCCTCGTGATGTCGGTCAGGGCCTCGAGATCGCCGGTGTCCATTGCGTCCGCGAAGGCGGCGAAGAGAGCGGCGAACCATGTTGCGTACGACTCCTTTCGCAGCTCGGCGGTATGGTCGAACGTCGTCGTGTGTCTGGCCCGCTCGAGCGTAAGCAGGCCACCGCTCCACTCGATGGTGCCCGACTCGCCGATGAAACGGATGCGATTCTCCCGGGTTCTTCCGGCCCAGGTGAGAAACATTTTGGCCAGCCGTCCGGGAAATTCGAGCAGCAGGTGGGCGGTGTCTTCTACGTCATAGGTCGCATGGCGCAGGCGACCGGCCCAGGCCCGCACTGCCGAAGGAGGACCGGCGACGTCGAGCAGCTGGTACAGCAGGTGGGTTCCGTGATCGAGCAGCACGCCGCCGCGAGCCTCGGCGGCGTTTCCGCGCCACGGCAGCGTGGCACGGCCGGCGCCGAGGTCGGCGGCTGGCCGATGGACGTCGAACTCCGCCAGGTACCAGCGGCCGATCGCTTCCTGCTCCAGCCAGCGGCGGATCCGGCGCCAGGCCGGATTGAACCGGTACTGGTGACACGGCATCACGATCCGATCAGCCCGTAGCGCAGCACAGTGGATCTGTTCCGCTTCGCCGGGGGTCAGGGCGACCGGCTTTTCGCACAGCACGTGGAAGCCCTGTTCCAGCGCCCAGAGGGTCAGCTCTAGGTGGGACGAGGTCGGCGTGCAGATATCGACGAAGTCGAGCTCGAGCCCTGCCAGCGCCGAGACATCCGGATAGACCGGGACTCCCGACACCAGGGCGACCGCCGGCGAGGGATCCACCGCGGCGACGATCTCGAGCCGGCTCGCGGCCGGGGGCAAGCGGAACGCCGGCAGGTGCGACTGCCGGGCGACGCCGCCCATTCCGATCAGCGCGCCGCGGTAGCGCCGCTCAGGCGATTCGGGCATGGGCGCGAGCCGGAGCCGCGACGCTGTGGAGCATTGCGCCAGCCGCCCGCTCCTGCCCGCGCACGAGGCCGAGCAGGACGAGATTGAGGGGACCCAGGGTGAGCCAGAAAAAACCCGCCGGCCAGCCAGGCAGCGCCGTGAGCGCGAGCAGCGCGAAGCGCATGTTGTGTCCGATCCAGGCGCAGTGCCCGACCCGCTTCGTGCTGCGCGAGCGATAGTCGCCCCGGAAGGGCTCGGCGATATCGTTGCCGGCCGCCCGGACCAGCTCGACGGTACGCGGAAAGAGCCAGGCCTGGCGTCGCACGTAGTCGTCATACAGGGCCGCGCCGATACGCCGGACCAGCGTGCGCGGCTCGGCGCGGGTCGCCGTCTCCGGGAGATCCAGCTCGCTGCTGCGGCCGACCCCGAGGTAGAGGTATGCCTGCCGGATGAAATCCACCGCCGCGCTCTGGAACGAGTGGCTGGCGCCGGCCGCCGCGGCGAGGGCCAGGGCCTCCCAACCCGAGCCGGCCTGAGCCAGCCGGACCAGCAGGTGCAGGTAGAGATTGACGAACCGCAGGTTGTCGGCAACGCCGTCGAGGATGCGCCCGAACTGGGTGGAGCTGCCCCGCATGCGCGCGAGCTGGCCGTCGGCGCTGTCGAAGACGTCCGAGACGAGGAACAGGGCTACCCCCACGCCGTTGAGGGCCGGGTTGGTGTAGACCATGAGGTGGCCGGCCACAAGCCCGACCACCAGGCTCACGATGGTCACCAGATCCGGGCTGATCCGCGTGGGCCCAAGGGCCTGCGCGAGCCGGAACCCCAGTGGGCGGAAGAATCGGAGATCGATCCACTCCTCCACCACCTCGCCTTTAGTGGCCAGCGCGGTCTGCGGCTTCACCGAGCACGTCCTTGAGAATCGCCAGCGCGTGCATCGCCTGTTCCTCGGAGATCACCAGCGGTGGGTTGATCCTGACCTCCGGGTTGTAGATCATGGCCAGAACTCCCCGCGCGAGCAGGGTGTCGAAGATCCAGCGCGTGGTCGTCTTGTCGAGCAGGGTGCGAGTGCCGGGAACGACCAGGTCCAGGCCGATCATCAGCCCGCGTCCGCGCACGTCGCTCACGATGGGCAGATCGCGTTCCCAGCGCTTGAGCTCAGCCAGCATCCGGGCGCCGAGCTCGCGGCTGTGGGTGACGAGATCTTCCTCGAGGATGGTCTCGATGGTGGTGCGGGCGGCGCACGCGGCGAGCGGATTGCCCCCGTAGCTCGAAGAGCTGCCGCTCGGATTGGCCCACGGCTTGGCGAACGCCACCGGCTCGCGCGCGATGACGCCGCTCATCGGGAACCCACCACCGAAGCCCTTGCCCACCAGCATGATGTCGGGCACGACGCCCTCGTGCTCTACCCCGAACATCCGGCCGGTCCGCCCGAAGCCGCAGATCATCTCGTCCGCGATGAGGAGCGCGCCGATGTCGTCAGCCAGGGTGCGAAGGGCCTCGAGGTAGCCCAGCGGCGGCACCACATTCCCGGCGGTTCCCTGAATGGGCTCCACCAGGATGGCGGCGAGGTCCCCGGTGGTCTCGAGCTCGAGCTTGCGGCGCAGGAAGCTCACGCAATGCCACTCGCAGGAGGGGAAGCTCTTGTCGAACGCGCAGCGCGCGCAGGAGGCGAACGGGCTCGAGTAGGCGCCCGGCATGAGCGGGCCGAGGCCGTGCTTGAAGCTGCCGCTCAGCAGCGGCAGCACGCCTCCGGTCTTGCCGTGGAACCCACCCCAGAAGCCGACGATCTCGGTCCTTCCGGTATACGACTTGGCGAGTCGTACTGCCGCTTCGACCGCTTCCGCGCCGCTGGAGTAGAGCTGGGTCCGGTTGAGATCGCCTGGCGCGATGCTCGCGATCAGGCGGACCAGCGCAGCCCGGTGCTCCGATGTGAAGCTCCCGACGTGCAACCGGGCGAGCTGGCGCTGCATGGCGGCCACGTATCTCGGGTGGGCGTGGCCCAGGCTCGCGACCCCGACGCCGGCCAGAAGATCGATGTAGCGGTTTCCGTCCACGTCGTAGAGCAGGGCGCCTTCGCCCCGATCCATGGTGAGCCGGGTGAACAGCGCCACACTCTGGGTGCCGGGCGCCAGATGGGCCGCTTCCGCCTCGAACCAGGCGCGGGATCGCGGACCCGGGATCTGCAACAGCGGCTCGAGCGCGGTCACGCGGCCACTCCGTGCTGGGCATGTGCGTGCACGTAGTCGGCGATGGCGGCGGCCGCGTCGGCGCGGTAGGGCGCGAAGCTGGGCCAGTCGTTCAGATCGATCAGCACCGGATGCTCCGGCGCCGGTAGTGCAACGTCGCCGCCGAAGACCTGAAGCCGGAGCCGGTCGGCTGCCTCGAACGCGACGGCCCGAAGCCGCGCCTCGTCCACCACCGGCGCCGGCCCCCTGGGCCCCCACCTCGCGTCGTAGAATCGGAAGAAGCGGCGCTCGGTGACGCCGTAGAACTTGAGCACCGGGCCCCGGACGTGCTCCTGCACGGCGACGCGCCGGATGCCGCGGGCCCCAAACTGCGCGAGCGCACCGACGACCTGGTCGTTGCGGATCAGCACCACGTCCTCTGCCGCCACGGCGTGCACGTCGCCTCGCTTGACCCAGACCCGTTGACGGGGCCCAACGAAGTCGGCCAGCGCACGGGCAGTTTCGGGAGAGAGCCAAGTCGGCAGGATGAGGGTGCGGGGGAACGGTATGGAGCTGCCGCTCAGGGCCCGGACCAGACGATGGCGGTGGCAGGCGAGCACACTGCTGGGCGTGTTGACCAGGGTCGCCCCTGCCCGCTCGAGCAGCATCAGCTGCTCCGACGCAAGCTCACCCTGACACATGTTGAGATAGAGATCGGCGGGGGGGAGCGGGCCGTCCTCCAGCAGCTCCTCGGAGGATCGGCTGAGCCGCCAACCCCTCAACGCCAGTGCTGCAGCCACCCCGTTCATGATGGCGGCATCGTTCGCGAGGTGCTGGAGCGGGGAGTAGGCCGCCTTCCTATGAAGGGCGACACAATGTCCCACCCGTTCACGAATTGGCGACAATCTGTCTCCTCTTTGATGGCTCAACCCATCCGTGCACCTCCGTCTTCGCAGGACTCTTGCCACGCGTTGGCCTGATCCAGGTCGCGCCGATGGTCCAGATCGATGATCTTCGCGATCTCCACGGCTCGCAGGTCGTAGCCACGCTGCACCAAGGCCACCAGTAGTGCGCGCATCCGCTCGTGTCCCAGGGTGAGCGCCTCCCAGGCGGCGGCGCGTGCTCGACGTCCCAAGGCATACACTCCGCCGGTCACCAGGGCTGGCTGCGTTGGTGCATCGCCGAGGGCGGTCACCCGTCCATCGCGGCTGGCGCCCACGAAGAGCGAGCGCTCGTCATCGATGAAGGGCGTCACGGCGAGCACCGCATCGGCTCCCGCTGCGAGCCCACAGTCGGCCTCGCCATACAGCCGGATCCAGTCTGTCAGCGGCATTACCGTGTCGACCATGCTGCAGAAGACCGGGCCTGGGGGCACGACCGCGAGACCTTGTACCAACGTGTGCAGGGAGGACGGCGTGCAGCAGGAGCGGAGCTCGACTGCCGCCCGGAGCCGCGCCAGGTCGGCGGCGAGCGCCCCGAGCCGGACGCCTTCCCGAAGCAGGCAGGTGATCGATTCGCAGCCGAGGCGGTCGAGCGTTCGTGCCAGGCGGAGCAGCTGCGGCACGCCCCCGACCGGCACCAGCGCTTTTGGGGTGGTCACGCCGCTCGCAAGCAACCGGCTGCCTTCGCCCCCGGCGAGGATCAGTCCGTGCATCGGTCGAGCAGGGTGGGGAGATCGGTGAGGCGGGCGATGCGTTGGGTCGCGACGCCCTCCGTGGGGGTGGGTCGGTCCGGAGGTGCGAGCCAGCAGGTGCTGATGCCCAGTGCAGCTGCGGGGCGGATGTCGGTCTCGAAGTTGTCGCCGATCATCCAGGAGCTCGCCGTCGCCGCGCCGAGCCCCTCGAGCGCGTGGCGAAAGATCCGCGGGTCCGGTTTTGCCCAGCCGACGACCAGCGAATCCACGACGACAGCGAAGAGCTGCAGGAGATCCAGCTCAGCCAGGCAGCGGTCGAGGTTGCCGGTGAAGTTGGACACGACGCCCAGTCGATACCGCCCGGCCAGGGCTTGGAGGACTGGCCGATTCCGTTCCACGGCCCGGATTGCGTCGACGTGGAAGTGCTCGGCTATCGAAGCGCAGTCGATCGATTGTCCGTCCGGCAGCACCGGCCACAGGAGCTCGACCTGCCTCGCGGCCATGTCGCGGAAGCCCATGGTGCGTACCGCCGGGTCGCGCTCGAGCTGCCGGTCGGCCTCGCGGAAGAGCGGCTCGAACGATTCCAGCGGAAGGCGGCCTCCGGCCCCGACGTAGGCCGCATGAAAGCGGACCGCCCAACGGTCACCGTCACTGTCGAGGGTTCCGCCGAAATCGAAGAGCATCACGTCACGCACCTTGACGAAATCCTGACACGAGCAGGGCCATTCCTGACGCATTTCTGATGCCCGGAGCCCTAGCTTCGTCGGTGTTGTCTTGGGGTTGGCCAGAGCTCGTTCGCGCGCGTCGCGTCGCCTCTCTCCGGAGCCCCGGAGGGGAGTATATGGACGTCATAATGTTGATCCTGGGATTGGCTCTGTTCCTCCTGACGTGGGGCCTGGTACGGTTCTGCGAGAAGCTCTGAGATCTCACACCATGACCGCGCTTTACTGGACCAGCGGGGTGATCTCGGCCGCGCTCCTGGTCTACCTGTTCGTCGCGGTGCTCAAGCCAGAATTGTTCCGATGAGCGGGAATGCCTGGCTTCAGATGGGCCTCTACGTCGCCGCCCTGCTTCTCGCGGCGAAGCCCCTCGGCACCTTCATGGCCCGGGTGTACCAGGGGGAGCCGGTGTTCCTCGAACGGTTGCTCCGGCCGCTGGAGCGCCTGGTTTACCGACTGCTCCGCATCTCGCCCGACGAAGAGATGGGCTGGAAGACCTACGCCGCCGCCATGCTCCTCTTCAATGGATCGGGCTTTCTCGCGGTGTACGCGATCCAGCGACTGCAGGGATTCTTGCCGCTCAACCCCCAGCATTTCGCCGCAGTCCCACCGGAGGTCGCGTTCAACACGGCCGTGAGCTTCGCCACCAACACGAACTGGCAGGCGTACGGGGGCGAGAGCACGCTGAGCTATTTCACCCAGATGACGGCGCTCACAGTGCAGAACTTTCTCTCGGCGGCGACCGGAATGGCCGTTCTGGCCGCGCTGATCCGGGGGGTAGCGCGGCATTCAGAGCAGACCGTGGGGAACTTCTGGGTCGACCTCACCCGCACCACGCTGTACATCCTGCTGCCGCTCTCGACCGTGCTCGCCCTGCTTCTCGTATCCCAAGGTGTGGTGCAGACGCTCGCGCCATATCGCACGGTGCCGCTACTCCAGGCCGTCGGGCCGGACACCACGCCGGTCACCCAGCAGACCATCCCGCTCGGTCCGGTAGCGTCGCAGATCGCGATCAAGCAGCTCGGCACCAACGGCGGCGGCTTCTACAACGTCAACTCCGCGCACCCGTTCGAGAATCCGACGCCGCTCACGGACTTCGTCGAGATGCTCGCGATTCTGCTGATTCCCGCCGCGCTCTGCTACACGTTCGGGAAGATGGTCAAGGACACGCGGCAGGGATGGGCGATCCTCGCGGCCATGACGGTCGTGTTCGTAGCCCTCGTCCTGCCCTGCGCGCTCCTGGAGCAGCACGGCAATCCGGCCCTCGCGGCCCTGGGGGTGGATCAACGCGCAAGTGCGCTGGCGCCCGGCGGAAATATGGAGGGCAAAGAAGTCCGGTTCGGGATCGTGAACTCCGCGATCTGGGCGACCGCGACGACCGCGGCGTCGAACGGCTCGGTGAACTCGATGCACGACTCCTTCACGCCGCTTGGCGGACTGGTCCCTCTCTGGATGATCCAGCTCGGCGAGATCATCTACGGCGGAGTCGGCTCTGGTCTCTACGGCATGCTGTTGTTCGTGATCGTGGCCGTCTTCATAGCGGGGCTGATGGTCGGCCGAACGCCGGAATATCTCGGCAAGAAGATCGAAGCCTTCGAGATGAAGATGGCGTCATTGGCCATCCTGATTCCCAATCTGCTCGTTCTGGTGGCGACAGCGATCGCCGTGGCCACGGAAGCCGGTCGCGCCGGCCCGCTGAATCCTGGGCCGCACGGGTTCACCGAGATCCTGTACGGCTTCTCCTCGATGGGCAACAACAACGGCAGCGCGTTCGCCGGCCTCAGCGCGGCGACACCGTTCTACGCGATTCTGGGCGGAGCCGTCATGTTCTTCGCCCGCTACTGGGTGGCGATTCCGGCCCTCGCCGTCGCGGGGTCGCTCGCAGCCAAGAAGCAGGTACCCGCGAGCTCGGGCACCCTGGCCACGCACACGCCGCTCTTCGTCATCCTGCTGGTCGGGACGGTCGTGATCGTGGGTGCGCTGACCCACATCCCGGGCCTCGCGCTGGGTCCGATTGTCGAACAGCTCATGCTCGTCGGCAGGTGATCCTTCCATGACCCAGCGAGGCAAGGCCCGGCCGCTGTTCGGGGGGGCGATCGTGCGGGGCGCAGTGCCGGCGTCGTTCCGGAAGCTCGATCCCCGCCACATGGTCCGAAATCCCGTCATGTTCGTCGTGGAGATGGGGAGCCTCCTCACGACAGTGCTGTTTGCGCTCGCACTGGCCGGCCACGGTGAGGCAAGCCCTGGGTTCATTCTCGCGATCTCGCTCTGGCTCTGGTTTACCGTGCTCTTCGCCAACTTCGCCGAGGCCATGGCCGAGGGCCGGGGCAAGGCGCAGGCCGAGGGGTTGCGTAAGGCGCAGCGGGACATCGCCGCGAAGAAGCTGGCCCGGCCAACGGACAAAGAGACGTTCCAGCCCGTGGCGGCGAGCAGCCTACGGAAGGGCGACGTGGTTCTCGTCACGACCGGGGAGTTCATCCCCGCTGACGGAGAAGTGATCGAGGGCATCGCCTCGGTCGACGAGAGCGCCATCACGGGCGAGAGCGCGCCGGTGATCCGCGAGAGCGGCGGGGATCGCAGCGCCGTCACCGGCAGCACCCGCGTGCTCTCCGACTGGCTGGTGGTCCGGGTCATGACCAACCCCGGAGAGTCGTTCCTCGATCGAATGATCGGGCTGATCGAGGGGGCCAAACGCCAGAAGACGCCGAACGAGATCGCGCTCGAGATCCTCCTGGCTGCCCTCACGATCATCTTCCTGCTCACCACGGTTACCCTCCTGCCGTTTTCGATCTACGGGGTCAGGGTCGAGGGCCACGGCACGCCGGTTACGGTGACGGTACTGGTGGCTCTGCTGGTATGCCTGATCCCCACCACGATCGGCGGTCTACTCTCGGCGATCGGAATCGCCGGCATGGATCGCATGATCCAGGCGAACGTCATCGCGATGTCCGGCCGGGCGGTGGAGGCCGCTGGCGATGTCGACGTGCTGTTGCTCGACAAGACTGGTACGATCACACTGGGCAACCGGCAGGCGACCGCGTTGCTGCCGGCGGAGGGCGTCGCTCCGGCCCAACTGGCGGATGCCGCGCAGCTGGCCTCGCTGGCGGACGAGACGCCGGAAGGTCGGAGTATCGTCGTGCTCGCCAAGGAAAAGTTCGGGCTTCGAGAACGGGACATCCATGGACTGGGGGTCACGTTCGTGCTGTTCATCGCCCAGACGCGGATGAGCGGCGTGAATTTCGATGGCCGCGAGATCCGCAAGGGCGCTGCCGAGGCGATTGAGGCCTACGTCCAAGGGCGCGGCGGGCAGTTCCCCGGTGCCGTCCGCACCGCGGTGAACGCGGTCGCCCGGCAGGGGGGCACGCCGCTCGTGGTCGCGGAGGGGCCCTGCATCCTCGGTGTCATTCAGCTCAAGGATATCGTCAAGGGCGGGATCAAGGAGCGGTTCGCCGAGCTGCGGCGGATGGGCATCCGCACGGTGATGATCACCGGGGACAACCCCCTCACCGCGGCCGCGATCGCGGCTGAAGCGGGCGTGGACGACTTCCTGGCGCAGGCCACACCTGAAGCCAAGCTGGAGCTGATTCGGAACTACCAGAGCGG
>Ga0137375_10009361_pt1 | contig 11629 bp, 10 predicted proteins | sample SagtaG_24_FD_104936 | JGI IMG/M metagenome (GOLD analysis project Ga0137375, IMG submission 104936) | Vadose zone soil microbial communities from Sagehorn Ranch, Mendocino, California, USA - Sage1_R_113_16 metaG | ecosystem: Environmental > Terrestrial > Soil > Vadose zone | place: USA... | reverse complement strand
GGCTACGTCGAGCCGATCATCCCACCCCCCGCCCCCCTCCACCTCGTGGCCCAGCAACTCCTGGCGCTCTCCCTCCAGGAAGGCGGCGTCGGCCGCAAGCTGTGGACGGAGTGGCTCGGCAAGCCGTTCGCGCTCGGGCCCGACGCCGCCGCGGCCGCCCCCGCCATCACCGACTACCTGGTCGCCGCAGGGTTCCTTGTGGACGACGGCGGCATCCTCGGGGTCGGTGAGGAGGCCGAGGCGGCCCTGGGCCGCCAGCACTTCATGGAGCTGCTATCCGTATTCACCTCGCCGCCCGTCTTCAGCGTCCGCCACGGCCGAGTGGAGATCGGCCTCGTCCCCAACGAAACGCTCATGGCCCGCCCCGCCGGGCTCGCCGCCGGCGGTGCCGCCGTGCTCATCCTCGCCGGCCGCAGCTGGGCCATCGCGCACGTCGACTGGGGCCGACGGGTCGTCCAAGTCGAGCCGACCGACGCCCCGGGAGTCGCCCGCTGGTCCGGGAGCGCCCAACCCCTCGGCGCCGTCATCGCCCGTGGGGTACGCGAGGTGCTTCTCGGGCCCGACCCGTCAGGGGTCATCCTCAGCCAGCGAGGCAGCGAGCGGTTGGCGCAACTTCGCTCCGAGCATCCCTGGGCGCGGCCGGACGCCACATCTCTCGTCATCGATGGACGTGGGCGTGCCCGTTGGTGGACCTTCGCCGGATGGCGAGCCAATCTCTGGCTCGCCCGAGCTACCGCCCACCTGCGACGGGACGTCGCCGCCATCGACGACCTCACCGTCGCCCTCGACCCTGATGCCACGCTGGAGCAGCTCCGCCAGGCCATCTCGGATACAAACGAGGATTCGATCGACCTGGCCCCGTGGCTGACCGCTGAAGCAGTCGACGGGCTCAAGTTCTCCGAGTGCCTACCCCGCAGCCTTGCCACCGAGGTGGTGATCCGCCGCCTCGCCGACCCCGAGTCGACAGCCCGCGCCCTCGGAGAGCGCCTCGTCGGGTGGCGAGACGCAACCTGACGGACTCGAGGACCACCCTTGAGTGCCTCAAGCCGACTGCTTGTGGTGACAGCGGCGTCATCCAGGTCAGACCGGCTCGGGTGCGCCAGGCTCTCCGGTGGCGCCAGGCTCTCCGGTGGCGGCGGGCTCGGTGGTGGTGGCGCGGTCGATGGTGGGCAGGGGCTCCCGGGGCTCGCAGAACACCGCCATGCTGGCGGTGTAGCCGTGCACGAAGTTGCGCTTGCCGACCGGGCCGAGCTCGCCCTGGGCGAAGAACCCGGCCATCGGGACCTGGCGGGTGGCCACGGCGACCCGCTGGGCGTCGTGGTCGGGCTCACCGAAGAAGCGGCGGCCCCGACCGTTGCACGAGAACAGCAGCACGCCCTTGGGGTCCCAGCCGGTCACCGGACCGAGCAGCAGCTCGAGCTCCTCGCCGGCGGCAGCCGCGTCCCTGACGTGGAACTGCAGGGTCTGGCCCAGCTCGACCCGGTCCCCGACCGCGATGGCGCCGGTCTCCTCGTCGGCGCCCACGAGCCCGCGGATCAGGAAGTCGCCCCGGCCGAACTCGGCCTTGTGCTCGTCGATGACCTGGCCGACCTGGAGCCCACCGCGGATGAGGTCCTGGTCGCGCTGGCTGAGCGTGGTGACGACCTGGCGGAGCCGCTCGATGGCGGGCTGGCCGCCCAGCTCGTGGACGACGTTCCCCTCGCCCCGGGTGACCGCGTACGGCGACCCGATCGGCCGGCAGCCCTGGCTCACCACCGTGCGCACCTCGACCGCGCCGACCAGTGCGACCCCGACCGCGCCGCGCTCGACCACGTCGGTGCCGGACAGCAGGCGGTGCTCGCCCGGACCGCTTCCGCCCGAGGCCATCCCGCCGACCACGGGCAGGCCGGACTGCTCCTCGTTCAGCCGCTCGAGGAACCGGTCGGCCGGGAACGAGAACGGGTCGGCCAGCAGCACCACGGTGGCCCGCTCCCCCGGCGCGATGTCCGGCCAGCCGGCGATGCCGTAGCCGTCGGGCACCGCCACCACCTCGAGCGCGAACGGGCGCACGTCCACACCGGGCAGCCCCGCCAGCCACAGGGCAAAGCCGGGGCCGCCTTCCAGCTCGCGGCCCTCGCCGATGACGCCCTCGGCCGTGCAGCCGACGATCGCCGAGGTGCCAAGGCGCTCGGAGAGGCTCAGGGCGATCCGGGACGCGGCCGCAGCGTGCTCCATCGAGAAGAAGCAGACGGCCAGGTCCGGCGTGCCCGCGAGGGCGGCCATGGCGGCCGGAATGACCTCGTCGAGCGCCTGCTGGTGATCGGGGGCGGTCGAGACGGCGGCGCCGAACTGCAGCATCGTCGGGTGTCCTCCGGTTGGGCCAGGGCAACCAGCGTACCCCTTCGCGCACCGGTCAAGCGCCCGTGCCCACCCATTCGAAGTAGCCGGGGTCCGGGCGCAGCCAGCGCCCACCCCAGGTGAAGCCGTTGCGGGCCATCACCCGCACGAGCCGCACGTCGGTGGTGGCCTTGCCGCCGGCCGGGTTGCCGGCGACCTTGAGCCCGAGCGCGATCCCGAAGGCGCCCCTGGCCAGCTCGGCGCCGCCACCCCGAACGGGGCTGCTGGCGAAGCAGCCACCCCGGCGGCGGAAGTCGGCCAGGTCGACCAACCCCTGAAGGCGCTGCCGCTTCACCTCAGCCATCGCGGCGGTGAGCGCGGGGATGACCAGCTTGTGGCAACGGACCAGGCCCAGCACGGGCACGACCGCGCGCACGATGTGCTCCCGGGCCCAGCGAGGGTCCGGCGTGGGGCGGGCCAGGCTGCGCAACGCGAACTCGCCGAAGCGGAGCTTGAGCAGGCCGAGCGGGAGCACGCCGTCACCGGACCGCAGGAAGGGCCGCTCCCCCGGGGCCCGAAAGCGCAGCGCCCGTCCGGGCATGAGGCGCCGGATGGCCGCCTCGAACGACGGCCGGGAGCCGCGCGTCCGCAGCAGCAGGTAGGTGGCCCGCTCCAGCTTGAGCCTGACGCCCAGGTCGCGGTCGACCGCGACCTCGTAGCCGCCGATGACCCAGTCGGCCACGACGCCGGTCACCGGCAGCGTCCTGCCGCCAACGAGCCGGAGCCTGCTGCCCGGGCGCAGCCCCCGCAGCCGGGCACCGGTCTCCGAGAGCACCGCACCCTTGCGCAGCATGCCCGAGAGGTGGCCCGCCGGCCTGCCCAGGGCGGCGGCATAGGCCTCCCGGTTGGCGGCCATCGCCTCGACCGGCACCACCGGGTAGTCGGCCTTACGGCTCTCGACCTGGAGCAACCCGGTGCGCACGGCGACGATCGCGGCCACCTGGGCCGAGTCCCGGATGCGCTTGACCTCGTCGGTCGAGAAGCCGCCCGAGGCCCAGACGAGCAGCTCTCCCTTGAACGCGACCGGGCCCTGGTTGACGGCGCCAGCGAACGCCCCCTTGCCTCGGACGAGCGTGGCGGCCACCTCGTCGGAGTGGACCGCGACCATCCTGGCCGCCGAGGCCGAGATGGCGGCGAGCAGGGCAATGACCACCAACGCCCGTCGCTGCCTGGCCCGCATCTCGACCCCCCTTCTCCGGCCTTCTAGGGTAAACGGACGACGCGATCCCAGGGCAGGGTCCACCTGTCGCGGTTCCCCCAAACGAGACCCGACGGCCGATTCTGGCCGTCGGGATGGATCTGTGCGCCAGAGGCGCTCCATAGCAGTCCCGACGCAGCCCCGACGCAGCCCCGACGCAGTCCGACGCTCCGGGTCGGCGAGCGGGTTGACCGTGAGCAGCGAGATGCAGTCCCGACGCAGTCCGCCGCAGTCCCGACGCAGCCGCCGCTCAGAACGCCGCCAGCAGGGCGGGGTCCTCGAGCAGGTCGCGCAGGTGGGCCAGGAACCTGGCGGCGTAGGCGCCGTCGACGATGCGGTGGTCGAACGAGATTGACGCGGTCATGAGCTGGCGCACGGCCAGCTCACCGTCCACCACCCATGGCCGGGGCGCGATCAGGCCGGTGGCCAGGATCGCGCACTCGGGCTTGTTGATGATCGGCGTGCCGGCCTCGACCCCGAACCCGCCCACGTTGGTGATCGTGATCGTGCCGCCCTGCAGGTCCGACAGGGCGGCCTTGCGCTCGCGGGCGAGGGCGGTGAGCCGCGCCAGCTCGCTGGACAGCTCGAGGATGCCGAGCGTGTCGGCGTCCTTGATGTTCGGCACGAGCAGGCCGGTCGGCGTGTCGGTGGCAATGCCGAGGTTCACCCAGCCCTTGACGACGATCTCGCCCGCGTCGTCGTCCCAGGAGGAGTTCATCAACGGGTACTGGCGCACGGCCGCGCACAGCGCCTTGGCGATGATCGCGAGCGGTGTGAGCTTTACGTCGGCGGCTGCGGGCAGGACCTTGAGGCGGGTCCGAAGCGCCATCAGCGCGGTCGCGTCGACGGTGAGGAACTCGGTCACGTGCGGGATGGAGAACTTCGAGGCCACCATGGCAGCCGCGATCCGCTTGCGCGTGCCGCGGACCGGGATGCGATCCTCGGCCCGGTCGCGCGGCACGCGCACGGCCGGCACCGGCGCGGGTGCCCCGGCCGCTGCGCCGTCCCCCGGCGGGCCGGCGAGGGCCAGGTCGACGTCCTCGTGGGTCACCCGGCCGTCCTTGCCCGTCCCGGTGAGCAGGGCGAGGTCGACACCGCGGTCCTTGGCGTACTTGCGGACCGGCGGGGTCGCCCTGGGTCGTCCGGCCTGGGCCCCTGGGGCGCGCGGGCCCGGCGGGGCGCTCGGGCTCGGGCCGCTCGGCGAGGCCGGGCCGGTCGGCGAGGCCGGGCCGCTCGGCGAGGCCGGGCCGCTCGGCGAGGCCGAGCCGCTCGGCGAGGCCGGGCCGCTCGGCGAGGCGGACCGGCGCCGGCGGACCGGCTGGCGCTCGCCCGGGCCGACCAGGGTCGCCTGCTGCTCGGGCTCCGCGTCCGCCTCCCGGGTCGCGAAGCCGTTCAGGCCCGGCTCCCCCACCGCGGCGGGCTCGGCCAGGGCCGCGTCGGGGGCTGGTCCCACGCCGCCGGTGTCGACGCTGAGCAGCGGCGCGCCCACGTCCAGGGTCTCCCCTTCGGCCGCGTGGAGCTTGGTGACCGTGCCCGCATACGGGGCCGGGATCTCCACCACCGCCTTGGCCGTCTCCACCTCGACGATGGGCTGGTTGAGCACGATCGTGTCGCCCTCGGCGACCAGCCAGCGCACCACCTCGCCGTCGGTCAGCCCCTCCCCGAGGTCGGGGAGCTTGAAGTCGCGCTCGGGCACCGGGCCTCCCTCCTTCAGCGTGTCGAGTCGATGTCGCGGGAGGCGCATGACCCGGCGGTCCTCGTTCCATGTGGGGGGAGCACGCTCCCCCCACGGCCCCCCAGAAGCGCCTGTGCCATGGCCCGGGTATTCGGCAGGCTCATCGGGCGACGCTAGAAGTCCAGGGACCGCTGGACGGTCCACAGGACCCGGTCGACCCCTGGCAGGTGGGCCTCCTCCAGCTTGGCCGGCGGGTAGGGGATGTCCAGGCCGGTGCAGCGCAGCACCGGCGCCTCGAGGGACAAGAAGGCCTGCTCGGTCACGCGGGCCGCGATCTCGGCGCCCATGCCGAGGAACTCGGGCGCCTCGTGCACGACCACCATGCGGCCGGTCCGCTCCGCGGAGGCGACCAGCGTCTCCTCGTCCAAGGGGACCAGGCTGCGCAGGTCGATCACCTCGAGCGAGGCAAGCCCCTCCTCGGCGGCTGCGGTGGCCGCGTCCATCGCGACCTTCACCATCGGGCCGTAGGCCACCAGCGTCAGGTCGGAGCCCTCGCGCAGCACCCGGGCCCGGCCGATCGGGTCGGTGGTGACCGGCAGCTCGAGCTCCTGCTTGAGCCAGTAGCGCCGCTTCGGCTCGAGGAAGATCACCGGGTCCTCGGCGTCGATCGACTGGCGCAGCAGCGAGTAGGCGTCAGCGGGCGACGACGGGGTCACCACCTTCAGGCCGGCGGTGTGCGCGTAGTAGGTCTCCGGGCTCTCCGAGTGGTGCTCGACCGCGCCGATCCCGCCGCCGTAAGGGATCCGGCAGACCACCGGCATGGCCAGGGTGCCCTTGCAGCGGTTCCGGTACTTGGCCAGGTGGCTGATGATCTGGTCAAGGGCCGGGTAGCTGAAGCCGTCGAACTGCATCTCGGGGACGGGGCGGTAGCCGCGCAGGGCGAGCCCGATGGAGATCCCCATGATCCCGGACTCGGCCAGCGGGGTGTCCATCACCCGGTGCTCGCCGAAGTCCTTCTGCAGCCCGTCGGTGATCCGGAAGACGCCGCCGAGGGTGCCGACGTCCTCGCCGAGCAGCACGACCCGGTCGTCGGCCTCCATCGCGTCCCGCAGGGCGGTGTTCAGCGCCTTGGCCATCGTGACCGATGCCATCGCTAGCCCTCCTCTCCGCCCGCGAACTGGGCCTCGAACTCCTCGAGCTGGCGCCACTGCCGCAGCAGGGTGGCGGGCGGCTCGGCGTAGACGTAGTCGACCATGTCGGACAGGGCCGGGCGGGGCATCTCCTCGACCGCCCGCCGGATCCGGGCCGCGGTCGCGTCCGCGTCCTCCTGGACCCGGCGCTCCACCTCGTCGGACCAGAGCCCGGCCTTCTCGAGGAACGACCGGTACCGCCCGATCGGCTCCCTGGCCGTCCACATGTCCAGCTCGTCCTTGGTGCGGTAGCGGGTCGGGTCGTCGGTGGTGGTGTGGGCCCCGAGCCGGTAGGTGAGCGCCTCGATCAGGGTCGGGCCGCTGCCGTCCCTGGCCCGGTCAGCGGCCCACTTGGTCACCGCGTAGACCGCGAGGACGTCGTTGCCGTCGACCTGCACGCCCGGGAAGCCGAACCCGGCCGCGCGCCGGTAGACGGGCGCTGCCATCTGCTTGGCCAGCGGCACCGAGATCGCCCACTGGTTGTTCTGGCAGAAGAACACGACCGGGGCCGAGTTCACCGCGGCGAAGTTGAACGCCTCCAAGGTGTCGCCCTCGGAGGTGCCGCCGTCGCCGAAGTAGGCGACCGCGCACAGCTCGGCGCCGTCCCACTTGGCCCCGATGGCGTAGCCGACCGCGTGCAGGGCCTGGGTGCCGATCGGGATCGAGTAGCAGGCGAAGTTCCGTTCCCTGGGGTCCCAGCCGGACAGGCTGGCGCCCCGATAGAGCTGCAGCACGCTGACGATGTCCATGCCGCGGACGTAGGCGACGCCGTGCTCCCGGTAGGAGGGGAAGACGAAGTCGTCGGGGCCGAGGGCGGCGGCGCTGCCCACCTGGGCTGCCTCCTGCCCCAGGCAGGGCGCCCAGATGCCGAGCTGGCCCTGGCGCTGGAGGTTGGTGCCCTCGGTGTCGATCCGGCGGACGACGACCAGCTTGCGGTAGAGGTCGCACAGCTCGTCGTCGGACAGGTCGATCTTGTAGGTTTCGTGCTCGATGAGCGTGCCGTCCTCGGCGAGCAGCCGGACCTGCTCGTCAGCCTGGTCCATACCCTCAACTCCCGCGTCCAGTCCGCCGCTTGCGGACGCTCCGCCTCGCGACCGGGGTGGCGGTCGGCGAGGTCGCCGTCGCGCCGATCGCGCGGGTCTGGTGGACGAGCGCTCCGGCACGGCCGGGCAGCGCCCCCGTGCCGGAGCCGGAGTCGGGCGCTCCGAGCGGGCACCGCTGCCCAGCATGATCCTACCCATATCTTCGTCTGGAGTTCGGGCGCGGTGAGGGAACCCTGACCACAGCCCCCGCCGTCCCCGGACGGAGGGGCGCTTCCCGCCCCCATCCCGCGCTGTTGGGTTGCACTCTGGGTCGCAGTAGGTGGCCCGGCCGCGTCCCCGGAGCGCCGGGATGCTTGGAACCTGGGCCGACCGCGGCCCGCGACGGGCGTGGGCGTAGATGACGCGGATGGTAGGTTGGACGCGAAGGCCCCCGCGCCGATGGCACGGCCGGGGGCACGGTCGGAACCCTCACGGAGGCCCGACATGCCGGAGCCTAGCAGCCCGCTCTCGATCGGCGAGCGGATCTCCTTCTACCGCCGCCGGCGCGGCCTCACCCAGGTCGTCCTCGCCGGCCTTGTCGGCCGGTCCACAAGCTGGTTACAGAAGGTCGAGCGCGGCGACCGGCGGATCGACCGGATCAGCGTTGTCGCCGACATCGCCCGCGTCCTCAGAGTTTCCCCCCAGGATCTCACCGGCCAACCGTACGTGTTCGACCTCCCCGACGGCCCGAGCCTGCCCGACATCAACGCGATCCGCCGCATGCTCATCACCGACGATCCCGACACGGCCGCACCGCCCGACAGGCTCCCGACGGTGGAGGAGCTGCACGCCGAAGCTCGCCCGGTCCTCCAGGCACGCTACGACGCGCGCCTGCTCGAAGTCGCCACCGCGGCACCAGACCTGATCCGCGACTGCCGGCTCGCCGCGGCGCTGGCCGAAGGCAAGCAGCGCGCCCAGCTCCACCGCCTGCTCGCCGACCTGTACGAGGCGATCTGGGTCGCGCTCAAGAACCTCGGCTACGTCGATCTGGCATGGTTGGCGATCGAACGCGGCCGTGATGCCGCACGGCAGTCCGCCGACCCGCTCGCCGAGCGCGCGACCAACTTCCAGGTCGCCCAGTTCCACATGCTCATCGGCTCCTACGACAAGGCTCACCAAGCGGCTATGGAGTCCGCCGACCCGTTGGAAGCCGATCTTGGCCGGGCAGGCCCCGAGCACCGGTCCGTCTACGGCGCCTTGCACCTGGCTGGCGCGGTCGCCGCTGCCCGCCTGGCCCGCCCTGAGGCCGCCCAGGCGTCCCTGGACGAGGCCGCCACCGCCGGGCGGTTGCTCGGCGCCGACCGCAACGATTACTGCCTCCACTTCGGTCCCACCAATGTGGGGATCCACCGAGTCGCCGTCGCTGTGGAGATGGCCGAGGGCGGCCGGGCGGCCGAGCTCGCCCGCGATGTGGACCCCTCGCCGATCGCACCGCAGCGCCAAGGACACCACTGGATCGCTGTAGGACGCGCGTACGCGCAGAAGCACAGCGACAGCGCCGCGGTGCAGGCGTTGATGCGCGCCGAGCAGGTCGCCCCCGTGCTGGTCCGCTACCCCCCGATTGTGCGCGAGGTGGTCGCCGACCTGCTCCGCCGGGAGCGGCGCGCTGGCAACCCAGACCTGCGCGGCCTGGCCGAGCGGGCCGGGGTCCTCAACTAGGCAGCCCTGGTAGGCGAACACGCACACGGCGTGTGCGTTCTTCAGTGCCGCTGCCCCTATGGTCCCCGTCCGTACCGAACCGGACGAAAAGAGAGAGACAGGCATGTGGCGGCCGGTCGTACTGTTCCTCGCTGGTCTGGCCGGCTGCGGGTTGCTGGCGCTGCTGGCGTGGCTGGAGAGCGAGGTCGACGCCGACAGCGCCCGCCAGTCCGAGCGGGAGCAGCAGCTCGACCACCCCCAGGAGCCGGACGCCGGCGCGGCGCCAGCGGGCGCCGCGGTCAGGCGGTGCGGGTGAAGGACCCTGGCGTCGGGTGCGCGCAGCCTCGACGCCAGGAGGGGCGGGCCCACGACCCCGCCGGGGGCCCGCCACAACGCGGCCCGCGCGGACAACCCATGCCTGATGGCGACGAGCGGGCGCTGCTTGAGCACCTGGCCGTCCGGGCGGGCCTGCCCGGCCAGGCCCGCGCCGCCGCCGGCGCCGTCCGGGACGCGATCACCGCAGCCCGGGTCGCCCGGGTGGTGGTCGCGCCCCGGCTCGACCATGCCGTGGCGTTGGTCGACCGGTGGGTGGCCGACCTCGACCGGCTCGTCGAGCGGGAACGCCGGGAGCGGGCGGCCAGCGGCGAGCGCCCGGTCGACCAGCAGGCCCGGATCGAGCGTGCCTACTGGGAGCTCCGCCGCTCGGCGCGGCCCGGCGAGGGTGCGGGGTCGTGAACCGGCGGCCACGGTTCACGCCGGATCTGCTCGTGTGCCTGACCCCGGAGGAGGCTAGCGTGCTCCGCCGGCTGCTGGTGGCCTCGGCCGGCCGGGTCGAGGCGTGCAGTCCCACGCTCGGGAGCTGCTCGTGCTCGCCGCCGAGGACCTGCGGCGCCGGCAGAACGGTGTGCTCCGCCGCGCCGTCGGCAAACGATGGTGGTGACTAGTCGTAGCCGACCCGACATCCCTGTCGACCAAGGCGCGCCGCGCGAGCTTGGGATCAGGATCGTGGCCGAGCCCGTCATCATGGTCATGCTTGAGCGCTGCAACGGAGACGACCCGCACCGGTCGTGACGCGATCACATGCCCGACAGCTGTTGACCGTTGCAACGTTAGGGATCTTTTATCCTACTTTGCCTAGTATGATGATTGAGGGTGGTCTCACGATTGAGGAGCATGGGAACTACGGGCTGGCTACGTACGATCTCGGAGGCCTCGCATTGCCGTCGACCCGATGGAAGCTCGAGCCGCACACCGCCGCCAAGCACGAGATCCTGCGCCAGTATCTCAACGCGTGGTTTCCGATCCTTGGCAGTCAGCACGAGCGGGTGGTGTTCCTCGACGGCTTCGCCGGTCCTGGGATCTACGAGGATGGAGAGCCTGGCTCGCCGATCATCGCGCTGCGCACCCTTCTCGAGCACGCGTTCTTCCCGCCGCATGTCCTGCCAGTTTGCCTTCTTCTTCCTGGAGAACCGTAGGGACCGCTACGACAGCCTGGTCGAGCAGCTCGCCGCCTTCACGCGTGCCCGGGGTGGACTGCCGCCCAACGTGACCGTCACCCACCAGCGCACGACCTTCGAGCAAGCCGCCAGTGGCCTGGTCGACGACCTGCAGCAGCAGCGCACGAGGCTCGCCCCAACGTTCGCGTTCGTTGACCCGTTCGGCTTCACCGGCGCGCCCATCGAGCTGATCAGCCGGCTGCTCGCCTTCGACCGCTGCGAAGTGTTCTTCAACTTCATGTACAACCGGGTCAACCAGTTCATCGCCGCCGGCCGCATCACCGCCCACCTGGATGGGCTGTTCGGGACACGCAACTACCTTCAGGCATGCGAGCTGGACACGGCCGCGCGCAAGCGGTTCCTCCACGACCTGTACAAGCGGCAACTGCACGACGTGGGCGGCTTTACCTACGTGCGCAGCTTCGAGATGGTCACCCGCGACGGCCACACCGCCTACTTCCTGTTCTACGGCACGCGCTCGCTGACAGGGCTGCGCGCCATGAAGGACGCGATGTGGAAGGTGGACGTCGGCGGCGGCACACGCTTCAGCGACCGACTCGCCGGCCAGGAGGTCCTGCTCGCCGGCGATGCGGTTGACACCGGCCCGCTGCGGACCGCGATGGTGCAACGGTTCGCCGGGCGCACCGCCGCGGTCGAGCAAGTCGAGGAGTTCGTCCTGGCAGACACCCCATACGCGGCCTCCCACTACAAGCGGCAGGTCCTCAAGCCGCTGGAGGAAGCAGATCGCCTTGAGATCTTGTCACCACGTGCGCGGCGGTTCACCTACCCGGAGGGCACAGTTCTCCGGTTCGCGCCCGAGCAACTCGGCTTCCTGACGTAGGCTTCGGTCTTCGATACTGGCGAAGGGGTAGGCACGGTCGAACATTTGTTCGATACTGCCGGTTAACGTGCAGGAACCGGACCGGGCAAGGGGGATGCCATGAGCGACGGCAGCACCATCGAGTGGACCGACG
>Ga0137375_10009355_pt1 | contig 11632 bp, 10 predicted proteins | sample SagtaG_24_FD_104936 | JGI IMG/M metagenome (GOLD analysis project Ga0137375, IMG submission 104936) | Vadose zone soil microbial communities from Sagehorn Ranch, Mendocino, California, USA - Sage1_R_113_16 metaG | ecosystem: Environmental > Terrestrial > Soil > Vadose zone | place: USA... | reverse complement strand
CGTGCGGGCGAGGCTGATCTCATCGTGGCCAAGCACAGAAACGGGCCGACGGCCACGGTGACCGTCGCCTTTCAGGGGCACTACAGCCGCTTCGTCGATATGGCTCCTGGCTGACGACGTGACCGTACCGAAGGGTTCCAGCCGGGGATCTCAGCAGCCGTCCCTGAGGCGAGTGGGAGGTGGGGGCGCTATGGTCGACGCGTGCGATTTGCGATCTCCATCCCCCAATCGGTGGCCGACGGCGCGTTCGATCCGGTCGGCCTGCACCGCTATTTGACGCGAGCCGAGGTCCTAGGTTTCGAAAGCGCCTGGACGCATGAGCAGGTCGTGGGCACGACACCCCATATGAGCCCCATGGAGATCATGACCTACGCGGCGGCCTGCACGCAGCGGCTCCGGCTTGGTTGTGCGGTCTTCGTCACGCCGCTGCACAACCCGGTCCACCTGGCCAAGAGCCTCGCCACGCTGGACCAGCTCAGCCGAGGGCGCATCGAGGTCGGCGTGGCCACTGGCGGGCGGGTCCGGCCGTTTTCCGCGTTCGGGGTCGATCCAGACGGTCTGGTCGCGCGGTTCACCGAGGGGCTGGCACTTATGAAGGCGCTGTGGACCGAACCCCGTATCACATTCGATGGGCGATTCTGGCAGTTGGACGGCGGGGCCATGGAGCCCAAACCGTTCCAGAAGCCTCACCCGCCGATTTGGTTCGGGGGCAGCCACCCGAACGCGGTGCGGCGTGCGGTCCGGCATGGCGACGGCTTCTTTGGCGCGGGGTCATCCACCACGGCACAGTTCGCCAATCAGGTGCGGATTCTGCGGGACGCGCTCACCCAGCAGGGCCGGCCTGCTGCCGGTTTCCGGATCGCCAAGCGCGTCTACGTGGCGGTGGACGACGACCCTGAGCGCGCGCGGCAAAGCCTCGCCGCCGCCTTGGACCGTCTCTACGCGTTCCTCGGGATAAAGGTCCCCACGGCCGTCGCGGTCTATGGCCCACCGGACGCTTGCGTGCAGGGATTGCGCGCGGTGGCGCAAGCGGGCGCCGAAATGATCCTGCTCAATCCGCTCTTCGACGACGCCGAGCAGATGGAGCGCCTAGCCGCCGAGGTGGCGCCTCAGCTGTCCTAATGCTGGCGGTGCGAGCGACCGCTGGCACTATTGCGGGTGCCGCAGACGGCTTCGCGAACGAGAATCGGTGCGAGATCATGGGCCTCGTGCGCCCATGGCATTGACGGCGAGACGCGAAGGACGGGCGATGGCCACAGCGCGACGGATTGCCGTGGCGGAGCGGCGGGCGCGGCTCGCTCTGCGGCACCATCTGGCTCCGCAGGCGCGCGCAGCCACCCCGGCCCACGTGGCCAGGGACCTGGTCGGCCTGCACGGAACCGACCCGGCGTCTGTGTTTCTTGCGATCCAGGCCCGCACGCTTGGCTATCCAGCGGCTCACGTGATCGAGCGCGTGATGTACGAGGAGCGCGCCCTTGTCCGGATGCTTGGCATGCGCCGCACCATGTTCGTCGTCGCCACGGAGTTCGCGCCCGTGGTGCAGGCGGCGTGCACGGACGAGATCGCGGTACGGCAGCGATGTCGCTACATTCAACTGCTGACCCAGGGCGGACTACCAGGCGATGCGGGAGCATGGCTCAGCGACGTGGAAGCCTCGACGGCGCGGGCCATCGCCGCTCGAGGCGAGGCAACCGCCGCCGAGCTGGGAGCTGACGAGCCACGGCTTCGCCAGCAGATCATGATGGCCGAGGGTAAGAGCTACGGCGGCCTGCAAAGTGTCGCCACCTGGGTGCTCCTGCTGCTCGCGGCGGACGGGAAGATCGTGCGCGGGCGGCCGCGCGGCTCGTGGACGTCCAGCCAGTACCGGTGGCTGCCGGTCGAAGCGTGGCTGCCTGGCGGCCTGGCCAGGCCGTCGGCCGCGCACGCCCGCGCGGAGTTGCTCCGCCGCTGGCTCGCGGCGTCGGGCCCGGCGACTGCCGACGACCTTAGGTGGTGGACAGGCTGGACGGCCGGTCAGGTGAGCGCCGCCGCCAAACAGATCGGAGTCACGCCGGTCGATCTCGATGGTTCGCCCGGCCTCGTACTGCCGGGCGACGAGGATCCCGCACCGGAGGTTGCGCCATGGGCCGCGCTGCTCCCGGCTCTCGACCCGACAGTGATGGGCTGGCGGGCACGCGAGTGGTTCCTCGGCGAGCATGGGTCTGCGCTCACCGATCGGTCGGGCAACATTGGCCCGACGGTGTGGTGGAACGGGCGGGTGGTCGGCGGTTGGGCGCAGCGCCGCGACGGCGGCATCGCGTACCGGCTGCTGGAAGGTGCAGATGCCATGGCCATACGTGCGGTGAACGACGAAGCCGAACGGCTGCGCTGCTGGATCGGCCCGACGCGAGTGACACCACGCTTCCGCACCCCCTTGGAACGGGACCTGTCGACCTGAGCTGGCATAGCGCCTGTTTGTGAACCCCGGTCCGGCTCCCGTGCGTCACGTTAAGGACCATGGATGTCACATTGTGGGGTGCAATGGGGGCAGTCGCAAAATCGAATTCGACCAAAAATGATCTCCACTTGGTGCTGGTTGGCACCGACTCAGAGTGGAGATCGCTCCACCTTGCTTGGTCACATGGCACCTCCCATCGGCCCAGTCCCCCACTACCCGCCGGTAGGCGGTTATTCTGCAACAGCCCCTATCTGGCCTGGGTGGCCCACTGTGGCCCCTCCCGCATGGCCGTCAATGTGTACCCACCCTGATGCCAGCCACGCCGTCCATGATCCGCTACGTCGGAGCCTTTTCAGCTGTCCGCGCTGAAAAGTCTCCGACGTAAGGGATCAAGCTGGCCCGCGGGCCCTTAGCCTTCCGACCTCGCGCAGATGCAGAACGGATGGCCGGCCGGGTCGGTCAGAACATGCCAGCGGTCGCCGCCCGGCTGGAAGGCTGGCTTCGACGCGCCGTGCTCGAGACACCGCGCCTCTGCCTTGTCCAGGTCATCGACGTACAGGTCAAGGTGGTACCGCTTCGGCGAAGCCGGATCTGGCCAGCGCGGCGGCTGGTAGTCCTCGATGCGCCCGAAGCCGATGTCCGTTCCTCCGCTGCTGACCATGGCGTACTCGTCTTGACTATGCGTGATCTCCCAGTCCAGAAGATCGTGGTAGAACTGCGCGAGCGTGCGGGGATCGTCGCAGTCGAGGTTGACCATCGCGAGAGTGGCCGTTGCGGTCATCGCTGTGCTCCGCCTTTCAGTCGTCGGGCCCTTTCGTCATGGGCCCTTGATCACGGTCTCGCGCCTTGTGATCGTTTCCAGTCGACGCCTTGTCGCGTCGGCACCTCCATCCTGGCGCCAAATGCTGACATCTACTGGCAGGTACGGGACCCCGACATCGCACCGCGGCCTGGAGCGAGACCGTCCGCCTGGAGCTCCGGCGCTGGAAGACAAGAATTGTCGGTGGCCGGCGGTACAACGGTGAAAGACCGATCCAGTGCTGAGCAAGGGAGGCACATGGCTGACTTCGACTCTGCCGCTGCGGCCGCCGAGAAGGAACTCGCGGAGTTATCGCAACGGCTAACGGAGCCGGGTGAACGTGAATGCCTGCGCTGTTATCTGTTGCGCATGCTCAACCAGTTCGGCTGCGACAACACCCATCGCTGGACCGAACTCTGGCGGCGTTTGCGTGCGCCGCGCGCACACGCCCTCGTGGCCCGCCTCAAAGACCGAGGCGCGCTGTGCTGTGACTGTGAAGTGATCTTCAATGTGTTTACGGACTACCCGGATACGGGCCACCTCCTGCCTTGTGCGGGTGTATCGCGGGCCGGGTCGACGCAGCCGTGCCAACTAGGACCGCTGAGAAGGAGCGCGTGAGGTGGGATCTCGGTAGGAGCAACGATCGGGCCGACCGCGCCCGATGAGCCGTGCGGGTGGCACAGATGCAGGGCCGGGTCACACCGGTGCGGGACTCCGGGATGTTTCGGGCGGGGGCGGTTACGGGCGAGGACCGTGGAATGCGGGACCGTGGAATGCGGGACCGTGGAATGCCTGGTGCCGACTTGACAACTAAGCGTTACATGAGATGTCCTACCGTCATGCCAGCGAGCGCACAGCGTGACGGCGGCGTGCACCACCAGGTGTACGGCCGTACCGTCACGTCGCCCCCATGCGCTGCACGCTGCGTCTGTCTTTCGTGTTGTCGCTGACGGCCTTCCTGCTGACGACCGTCCTGGGCCCTGGAGCCCTGCGATAAACGAAAGACTGGCAATGAATCCCGACATATCTGCCGCCCCTGAACTGGCTCAGCTTGCCCGCGTGCCCGCATTCGCACCGCCGTTCGGGATAAGCGAGGGCAGTAACCGCCCGGCGACCGCTGGCCGTCTCGCGGGCCTGGTGCGGGCGGCGGCCGCCGATCCCGCACGTTGGTGGCATCTGGTCCGGTTCGACCCGCGGCAGCCGGTTCACCTGCGACTGGACGCCGCACCAGGGTCCGAGCTGTGGCTTGTCACCACACCGCCCGGCTACCGCGGCGCGCCGCGTGATCACCGGCCGGGGTGCGAGGTACTCACGGTGGTCGCGGGCGAACTCTCCGAGCGCACCATCACCGCGGCGGGAGCGGCGGAACTGCCGCTGCGGCCGAATCGAATACGCGTGCATGGCCTCGGGCACCTGCATGAATCCATCAATCCGGGCAGTTGTTACGCGGTCAGCCTGTGCGCGCACAGAGCCGAGGGATGGCAAGAGCAAGCAAGGTACCGGGGCTGACACGCACCGGGCGCAGGCGGCGGATTCGCTGTTTGCACGGCCGTTTCACGACGGGAGCGGTATAAACGGTCCGGAGCCTGCTGTCGGATCGGGAGGACCGTGCGGCGCAATCGCCAGGGGCGCATGTCCCGCCCTCCGGTCGGCCGTCGGCGGGCCGTTACGTTCGCGGACCGCATCTCCGCGAGCGGAACCGCCGCGGCGGTGGCCATTTGCCTGGCGGGCGTGCTGGTCGCCGGGCATGTAGTGCTGGGCGGAATCGTCCGCGCCGCCATGCCGCGACCCCATGGCACGGCGTCGGCGAAGCCCCCTGCCGCGGCGCGGCCGTCGCCGACCCGGCCTGCGCCAGCGCGTGCGCCGGTGGCGACGCTCGTGAGTGACGTGCGGCAGATCATGACCACACAGGAGGGAGCGGCTGCGCGCCGCGCATACGGCACACCCGTCAAGACGCAGCCCATTGTTCGGCTGACCCGAACCGCCCGCAACCGGTCCTGGGCATTTGGGACCACCGTGATCCCAGTGCCCGCCGGAAGCGCTTCCCCGCCATCGACCGCGTTTTTTCTCGCATACGAGCGCGGCGGGCGGTGGGATATCGCCCTGTCTGGGAGCAGGCGATTTGGGCAGATGGTCAAGTCAGCGTCCGGCAAGGTGCTCACGGCGGCGGAGGCATCGGTCCTGGCAAAGTACAGCCCGAGTAAGGTGACGGCGCCTGGTGCGGGCGAAACGTCAGCCGGCATGCGATTGGCTCTGCCCTGGCGTGCCGGTCAGTCGTGGCGGTTTGTCGCCGCGTTCAGCGGCTCGGCTCGCGGACCGGGCGCGGCGTCGATGCTCGCGTTCGCCGCCGGCGATGGGCGGGTCTTGGCGGCTGGCCCTGGTAGGCTCTACAGGTTCTGCGGCGGGCGGGGCTCGGATGCGCTCATCGAGATCATCCACCCGGACGGCAGTGCCACGGTGTACTACCAGCTGCGGGACGAGACGCGCGCCCGTGATGGAACCTTCATCACCGCAGGCTCATATCTGGGGATGACCGGGACGTCGCTCGCTTGCGGGGGGACCGCGGCGGCTGGCACCGGCAGAGGCAAAGGCAAGGGCGGCGGATTGCGATACGGCGTTGTCGCGTTCGCGGTGATCCGTCCCGGCGGGGAGATGAATGTCGATGGCCTGACGATCGGTGGCTGGACTTTTCATGCGAAGGCGAAGGCGCAATCGGTGTGGGCGGAGCGGAAGGCGGTTCGGGTGAAGCTCGGCGGCTCACTGCGAAATTTCGGCCTCCCCGATCCGGGCGCTCCGACGGCTCCGACCGCTCCAACCGCGAGCCAAGCTCCTGATCCGACTTCAAGCCCAAGCCCCGGTCCATCGCCGAGTTCGTCGCAGGGCAAAGCCGCCTCCACGGATACTCTTCCCGTGCTATCCGGAGTGGGGGAACCGGGACCTGCGGTACCGGTCTCAGGCAGCGGTGCGGGAAGAGTTGCGGTGCGGCGCGGGACGTGATCGGGCCGCGGTGACGCCACGGCGACCTTGCTGCTCTCGAACCTCTGACCTGGGACAACACGTGCTAAGTGACACCTTTATGGCGTTTCGCGTGCGGACGGGAATGTGCGGCGGTAGCATCATTGCCGACCAGGGAACGCTGCCGTATTACGAACGTGTAACAGGGCACCGAGACCCTGGTCCCTGTATCTGGCGTCGTGGCCAAGCATCGGGTCATGTGACCCCCTGCTAAGGGAGTCAACATGTCAGCGAGGACCGGCCAATTGCGGAGTAGGAGGTATACGCGGTCGGCACGGCGCGTGGGTACTGCGCGTCTGATCATCTCGGTTATTATCTGCGTGATCTTCGCTTCGGGGGTCAGCGCCGAAACCACCAAGACCGGTGCCGACATCGCGAGCGGGACGCAGCGCTTCCTGACATTCTACTCCGGTGTCTTCGCTCTTGTCGCGCTTACCGCAGCGGTCGCCGCTGGGCTGCTCGCGACGGATCGCATCGTCATGTCGCCCGGGAAGCGCATCGTCTCCCAGGCTGCGCACAGGGCAATCGTATTCGTCTCCGTTGCTTTCCTGGCGACGCATATTCTCACGGAGATAATAGCGGCGAAGTCGCACCTGATTGATTCTGTTGTGCCTTTTCTCTCGCCTGGCCGTACGTTCTACCTGGGGCTTGGCACTATCGGCTCCGACTTGATAGTGCTGCTCGCTGCGACCGGCATAGCGCGTCGGCGCTTTGCCGAGAAGATGAGCCCAGTCGCATGGCGGGCCTTGCACGGAACCGCTTACCTGGCGTGGCCCATGTCGATTGTTCATGGCCTCGCTGCGGGGCGCCAGCCAAAACCTTACGTCAGCTGGAGCTACGGCGCCTGCTTGTTCGCGGTTGGCCTCGCGCTCGTCCTGCGCAGTGTCGCGACGGTCAGACCGCAGCACGCGACCTCATATGCGCGGCGGGATGAGGCGTCGTCGGCTGAGGAGCGGACGGCTGCCAGCGCTGCGGCTCAGGCGTACCTTCTGCATCATCAGCAGGCTGCGCTTGCTGCTGGGGCAGGCGCCGGGTTCCCACGGGCCGCATCAGCTTCGGCCATGCAGCCCACCACGCCTGCGGGTGAATTCCCCGCGGCGCCCAAAAGGTACCCATCGACGCCCGCGGGCGGCCTACCTGTCGTTCGCGGCGATCACGCCCACACTCAGGACAGGTTCCCGGGCGGCCCTCTGCCCGCAGTGATGCGGGCCCACATGGCGCCCGACTGGGCGCGCAACGAGCCACCCGCCGAGGATGCACGGATTGGGCACGACCTGGCGTGCATCCCATACCAGATGCAGGCGCTTCATCACGCACCGCCCGGCGAAGATCCGCCTAGGTGGGCAGCCGGATGAGCTCGCCTATTAAAACAGCGGCCGGGCAACGATGAAGACATCATTGGCCACCGAGTTGGTCCAGATTGGGACCCCGCGCCTGACCGCCGGGCTCGACACGAAGTCCCGGCTTGATCTGGCTGATCACCTTGAGGTGCATGGGCTGTTCCCCCGGCTCACGCTTAGGCAACTGATCACGATGGTCGAGAAGGTCGAGATCAAGGGCCGTGGCGGCGCTGGCTTCCCCCTGGCCCGGAAGATCAGGGCGGTCGCCGAGTCGGCAAACACGGATGGGTCCCGGACTGTTGTCCTGGTAAATGGGGCGGAGAGCGAGCCTTGCAGCGCGAAGGACGCGATGCTCCTCGTCCGGGCTCCACATCTTGTGCTCGGTGGCGCTGTCCTAGCTGGGCGCGCGCTCCGCTCCCGCGAGATTGTTGTCGGCGTGGCCAGCGGTTCACCTGGGGCGCGGTCAATTCTCGAGGCCGCCGCAGAGGCCGGCATGAAGAGGCAACTGAGAGTGGTCGAGGTACCTGACCGGTTCATCTCTGGCGAGGGCGGTGCCCTCGTCAACGCGGTCAACGGCAGGCAGCCGTTGCCGCCTGGCCGTAAGACCCGGGCAAGCAGCAGTGGCGTGGACGGCCTACCGACCCTGCTCTCGAACGCCGAGACCTTCGCCCAACTGGCGGTACTCGCGCTGCTCGGCCCGGATGAGTACTGCTCGGCCGGGACCGAGGACGAGCCAGGCACGGTCCTGCTGACGGTACGCGGGTCAGCGAGGAAACCGGCCGTCGTGGAGACGCCGACCGGCGTACCGCTGGGCGCGATTCTCGACATCTGCGAGGCCACCATCGGCGACGGAGTGCTTGTTGGCGGCTATCACGGCATATGGTTGCCACCCGCCAGCGCGGTAAGCGTGCCGGTGTCACGCAACGGCATGGTCGCGGCGGGGGGCACTCTGGGCACTGGCGTCGTTATGCCTCTCGGTGAGGGAACATGCCCGTTGGGTGAAGCCGCCCGCATCGCCAGCTACCTCGCCGGAGAGTCATCAGGACAGTGCGGCCCATGCAGGCTCGGCCTGCCCGGTCTGGCCCGCGCGCTGAAGGCACTTGCGGATGGGTCGGGCGGAATGAACGCCCTGGAGACCGCCCGCCGGTCCGCTGGGGCCGTGCGCGGCAGGGGAGCGTGCAAACATCCGGACGGCGCGTCAGAGTTTGTGCTTTCGGCGCTGAACACATTCACTGACGACGTCGCAGCGCACGTGTTCCATGGCTCATGCGGGCGGCCCGTGCGTGGCGTGCTGTCGCTGAAAGCCGAAAGGGAACGACCTCGGCTCGAGGTCGACTGGACGCGGTGCAAGGGGCACGGACTGTGCGCAGAGCTTGTCCCTGAACTGGTGCATCTTGATCGCAACGGCTATCCGGTATTGCTGGACGCGAGTGTGCCGTTCTGGCTGGAGAAAGATGCGCAGCAGGCGGTTGAGATGTGCCCCTCGCTGGCGCTCCGCGTCACCCAGGCAGAGCCCCGGCCGGCCGCGCCATCTCAACGCGTGCCCGCGGTGCCCGGCGCCCGTTACGGGCGTATCATGCTCGAACTTCCAGCCGGGCGGAACGACTAGGAGCGCGGCAGGGCTCCACCTTGACCCCCGCGCGGCTGGTGTCCGCCGGGCCCTATCCTCAGGACTCCTGACATGAGTGAAATTCGGTGTGAGGTTGTGAACTCGAAGAGCTGACACGACAACTGAGTCCCCGCTGGGCGCGCGGCAGCAGACCCTGGCCGGTGCGGTGGCGAGGGCCTGGCGATGACGCTGGTTTGCCCGGCGGGCGGGCCGGGGGTGCCGGGGATCGGCGGCGGCTCCGGGCTGGCTGGAATCAGGGCTGCTGGTTAAGCGCCGGGTGGTAATGCTGCCTCCGGCGGGCTGATGCTGGAGGGGGGGTGGTGAGTTTCTCGATCCTCTGCCCGGCGAAGGTGATGGTCTGCCGGTCGAGGGTGGACAGGTGCTCGAGCAGGTCGCCGTATTTGCGCACGGGCAGGCCATCGCCGTTGTGCTTGCTGCTGTCTTTTGCTCTTGCCTGGGCTGAGCGCTGGGCGGGGGCGACCGGGTCAGCGGGTGCGCCGGTGCCGGGGTCGGTGAAGGTGAGCTCGGCGAGGGCCTGGCGCAGGTGCCAGGTGAGGTAGCAGGCGAGCATGCAGATCAGCACGTGGCCGCGGACGCGGTTGTCAAGGTAGTGGTAGATGGGCCGCAGGTCCAGGTCGTCGGCCTTGGTGATGCGGAAGTCCCGCTCGACGTATTTGAGGTTCTTGTAAGCGGTGACCGTGCCAGCCGGGTCGAGGATCTCCTCGCTCACGCTGGTGCGGATCACGTAGAAGCCGTCGAGGGCGGCCTCGGCGGCGACCTTCTCCTCGTCGATGCGGTAGGTGAAGCTGGTGCCGGTGATGTCGCGGAGGAAGTGCTTGCCGGCCTTGTGCTTGCCGATGACTTCCCCGACCTTGGTGCCGATCTCGGCCGCTCCGGTCAGGCGGCCCGCGTCCACCGATGTCTTGATCTTGGCTAGGTCTTTGCTGGTCGCGGCGAGCAGGTCCTGGCGCTTGCGAGCCCGGTCGGCGGCGAGCACTGGGTTGTGGCAGCAGATCGGCCGCTCGCCCGGGTAGCCGGGGTGGGTGATCCCGGCGAAGTTCTGGGCATCGAACAGGCTCATCTGCAGCGGCCCGCCGTCGCGAATCGCCGCATACACCTCATCGGTGCTGGCGCCCGCCACCCCCAGGTCGGCGCCCAGGGTCGTGTCGCCCCCGGCCCACCAGCCCACCGTGGATAGCTTCGACTCCGGCCGCACCGCGCGGGACAAGATCAGCGCATAGGCGGTCCCGCGTTCCCGGCAGGCCGGTCGCAGCAGCTTCGGCAGGCCCAGCTTGGCGGCCATCACGTGCGCCGCCGCCACATCCCCGTGCGGCACCGACCGCTCGGTCTCGAACGCCGCGCCGGCCTCGACCAGGGTGGCGCCTTTCAGTGCGGCGTCGACCAGCGCGATGACCTGCCCAGGAAGCTGGGACAGATTCGCCAGGGTCTCGTGCCGGACTTTATTTTCACTGCCTTCGAGCGCCAGAGCCGACAGCGAGCCCAGTAAGCGCGCAGGTCAGCAACGTTCGGACCGGTCGGTGACATTCGCTATGTCAGGAGTCCTGATCCTTGACACCTGACCCGGTCGCACAGGCAGCAGAATAGCTGCTCGCAAACGCCGCTCGTGGAGGGGATGTGAGGCGAGTCGGGCTCCGGTTCGGCGCGCGATTCCCGTAGAAACGAGAAGCCCCTCGGGCACCCCTGCCGGGTAACTGGCAGGCATCCCATGAGGACCTGGGATGACGGGAAGTGCTTCTTGGCCGAGAATCAAGGCTATTTGCATGGCACCTGGGCCTCTCGCGCTTTGGCGAGAGGCCCAATGCCCAAATATGAAGGGTTAGGTGGCCTGCTCACGAGCCAGCACGGCTCGCTTGGCGAGGCGGAGCATGTAGGCGCGTGTCAACGGCGCGCAGGGCGTGTCCGGCGCGGCGTCGGCGTTCGTCGGGGGATAACTTCCTGTCTGGGTCAACTTCGTGCTCGACGCGTTTGAGGGAAGGCTTGGCGGGCGGGCCTGGTGCAGGCACTGCGATCGGTTGTACGGCTCCAAGAAATCTCGGCGGCGATTCGCCTATTGACGTCCATCACTGATGGAGGCACTTACCTCCTCGGCGGGCCCCTGGCTGCGTGTTTCGTCATCGGCCAGGTCTAGAGTCTGGTCGTGGTTTCGTCCTTATGGGTCGCTCGTCTCGTCGTCAGTGACGCGACCGCCCGCAAGCTGTCCGCAAAGCGCGGGCTCGAGTGGCGGGAGGTTCACGACGCGATCGTGTGCGTCTCAGGTTTGCGATACGTCTGGCAGCACCATGCCGAACGCGGGCGCCGCGCCCTTGTCGAGATCGTCATACAAGGTCAGAGATGCGTCGTTGTCCTCTACCCGATCGGTGTGCCATCCGGTGACGTGTTTGCCCTGGGAAGTGCGTACCCCGGCCCGAAGG
>Ga0137375_10009352_pt1 | contig 11633 bp, 13 predicted proteins | sample SagtaG_24_FD_104936 | JGI IMG/M metagenome (GOLD analysis project Ga0137375, IMG submission 104936) | Vadose zone soil microbial communities from Sagehorn Ranch, Mendocino, California, USA - Sage1_R_113_16 metaG | ecosystem: Environmental > Terrestrial > Soil > Vadose zone | place: USA... | reverse complement strand
CACTCAGGCCGCGGCGCAGAACGGGCTGACCGGCGCCGAACACCTCCTCCTCGAACGTGTGCGCGACGGCCTCGAGCTCCGGCCACGACAGATCGGCGAAGAGCGCGAGATCCGCCAGTTGGGCAACGACAGCGTCGCGGTTCATCCGGGCGAGCCTAAACGCCGCGCGTTCGACGAATCAGAAGCCCCCCGTAGCTCAGTGGATAGAGCAGCCGCGACAAGACAACCTCTTCTAGCGCCCAGCTCGCGCAACCGGATCATGTACGCAGGGGCGATTAACAGCACTGCGCCGAATCCGCGGAACCGACTCTCGCCCACGTTCGACTGTTAGGCCGACATGGCGCCGGCCGTGGCTGCGACCCGGCCGACCGCTGCAGGCGTTCCGATCGACGTGAACGTCGGCATCACCTTTAGCGAGGCGGTGGACATGACCGGTTTGCGGCCGGCAAGGCAGTGCGACGGGATGTCGCGCTGGTCCCAGACGCGTCGGTCGCACGGTGGTCGCCGACGCTACTCGTTCTTCGGAGGGTTGAACCGTAGGACCTCGGCAGCGACGACGTCCGGAACCATCACGCCTCTCTGCTCCGGATCGGGATGCTTGATCCACCGCGCGAGGATTCGAGACGCCGCGCGATTGCCGACCTGGCGTTGGAGGGCCAGGGCCCGGGCCGCCACCGCAGGTGAACGAGTCGGCGCAATGAGCGTTTCGGGGCGGTTGCGCACGGAGCTTGTGCGCTCCTCCTGATCGGCCGCCCTCGCCACGTCCCTCATGTGCGGATTCTATGCGTGACCGTCACCATCGCTCAACGGCGTCTTCCCCATACGACCCGATGTGACGTGTCAGGTGCGCGTCACGTACGCCTGAACCAACTCGTCATCCGAGTACTCGATCGCCAAGCGCTCGTAGCTCACACCCCAGGGCGTCCGCCCGAGCTCGTAGTAGTCGGTATCACCGTCTTGAAACTCAGGCGGCCCAAGCAACTCGAGGATCTCCGCTCGCTCCGCGCCCGGCTCCAAGTGATCGCGTTTCAGAGCGGTCACCATGTCACCACGCGGGTTCTCCTGTTCGAGGGCATCCGAGTCGTGCTGCGCCTTCCAGACGTCTGCGTCGAAGCTCATCTCCTGCTTCTCCGTGACAGGCGTCGGCAAAAGAGACAGCACGAGGGAGGACGCACGCGAGCGCTAGTAGACGGAGGCATCGCCCGCAGGCACAGCGATCTTGCCCGGGCGCGAGCCGGCCGGAGCCAGCCCGTGATCCCAGACGGCGACGGCGTTGCTCCACGCCAGCTTGCCCCCGCGGTCGATGACGATGAGCTTCCCGTCGTCGACCGCCTTTTTGACGAGCGCAGCGAGCTCGTCGACCGAGGCTTTCGGATTGTCCTTGGCGATCTGCCGCCCGACCTCGTTGTTGTAGAGATCCATCGCCTCGCGCGAGGCGGTGTTTCCGGGCAGCGCTTCGTGGGCGGTGGTGAACTGCTGCGTCCATTTCTGCCCGAACTCCTTGGTCAACCGAGCGTTCCAGAAGCAGTGCCGGAACGCGTCCCGATGTCCGTCGTTCCCGACCCATTCACGCTCCCGTCCGGCGGGCACCCAGCCGGGCACGGGACTGGGCGCCGGGTACTCCTTCTCCGAGCGCGCGAACGCGCTCTCGGCGATGCTCTTGAATGTGCTCAACCCGGCGAAGCCGCGTCCCCAAGTGAGCTCGTCGAGGAGCTTTCCCTCGGTAACGGTCAGCTCCCGGCTGGGAGTGAAGGGGACAGGAATCGCGCCGAACGCTTTCGGGCTCCACTCCGCGACCTTGTCCTCGTCCACCTGGTACTGCTCGAGGATCTCGTCGGGGGTCAGCCGCGCGACGGTCCGACGTGGCCCATAGCCTGCCGCGAGGCGCTGCACCGCCCTGTTGCCGACCGCCGATGCCCACGCGAGCGAGCTCACCGCGGCGACCGTCGGCGCCGACGCGACCGTGTTGGGAGTCGAGACGTCCCGACCCGCCTCCTTACGAACGTCGGCGAACGCACGACCCATTCGTTCGATCGTAACCCATGCCTTGCGACGTTTCGACCGCGACAGAGCACGAGCACCCGGTGCGGGCCGATCCGACGTAGAGGTTGCATCCTTGTCCCCGATGGCCCTATGCTCGGCACGTGGGCTCCGCCGACGACGAGCAGGCCCAGTTCGAGCTCTCCCGTCGCACGCGCGCTGGCGAGCCGGGTGAGCCGAGTCACGTCCGTGAGGAATCCGGGCGGCTCGAGCGCCTGGCGCACGGCATCGGCAACCGAAGCTTCTCGCACCTCGTTGCGCGGATGCGCGAGGGCGACGGCCTCCTGCCCGACGGTCGCGTGGACGCGAGCGTGGAGGCGGCGATCGCGGCCGCGCAGGGCCGCGGCCGGCCTCTCGAGCGTTCTGTGTCTGCGCACCTCGAGCCGGCAATCGGGCAGTCGCTCGATGACGTACGGGTCCACACCGACCAGGGAGCCGCCGCGCTCGCACGAGCGGTATCCGCGCGGGCATTCACCGTTGGCAGCGACATCTTCTTCGCGCCCGGCGAGTACCGCCCCGGTAGTGGCGACGGCGACCACCTGATCGCACACGAGGTCGCGCACGTCATCCAACAGCGCGGCGCACCGTCGGCCGGCCCGCTGATGGTCTCGCAGCCCGGCGACGACCTCGAACGTGAGGCCGAGGCGGTGTCGCGTGACCTCGCTGGCTGAGGCAGCGACAGGCTGGTTCACCTTCCTGGACGACCGGCTGCGTGCGGCGGTGCGGGCAGCCGCCGCCGTCGATGAGAGTCCGGACGACGCCCTGCGGGGTCTGTACATCTCCGACGACCAGGCGCTGTCGCTCGCCGCAGCGTCCAGCGCGGCGGAGCTGGATGCGCGATTGGGGGAGGCGACGGACCGTCTCGGCCTCGACGCCCTCGACGCTGCGGCGTTGGCCGTGTGCGTCGGGCCGGAGCTCCACCCGCGGTTCGGACGGCTCTACGGCTACCTGCAGGACGACGTCACGCGACGGCTCGCCAGCCCCCGGCTCATCGCCGATCTGCTCTCCGGAGACGGTGTCGAGCGGGCTGACGTGTTGGGATGCTTCGGCCCGGAAGCACGGCTCCCGCGACTCGGCGCGATCAGGGTCGTCGCGGCCGACGGGTCGACGCCGCTCGCCGATCGCCCGGTGAAGGTTGCCGATCGGCTGGCGGGATTCCTGCTCGGAGCGGAAGGCGGACTCGCGGAGAGCGGCGCGCCCGTTCCGCTGCGGCGCGTGCTCGTGCAGACTGACGCCGCCGGACGCGAGGAGGTCGTCGAGCAGGTGGCGCGACTGCTGGCGGTGCGCACACGCCTGCCGCTCGCGGTCTGCGGCCCCGACGCCGCGGCGGTCGTGGCCGCCGCCGCGTGTATGTCGTTGGTACTCGTCGACGCGCGCGACTTATCGCATGTCGACGTCATGGCCGACGCAACGCTCGCATGCGCGCTCGAGGGAGGACTCTTGTGCATCGACGGGGTGAGCGACCTCGACCCGGCCGGACGCGAACGTCTGCTCCGCGTGATCGACGAGCGCCCCGCGCGCACCGTCCTCCTTGCACGCTCGCGCGGCGACGTGGCCGTCCTGAGCGACCGCACGGCGCTGGTCGTCGAGGTGCCGTTCCCGTCGTTTGCAGAGCGCCGGGCGGCCTGGGAGCGCTTCGCCGACACACGCGACGCCGACGATGTTGCCGCGAAGTTCCGCCTGTCGGTGGACCAGATCCGTGATGCCGCCGAGGTCAGCCGGATCGCGGCGCGGGCGCGGGGCGCAGAGACACCCGAGCCGGCCGACCTCGATCTCGGCGCCCGCCACGCCTCTTCGTCACGACTCTTGGAGCTCGCGACACGACTCGACCCCGGCTACCGGTGGGCGGACCTGGTCCTGCAGGAACGCCAGCTGACGCTGCTCCGGTCGATCTCGGCGTACCTCCGCCATCGCGACCGCGTGCTCTCGGACTGGGGATTCGAGCGGACGGTGGCTCGCATGCAGGGGTTGAAGGTGCTCTTCGCAGGCGAGTCGGGAACCGGCAAGACGATGGCCGCGCAAGTTCTCGCGGCCGATCTCGGCCTCGAGCTCTTCCGCGTCGATCTGGCGACCGTCGTCTCGAAGTACATCGGAGAGACCGAGAAGAATCTCGAACGCATCTTCACTGCCGCCGACGGCTCGAATGCGGTCGTCTTCTTCGACGAGGCCGACGCGCTGTTCGGGAAGCGGTCCGAAGTCTCTGACTCGCACGACCGCTACGCGAACATCGAGGTCTCCTACCTCCTCCAGCGCATGGACGCCTACCCGGGCGCCGTCATCCTCGCGACGAACTTCAGGCGGAATATCGACGACGCCTTCATTCGGCGGCTCGACTTCGTCGTCGACTTCCCGTTCCCCGAGGCCGAAGACCGGACGAAGCTCTGGCGCAGGCTCCTGCCGAGCGAGGCGCCGACCTCCGACGACGTCGACCTCGAGTTCCTCGGCAGCCAGTTCAAGCTCTCCGGCGGCGCGATCCGGAACTGCTGTCTCTCCGCCGCCTTCCAGGCCGCCGACGAGAACGAGACGATTCACATGCTGCACCTCGTGCGCGCGGTTGCCCAGGAGTACGCCAAGCAGGGCCGACTGACGCTCGAGTCCGACTTCGAGCGTTTCCACGAACTGATCCGCGCGGGAGGGAATGGCGCGAGCTGAGGCGAGCGCCCCGGTAGGCGCCCGGGTCACTCCTTGTAGGTTCCCGCCGCCTTACTCAGCCCTTCCTTCTCGAACGGTGCGCGACGATTCGCGAATGGGGCGAGAATCGTGACGACCGCCTTTTCCGCATCGGCTGCCCACTTCGACGGCTGCGTCGGGTCGACGTTTGCGGCGCCGACATAGGCGCGGATCCTCGCGGCGACGCGCGCCTTGGTGCCGGGTCCGCCGGAGTTGACGACCTGGTCGGCGAAGAGGCCGACGGCGAACTCCGACGTCAGAACGTCCTTGAAGGCGAGGCGCACCTTCGCGGGCTTGGACTTGCCGGCGCCGGGTGTGGCTGCCTGCTGCGGCGGGTGGTCGATCAGGAACGTGTCCTTGAGCGGGCGGGAGATCTGCTGGTCGGCCGCGGCGACCACCTCCGCCTCCTGGATGTCGGGGTCGTATCCCGCGCGCGACATCACCGCGCTAAGGACGACGCCCCCCTGGATCGCGCGCGCGGCGTTGTCGCCGGACACCTTCGTGCCGTCTCCACGGGAAATGACGAGCTCGTCGGCGACCACGTCGATCCCGTAGCGCTGGAAGCGCGTCGCGAACGCCCGTGGGGCGACTCGCTTGATCGTCGTGAGCGCGGACGTGAGGTCGGATTGGCGGCCGCCGGTCCACTGGACGAGGCCCCAAGTCAGGACGGCACGGTCGTACGTGTTGAGCGAGGAGAACGGTGCACCACCGGACTCGTTGGCCGAGATCGCACGGAGGATCTTCTTCTTCGAATCGCTGATCGTCGCCGCGTCGAGCACCTCTCCGAGGGAGGTCGCGCGATGCCCGTGCTCGACGAGGCCGGCCGCATACTTCGTCGGCCAGGCCTCGACGCGGTCGGACAGCCGAACGGTCTCGCCGTCGACGACGATCTCGTAGATCGTGCGCCTCGTCTTCTGAGGCGCGAAGGAGATCGCGTCAATGTGCTTCCGCACCTCGGCGAGGGCCGTCTGCTTCGCGGCGGGCAATTCCGCGAGGCGCTGGTTGACGCGCTGCAGCTCCTCCTCCGCCGCTGCGAGCTTCGTGGCGTCCGGCTTCCTGCGCCGCCGCAACGCCGCCACCATCCGCTCGGCCGCTGCCTTGCGCCGCGTGAGCGTCTGCTCTTGCGCGCGGAGGCGCCTCACGACGTCGTCGGCCTCACTGATGAAGCTCTTGATCGCGGTCGTGGCCGCGGCGATCCGCTTCTCGGCCTTCTCAACTTCCGCCGCGGCGATCGCCCTCTCCTTGGCGGGGTCGGCCTTCTTGCCCCGCCTTCCTCCTTTCTTCGTGGCGGGCCGGCTCGATGCGCCGATGGTTCTCTGCGAGGCCTTCGCCAGGGCCTCTTCAGCGGCGCCGAGACGCTTCCTGGCACTCGCGAGCGCCGACCAGGACCGCGTCAGCTCGAGGTACAGCGCCTTCTTGCGCGGCGTGTTGGCGGTGACGAGTTCGTAGATCTCCCACGGGCGTAGCATCGTCACGTCAACTTCGGTTGTGCGGATCTTCACCGACGCGAGTGCCGTGTCGATTCCGGCAGGCGCGATCGTCGCGGTCCCCGTCTGTGTCGCGTCCGCCGGTGCCTTGCGGAAGAGCACTGCGCCGAACCTGTCGCGCGTCCGGAACAGGCGCAGGACCCCTCGGTTGCCGACGGTGTGCTGGAGCCCGAGGGTGCGCTCCGCCAGCGACGAACCCGGCGCGACCGTCGTCGCGGTCGCTGCGCGGACATTGGCCCTAGCGGAGGTGGGCCCGCTCTGCGCGCTCGTCCGTCGCAGCGACTCGCCCACGGCTCGGATGCACATCAGTACTCAGGCACGCGTCCCCCGCCGGCTCCAATGTACTCGCGCCGTCCGGGCGGCCCGACAATCCTGCTCTCGATCTCGCGCAGCTCGGCCCCTCTGCCGTAATACGCAGTCGAGTACTGGACGTGGAGCTTGACCTTGTGCGGTGTCGCGCTCGGCCCGCAGACCCTGCCTTCGTTTCGAGGTGCGTAGGCGGCGAGGCGCCGGGCGAAACTCGCCATGTTCGAGGTGAGGTCGACGCAGCCCGCGCTGCCCGGCGACGTGCCTCCGTGGATGAAGAACCCGCCGCGGCCGTAGGTCTCCGTTGTGGTGAAGGGATGGATCGTGATGCGGTGCGTGCCCCACCCGGTCTCGTAGAAGAGGCCGTAGAACCAGCGCTCCTGCAGGTCGATGAGCTGCCTGGAGTCGAGCCAGTACGTCCCTCGGGGATCGGTCCGACGCCGCTCTCGCGTTGCCGCGCGGCGGAGTAGTCGAAGCCACCGGCGGAATCCGGTCGCCCGGACACTGCCTCCCACGAGTTGTCGACCCCTGCGCCAAGCATCCTGAGATACCGTCCGTCGAAGGTCAGCTCGAGGGGCGCGTCCGGAAGCGTCGAATCGCTCCGCTCCTCCTCGTAGTCCCCTGGATGAGGCGGACCGCCGCCCGATTTCCGACCGAGCGCTGAAGCGCGAGCACGGCGGCCGCATTCGATTGAACAGCGACAGAGCACACGCGCGACCATGAGTCTCGCGCCGTGCACTCCGCTCCGCGTCAATCGCGTCGAAACGCATTTCATCCGAAGGTAACGCATTGCCGCAGAGGCCGCTAGGGAAGTCCAGGCCGCGCCTGCCGCGATCTGACTCCGCGGCCTCGCCCGAAAGCTGCTGACAGCGGGGTAGTCAGCGGCGATGGTCTTCGGTAGTGTCGACCGCATGTCGGTCGTGGTCGACGTTCCTCTGAACACGGCGATCGCGGACCTCGACGAGGCCCTGCGCCGGTTGCTGCGCCGCGACCTCGAACGTCGCGGCTTCGAAGGCGTCGAAGTCGCCTTCGATGCGCCCTCGAAGGAATGGTCCGGGAAGCTCACGAACCCCGTCGTCGACCTGTTCCTCTATGACCTGCGCGAAGCGGTCGAGCGTGCGGAGGCCTCGCCGACGGAGCACCGCAGCAACGGCCAGGCCGTGGTCGCGCCGCCGCCCTTGTGGCTCGAGCTCACCTACGCGGTCACGGCCTGGACGAAGGCGGTCGAGGACGAGCATCGGCTGCTCTCGCAGGTGCTCGCAATCCTCTTCTCGTACAAGCGGCTTCCGGAGGACGTGCTCTCGGCACAGCTCAACGGCGGCGACCGCTTACGCGAGGCGCAGACGTCGGTCGGGCGTCCGCGCGAAGAGAAGGCCGACTTCTGGACCTCAGTGGGTGGTCAATACAAGGCGTCCATCGACTACGTCGTCCACATCGCGGTCGAATCCGGGACCACCTTCGTGCGCGGTCCGGAGGTACGGATGCAGACGATGCGCACGCGGCCGTCGCCGGGGCCTGCCCGGGCGCTCGTCGAGCTACACCGAGTCGGTGGCACGGTCCGCGGGCCCGACGAGGAGCCGATTGCGGGAGCATGGGTTGCGCTTCCCGAGTCAGGCTTGTGGGCGGCGACCGATAGTCAGGGGCGGTTCCTGCTCAACCGGATCCACCCCGGCGAACACAGCGTTGTTGTCCGCACGCTGACAGGCGAGGAGTCAGCAGTCACGGCGGTAGTGCCCGGAGATCGCCTGGACATCGTCATCGCTGGTGGCGAGCCGTCCGCCGGCCAGAAACGCCGCAGGCCGAAGACTTCCTAGCCGAACGGGCAGATTGAGTTGCCCTCTTTGCTGGCCGGTGTGCCGTTGTGCGCGCCGGCGTGAGTTCGACAGGGTTGGTTGTGTGAATCGAGCGAAGCCGACTCGAGTTCTCTTGGGGAATCTCGAGCCAATCATGTTGGTCGGGTTACAAGCGGTGCTGGCTGAGGACGGAATCCAAGTGATCGGACCGGAGAGCAACCCGGACAGGATCGTCGAGGAGGCGCAACGACTGCAACCCGATGTGGTTCTGCTCGATCTCAATCACGAGGGAAGGACGCTGGGTGAGGAGATCCAGGGGGTCGCGCCGCATACGAAGGTGATCAGATGGGCGCGCGACGAGACCGTCATGGAGGTGCTCGATCCTGCATCGGACAGTGCGCGCGTCGTGCCGCTCACTGCCCGCGGCGGGCTGTCCAGCGAACTGACCAGAAGCGTCCGCGAAAGCGAGTAGAGGAGTGACATGCCCACATACCTGACTCCCGGCGTCTACGTCGAGGAGATCCCATCGGCAAACAAGCCGATCGAGGGCGTCGGTACGGCAGTCGCCGCCTTCGTTGGACTGGCTCCCGGTGGGCCGGTCAACACCCCCATGCGGCTCTCGAACTGGTCCCAGTTCGCGAAGATCTTCGGCGACGCTTCCAACCCGGACAACGGACCCTTCATGGAGGGGTCCTACCTCGCCCACGCCGTCTACGGTTTCTTCCAGAACGGCGGAACGCTCTGCTGGGTCGTACGCGTCGGCTCGGACGACAGCGCCCAACGGCCACGTGCCGCGCTTCCCGCGGCCGCTGACAAGGGCGTGGAGGCGCTGCGGGCGGTCGCTCTCAAGGGCGTCAGTGACCCGGTCAGCATCGAGCTCAGCGAAGAGCCGTCGGCGGGCGAGAGCAAGGAAGGCGGCGGCACGTACAAGCTTGTCGTCAGCGCGGGGCCGGAACGCGAGGAGTACGAAGGCGTCTCTCTCAAGAAAGGCAGGCGGAACATCGCGACGACCGTGAACGCGGCGTCGAAGCTGATCAAGATCGAAGAGACGGGAGCCGCACTGCCGGACACGGGCCTCGCAGCAGGCACCTATTCGCTGTCGCTGCCTGCCGCGGTCGCGGAAGCAGTCGATGCCGCGCAGTTCGAGGGCGACGTCGCCAAGCGGAAAGGAATGGGCGGCTTCGCGCCGGTCGACGAGGTGACGATGCTCGTGATGCCCGACATGATGACCCTTGCGCAGAACGGAGACGGCGCCCAGGTCCGGGATCTGCAGGGAAAGATGATCGCCCACTGCGAGAACGCCGGCGACCGCATGGCGATCCTCGACACGCCGCCCGGGCTGATGCCCCAGGAGGTTCTGGAGTGGCGGATGGGGACCGCGGGCTACGACTCGAAGATGGCCGCGCTCTACTACCCGTGGATCGAGGTCATGGACCCGCTTACCAAGCGGCCGCTGATGATTCCCCCCTCAGGCCACATTGCCGGTCTCTGGAGTCGCGTCGACGCCGCCCGCGGCGTTCACAAGGCGCCTGCGAACGAGGTCATTCTCGGCGCGAACGGACTTGCCTTCCAGGTCACGCACGCGGAGCAGGGCGGGCTCAACAAGGTCGGGATCAACTGTGTCCGCTCGTTCCCGGGCCGGGGGATCCGCGTCTGGGGTGCACGCACACTGTCGAGCGACCCCGAGTGGCGCTACATCAACGTCCGGCGGCTCTTCAACTTCGTCGCTGAGTCGATCATGGAAGGGACGCAGTGGAGCGTGTTCGAGCCCAATGACGAGACCCTGTGGACCTCGCTACGAATCTCGGCGTCGAACTTCCTCACGCGCGTGTGGCGCAGCGGGGCGCTCTTCGGCGCCACGCCGGCCCAGGCGTTCTACGTCAAGTGCGATTCCGAGACGAACCCGCCCGAGGTGATCGAAGCCGGGCAGGTCGTCTGCGAGATCGGCATCGCACCGGTGAAGCCCGCCGAGTTCGTGATCTTCCGCCTGAGCCAGTTCACCGGCGGCGGCGGAGAGGCCGAGGTCACCGAGTGAGCTTGCGGGACAACTGACCGAAGAAAGGAGCGACCGTGCCAGACTCAGATCCGAAGACCGTCAGCACTGTAAGCCACTTCAAGCTCGTTCTCGACGGCGCGGAAGAAGCCATGCTGTTCCACACGGCAAGCGGGTTCCAGGGGACGCTGAATACCGCGAAGTTCGCGAGCCAGGACGGCCAGGGAAACCCGATTAACAGCGTGGGCGGTGGAACCCAGGTCCAGTGGAGTGATCTCCAGGTCTCGCGTGGTGTCGACAGCGACCACCAGCTCTACGAGGCGTTCAAAGATGTCAAGGAGAACGGCGCCACACCGGACAATGCGAAGGAGATCCAGCTGATCGCGCTCGACGCGAAGGGCGAGACGCTCTTCACGTGCAACTTCACAGGCGCCCACATCACCTCGTACTCGATGTCCGGCATGGATTCCAACAGCAACGCAATCCTCACCGAGGGGGCGTCGTTCACGTTCGAGGACATGACGCTCGAGTAGGGGGCCGATTGACAGATGCAGACCGAGATCGCGTTCAGCCTTCCGCGGGGCTACGTCGACGAGCGCGGCGTGGAGCACCGCGAGGGGACCATGCGCCTTGCGACGGCGCGCGACGAGATCGAGCCCTTGCGCGACGCCCAGGTCCGCCAGAACGAGGCATATCTCACCGTGTTGCTCCTCGCCCGGACGATCACGCGGCTCGGAGACATCACGGAGATCGACGCCCGTCTGGTGGAGAACCTCTATGCCGCGGACTTCGACCACCTCCAGCGCCTCTACGAGCGCATCAACAGCGACGGGGAGGCCGTGGGCGTGTTGAGTTGCCCGGCTTGTGCGCATCAGTTCGAGGTCGACCTCACGGAGATCGAGGACGGGCGCCTGGGGGAATGACTCGGCCGTCTCCTGAGCGGCTGCTCCGGGAGACGGCCCGCCTCGCCTACCACCTCCACTGGCCGCTGGACACGATCCTTGACCTCCAGCACTCGGACCGCTTGCGCTTCCTGGCGGAGGTCGACGCGCTGGCTGCGGAGCGCTGAACGATGGCCGGGCGCAAGGACGGGCTGACGCCGGTGAAGCGACTGGCGGGCTTCGCGCGGTATCGAGTGGAGCGCTCGCGCCGCGTGGCGCGACTGACGCGGCTCGGACCCGCGGTGGCCGCGGCGCGGCGGCCGAAGCTGCTGCGGGACGCGACGCGGCTTGCACGCGGACGTCGCACGGCAGTCGGTGTGGCAAGCCTCGGCAGTGTTCCCGCCTCGCCGGTGACAGAAGAGATCGCCCCGGCGGTCGCGTCCGCGCCGTCGGCGCCAACCAT
>Ga0137375_10009346_pt1 | contig 11640 bp, 15 predicted proteins | sample SagtaG_24_FD_104936 | JGI IMG/M metagenome (GOLD analysis project Ga0137375, IMG submission 104936) | Vadose zone soil microbial communities from Sagehorn Ranch, Mendocino, California, USA - Sage1_R_113_16 metaG | ecosystem: Environmental > Terrestrial > Soil > Vadose zone | place: USA... | reverse complement strand
GACCTATCAGGAACCGGCGCTCTTCTAGACTTCGGTGTCATCCTGAGCCGCGAAGACGGCGAAGGATCTCAAGTTTCAACGATCTCCGCGTCTTGAGATCCTTCGCTTCGCTCAGGATGACACAATACTCCGCCCTGTCATTGGTCGATTCCACGCCGAATCCGGATTCTCGCCGCACGAAATGCTCATCACTTCTTCGATGCGTGCGCGGCATCGTTCCAGCCTTCGTGGAATCCCTTCGCCATGTCGTCCCAGCGAACAAAGAAGGAGATGACCACGGCGGCGGCCATGAAGATGATCATCATGCGTGTGCGTGTTGTTCTCATATCACTCTTCCTTTTTCTCTTTCCACTTCGTAGCTTCTTTGCGAATGCGCTCCAAGTCATTCCAGTGATGTTCGAGCTGCTTACGTCCATCAGGCGTCATGGAGATCGTCGTCTTCGGGATCTTTCCTTCGAATCCCTTCGCGATCACCACGAGGCCACCTTCCTCGAGTTTGGAAAGATGGCCGGATAGGTTTCCTTTACTCAGGCCGGTCAGCCGCTGCAGAAAGAGAAAGTCAGCGCTCTTGACCGCGGAGAGTGCCGTCAGAATCGCCAGCCGAGCAGGCTCGTGCACCAGTCGGTCGAGAGCGGCGAGTTGCTCAAACGGTTGGTTACTCATCGAGATGTCTCAATGCAGGGAAGGAGCGGACGAAGGAGATGTGATCGCGAACCCCGGCGAGAAGCAGCCCGAAGCCGAACCAGAAGCAGTACGTTTTGGCCGCAGTCGCCTGAGGTACACCGACCAGAGGCGCAAGTGAAACGAGAATGAGAAGCGTGCCGATCGACTGATATTCGCCGCGGATTCGCCGCGATGGCCAGGAGGTGACGATCAGCCACGCGGCGACGACCAAGCCACTCACGAAAACCGGAGGGCGCGCCACGATGTCGATTGCCACCGAGACGAAGAAGCCGATGACGACCAGGAGGATTTGACCAGCGATCGGAAATCCTTCGTACGGGATCTCTTCGACCTTGCCGAAACGGCGTTCGTAGTAGCGGCCAATGAGCCAGTAACCGGCGAATCCCATCGCCAGCGCGCCCAATTTGAGTATCGATGCCCAGAATCGACACCGGCAACTCTCTCGGAAATGCCAGCGCCATCATCGCGACCGCCATAGGAATGATCCTGAGGCCCTGCCGGTCGGAGTAGTTTGCGGCGAGATCGTGGATTTGTTCGAGGGGAATGCTATCGGCTGTCATAATACAGACTAGTTTATATCGCAAACTAGTCTGTGTCAAGATGCCCGTGAAAATTTTCTTCGAATCGACTTAGGAACCCGCGCTCTGCAGCAGCTTCCGAATCGCCTCGCGGACCTCATCGATCTTCACCGTGTGATCCGCCTGCTTCCAGACGATCTCATCATACGCGTCGCGGATGATCAGGCCATGCGTTTGGAAGCCGGCCTCCTTGATCACCTTCTGCGACTCGGGATCTCTCGCGTTGAGGTTCTCGGCCTTCACGTCGCCGGGAAATTCTTTTTCCAGACCGCTCACGGCGGTTTTCACTTTCGCGCAGATCGATCACCCGGGCAGGTAGTAGTAAATGACCGTGAGTTTCGGTGCCGCTGATGCCTGAAGGGCCACACTCAGCAGCAACAGAAGGAGCGTGGTGATGCATAATCGGGTCATGCGCGTTCTGCTCATCATCGGCATCATTCTATTGGTTCTCGGCGTGGCTTCGCTATTCGTGCCGATTCCCGTGCGTGAGAAGCATGGAATCCAAGCGGGTCCGGTGTCCGTCGGGGTAGAAACGGTCGAGCATGAGAAGGTCCATCCGGCCGTGAGTGCCGTGCTCATCGCTGGAGCCATCGCGCTGATGATCGCCGGTACGCGCAAGCGGAATGTGCGATAATCCCTGGCCAATGATCACCGCCTCGCTCAGATTCTTCGCGTTTTTTAGCGCCGGCAGAGCGGGCTCGGTGACCGTGTAGACAACGATCACAACCACAACGAGGCCCGCTTCTGAAAAAGGAGCGGGCCTTTTTGTTTTCAGGAGGAAATCGATGAAGGTCGCATATCAAGGTGAAGCGGGAGCATTCAGTGAGTCCGCAGCCCGGCGGCTCCTCGGAACGGAAATCGTCGGAGTGCCCTGCCGCTCATTCGAGCAGATGTTCGCCGCGGTCGGAGCGGGGGAGGCCGATTGCTGCATCGCGCCGATCGAGAACAGCCTCGCCGGATCGATCCACCGCAACTACGACCTGCTGCTCGATTCCGATCTCACGATCGCCGGCGAGACCAGTATGCGCATCGCGCACAACCTCATCGCGCCGCCCGACGTCGCGCTCGATCATGTCCGGCGCGTGTACTCGCATCCGGTGGCGCTCGCGCAGTGCACGCGCTTTTTCACGAACCATCCGCACATCGAGCCGATGCCCGTGCACGATACAGCCGGCGGCGTTCGCCTGGTCATGGAGCGCGGACGCAACGATGAAGCGGGAATTGCTTCGGCAGCGGCAGCCGAGATCTATGGCGGCCGCGTGCTGCTGGAGAACATCGAAGATCACGCGCAGAACTTCACGCGCTTTTTTCTGCTCACCTCGTCGGAGCGCGCGCGAGACATCGTGCCGCGCGAAACCCCGCGCAGGTGGAAGACTTCCATCGTGTTTCAAACGGCGAACAAGCCTGGGTCGCTCTTCCGCGCCCTCGGCGCGTTTGCGATGTTTGAAATCGATTTGTCGAAAATCGAGTCGCGGCCGATCGAGGGACGGCCGTGGGAGTACGCGTTTTATCTCGATCTCGTCGGCAAGAACGACGACAGCAATGTCGCCCGCGCACTCGACAACCTTCGCGGGATGGCCGAAATGGTTCGGGTGCTCGGTTCCTACCCCACGCGGTGGTGAACGATCAGAAAACGTGACGTAGATCACGCTCGCAAGTGATCGCTTGTATAATCCTGCGCGTAGCGGAGGGTTCTCTCATGCGTTTTCGGCTGCTGGCAATTTGTGCAATGACAGCTTTTGCAACTTACGGTTATGCAAAAGATGTCTATCTCAGCATCGGCGGCAGCGTCGGCGTCTTCCACACCGATACACGGATCTTCAATCCGTCGACGTCGAAAGACATTCAGGTTCAGGCGTATCTGCTTCCGCCGGGCACTGACAATAGCGGCGTGCAGCCGATCACCGTCACCATCCCGAAGCGGCAGATGGTCAAGTACAACGATGTCGTTCAGTCGCTGTTCAACAACATCAGCGTGGCACTCGCAGCGATTCGTCTGAAATCAGATGATGATTTCATTGCCACGCAGCGCATTTACGCGCAGACCGCAGGGAATGCATGTTCATCGGCGGGAACGCTCGGACAGTTCGTGCCGGGGCTGGAGGCATCGAACGCCGCGAAACAGGGCGTCTTGATCCAGTTGAAATCGAATGCGCAGTTCCGAACGAACATCGGTCTGGTGAACCCGAATCCGGCGATAGCGAACATCACGTGGAAGCTTTACGACAGAAGCAACAATGTTGTCGGAACGGCCAACAACAGCGGTTCGTTTCCCGCCGCCATTCCGCCGTTCGGAGTGGTGACTCCGATCAATCTCGTTAGCGCTTTCACCGCTCCGGGCGCGGACCTCTCCGACTCCTGGGTGAGTTTCGTTTCCGACCAGCCGATCTTCGCGTATGCATCGGTCGTCGACAACGCGACCACCGATCCAACGTTCATTCCGATGTCCACCGACAGCGGTGTTCAGACTGCGACGACGCCACCGCCGACGTCAACCGCGAAGGTGTTCAACGTCCTCGAGCAGAATTTCTCGATCACGATCTCGCCGACGATCGGACCGGACACTCTCAAGCCGGGCGATGAAGTGAAGTTCCACATCACAGTCAGAGATTCGAATCACGGCCTGCAGCTCGTCGATCCCGATGGTACATCTCTGATCCCATTCGTCATCTTCAATCCGGGCGACGTGGTCGATAAGACGTTCACGATTACGAAGAACGGGACGTATAGCTATTTCTGCGTGAATACCGCATGCGGAACGGGCCACCTCAGTATGACAGGCGAATTCGTCGTCGGTACGGCCACTGAGCCGCCGCCGCGCTACTAGTGTGAGGGCCGGCTTTGGCCGGACCCGGACGGGCTGAAGCCCGTCGCTCCATCGTTATTTTCTGTTAATCTGTTCATTGCGCAGAAATGTGGTGGGCGTGATGGAGCTTTTGCATTTCGCAAAGAGCAGGCGTGGCGGAGAGCTGATCGGCATCATCGTTCTCGCTGCAGGCCTCAGTCTCGGCGCCGCTCTCGTCACGTATCACCCCGATGATTCCTCCGCGTTCTACACCTCCACCAACAACGCGATTTCCAACGCCATCGGCTATTACGGCGCGACAGTGGCGTGGATCTTTGTCGGCTTCCTCGGCTTCGCCAGCTTGCTGTTTCCGCTCGGACTGCTGATCATCGGCTGGCAGCGTTTCTGGGGTCAAGAGCTCGAATACCTGCAGACGAAGCTGATCGGATCGATCACGCTGGTGATCGCCGTTCCGCCGATGCTCGATTTGATCTTCGGCAAAGTTTGGCTGCGCGGCGCGCTCCTCGCCGCCGGCGGCTACCTCGGACAGGAGATCGACCGCGCCGCGACTGCCAATCTGAATCGCGGTGGTGCGGCGATCCTCCTCGGTACGATGATGCTCGTCGGTCTGCTGCTTTCGACACGCATCAGCCTGGCTGCGATCTTCATCGCGCTGCAGCAGAAAATCGTCGGCCTTGGCCGCGCCGCTTCGCTGCAGTGGGCTCGTCTGACCGAGCGCCGCCGCAAAGAGAAGATGAAAGAGGCGATCGTTCGCAAGCATTCGCTCCGGCTCGTCGAAGCGGAGGAATTGCCGCCCGCAGTGGATGCAGGTCCGCTGGTGCGCGAAGTGAAGGGAGCGGGACGCTTTCAGATCCGCAAAGTGACGAAAGCCGATTTGCGCAAAGCGGCGGAAGCGCTCGCGCAGCAGGAGAACTCGGATCCGTTCGAGTTGTATGCAGAACCCGCCGCCGAGGGCGGCGGCGCTACACCCGAATTCGAAGAGCCGCTGTTCGTGAAGCCCAAGCCGCTTCCGAAGCCTTCGAGGCGGGAATCGCGAATCACGAAACGCGAGTCGCGCGCATGGAACGATCTGTTGCCTTCGGTCGACCTGCTCACCACCGGCGCGAAGCAGAATCAAATCGACGACGACGTTCACAAGAAATATCTGGAGATCGGGCGGCTGATCGAAGAGCGATGCCGCGAGTTCGCGGTCGAAGGAGAAGTGACGGCGTACCACCCAGGCCCGGTGGTCACCACCTTCGAGTTCAAGCCATCCGCCGGCGTGAAATACGCGAAGGTCGTGAATCTCGGCGACGATCTCGCGCTCGCGCTGAAAGCGGAATCGATTCGCATCGAGCGGATTTCCGGATCATCGACCGTCGGCATCGAAGTGCCGAATCGCAAACGCGATCTGATCACCCTGCGCGACATCATCGACACCGAAGTCTTCTCGCAGGCGCCGTCGCTGCTGACGATCGCGTTAGGCAAGGACATTCACGGCGACCCGGTGGTCACGGATCTCAACCGGATGCCCCACCTGCTCGTCGCCGGCGCGACCGGCGCAGGAAAATCGGTCGGCCTGAACTCGATGATCGTGTCGCTGCTGTACAAAGCGCTGCCGCGACAGTTGCGGATGCTGATGATCGATCCGAAGATGGTGGAGCTGAAAATCTACGAAGACATTCCGCATCTTCTCCATCCGATCGTGACCGATCCGAAGTTTGCCTCGAACGCGCTGATCTGGGCGGTGACGGAGATGGAAAACCGCTATCGCACGCTCGCGGAGTGCGGCGTGCGCAACGTCGATCAGTACAACGCGCTGCTGAAGGATCCCGAGGCGCATCGAAGGGCCAGGAAGGCGGGGCCGGAGGACGACAGACCAACGCCCGAGCCGATGCACTACATCGTGATCATCATTGACGAATTTGCGGATCTGATGATGATTGCGCCGAAGGACGTTGAGGATTCCGTCACCCGACTGGCGCAGAAAGCGCGCGCGGTCGGCATCCATTTGATCGTCGCCACGCAGCGACCGTCGGTCGATGTCATCACCGGAGTGATCAAGGCGAATTTCCCGTCACGCATCGCGTATCAGGTGGCATCGAAAGTCGACTCGCGCACCATCCTCGACACTCAGGGCGCCGAGAAGCTCCTCGGTTCCGGCGACATGTTGTTCCTTCCGCCGGGCACCGCGCGCATCCGCCGAATCCATGGCGCATACGTCTCCGAAAAAGAGATCAACGATGTCGTCGATTTCGTGAAGAAGAATCAGGGCGAGCCGAAGTTCCTCGAAGAAATCACGAAGGTGGTCGAGGAGAAGAGCGCGGCCGATGGCATCGAGTATCTCGATGATCCAAAATATGACGAGGCGGTTCGCGTCGTGCTCTCGACCGGGCAGGCGTCGGCGTCGTATCTGCAGCGCCGGTTGAAGCTTGGCTATTCCCGCGCCGCACGTCTGATCGAGATCATGGAAGCGCACCGAATCGTCGGGCCGTCGCAGGGGAGCAAGCCGCGCGAGATTCTGATTCGAGCCGAGGATTATCCGACGGCGAGCGGCGAGATTTGATGAGTGGGGCCGCCGCCCCCGGCGGCCGCCGCGGAGGGCCGCGGCGCCACATGGAGGCCATCTGCGCGATCGCTACAGCCGCTGCGCTCATTCCCATCTGGCTCTTCCGCTGGTTTCCGACGCAGGATGGGCCCAGTCATCTCTACAACTCCTACGTGCTCGCGCACTACTACGACGCATCGAGCACGCTCATTCGCACGTATTTCGATCTGAATCTCCGGCCGTTTCCGAATTGGACGACGTACGCGCTCATGGCCCTTCTGCTGCGCGTTCTTCCTCCGCTCGTGGTGCAGCAAATCATTCTCTCGATCTGCGTCATCAGCATTCCCGCGGCGGTGATCTATCTGCAGAAATCCTTCAAACCCGCTGCCGATGCCACCGCGCTCCTCGGCATCCTGCTGGCGTTCAGCTACGTGCTGTTCATGGGATTTTTCAACTTCGTCGTCGGTGCGGCGTTGTTCGCAGTGGCCACCGGATTCTGGTGGCGACGCCGCAACGCTCGCTATTTGTACGCTCTGTACGGATTGTTGATCGCGATCGATCTCAGCCACGATCTCGCGTTCGCGGTGACGCTTCTAGCCATCGCCGTGCTCGCGGCGATCGAGCGGCGCTGGCGTGTTTTTGTCGAGCTCGCGCCCGCATTTCTCATTCTTCTCATCGATGCCGCGACGCGACCGCACGGTCAGGCGCTCTTCCGCTCCTTTCGCTGGCACGTCCGGCAGTTGCTGTTGTTCTTTGCGTCGGGCCACGTGCTGATTGCAGGAGTGGCGCTGCTCGGAGTGATTCTCGGCATCATCTGGCCGTTCGTGCGCTCGAGGCCGAATCCATTCGCGGTAATTTCATTACTAATTTTCATCGCATATTTTGTTTTGCCTTGGGGTTACTCTGCGGAAGGATGGATGCGCGCCGGATGGATCAGCGAGCGGCTGCTGTTTCTGACGATCCTCACGTTGCCCGCGTGGATCGTGCTGCCGCGGCCGGCGATCGCGATGTCGGTGCTGTTCGTCGCAGTCGGGGCACATCTGACGATGACTTCGCTGCAGATCGCAAAGCTGAACAACTACATCGCGGATATCACCCGATGCGCGGTTCTGATCCGGCCGCACTCGACGATCCACACGTTCTTCCCCGAGTCCTACATGAGTCCGCAAGTCACGGCGACGCTCCACCTCACAGGCTATCTCGGACTTCAGACCGATGTGGTCGATCTCGACGATTACGAAGCCTATCTGACCGACTTTCCGGTGATGTACCGCCCCACACCTCCCTCCCGCCCGCCCGACTACGTCGTTCTTTGGAAGGCCACGCAGAGGGGACCGGTCGTCGGATACCGGCTGATTTTCGAGAATGCGGCGATCCGGCTGTACCATGTTGCTGTTCCATGAAAGCGAAGCAGTTGCTGGCCGAGTTCCGCGATGCGGCATTCGTCGGCGAAGTCGCCAGCCTCCGAAATACATACGGCGTTCTCGCCACGGAGAGGCATTTCATCCTGATCACGTTCTCCGGTCCGCTGGCGGGCAATTTCAATCTGGTGAAGCGGAGCGCGGTCGAGGCCGTTCAGCGGAGATTCGGCGGGAAGAAGAACCTGACGTCCGCCGAGATCCTGAAAAAATCGGCGCTTCGCGAGCGTTTCGACGTGCTGCGAATCCTGTACGTGCTCGAAGCGATGAAGCAGGCGACGAAGAAATGGGCGAAGCCGCCCGCGCGCGGCTTCGTTTTTGCCATCAAGAAAGCGCGTTGGCGTTGAATGTGCTTTTACCCACCGCATGCGTTGGACGCCCGGTGGAGAAAGCGGAGATGTCGAAGATCGCCGCGGTTCGAGCGGCATTGGCGGCGCGCACATCGGCATCGGTGGCGCGATCGTACTTCTCGTTCTGAGTCTGATCTTCCACCGCAACTTCTTCGCGCTTTTTGAGGGCGGATCGGCAACAACGAACCAGCCCGCGGCGACACGCCCGATCAACGAGACACCTCAGGAGCATCGCGAAGTGCAGTTCGTCTCGTTCGTTCTCGACGATGCGCAATCGACGTGGAACGCGGCCCTCGGTCCGCAGTATCGCCACACGAAGCTCGTTCTCTTCCGTGACGCGATCAACTCTGCGTGCGGTTTTGCGCAAGCGGCTTCAGGCCCGTTCTACTGCCCCGATGACGAGAAGGTTTACCTCGACCTCGGCTTTTTCGATGAGCTGCGCGACCGCTTCGCCGCGTCGGGAGATTTCGCGCAGGCCTATGTCATCACTCACGAGCTCGGACATCACGTGCAGAAGGTCCTTGGCATCGAGCCGCGCGTGCACGACTTGATGGAGCAGAATCCGCGGCGGGCCAAAGAGTATTCGGCGAGGCTCGAGCTGCAGGCCGATTGCTTTGCCGGAGTCTGGGGTCACTCGACCGCGCAACGAAACATTCTCGAAAGCGGCGACATCGAAGAAGGACTGAATGCCGCGTCAGCGGTGGGCGACGATCGGATTCAGCGCATGTCCGGCCGCCGTGTGAATCCGGAATCCTTCACGCACGGCTCGTCGCGCGAGCGGGCGACGTGGTTTCGGCGTGGCCTGGAATCGGGCCGCATCGAAGATTGCGACACGTTCCGCGGTCAGGTGCGCCAGTAGAAAACCGCTTCGACGATCGTGGCCAGGATGAATCCGAACAGCAGGGCCACGTACGCGAATCGAAGGAAGCGGTATTTCTTCCGATACAGATAAATGCCGAGGGAGTGGATGTCGCGCACGGCGACTTCGTAGAGGCGCGCGTCGGACGAAAGGACCTCTTCCATCTCGCGCAGATATTCATCCTCCGACATATCCGCGAAATGGCCGAAGAAGAGGATGTTGCGGCTGACGTTCTGCGATTGCCGCTGAGCAAACGTCGGCAGCACGGCGATGATCGCCAGCACCAGCGAAATGAGGCACGCGGCGGCGAGCGTCAGAAGAGCGGGTCGCAATTGCGGATCGCTCGAGCGGGCGAGCGCGATCGTCAATAGGATCGAAGAAATGGTGATCAAGATGTTCGCTTTCATGTCCGCCATGAGGCTGAGCTGCACGTGGTGCTGCTGCGCCGTTCGCAAAAGGTTGTCGACGCTCGATCGCCCTTTGACGCCGCTGAAAGGTGCGCCGGCCTCTTCCGCCGGCGGCGGCACTTCCTTGGGAGTGCTGGACATGTGCGGATAAGTGTACTCTCCACAAAAATGAGTTTCGAGTCGCTCTGGACGGCTGCGGTTCGACATCGACGCGTCTCCCGCAGTCTGTCGGGGCTGGTGGCATCCGTCTATCGCGATCTGCTCGACCGCTCACCGAATCTGAAAGCGGATCTGGAAGCGCTGCTGGCCTTTCTCGCATCGCAGCATGGACGAACGGACGCGAACTGTTGCGCTGTCGATCGCTTCTTCGCTCAGGCGGAGGAGGCATGGCGCGATCTCCCGCCGCCGCTTCGCGAGGTGTTTGCCGACATCAGCGCAACGCTGCACGATGCCATCTATGCTCCGCAGGTCGCGGCGAGCTTCGACAGCCTGCCCGAGCAGTTGCTCGAACGCGTGCGCGCCATCGGCGCGGAAGGTTGAGGCGCTATCATCTCGTCGATGCATCCGAAGCAGCCGGTTGAAAAGCCGATCATTTTTTTCGACGGGGTCTGCGCGATGTGCAATACGTTCGTTAATTTTGCTCTGCGTATCGACCGTCATGGGCTGTTTCTCTTTGCGCCGCTTCAGGGAACGACGGCACACGAGCTTCTGCCACCGCTGTCTGATGATCCGCGCGACTGGTCAATGATTTATCTCGACGAAGCAGGAATTCATGATCAGTTGGATGCCTCGCTGGAGGTCTATCGGCGTCTGGGAGGAGTTTGGCGGGTCTTGAGCCTCATGCGATACATCCCACGTTCGATTCGCAATCCGTTGTACCGCATCCTCGCGCGAAACCGATATCGTTGGTTTGGTCGCAGAGAGCAATGTCGGATTCCGACGGAAGCGGAACGTCAGCGATTCCTTCCGTGATCCTTCGTTGCGCTCAGCGATGACGAGTTATCATCATTTTCGATGATCGACTTTCTCGAGGCCATCGTCCTTCTCCTTCCGCTCGATGCGGGCGGAAGGGTGGGGCCAATCGCGCCGCGCGAAGGATCGTATCGTCCACTCGTCGGATCGATGCGCGTGCGCTTCATCGAAGGGCCGCCGACGATCGAGCCGGGTCAAGGCGGACGCGTAGTCGTCGAGCTGGAGAGCGCACCGGATGACGAACTTTTGCCGGGCAGCGAGCTGCAGATCATCGAGGGCGAGAGCGTCGTCGGGCTCTTGACGGTGACGCGACTCTGGCGGAGCGCGCTGGCGGTCTGACCGCCGCTGATCGAATCGGCCCGGGCGACACCTCACCCAAGTAACGCATATTTGCAGCGGTCCGCCAGGCGTGGCGCTGCAGCTCGCCGTTAATGTACAGACCATCGGGCGAGCGATAGACGTTCCCGTCTTCGACATAGACCCACGCGCCATCGAGCAGCCGGTGCAGATACTGCGCGGCTGCTTCTTCATCGGCTGCGCCGATGTCGACGCCGCGAAGCACGACCGCGGCGTTGTTCGCCACGATGGTGTGACTGTCGACCACTCGCGTCACTCGAGTCATCGGGATCGCAAAAAGGTACACGATAATTGATAATGTTTTCATTGCTGTTTTTGTGGTGCGGGAAGGGGGAAGCGGCCGCGTGGGGATCGCGGTCTCGTGTGGCGCGCGGAGGATAGCACGTCTTGTGCGAAAATGATCGTGGATGCTCGGACGGGAGGGGAGACGCAGGCTCACGCCGCGACGAAGCTCGTTCCGCACGATCGCTCTCCTCACCCTGATCCCTGTTTTCGGCCTGCTGGCGGTCCTGCTCTGGACATTCATCGCGCAGAACGTCCGTCTGCCGGCGATGGCGAAGAAAGCCGCGAAAAAGGCCAAGCTTGTGCAGGTCGCTCCTCGCGGCAAGATCGTCCTGATCCTCGATGATGTGGGCTTCGATCACCAGCCGGTCGATGAGGCGATGACCATCGACCCGAACGT
>Ga0137375_10009335_pt1 | contig 11647 bp, 11 predicted proteins | sample SagtaG_24_FD_104936 | JGI IMG/M metagenome (GOLD analysis project Ga0137375, IMG submission 104936) | Vadose zone soil microbial communities from Sagehorn Ranch, Mendocino, California, USA - Sage1_R_113_16 metaG | ecosystem: Environmental > Terrestrial > Soil > Vadose zone | place: USA... | reverse complement strand
CTCGACCCCGGCATGCTGATGGACGCGATGGGGTTCGTGGTGGAGTTCCACCACGACGACACTGTCCTGCAGTTCCTCCAAGTACGCCGGTTCCTCGAGCCGCCCGCCACCGCGATCGCGGCCATCTCGATGCCCGACGCCGACATCGCCGAACTCGGCGCCCTGCTCGACTCGCTCCCGGCCAAGCCCGAGATCGAGGTGCTGGTCGCCAACGACATGGAGTTCCACGGCCGGATCGCGGCCGCCACCGGCAACCCGTTGCTCTGCTCGCTGCTCGAGACGGTCTCGGGCCGCACCCAGCGGGCCCGCACCTGGCGCGGGCTCGCGCAGGAGAACGCCGTCCAGCGCACCGTCGACGAGCACCACGCCATCCACCGGGCCATCCGGGCCCGCGACCCCGAGGCCGCCCGCGCCTGGTCGACCGCCCACATCGCCGGCGTCGAAGAATGGCTCCGGCAGGTCCTCGCCACCGGCTCCTAGTGGTCATCCGGGGATGACCACTAGCCCCGCTGGTCGCGGAAGAAGTCGTCCAGCAGCTCCGTCGACTCGTCGGCCAGCACCCCCGCGACGACCTCGGGCCGGTGGTTGAGCCGGCGGTCACGTACGACGTCCCAGAGCGAGCCGACCGCACCCGCCTTGGGGTCGTAGGCACCGAAGACCAGTCGGTCGACCCGGGCCAGGACCAGCGCGCCGGCGCACATCGTGCAGGGTTCGAGGGTGACGACGAGCGTGCAGCCGTCCAGCCGCCACTCCCCACGGACCTGCGCGGCCGACCGCAGCGCCACGATCTCCGCATGGCCGGTGGGGTCGGCGTCGGCCTCGCGCAGGTTGCGGCCCCGGCCGATGACGATGCCAGACGAATCGAGGACCACCGCCCCGATGGGTACGTCGTCGGTGGCCAGCGCGCCCCGAGCCTCGTCGAGAGCGACCCGCATGGCGTCGTACCAGCGGATCTCGATGGGGGCGGTCACGCCGAGGTGAGGCCGACCGCGTCGTCGAACAGCGGACCGAACCCGAGCCGGCGCGCGATGTCGGAGAGCATCTTGTCGGGGTAGAGCTCGAAGTCGTCGATGAGCACGCCCATGTCCATGGCGTGCATGCCGAGGTCGCCGAGGATGTCGAGGTCGCCGGCCGGCACCTGCTCGTCGTCCTCCTCGGGGTAGGGGAGCTTGAGGTGTTCGACGGCGCTGCGGGCGAGATCCCACTCGTCGGCGGCGGTGACGTCGGAGAGCAGGACCCGGGTATGGGGTCCGGCCACCCGGACGATCACGAAGAAGTCCTCGTCGACCGCGATCAGGCCGAGCGCACCCCCGTCGCCGGGCAGTCGGCGCAGGGCGTGGGCGAGGGTGTCGACGTCCGCGAGCGCCGTACCGGCGATCTCCTGGAGCTGCCAGACACCTTCCTCACGGTAGGCGGCCAGGGCGAAGTCGACAGCGTCCAGCTGCTCGGGCATCGCGTCCTCCGTTTCCGTCGAGGTCCAGAGTGACAGACAGGGGCACGCTTGACCAAGCATGTTCCGGAGACGACCACTAAGGTTCACCCATGCAGACCCATGTGGTGGACCACCCGCTCGTCGCCCACAAGCTGACGACCCTGCGCGACGAGAACACCGACTCGCCGACCTTCCGCAGGCTCGCCGACGAGCTGGTGACGCTGCTGGCGTACGAGGCCACCCGCGACGTCCGGGTCTCCGAGCACGACGTGATCACGCCCGTCGGGCCGGCGTCTGGGGTCAAGCTGGCCGCGCCGAAGCCGCTCGTCGTACCCATCCTGCGGGCCGGGCTCGGCATGCTCGACGGGATGATGCGGCTGCTGCCGACGGCCGAGGTGGGCTTCCTCGGCATGATCCGCAACGAGGAGACGCTCGAAGCGTCGACGTACGCCGAGCGGCTGCCTGAGGACCTCTCCGGGCGCCAGTGCTACGTGCTCGACCCGATGCTGGCGACCGGCGGCACCCTGGCGGCGGCGATCAGGTTCCTGACCGACCGGGGCGCCGACCACGTCACCGCGATCTGCCTGCTCGCCGCGCCCGAGGGCTGCCTCCGGCTCGAGGAGGAGCTCGACGGGCTCGGTGTGCCGGTCACGATCGTGACGGCCGCGATGGACGAGAAGCTCAACGACAAGGGCTACATCGTGCCCGGCCTCGGCGACGCCGGCGACCGGCTGTACGGCGTCGTGGGCTGAGCCAGTCGCTGGACCACAGGTCGATAGGGCAGAGGAAACAGCCCGCCGACGACGACCTGCTGGCTGTCTCCTCGGCCGAGACCCGGCCGGAATCTGGGTCACGCAGGCGGTGTACTCACCCGCCCGGACCCGTTGGGAACGTGTCCGACTCGTCCGGCCGATGGGCCGCACCGCTCCATCGGCCGGACGAGTCGTCCCTATCGTCACAACGGACGGACCGCGGAAAGGTTTCGGCCGCCACCCCAGTCTTTCGGGAGTGGTCTAGAGCGCAGCCGGCCCGGCGGCCCCGTCCGAGCGGGCCCGGCGCCGGCCGTCAGAGCGACTTGACCGCGGCCAGCAGCTTGCCGAGGGAGTCCTTCGCGTCGCCGAACAGCAGCGTGGTCTTCGGGTCGAAGAGCAGCTCGTTCTCGATGCCGGCGAAGCCGGGACGCATCGACCGCTTCATGAACACGACCTGCTTCGCCTCGTCGGCGTTGAGGATCGGCATGCCGTAGATCGGGGCGCCGGGCGTGGTCTTCGCGGCCGGGTTGACCACGTCGTTCGCGCCGACCACGAGTACGACGTCGGTGTTCTTGAAGTCGCCGTTGATTTCGTCCATCTCGATCAGCTGCTCATACGGCACCTGCGCCTCGGCCAGCAGCACGTTCATGTGCCCGGGCATCCGGCCCGCGACCGGGTGGATGGCGTAGTCGACGTTGGTGCCGCGCTCGCCGAGTACGTCGACCAGCTCGCGGAGCGTGTGCTGGGCCTGAGCCACCGCGAGGCCGTAGCCGGGCACGATGATCACGCGGTCGGCGTACCCGAGCAGGATGGCGACGTCCTCGGGGCCCGCCGACCTCACCGGCCGGTCGGACGCCACGCCCGCGCCGAGCGTGGACCCGCCCTTGAGTGCGCCGAACAGGATGTTGGCCACCGAGCGGCCCATGGCCCTGGCCATCAGCAGGGTGAGGAAGGTACCGGAGGCGCCCACCAGGGTGCCGGCCACCAGCAGCACGGTGTTGTCGAGCACGTAGCCGCCCGCGGCGACGGTCAGGCCGGTGAAGGCGTTGAGCAGCGAGATGACGATCGGTACGTCGGCGCCACCGACCGGCAGCACCAGGAGTACGCCGACCACCAGGCCGAGCAGCCCGAGCACGATCCCGGCCCACATCGTCGGGTCCCTGACCTCGACGACCGAGAGCACGACCGCACCCACGAACGCGCCGCCGAAGACCACCGGCAGGCCCACGAAGACCACCGGTCGGGACGTCATCAGCTCTTGCAGCTTCGCGAAGGTGATGATCGAGCCGGCGAAGGAGACCGCGCCGACCACGATCGTGAAGGCGGTCGCGGCGAGGGTGAACCAGTCGACGTCCGTGCCGAGCCGCTCGTCGAGCTCGAGCAGCGCGACCAGGGCCGCCGCGCCACCGCCCACGCCGTTGAACAGCGCCACCATCTGCGGCATCTGTGTCATCTGCACGGTGCGGGCGCCGTACACGCCGCCGATGGTGCCGACCGCGGTCGCGGCCAGGATCAGCGGCACGTGCTGGAGGTTCAGGTCGGACCAGAAGAACGGCACCGCACACGCCACCACCGCGGCGACGGCGCCGACCAGGTTGCCGGTGCGGGCGGTCTTGGGACCGGAGAGGCCCTTGAGCGCGAGGATGAAGCAGACCGCACAGGCCAGGAAGAGGAGCTGGATCCAGACGGGCATCAGGCCGAAGCCTCCTTCTTGGTGGGCTTCTTCCGGGTGAACATCTGGAGCATCCGGTCGGTCACCACGAAGCCGCCGACCATGTTGACTGCGGCCAGCATGATCGCGACCAGACCGACGATCAAGGCGACCGTCGAGTCGGTCTGGCCGGTGACGATGATCGCGCCCAGCAGGATGATCCCGTGGATGGCGTTGGCGCCGGACATCAGCGGCGTGTGCAGCGTCGAGGACACCTTGGAGATGACCTCGATGCCGACGAACACGCTCAGGACGAAGATGGTCAGCCAGACGACGGCGTCGTTCATGCCGGGGCTCCTTCCACGATCTCACGGGTGGGTTCGTGCAGGATCACGCCGTCGCGGGTGACGCAGGACGACGCCACGATCTCGTCGTCGAAGTCGGGCGCGAACACGCCCTCCCCGTCGGCGATGCCCGTCATCAGCGTGACGATGTTGACGATGTTCTGGGCGTAGAGCTTCGACGCCGGCCCGGGCATCTGGCTCGGCACGTTGGCGCCGCCCCAGACCTGCGCGTGGCCGATCTTGACCACGTCGCCGGCGACCGAGCCCTCGACGTTGCCGCCGCTCTCGGCGGCCAGGTCGATCACGACCGAGCCGGGCTTCATCCGCTCGACCATCTCGGCGGTGACCAGCAGCGGCGCCTGCCGGCCGGGTACGGCGGCCGTGGTGATCAGCGCGTCCGCGTTGGCGATGTACGGCGCCAGCGCCTCGCGTTGCCGGGCCGCCCGGTCCTCGGTCATCTCGCGCGCGTAGCCGCCCGCGCCCTCGAGCGTCTCCAGCTCGAGGTCGATCGACTGGGCACCCATCGAGCGGATCTCCTCGGCGGCGGCCGCGCGGACGTCGTACGCCTTGACGACGGCGCCGAGCCGCTTGGCCGTGGCGATCGCCTGGAGGCCGGCGACGCCCGCACCGAGGACGACCACCTCGGCCGGGGGGACGGTGCCGGCGGCGGTCATGTTCAGCGGGAAGAAGCGGCGCAGCAGGCCGGCCGCCACGATCGCGCAGCGGTAGCCGGCGACCAGTGCCTGCGAGCTCAGCGCGTCCATCGACTGGGCGCGCGAGATCCGGGGCACCAGCTCCATGGCGTGGGAGGTGATGCCGCAGTCGCGCAGGTCCGCGACGATGTCCGGCACCTGCCCGCCCGGGAGGAACGAGATGGTGGTCGCGCCCTTGCGCAGCCGGCGTATCGACTCGACCGGGAGCGGTTGCACGGACACCACCACGTCGGCGCTGGCCAGCGCATCGGGTTCGACCACGGCACCGGCCGCGGCGTACTCCTCGTCGGCGATCAGGGCTCCGGCGCCGGCGTCCGGCTCCACGGCGACGTCGTACCCGAGCGAGGTCAGCTTCGTGACCAGCTCGGGCACCATGGCGACGCGTGTCTCCCCGTCCCGGGTTTCCTTGGCGACTGCGATCTTCACCCGGCCGAACCTAGTGAAGAAACCGCATCTGGGACAGGCGTCTCATCGTCAGTGTTGTGAGTCTCACCACGAGTTGTCCGATTGGAGCGATCCAATGGGCGCAGATCACCCGGCGGGCAGCGCGCCGGTCGTCGGGTCGAACGCGTGCAGCTGCCCCTCCGCGATCCGCAGCCAGACCTTCTCGCCCTTCTACGGTACGGCGCGCGGCGCGACCCGGTCTCCCATCGTCATCCTGAGTACCGGTCACGGCCCGCGGCTCGGCGTGTCCGGCGGCTGGCTGGTTGCCTTCGTGATTCGTCAGGTCGTCTTCAGGCCCGAGCTGGTGCTTCGCTCCTCGACTGCTCGGGCTCAGTGAGCTCGGCCGGCGCGGCGTCGTACTCGCGGAAGCCGTAGCGCTCCCACCAGCGGCGCAGCGGGCCGGGCGCCCACCAGTTCCACTCGCCGAGCAGCTTCATGGTGGCCGGCACCAGCAGCGCGCGTACGACGGTCGCGTCGATCAGCAGGGCGACCAGCATGCCGATCCCGAGCATCTTCATGAAAACGATCCCGCTGGTCCCGAAGGCGCCGATCACGATCGCCAGCAGCAGCGCGGCGCTGGTGATGATCCGTCCTGTCTTCTGTACGCCGCTCGCCACGGCCAGGTCGTTGTTGTGGGTGCGGTCCCACTGCTCGCGGACCCGGCTGAGCAGGAACACCTCGTAGTCCATCGACAGCCCGAACAGGATCGCCAGCATCAGGATCGGCTGCGTCGCGTCGAGGAAGCCCGAGCTGGTGAACCCGAGCGGCCCCTCGAGGTGGCCGTCGCTGAAGATCCAGGTCACCACGCCGAAGCTGGCGGTGATCGAGAACGCGTTCATCAGCACCGCCTTGACCGGCAGCACCAGCGATCCGAATGCCAGGAACAGCAGCACGAACATCACCGCCACCACGAACAGCCCCATCAGCGGCAGGTGCGCACCGATCGAGTCGAGCAGGTCGACGGTGTCGGCCGGCTGGCCGCCCACCAGGCTCTCGGCGCCGTCGGGCACCGGCACGTCGCGCAGGTCGTGGACGATCCGCTGGCTGTTCTCCGACTCGGTGTTGCCCTCCCAGGTGGCCCGGAGAAGCGTCGTACCGTCCTTGGCGGCGAGCGGGCTGACGTTGACGACACCGTCGACGGCGCCCAGCCCCCGCGTGTACGACGCGAGCTCCTGCTGGTCCGCTCCGGTGACCAGCACATTGGCCGTGGAGCTCTCGGGGCCGAAGTCGGTGTTGAGCTTCTCGTAGGCGATGTGGGCGGGCGAGTCCTGCGGGAGCACTCGGTAGTCGACCGAGCCCCAGCGCACGCCCAGGAACGGCGCGGCGATCAGCAGCAGGACGCCCGCGATCACGACGACGTACACGATCGGGCGGGCCATCACGCCGCGCGCGAGCCGCGCCCAGGCGCCATGGGCCTCGTCGACCTTGCGGTGGCGGTTGAGCAGCGGGATGCGCCAGGCGTCGATGCGGTGCCCGAGCAGCCGGAGTACGGCGGGCAGGATGGTCAGCGCGGCCACCATCGCCACGAGCACCGCCGCGATGCCGCCGTACCCGATCGATCGCAGGAACTCCTGCGGGAAGATCAGCAGCGAGCTCATGGCGGCGGCCACGGTCAGGCCCGAGAACAGCACGGTCCGGCCGGCGGTCGCCATCGTGATCTCGACGGCCTCCTCGGACGTACGGCCGGCCGCGAGCTCCTCGCGGAAGCGGCTGACCACGAACAGCGCGTAGTCGATCGCGAGGCCCATGCCGATCAGCGTGATGACGTTGACCGAGAACACCGACACGTCGGTCACCAGCGTGATCAGCCGGACCACCGCCAGCGCGCCGACGACGGACACGCCGCCGATCAGCACCGGCATCAGGGCGGCGACCACGCTGCCGAAGATGATCAGGCTGAGGAGGAGCACGAAGGGCATCGAGATCTCTTCGGCCCGGCTCAGGTCGCTGGACACGGTGGTGTTGACGTCGTTGAAGACCGCCCAGGGCCCGGCGAGGTCGGTCTGGAGTACGTCGGACTGCAGCGTCGGCGTGATCGCGTCGTAGTTGTCGATGTTGGCGTCCTGGGTCGTGCCGGCCAGCGAGATCACCACGCTGGTCGCGTGGCCGTCCTTGCTGAGCAGGGCCGGGTCGTGGGTGTCGTACCACGTCACCACCGAGGAGATCTCGCTCTGCGGCAGGGCGTCGACCACCTTGCGTACGGCGGCCTCGAACGCCGGGTCCTGCGCCGACAGCTCGTCGTCCGAGTAGACCGCGACCACGTCGACCGCCCGGTTGCCGAACGCCTCGAGCTCCGCAACTCGCTCGCGCGAGGCCTCGCTGTCCGGGTCGTCGAACCCGCCGTTCGACAGCGACCCGAAGACGCCGACCCCGAACACCCCCGCCAGCACCGCCACCACCAGGCTCACCGCCACGACGAGTCCCGCTCGCCTGGCCACCAACGCTCCCCACGTGCGCATTGCCGTTCCCTTCTCGCGTTTGTGATGCTCATTCAGTTTCGTGAACACCGTTAACCGTAAACGGTGTAAACTACTCTGACAAGGGGTCACGGGACGGAGATCTGGATTGACTGCAGTGGTGGGCCGGCGCGAACGCCAGCGCGAGGCGACGTACGACGAGATCGTGCGGGTGTCCCGAGACCTGCTGGCCGACGGCGCGGAGCTCTCGCTGCGTGCCGTCGCCGCCAGGATGGGGATGACCGCGCCGGCGCTCTATCGCTACGTCGGCAGCTACCAGGAGCTCGTTGACCTGGTCGCCTTCGAGATCGACAAGGCCGCGACGGTCGGCTTCGCCCAGGCCGCCGACTCCCAGCCGCTCGAGGATCCGACCGCACGGCTGCTGTGTGCGTGTGTGGCCTTTCGGAGCTGGGCGCTCGCGAACCCGCGGGAGTTCACGCTCGTCTTCGCCAACCCGGTCGCCGACCAGCGCTGCGCGCGCCCGCGCGAGGCCGTGACCGTGCACAGCTCCGCGCTCTTCTTCACCCGGCTGATGCTCGAGCTGTGGCAGCGCGTCGGCTTCCCGGTCCCTTCTCTCGACGAGCTGTCCCCCCCCGCCCGCGAGGCGGTGCTCGACCCGATCCACGGCAAGTACGACGAACTGCCAGACGACAACCGCGGCCTGGTCTGGGTGGTGATGGAGGGTTGGACCACGCTGTACGGCGTGGTCGCGCTCGAGGTCTTCGGCCATCTGGACCCGCGGGTGATCGAGAGCGGCGACATGTTCGTCACCGCCTTGCGGCGCTTCGGCGTACGACTTGAGCTGCAGGACGACTGGCCGCGTCTCGAGCCGATCGTCCGGGCCCGGATGGCGGACGCGGTCGACTGAGTCGTTGGGCGCGCGTGCGCGGGCCCGCGGATCTTGGGGTCTGCCGGGCGGGGTTTAGCGAGCGCTCTGCCTATGGTTCCGGTTGGCACCACAGGCCGAGCGCCCGGCTTGTTACCTCGGGGAGCGTGAGCCCGGGTCCGGCCGGCACCCAACCAGAGCGCGCCGTCACGACTAGACCTGGGTGCCGAAGGCCACGCCGACCAGGTAGGTCACCGCCATCGCGAGCAGTCCGCCACCCACGTTGCGGAGGATCGCCCGCCGTACCGGGCTCTCGCCCAGCCGAGCGCTCGACCAACCGGTGAGGGCCAGCGCGGCCGCGACCGCCACGACGGTGACCGGAACCCGGTAGCCGTCCGGCACGAGCGTGATGGTCAGCAGCGGCAGCAGCGCGCCGAGGGTGAACGAGATCATCGACGCCCAGGCGGCATGCCAGGGGTTGGTCAGTTCGTCGGGGTCGATGCCGAGTTCGGCGTCGGCGTGGGCGCGCAGGGCGTCGTGGGCGGTGAGGGCGGTGGCGACCTCGAGGGCGAGCTCTCGGCCGAGCCCCTTCTCCTCGTACAGCTGGGTCAGCTCGACCAGCTCTTCGTCGGGCATCTCGTCGAGCTCGCGGCGCTCCTTCTCGAGCAGCGCCCGCTCGGAGTCGCGCTGGGTGCTGACCGAGACGTACTCACCGGCCGCCATGCTCATCGCGCCCGCGAACAGGCCGGCGACGCCGGCGATCAGGATGGCGCTGGGGTCACTGGTGGCGCCCGCGACGCCGACGACGATGCCGGCCGTGGACACGATGCCGTCGTTGGCCCCCAGTACGCCGGCCCGGAGCCAGTTGAGCCGCGACCCGAAGTTCTGGTCGTGCGGCTCGTCCGGGTGCGGCCCGGAGGCCAGGTCGTCGGCGGTCAGCTCGTCACTCACTCAGTCGAGTTTCCCCGTCGTATTCAGGCCTCGCAAGCAAGGCCAGCCTTGGCTCAGCGAGCTTGCTCACTGGCCCGGACTCAGCGGCCGGCGAGCGTGTCTTCGAGGACCTGGTCGACCCAGGCCGGCACCAGCTCGCCCGCCCGGCCGTGCCGCGCCTCGTGGAAGAAGTCCGTGCCCTCGCTGGGCTCCAGGTTGAGCTCGAGGGTGCGCGCCCCGGCCGCCCGGGCGACCTGGACGAACCCGGCCGCCGGGTAGACCGCGCCCGAGGTGCCGATCGAGACGAACCGGTCGGCCGTTTCGAGGGCCCGCTCGATCCGGCCGAGCTCGTAGGGGACCTCGCCGAACCAGACGACGTCCGGCCGCAGGGTCGGCGTCGCGCAGCCGGGGCAGGGTGGCTCGTCGGCGAGGCTCGCGGTATGGGGTGAGCGGGCGCCACACGTCGTACACAGGGCCGAGCGGAGCTCGCCATGCACGTGTACGACGTCCCGCGAGCCGGCGCGCTCGTGCAGGTCGTCGATGTTCTGGGTGATCAGGGTGAGGTCGTCGCCGAGCTGCTCCTCGAGCCGGGCCAGGGCGCGGTGGGCCGGGTTGGGCTCGACGGTGGCGAGGGCGGCGCGGCGCAGGTCGTAGAACGCGTGCACCAGCTCGGGCTGCCACGCGAACGCCTCCGGCGTGGCAACGTCCTCGACCCGGTGGCCCTCCCACAGCCCGTCGGCGTCGCGGAACGTCGGCACCCCGCTCTCCGCCGATATCCCGGCGCCGGTCAGCACGACTATCCGCATGCGTCGCAGGTTAGTCCTTCGCCTGTTCTTGGCGCGGGCGTTGTCCACAGGGGCTGTGTTGCCCTTGTGTGCGCTTCGCTTTACCGGGATACGTGGTTGCCGTCCGCTTCGGTACGGCGGCCGCTCACCGGCCGCGATCGGCTTTCGGTCGCTTCGGGTCGGCCGTCTTGGGTTGCGGTTTCAGACTCCGCTCCGATCTTCCGTTGTTGGGTCTTGTCCTCGGTTTCGAACAGGTGTACGATTGCCATGTCTCCTGAATCGTCCGTCACCGGGGAGGTGACCACCATGCAGATGCCGGACCAACCGGACCCGACCGCCCACAACACCGCCGACGGTGCCGACGGTGACGTAGTCGCCTCACCTCCCGGTGCGGGCCGGCACCCGGTGCTGGCGTGTGTGGACGCCGTCGCGGCGGCGGTGAAGGACACCGCCGGGGTGGACCCGGTGTTCATGACCACCCGAGAGAAGGCCGAAGCGCTGCTCGGCCTGTCCCGGCTGGTCGACCAGCTCGCCGCGCTCCGGCTCCGGGTCGCCGCGGTGGCCGGCGACGTCGCCCAGACCGACGCCTCCCGTGACGTCGCGGCCTGGCTGGCCCACCACACCCGCACCGACCCCGCCCCGGCCCGCGCCGGCCTCCGGCTCGCACGGGCGTGGTACGGACCCGACCCCGCCTGGCCGCAGGTCGGCACCGCCCTGACCGAAGGCAGGGTCTCGTTGGCGCAGGCCCGAGTCATCACCCACGCCCTGGACCGGCTCCCCACCGACCTCGACGCCACCGGCCACCCCACAAGCGACCCCGACCACACCGCAGCCGATGCCGACGGCGGCACCGGGCCCGATGACGGGGACCGGTCGGTCCGGACCCGGGCCGAGGCACACCTGGTCGACCAAGCACGCGACTTCGCGCCCCGCGACCTCCGCATCCTGGGCCGCCGCGTCCTCGATGTGGTCGCACCCGAGGTCGCCGAAGCTGAAGAGGCCCGCCAGCTCGCCGCCGAAGAAGCCCACGCCCGCGCCCACACCAGCCTCCGGTTCCGGGCGCTGGGCGACGGCACCACCCACCTGGCCGGCCGGATCCCCGACGCCACCGCCGGCCGGCTCGCCACCTACCTGCACGCCTACACCTCACCCCGCCAACCCAATGGCCGAGACGAACCGGCCGCGACCACGGCCAATCCGGACGCCACCACCGCGCACGGCCACGCCACCCGGTCAGGAGCAGACCCCGACGCGAGCGCACCGGCGGAGCGGATCCCGTATCACCGGCAGCTCGGGAACGCGTTCTGCGCGCTG
>Ga0137375_10009324_pt1 | contig 11653 bp, 20 predicted proteins | sample SagtaG_24_FD_104936 | JGI IMG/M metagenome (GOLD analysis project Ga0137375, IMG submission 104936) | Vadose zone soil microbial communities from Sagehorn Ranch, Mendocino, California, USA - Sage1_R_113_16 metaG | ecosystem: Environmental > Terrestrial > Soil > Vadose zone | place: USA... | reverse complement strand
GGGGACGCCCTCGGCTCGGAGCCGATCGACGGCGCGGATCACCGCGAGCCCCGCGGGAACGGACCCGCCCTCGCTGGCGACGTCGAGCACGATCGCTTTCGCGCCGCCGGCACGCGCGGCGTCCAGTGACCGGCACACGAAGAATGCGGACGCCCCGTCGATCGGGCCCTGCAAGGCCACGCACGCGGCGCCTCCGTGCTGGGCCACGGAGTTCCGGGCGAGGCTCAGCTCGCGCGGGGAGAACGTCCGGCGCGCCAGCATCCGGGCGACGGCGAGCCCGGCCGGGTGAATGTCTTCCGCTTCGGCCGCGAGGGGCGAAGCGCCGGGAGAGACGCATCGGCAGGGGTCCGAGCTGCTCGAAAACTCGCCGCCGCAGGTCTTGCAGAACTCCTCGATCGCGGGTGCCGAGGCCGCGCGGGCCACGGATCGCCCACGTCGGCCGCGCACTCCGTCCGCCCCGGGAGGCGGCCCGGCAATGGGGCGGGGCGGCCCGCCGAGCCATGGACGCGCCCTTGGCTGTTCGCGCGCGGCCTGCGCCGCGGCGTCGATCCCATGGAGCGTCTGCGCGGCGTCGATCGCGGCCCGGAGCATCTGCGCGGGCGAGACTCCCTCCCGAGCGGCGGCGGCGGCCAATTCCTCCGCCAAGCTTGGGGGCATGACGACCGAACCGACGAATCCGCCTAGCCTGAGACTCATCCGTACACCTCGCGCCACTCGACGATGACGATCGACTGCCAGGTCCCGGTGGCTGGGACCGTGGCGCGCAGGATGAAGCCCTCGTTGGCCGCCAGGAGGAGCGGATCCCGGGAGTCCGGCTTCCACAGGTCCGTGGTCGCCAGATGGACCGTATTCGTCGCCGTGCTGACCGTGAACGCGACCCCCCCGAACGGCTGCGCGTCGAGCGTTCGCGTTCCGGGCGTGAGCGCCCCCGTCGTGGAGATCCGCGCCTCGCTGAGAAGCGTGGTGTCCATCCCCGTGCGGCGCTTCGCATTGTTCCCGGTGATCGTGAGCACCCCGCCGCCCGTGTCGGCCGCGGTGAACGCGCGGGCAAACACCGCGTCGATGTAGCCCTGCCCGGCGGCGAACCCGGTGCCGAGCGACATGAGCGAGACGGCGATGCGGTCGATCGCGGCCTTGGCGTTCGCGGTGGACGTTGCCCACCGGAATGCGAAGAACGGAGCCGCCGAGTACGTCCCCGCGCCCATCGTCCCCGTTGCGCCGACGATGGCGTAACTGCCGATCCCGGTGTACCTGCTGATCGTCGTCTCGAGACTCATGCCAGCCCCCTGGAACTACAGCATTCGACCGTCGCGGAGTGCGACCAGCGCGCCGAGTGGATTCCCAGCGTAGGGAGCGATCCCGCGAACGCCGCGCGCCTTGTGAGGCTCCGGCGCGAGGCCGAGCCCGAGCTTGTTCGCCTCCGCCGCCAGCTTCGCCAGCTCGACCGCCGCCGCGTCGAACGCGGCGAGGGCCACCCGCGCGGCCTGGATCGCCTTGGGCTCGCGCTCCGCGATCTGCGCGTCGATCTCTGTGATGCGGGCCCGCTTGTCCGCCGCCTCCGCCGCGGCGAGGGCCTCGCGCGCCGCCTCGGCCTTGCCCTTGGCCGACGCCTCGCGGGCGCGGACGATCTCCACCGTCGCGCGCAGCTCGGCGAGCTTCGACGTCGCCCGCTCGAAGCCCTTGGCGTCGCCATCGGGATCGATGCCGGCCGCCTCCTCGGCGAACCGATCCGCCTTCTCGATCGCCCCCGCGAGCCGCCGGCCCTCCGCGATCTCCGCCGCCTCGGCTGCCTCGATTGCCTTACGCGCTGCCCCCACCGGATCCTTCGCCGTCGCCATGATGTCACCCCTGGTATATGTGTTCACTGCTTGTGCCCCTGAGAGAAAACGGCGGCAACCGCGGACGGCGCACGCGGGGTGCCAGCCACCCGCGCGCAACGTCGCCCGCGGCCGCCGCCGCGCCGGTCCCCAGGGGTGGGAAGAACCGGCAGAGAGGCACGGAGAGCCACCGCGGAGCCGGATTGCCCCGGGTCGTCCCCCGTGTTCCGGTCCCGCCCGCTGGCGGTGTCCGGGTAGAACGTCATCGCGAGGCCCTCGGTCCCGGCCGCGCGAACCCTTGCTCCGTCGCGGTGCGCCTGGCGTGGCAGCTCGCACAGAGGGCGCGGAGATTTTTCCACGAGAGTTTCAGCTCAGGGGCGACGCGCGGCGAGACCAGGTGATCCGATTGCGTCGCCCGCGCTCCGCACGTCCCCTCGGTCGGTCCGAACCCCACGCACGTCGGGTGGGCCTCGAGAAAGAGACGGGAGCAACGGCGCCAGGCGGGATCGTTGTAGCCGCGCTCGGTCGCGCTCGGCCGCCGGGTCTCATACTCGGCCTTTCGCACGCGCTCGCTCTCGGCGAAGCGGGCGGCGCACCGATCGCAGTGACGGACGCCACCCGGGACGACCTGGCGGCAACCGGCGCCGGCACACATTTTTTTCGCGCGGATCGGCATTAGCCGATCATCCTCGAGCGCATGCCCGGCCCGGGGCCGATGAGCGTCTCGGGCGGCACCCCGAGGGCTGCCGCGAGCCGGGCCGCGAGGTCCCTGGACATCAGCCCCGGCGCACGCTCGACCACGCGGATCCACCCCAGGGAGATCCCGGCCCGCGTCGCGAGTGCCTCCGCGGTGAGCCCCGCTCGCTTCCGAGCTTCGCGCAGCGCCGTCGTTTCGTTCCTGCTCGTCATCGTTCGCACCTCCGAGATCGGGCATCTCCGAAACCGGGGCGGAGTGCAACTAGCAGCACCCGGTAACACTCGCGGTGCGGCTTGTGCCGGTGCCGCCTGGCGGAGATGCCGGGATCACGTTGACGGTCCCCGGCGATTCCGAGCTCGGCCGCGCTCTCGAGCGCGCCGGGATCCGCGTCGCCGCGGCGGACGGTCCGCTGCGCCCCCTCGATCTCGTAGAGTGCCCAGCCCGCGGGACGCTCCTCGCGGCCGCGTGCGCCACGAGGCACGCGGCGAGGGTCCCGAGCGGTGGCGGCCGCGGCTCCGCGAAGTTCCCGGTGTGCGCCAAGTGCGCGGCCGGTGCCCTCGTCCTGGCGCGGCTCGAGGCGTCAGGGTGGCAGCGGCCGCTGGATAGCCTGCCAGCGGAGACGCTCCCGAACGCGCAACGACGGGCCCGCTTGCGTTGGCTGCGCACCTTCCCCGATCACGCGGTGCCCGACGTCCAGCGCTCCGATCCGATCGCCGAGGTCGCGAGCACGACGCGCGACGATCCCGGCATCGCGCTCGACGTTGGGTGAGCAGCTCGCCGCGACGTGAAAGAGGGGGGTCCGGCGCTACCGTCAGTGTTCGTCGATCGCTCGCGGGACCCGCCCCCGAAAAAACGGGTGCGCGCGGGTGCGCGCGGATCCCGCCATCCGGGGCGTGGGTCCGGCCGGGAAAAGTTGAGGATTCGAGTTATCTCGCGCACGACGAAATCACACGGTAGCTAGGCGAGGGGCCGTTTAGGGGTAAGCGCCCGTAATCACGAGGGGTGAGCGTCGGCCTCACCCGAGGTGCGTCCTGAACGCGCGCCCATCCGTCTCGGCCCAGGCTCATCCAGGAGCGTGTCCCTCGCTCGGCGGAGTGACGATTCACCGCTTGACGTCCTCGGGGAAGGCGTGCAACTCGCGACGAAGGAGGACGTCATGCAGGAACAGGCCGGCGTGGAGTGCTTCAGGTGCGGTCGGGTGGTGGAGCTGCACGAGCGGAAGGAGGGCGAGGAGGGGCACGTGTGGCGGTTGGTGCAGGCGGACGACGGTCGCGAGCGGTGGTGCTGCCTCTCGTGCCAGCGCGCCGCCGGGACCGCGGTCCCCTCCCCCATCTCCCCCTGATTCGCCCGACTCGCCCGGACTCGCCCGGTTCGTCTCTACGCTTCCGGCGGGCGGGTGAGCGAAGGGGCGGGCGTAGCATTCGCCCATTCGCCCACTGCTTAGGGCGGGCGGGTTGTTCTGGGCGGGTTTCGGGGTGGGGATCATGCTGCGTCCTCGGCCGACTCGCCCGAATCCGCCCGGGCGGCCGCGATCGGCTTCCGGGGGTCCGCTCCCAGCGTTACCGTGATGCCGCGGTCGGATCGCTTGTTCACACGGAGCACGCCGGCGTCGAGGGCGCGCTGCACGAGCGGCTCGATCCGGTGCTTGGCGATTCCCAGGTCCCTCGCCGCGTTGTCCCGCAGCCACGAGGGGGAGAGCGCGGGCCGCGTCGGAAGCACCCGCTCGACCACCTCGAACAACCGATGGAGCTGGTCGCGCTCGCGCTGGCGCTCATGGTCCATGCGTTCCGCGTTGACCCGCTCCATGGCTGGCGAGAGTTCCACCTCGTCCGGCAGGCGGAACACGGCGCCCCAGGTCGCATCCGTGCGAACGAGCACGAGCGGTGCACGCCTCCGCGTCGAGCTGGTGGCCTTCCCGTGCGAAAGGATCACGACGTCCTCGGCGGGGAAGCGATCCGCGTAGGGCTTCGCCGCCTCGGGGTCCGCCGGGAACAGTGCGAGGGCGTTGCGCGCGTTCGCCACGAGGGCCCCGCCGCCGCGCGCACTCTCGATCGCTGCGTCGTTCTCCCGGGTCGCGGCCTTCGTTGCGTGGTGCGTTACGGTCACGGCGGCGCCCGTCTCCCGCCCGATGCGCCCGAGCGCCGACTGCAACGCAGCAAACGACGGGTTGTCCTCCTCTTCCACGAGGCGGGATGCCGTCTCCACGAGAACGAAAAGCGCGCCGATCTCGAGCGCCGCCGCGATCACGTTCTCTTGCTCGTGCGTAGGCTGGCCGATGCGCCGGGTTACGATGCGCTCTGGCGTGGCCGGGCTGGACGGCTCACGAACCGTGACCACCTCGGAGAGCCGGGCGACACCCTCCGACTTGTCCATCACGTAGAGCCGCTCGAGGGCGCGCCGCATCTGCGCCGCGTCGAGGCCGCCGCCCGCCTGGATCGCCGCGCCCTTCCGCTTCCAGTCGTCGAGCGTGTCCTCCGCTGTGTCGACGAGGACCGGGCCGCCGCCGGGGTGGAGCGGGAGGCCCCACAGACTCCCGACGCCGCCCGCGAACGCGAACGCGATCTGAGCGGCGAGCGCCGACTTGCCCACGCTCGTGGGCCCGAAGATCACGGAGGACTTGGCGAACGGGATCATGCTCCCGATCACGAATTCCTCTCGCGGTGGCGTGGTGATGTCCTCGAGCGTCAGCCGAACAGGGAGGACGTGGGGCGCACCCGGCACGCTCGCAAGACGCTCTGCCGCTGCCCGAATCGCGCTCATGACCCCCGCCTCGTGGCGCTGACGGCCGCCCGCGCCCAGAAATAGACGTCGTGTCGCTTGTCGCGTCCGCCGCAGCGCTCCACCTCACGCCACAGCGCCTCGGGAGAGAACCGGCGCCGGGGAGTGCCCTGCCGCGCCAGCTCGACCGCCGCATAGAACAGGAGGCGGAGCGGGAATACCCGGACGTGCTCGGCCGTGAACCCCTCGGGCAGATCGGCGAACGCGCGAGGGCCTCCGAGGATTAGGTGCCCGACGAATTCGAGCTCCCATCGCATCCGCTCACGAGAGGGCGGCTCGTGCAGCCGGCGGAGCCGATCGAGGAGCGCGCGGGCTTCCCGGTCCGGGTCCGGGCGTGGGCGCCGGGGCGTCCACGGGCCGTTGCTCGGCGGAAAGAGCTGCTCGGGCCGGACGTCGAGTGCGGCCACGATCTCCGCGAACGAACACCCGCCGAAGTCATGCAGCAGGATCCGCCCGTCGTCTCCCTGGCGGACCGACAGACTCGCCGTCTTGTCGCCATGCGCGGGGCACTTCGCCATCCATCGCCCGTCGCCGTTCCGGCGGACAGACTCGAGGCGGCCGAGCACCTCCTCGACGTCGATCGGCTCGACGGGGCGGGCGCGGCAGGCTGGCGCGCTCATGGCGCCGCCTCGCCGGGCCAATCGCGGGCGTTGTCGAGGAATGCGATCTCCCGCTCGGTCAGGGTGGCGACGTCGCGCGCCGCCTCGGTGAGCACGCGGAGCCGGGCCGCCAAGTCCACCGGCATCGGGACCGGACCGACCGCGGCGATCTTCTCGGCGGCCGCGTTGGCCGCGAACCCGAGCGCCACGTAGCGCGCGATCCGATCTCGCCGCGTCACGCCGCACCCCGGGGGATCAGACTGAGGCGTGACCGGCGGCGTCGGGGAGCCCGCGCCAATTCTTCGCACTTCCGGTCGGTGGTCGTCGGTGGATCGCCGGGCTCGCATCCGAAGGAGCAGCGCCACGGGTTCCCCTGCGCCGCACCGAGGTAATGCCGCGAGTCGCAGACGGAGCACGCCATGTAGCCGGAAGCCGGATCGAGGAGGCGCATCGTTCCTCGCGGCGAGCGGATCAACCGCAGCGTCACGCGGCACCTTCCGATCGGCACAGCCCGGCATGGCAGCGGAGCGCCTCGCCCTCCTCAGGCCTATCCGCGAGGAACCGGCGGACCTGGGCGCGGGCGGTGGGGGCCACCGTGCTCGGCATGGCGGCGCCCCACCGCATCCAGAGCAGGAGCCCCTGGGCGCGATGCCCGAGGGATGGCAGGTGCCGCCCGCAGCGCGGACACCGCTCGCTCACGAGGAGCTGCCGTGGCGCGCTCATAGCGTGCCGTCCTCGCCGACGTCGTCCCAGCAGTTGACCGCAAGGGCCTTCACGGTGCGGAGCGCCTCGCGCGCTCGGTCGTCGTCGCCTTTGAGGCCCCAGGCGACGAGCCCCGCGACGAATCGCAGCCGCTCGCTCGGGGTCGCGAGGCGGTAGTCGTCGAGGTCGACGACGTTGTCGGGCGCGCTCATGCACACCTCGCGGCCACGCGGCGGAGGTCGAGGATCGCCGCCCGCCTGGCGTTGACCGGGATCTCCGTCAACCGGCCGTGCGGCGTGTGCTTGGCGAGGACCCGGCCCGTCTCGGCCATGCCGGCGCACGCGAGGGCCTCGGCGGCGGCGGCCTTCAGCTCGGCGAATTCGTCGCGGAGGGAGTGCCCGCGCTCGCGGCCCGCAGCGGCGGACGGGATCGAGCGGGGAGGCTTCGCCGCCCTCGCCGCCTTCCATGCGAGAACGTCCCTCTCGAAGAAGACGCGACGGCCGTTCGAGTAGCGCAGCTCGGGCGGGGGCTGCCGGAGTAGACCGGCCCGCACGTCGCGTCGGAGCGTCATCTCTCCGACGCCGGCCAACCGCTGCGCCTCGGCGGCGGTAACCATCGGCTCGCGGAGATCCTCGGCCGCGATCACGGCCGGCCCCCGTCACGGTTGGCTCGCCACTTGGCAACGAGGCCGCGGACGATCGCGGACATGTCGATCCGGGATGCCTGGCCCTCGAGTCGCAGCCGGAGCGCTTCGCTTTGGAGCGCGTCGCGGTCCTCGGGGGCCAGCTTCAACGTCACACAGACGAGCGACGACCGCTCGCCCGCGGTGTGCCTCTTTCCCTCGTGTGCCTTGCCCATGCATCCGGGCATCTCAGAGACGTCCGGACGTAGCAATGTACGGACGTCGATACCGGCGAGCGACGCTGAACCTACGAAACGCGCTACTGGCGCGGCTTTCAGGTGGCCCGTCGAGCGGCCTAGGCGCGACGGCGAAAATCGCCTATTTCACGCGGCGTCGAAATACGCGCCAGGCGGGCGCGAGAGGGCCCGGAGTTCGTCGGTCGCCTGGGTGCGGTGCCCGGCGAGGACGAGCGCGATGATCCTGCGGACCGTGGGAGCATCGGCGCCCATCGCCAGAGAGCGGAGAAGGCCGAGGGCCTCGTCGCGGCGTCCCGCTTTGACGTGTCGGAGGGCGAGGGCGAACCATCTTCGCCGCGGAGCCTGTAGCGCCTTGAGTTCCTCGGCTCGGGCCTCCTTCCGCTCGGCCCGCTGCTTCGTCCGGTTACGTGCCAGGGCGACGTAGTGCAAGAGGAGCGGCACCCCGGGGACCTCTATCCCGGGCTCCACGGTGGCGCTCCAGCTCCAACGCAGGCATTCCGGCGTCCCAGCCAGGAACGGCAACGGTCGCTGACACGGATCGACCCGTTCGCGCCGTAGCAGCGCCATGATGCGTTCGGCGCGGTCTAGTGCTTGCGCCTCTTCCCGGATGGCCTTCGGGATCCGTCCCCGCCCACGACCCACCACGGCATCCCAAAACACGGCCATGCGGCGCACGAGCGGCGACACGCCCAGACGCCGCGCGTACCGGAGATCATCGCGCGGCACGAGCAGCTCGAGCGGCGAGATTTCCCAGCGCCTCCGAACCATGCACGCCTCCCCAGGCGCTCCCCGGAAGGAAACGCGCGGCGGGCAGGGGATGGGGAGTCTCCCTCTTCGGCTGGCCGGCCTAGCCCGTCGCTTGCTGCGACAAGTCTACGCCTTCGGGCGCACGTGCTTCGCCAGCCAGAGATCGACAGCCTCCCGGACTAGCTCGCTCGCGTCGGGCTTGCCGCTCTCGCGGGCCACCGCGCGCTTCAACGCCTCGCGACGCAGGGCCGCGATCTGGTCCGGCCGCATCCGGTACGCGGCAAGCTTTAGGCCCTTCTTCACGTGCGGCACGCGCCCGAGTCTACCCGGCCGCCCGCTGAACCGCTGCTTTCTGGCGCTCATGGAGATCATGCTAGCATGTTCGTGAGAATCGCGGTAGAGGGAAGCAACCGGGCGTCGAAGCGGACGCCTCAACCCGCAGAACGGAGGTTCACCATGAAGAACGTTTCCCGCCGTGGATTCATCGGAGCGATCGGAGCCGCGACCGCAGCGGCGGCGCTCCCCTCCGCAGCGCTCGCCACGATCTCCACATGGCCGAATGCTGCGTCGACGCTGGCATTCCACCGGGCGGAATATCTGGCCGAGGTCGAGCGGTTCGCGCTGGCGCTCCGCCCGAGGTTCGCAGCGGGCGAGCTGCGGGCCTTCGCGAGCGGCGACGACGAGCGGTTCCCCGGAGACCGCTGGCTGCGCGAGCACCCGATGCACGTGCTCGAGGGGCTGTGCGGGGAGCACTTCGGGTGCCGGGCGACGCGGGTCGCGTTCGCCTACTACACGGGGCCCGTGGGGCCCTCGCTGATGCTCCTAGCCGTGTCGCCGCACGGCGAGGCCACGGAGGGCGACTGGTGCCACGTCTCGCAGTGGGCGCAGGAAGCGGCCGCCTGGGACGTGCTGACGGTGGCGCGCAAGCGCGGATTCTACACCATGGCGCCGGGCGAGGAGCGAGTTCCGAACGGCGAGGAGGTGGCCGCGTGACCGCCGGCAAGACGACGCGGCGCGGCTTCCTCGCCACGGTGGGCGCCGCCGGCGTGGCGGCGGCGGTTCCCGTCAGCATCGGCGCAGCGGCACCGCGGTGGGACGCGAGGGAGACGTACCTCGCCGCGTGGCGCGCGGCGTATCTCGAGGAGCTCGAGGACCTGGCGCTGGCGCTCGAGCCGCGGTTCCGGGCGGGCGAGTTCTACTCGTTCCGGACCGTCGGCAACGCGTGGCAGGACGCCGAGGGACAGAGCCGCATCGAGGACGCGGCCGCCCGGCACTTCAACCTCGGCGCCGGCGAGGACGAGTGGGATCGGGCCGACTCGGGGACGGCGCGGATGATCCTCGCCGCGTCGCCGCACGCTGACGCCACGGGCGATGGCGCGTGCTACCCGGGCGACCATGCCCGGGAGGCGGTGGCGTGGGACCTCCTCGCCATCGCCCGCGCGCGGGGCTGGTACACGCCGACCAAGGACGAGTGCCCGGATCCGGCGGAGGCGTAGCCATGACCGCCGGAACGCGCGTCGGCCGCATCGACGAGCTACTCGAGGCAGCGATCTCGACGCTGGCGGGGGAGCTCGGCATCGCTCCGGCCGACGCTGGCCGGACGTTGCTCGGCTCCCTGGCGCGATGGTTCGGGATCGACTTCGCGCGCGAGGCGGACGCGGCCGACGCGGCGCTCGGGAACCGGGATGCGCCGGTCTCGCCGATGGCGCGGCGGGCGCGGGCGCTGGCCGGGCTCTCCGACGGCGAGCGGGTGCGGGTGAAGCGGTAGACTTCGCGGGCCGCGCTGCATCGGGGCCGCTCCGGCGACGGGGCGGCCCTTCTTGCGTCCGCCGCGCTACGCCCGGCGCGCGTCGAGGTTCGCCACCTTGGCCTCGCCGAACCCCGCCAGCGCGTCGAGGTACGCGGTCCAGCGGTCGAGCGCGGCGGCCCGCTCCTCGTCGTAGCTGGCGAGGTCATAGGTGCCCATGACGCCCCCGATCTCGTGGCCGAGGATGACCTCGGCGGCGGCGTGGGAGCACCAGCGCTGCTGCACGACGGTCGAGCGGATCGCCTTCCTGAAATCGTGCACCGTGGCCGGCTTGGTGAGTTTGAGCGGCCCGCCCCGCTGCATCTCGCGGAACGCGCGACCAAGGGTGCTGTCGTCCACGTGGCCAGAGCTGGAGTCGAGCGGCGTCCCGAGCGCCCACGGGGAGGACGGCGCGAGCGCGAACAGGCGGCGCAGCGCGCGCACGACCTGCGGCGACAGGTGCACGCGGTCCGGCTCCGCTTCCGCCTCCTGATCCCTCGTGAACTTCCGCACCTCGGGGGGCACGGTCCACACGGCGGCATCAAGGTCAAAGTGCTCCTTGCGACCTTGGACGAGCTCCCCGGTGCGCCGGCCGGTGGCGAGGAGGACGATCAGCCCGAGGCGGGCCACCTCGCGGCGCTCGGCGCTGTTGTTCACCTTCGATGGCGTCGGCTCCTCGTGGAGCACGCGCCACACGGCGCCCAGCTCATCGGCGGTCCAGCGGCGCACCCGGTGCGGCGTGCGGATCTTGAAGTAGCGGCGGGTGATGTCCGCCGCGGGCGACCGCTCGATCACGTGCGCCCGCACCGCGACTAGGAACATCTGCTTGACGAGGGCGAGCACCTTGACGGCCTGGACCGACTTGCCCGCGTTCGTGAGCTTCTCGATCACCCGCTCCACGTCGTGCGGCCGGATCGTCCGAACCTCGGTGTTCCACCCGAGGATGTCGAGCACATGGTTACGGAGGACGAGCACGGGCGGCCAGCGGAGGCGGCGTGCTCGGAGATCCTTCCACCAGAACAGCGCGAGGAGCTCGCGCAGCGTCATGGCGGTTCGCGCCTCGCGCCCGGGACCCGGCAGGCCCGACGCGGCCCGCTTCACGTCCACCCGGAGCGCCTCGAGCCGCTCGGCGGCGTCCTTCGCGGACATCGCCGGCCACGCGCCGATCACGTGAACGGGCCGCTTCCCGTCCGCCGAGCGCGGCGCGTACCAGACGAACGACACGGCATCGGTGGCCGCGTTCGCGCGGACCCGGAGGCCCTCGGCGGCGGGGTGGGCGCGCTCGACGCGGGCTCCCGCGGCCTTCGATTCGGCGAGGATCCTCTGCACGGTCCTGTCTACGGACTTGGCCATGGCCGCTCCCAGGGTGACTGCCGGGTTGACTGACCCCGTGATTCGGCATGATAGGGGGTGATACCCCGGCCGTCAACGGGACCCGGCAGTGCCGCAGCGAATTCCTTGGGGCGCAGCCACGTAAACCACCGCCGTCAGGTGGTCCGGTCACCCCTGGAAGTGGGGCGTCTGATCCTGCGGGTGGACGCGGCGGTGCCGTACGCGGTCGGCCAGGCGGAGCTGTGGCTCCGGGCGCTCGGCGCGCGGGCGGATCAGGGCGGAACTCGAATCCGCTGACATCGCCCGGCCCGGACGC
>Ga0137375_10009318_pt1 | contig 11657 bp, 8 predicted proteins | sample SagtaG_24_FD_104936 | JGI IMG/M metagenome (GOLD analysis project Ga0137375, IMG submission 104936) | Vadose zone soil microbial communities from Sagehorn Ranch, Mendocino, California, USA - Sage1_R_113_16 metaG | ecosystem: Environmental > Terrestrial > Soil > Vadose zone | place: USA... | reverse complement strand
TGCTGGCCGCCCGGCATGTACCGCGACGCAGCCGCGACGACCACCCCGCGCTCGACCAGATAGACCAGTTCGTCCACCTGGCGTGGGTCGTCGCTGCCGTCGGCCATGGTGATGACCACAACACCGGCGGCGGCGTGATCGAAGCCAAAGCGGATTGCGGGCGCCGGGCCCTTCCCGTAGGTGTTCAGCATCGGGCGGACCCGCGGGTCCGTGTGCGCGTAACGCTGCGCATGGGGGCGTGTGGAGTCGCTCTCGTCGTCATAGACCACGAGCACCTCACAGGGCATCGTCACGGAACTCAGCAGCCGGTCTAAAAACCGGACAATTGACTCAGATTCGTTGTATGCGGGCACGACAACAGATACCCGTGGGCAGACCCGATCGCGGCTTTCCCCACGCGTAGTCACACCCGTACTCCCTGGCCACGCAGGTTCCAGATATCGACTACCGGCTTGGCCGTCGCAAGCTCCGCATACTCTGGGTGCGGGGTGGCGATGAGCAGCAGATCCGCCTGGCCGAGCACCGTATCGAGGGGGATAAGGCTCGGATCGGTGCGCACATAGGGGTCCGTGCAAAGGACGCGACCCGCCTTGAACTGCAGCACCCGGCGAAGTTTGTACGACAGGCTGGACCTGGTGTCATCGCTGCCGGCCTTGAAGGACATGCCCAGGATCCCGACGGTCAGCGAGGATAGGTCGCAGCGCTGTTCGAGCCGGTTCACCACGTAAAGCGGCAGCCCTTCGTTGACCAGCATGGCGGCGTGGCCCAGGGTGAAGTTGTTGTTGTTGAACGCGGCGATCTGCATCGTGTCCTTGAACAGGCACGGGCCGGCGGCGAACCCTGCCGCGGGGAGATCGGCCGCCCGAGCGTAGTCCTGGATGATTGCGGCGCGGATCCGCTCGAAATCCAGGCTGCAGTCGTTGGCGATCAAGAAGAACTGATTGGCGGTCGCGAACTTGATGTAGCGCCACGCGTTCGTGAAGAGCTTCGCCAGCTCGGCTTCCTTCGGCTGCAAGTGGATGACCCGGTCGGTGAGCAGGCGAAACAGCCGCTCGGCCCGCGCGGCACCCGACGCGCCCGATGCCCCGACGATTTGGGGCAGCGTGAAGAGTTCGATCATGGCCCGGCCCTCGGCGATCCGTTCCGGGCAGAAGACCACGTCGATCTTTCGCCCTAGTTTGGCCACCATTCCCTCGACCAGGGCGGTCACACCAGGAAAGACGGTGCTCCGCAGCACCATGAGCTGCCCATCGACGAAATACCGAGCGCAGTCGGCGAGCGCACGGGGTATGGCCTCAGGGTCTGGGTTGAGGTGCTGGTCGACGGGGGTTCCGATGACCACGACGACGTTCTCGGCCGCGCCGACGAGAGCGGGATCCGTCGATGCGACCAGCATGCCTGATCTGATCGCCCGGGCCAGTGGCTCGGCCGCGCCCGGTTCGTCGAACGGCAACCGCGCTGCATTGACCTGCTTGACGGCTGATTCGCTCACGTCGTAGATGCCGACCCGCAGGCCCCGGTGCGCGAAGGCGATGGCGAGCGGCATGCCGGCGTGGCCGCAGCCACCGATGATGACGACGTCCTTGCTCCAGCCCATGTCTGGGTACCCACATCCTGGCCAGTGCCGCGGTCCGGGCAGTTCAGGCCAAACAGACCTGTTGTGGCATGCTATCGATGCGTTTGGCGCAGCGGCTCAGGGCTTACACGTCGTTCACGAGTATCAGAGCCCGTTTGGCGCCCGCGATCAGCCGAACTGCCGCGCGTACTGCTGAGCAAGATCCAGAACCTCGCGCACATACCAGCCGGCATGGTTGTATGCGTAGATCGCCCGGTCTAGGGAAGCCCCGGTGGACCCAGCGCCATTCGCGCAGAGGTAGCGGGCGGCGGACGGCACCGCGTCGTAGGGATTCATGATGTCCGCGGTCGTATCGCCAAACCCGGGAATGCCCCAGATCCGCCAGGTGGAGGGCAGGAACTGCATCGGGCCAAGCGCCCCCGCCCGGGACGGGCCGTCGTTGGCGCCATGCCCGCTTTCGATCTGCCCGATCGCAGCAAGTACCGTCCAGGACAGCCCAGGGCAGTACTTCGCCGCCGACTCCTTGTATAGCTGCAGGTACGTGCCTGGCCGACCGTGGCCAGCAGCCGACTCGGCAGGCACCTGCGCGGAGGTGGCATCCAGATCGATGATCTGGCTCTGCTTTCCGAGCAACCGTCGCAGCCGCCGCATGAGCGCGGCGGTGTCCGCTCCGGGTGCGTTGATCATCGCGACCACGTTTGGCACCAGGCCAAGCGCGCGGGCCGTGTCCCGGCTGACGAGCGCGTCCACACCCGCGATGCCCAGAGCCGCCGACGCGCCCATCGTGATCAGCGGCTGTGTCACTCCCACCAGCTGGTAGGAGGTCCCCGTGTGCAACCGGAGCTGGGCTTGCGCACTGGTCGACAGCACGAACTCGTTGCGCGCCAGCGCCGCCCAGATACGCTGGTTCGCCGCAGTCGTCAGTGGGGTCCAGGACCGAAACTCACTGGGGTCGACGCCGAGCACATTGGCCGTCCGGGCCCGCAGGCCGATCGCGCCACCGTCCGCTGTGATCAGGTCGCGTACCTGAGCAAGCCTCCTGATACCGGTCAGCTGCCCACGCGTCAGCCCCGTGCGCGACACCACGAGCACGTCGGGGGGGACTATGCGGCGAAGCGGCGCAACCCGGCTCGCGGTCACAGCATCGGCGCCGACACTCGGCCGCGCGCCGACCCTGTGAGGCGCGGCCGTGGGGCGTGAGACGGGGGTGCTAGCCGATCTGTCTACGTGACCTGACGCCTCGAGCAGGACAGCGCCACCGGCGACCGCAGCGCCGCCGAGTGCGACCACGACTCCGGCGATCATGAGTGGCGCGCCGCGCCAGCCGACAGGTCTCACAGCAGAACCAACCTTAAGCCCTCGTCCCGCGTGATCACAGCCAGGGAAATCGCTTGCGCCACCGTTTACCGTCGTGTGGGGAGGCTTTTGACCGTGGCGGACGACATCATGATCACCGCGCCGCGCGGCACGACGCGAGGCAACCCTTATCTCCGGCTTGTGCGCGTACCCGGCGCCACCGCGTTTGTGGCCGCTGGGTTCGTGGGCCGGATGCCGATGTCGATGTACGCGCTGGGCGTGGTCTTGCTCGTGTCGGCGGTGACGGGTAAATACGGCATGGCAGGTGCGGTATCAGCGACGGGAGCCGTATGTTATGCGCTGCTCACGCCGCAACTGGCCCGGCTTGCCGACCAGTTCGGCCAGGCTCGGGTGCTTCGCCCGCTTAGCGCCGTCTTCGCCGCAAGCGCGGCCGCCTTCATCACCTGCGCCGTGATGAGCGCTCCGCTGTGGACGCTCTTTGTGACCGGCGGTGCGGTCGGCGGCACCATGCCCTCGCTCGGCGCGATGGTGCGCGCACGGTGGAGCCATCTGCTCGGCGGCACCTCGCTGCTGCACACCGCGTTCTCCTTCGAATCTGTGGCCGACGAGGTGATCTTCATCGCCGGGCCGGTCATCGTCACGCTGGCGGCAACGGGGGTCCATCCGGCGGCCGGAGTCGCCGTTGCGGCGGTCCTGGCCATAGCAGGGACGCTGCTGCTGGCGGCCCAGCGTAGGACCGAACCGCCCGCCGGTCACCAGGCACGCCGATCAGGGCGAGCAGTGGCCGCGCCGGGGATGGGTGTGCTGATCGTCGCGTACGTGTTCCTTGGCGCGATGTTCGGCACGATCGAGCTGAGCACGGTCGCCTTCGCTCAGGAACAGGGGCATAAGTCACTCGCCGGACTTGTCCTTGGCACCTACGCACTTGGCAGCGCGGTTGGCGGGCTCGCCTACGGTGTGCACCATTGGCGGATGCCACTCGACCGCCGGTTCTTGATCGGGCTCGCCGGCATCGTCGTGGGTGTCGCGCCCATGTGGGCGCTGCCCGGCCTACCCGCGCTGTTCGCGGTGATTTTCTTTTCCGGGCTCGGCATCGCGCCGACGATAATCGCGGGCTACAGCCTCGTCGAGCGCAACGTTCCGCCTGGATTGCTGACCGAGGGCATGACCTGGCTCTCGACCGCGGTGGGAATAGGCCTCGCGCTCGGACCGCCGGTGGCCGGGCACATCATCGATGTGTGGGGTGCACATCAAGGATACCTGTTCGCGCTGGGTTGCGGCGTCGCATCGGCCGCGTCGGCGCTGCTCGGCGCGCGGACGCTACGCCTTGGATAGGGTCGGATCATGCCTGCCACCTCCCACGTCTGGCGGAACTGGGCAGGTAACCAGCGGGCGTTCCCACGCAGAACTGCCACGCCGCAAAGCACGGAGGAGGTCGCGGCAGCCGTTAAGGACTCGGAACGTGACAGCCTTACCGTGCGGATGACAGGAACCGGGCACTCCTTCACCGCAGCCGCGCTGACGGACGGGCTGCTGCTACGGCCGGACGGTTTGCGCGCGGTTCGGTCGGTCGACGCCGCGGCCCGGCTGGTCACCGTCGAGGCCGGCTGCCCGCTGCGGGTCCTCAACGAAACCCTGCGGCGGCACGGCCTCTCACTAGCCAATATGGGCGACATCCAGGAGCAGACCGTCGCGGGCGCCATCCAGACTGGCACCCACGGCACCGGACGCGACGTGGGCTCAATCGCCGCCCAGGTAGCAGGCCTGGAACTGGTGCTCGCCGACGGGACCGTGACCACCTGCTCGGCGCAGCGGGAGCCTGACCTTTTCCACGCCGCGCTCGTGGGGCTCGGCGCCCTTGGCATCGTCACCGCGGTCACCTTCCGTGTGGTCCCCGCCTTTCTGCTCGAGGCGCGCGAGGAACCGATGCGCTGGGCTGAGGTCGTCGGCCGGCTCGGCGAGTTGACCGCGAGCAACGAACACTTCGAGTTCTACTGGTTCCCGCACACCGAGGGATGCCTGACCAAGCGCAACAACCGCGCCATTGGCCCCGCGCGGCCCCTGCCGCCGTTCCGGCGTTTTTTGGCTGACGAATTCCTGTCCAACTCGGTCTTCGGCCTCACCTGCCGGCTCGGGCACGTCGCCCCCGGCGTGATCACGACGGCGAACCGGATCGCGGCGAAGGCGCTCGGTGCGCGGACGTACGTGCAGCCGGCGCATCAGGTGTTCACGAGCCCGCGGCGGGTTCGGTTCAAGGAGCAGGAATACGCGATCGGCCGAGAGCAGCTGCCCGCGGCGCTCACCGAGATCCGCGCGCTGTTCGCTAGCCGGGCCTGGCGGATCAGCTTCCCCATCGAGGTGAGGGTGGCGCCCGCGGAGGACCCGTGGCTATCCATGGCGCACGGCCGGGACAGCGCGTTCATCGCCATTCACGTGTACTACAAATCGGATCACCGTGAGTACTTCAGCGAGGTGGAGGCCGTGATGACCGCGGCCGGAGGCCGCCCGCACTGGGGGAAGCTGCACACTCGCGATGCCAGCTACCTGGCCAGCGTCTATCCGCGGTTCGGTGACTTCATGGCCATGCGGGACAAGGTCGACCCACACCGAAGGTTCGGGAACACCTACCTGGCTCAGGTCTTCGGCCCATGACGTGCCCAGGTCTTTCGCCCCATGACGTGCCCAGGTTTCGGCCCATAATGGGCCATTCACGCGCCTGGAGTCGTCGCCGCCTATAACGATCACACGGTGATGTTGGGACATGCCGGGCACGGTGCTGGCGCAGGGCCCGATGAACCGGACAGACTCGTCTGCGGGGGATGAGCGGGGAAGCGCAGGCGCGCCGGCGTGGCCGGCCGCGGAAGGGACGCCGATGCAGGAACTGCGCCTCGTCGCGGTAAGTGAGGACGGCACCTATGTCGTGCTTACCCAGCCGGGACGGGGCACGCGCTTCTCACTGCCAAATGACGAGCGGCTGCGGGCGGTGGTACGCGGCCAGTTCTCCCGGCTCGCCCAGTACGAGATCGAAGTGGAGAGTCCGTTGCGACCCAAGGAGATCCAGGCCAGGATCCGCGCCGGAGAGACGGCCGAGCAGATCGCCGACGCAGCAGGCGTGCCAGTCGAACGGGTGCGCTGGTTTGAGGGCCCGGTGCTCGCCGAACGTGCCTATGTGGCGCAGCAGGCGCAGACTGCTTCGGTCCGGCGTCCAGGTGACTCCGGCCCCGGCCCTCGGCTCGGGGAGGTGGTTGCCGAACGCCTGCGGCTACTCGGCGCCGACCCTGATGAGGCACGGTGGGATTCCCGCAAGCAGGGCGACGGCAGCTGGCTGGTGGAACTGACCAGCCCGACCGGTGCTGAGCGGCGCACGGCCGCGTGGATCTTCGACTCCAGGAGGCGTCACGCCGCACCGGAGGACGACGAGGCGGCCCGGCTGTCACTGCCGGAGGAGGTCCTGCGGGCCGCGGGCCTTTCTGTGCAGCCGCCAGAACCTGCCCGCGGGTTGGGAACCGTAACCCCGTTCGTGCCGCGATCGAGCACCGCCGCGGCCCGGCATGCCGCGCCTGAAGCGTCGCCGGGTCACCAGGCAGCGCCGCATTCGGCGCACCAGCCAGCCGAGCCGACGGCCGTGGCCGCCGCAACTGAGTCGGCCGCTGCGGTTGAGCCGGCCCCCGCAGCTGAGTCGGCCGCGATAGCGGCTCCGGCCGCCGCGGCTGAACAGGTCCGTGCGGCCGCGGTGGCACGCCATCGGGATACTGGCACTGACTCTACGGAAATGCGACGCCAACCAGCCCGGCAACCGGGTCCGCAGGCGTCTCCATCCGATTTGCCACAGCTCCAGCCGCCCGCGCCGAGCCCTGGGCCTGGCGTCGAGGAAGCCGACCCAGCCGTCAAAGCGAACCAGGAGTCGCCGGCACGCACCCGCTCCGCGCGTAAAGCGGCTGGTGGGCGCGGCCGCCGCGCATCCGTCCCCACCTGGGACGAGATCATGTTCGGAAGCTCGCGCCCTCAGGAGTAGCCGACGGTGTCACCGTCGGACCTCACGTCTGCTCCGGGCAGCAGCCTGCTCGGGAACGGCCGCCTGCTCGGGAACGGCCGCCTGCTCGGGAACGGCCGCCTGCTCGGGAACGGCCGCCTGCTCGGGAGCGGCCGCCTGCTCGGGAGCGGCAGCCTGCTTCGGAACGGACGGCACAGGGGCGGTCGCCTCGCCAACGCGCTCGACGCGGCGCCGCTCCCACGGCATCGCAGCGATCAGCAGCGGAATGACATCCCACGACGTCAGGTACCAAATGTTGGCGTGCATCCAACCTGGCGTGCGGTGCGGTCCCAGCGCGATATAGCCGAAACCATCCCAGGCCGCCGTCATCACGATCGCCGGGGTGGCGAACTGCGTCGTACGCGCCGCGAGGAAGGGCAGGGGCCACACCAGGTACTGGACGCTGACGCGCGGGCTGACGACAAGGAATGTGATCAGCAGTGCAGTTGTCAGGTCAACCGGGTGGGATCGGCGCCAAAGGTAGCCAGCCAGCGCCAACGCGATAATCAGCACCACCACGCCGAGGCGGCCGACGGGAGTGACGAACTCGAGCTTGGCCCGCGTCACGGCGACGGTCCAGCCCCAGTTCCCGACCATGGAGCGAAGCCCGATGATCCGGTGCACCACCGTTGGGAGCAGCCGCACCGGTGTGCCGACCGTAAGCGGTGAGGTGAGCAGGAACGCGGCTGGCACCGCTGCCACCCAGCAGCAGGCCCGCAGGCGTTTCCGCCAATCCGGCAACATCGCAAGGACACCCGGCAGGAGCAGCACCGACCACATGCCGACGGCCACAGAAAAGCCAAGCGCCATCCCCGCGGCAGCGCTGCGGCGCGACCGGGCCAGGAGGAAAGCCGCGACTCCCAGCGCCAGCACTTCAGGTTCTAGCTGGCCGTGGACCGCGCAAATCAGAATCGCGAGCGGATTGCATGCGTACTGGAATCTCCGCAGCCGACCTCGCTCGCTGGCCAGCTTGCCGATGAGCACGATCAGCACCAGGTCGGCCGCTACCGGCGCGAGCCGGCCGACGACCTGCCACGGCAAGTGCATCATCTGGCCGAGCTTCATCTCACCGGCGAACACGAACGCCATGGTGGGCAGGAAAGGCCAGCCCCTCGGCCGTCCGCTCAACACCGGATCATGATGATGCAGGACAGCCATGGCGGCCGCTGGGAAGTCAAGCCTAAAGTCCTTGGGCTGCCACGATTCGCTGGCAGCGGCAATCCACACCGCGCCGCGCAGGACAGCACCCACGGCCAATGCGGTGGGCAATGTTGGCTGCCAGCCACGCCATTGGGCAAGCAGAAACAGTGCCAGGCCGACGCCCAGCACCGAACTAAAAGCGATGACGTAGTCCACTATGGGCTGATCGCCTGATGAGAGTTTTGTTCAGGGCCAGGGGCAGAATAGCGCCGCCTCTCGCCACGCGTCCGGCTTATCCGGCCGGCGAGCCGCCGACGATTCGCAGCGCCCGGCGGATCGGCCGTGACCTGTCCGCAGCGACCCGCCCGGCAAGGGTGCCGCCACCGCGTACGATCGGGCGCGTGACTCAACGCCGGTTTCTTGCCGGACGTCGCTGGGCCGCCTGCGCGGCACGTGGGACTGCGCGACGTGAGCCTGCGGCACGGGGGACTGCAGTACGGGGGACTGCAGTACGGGGGGCTGCCGCACGTGAGCCTGCGGTATGGGGGGCTGCGGCACGGGGCGCAGCGGTCGTTGCCGTCTGGGCGATGTGCTTGATGACGGCCGGTTGCGGCTTGATCGGTGGCACAAACACCGGGTCGTTCGACGTGCCTGAGATCATCACGGTAACCAGCCTGGGGTTCCGCGACCAGGGGCCCATCCCGCACCGCTACACCTGCTTCGGCAAGGGCATCAGCCCGCCGATCCACTGGTCAGGTGTACCCACGGGAACCAAGGCGCTCGCGCTGGTGGTGGACGATTCGGACGCGCCGGTAACGCCGTATATATACTGGCTCGTTTTTGACATCAGCCCGGAGACAACGGAGCTGCAAGAAGGATCGCTGCCACCGAACGCCCGCCAGGCGCGAGGCAGCGACAACGTGGCTAGGTATGCGGCTCCTTGTCCACGGTCAGGTAGCCACTCTTATCGTTTTACGCTCTATGCGATGAACGCACCTGTACCCTTGCCAAACAAGGCGGCGATGGCGGCTGCATGGCCAGCGATCGCAGCGCGGGCCATCGCCCGGGGCAGGCTGACGGGAATTGTGCGGAACCCGCAGGGCTGACTGTCTACTGAGCTAGATGTCACGGCTACTCGCGGAGGCGTGGTAAACGCCCCGATACGCTACGTATGTTATTGATACGTAAAACTTCTCCAATCGTGTGACAGCGGTCATACTGGTCGGCCAGAATCAGTATTCAGGCGAACGGCCTTGGGTGTGACCCAGGGCGCTAGCGTTACGGGGCAAGGCTCGCGTCGATGGCCGCGTGTGCCTGGCTAGCGCTGCCCGCGTGGCCATGCCAGTTGGGTGGTGCGATGACGCTGTTCGTGGTGCTCGGCCTCGTGGCCGTGGTAGTCGGGGTCCTGGTTGCCGTCGCATTGGGCGTTCGCTCGATGCGGGCCGAGGAACACGGCGAGGACGACTGGGATTCCCCGGTCGCCGACAACGAGTTCGCGAAGCCTGCTGACACCGGCCAAGCCGTCCGCCGCGGCGGCGAACGCCGACGGACAGCGGGAGCGCGACGGACCACAGGCGCGGTGAGCGACAGCGGCCCGCGCAGCCGAGGCCGCGGCCAGGACGCCGACGGAGGCGGGCGCGACAGGGACATTGCCGGCGACACATCAGGCTCACCTGCCCGGGCAAGCCAGGGACGACGCGGCCAGCCAGCAGACCGGCCACCAAGGCGCGCACGGCAGTCCCGGGCTGGGGTGGCTCGCGCCACGGAGGGATGGGACGGTACCAACTGGGACCGGGTCTCCGACGAGGACTACTGGGCCGAACTGTCTGCGGACAAGCCACTTGCCTCTAAGACTGCTCAATCGGCCGCCGACCTTGGGCCTGTTGCGTCTAGTGAACCAGCGCCGCGAAAAGGGCGCGATTCGCAGACCGACCCGAACGGGTTGCGGACCGCGGAAACCGCTGAAATGGTCCGTTCGCGAGACGTTGGCGCTTCCCGGCGCTCCGGCACCGACCACGAGGTTGCCGCGCTTCCCGTCCGACGCTCCGGCAGCGCTCCTGACACGGGCCGGGTGGTGCCCGCCACGACGAGTCCACAGCTCAGCAGGCAAGCGGGGCCAGGCGGCGCGGACTTCACCGACCCGAATCTCGCGGCGCGAGCGAGCACGGCTGAGCCGACGACTGGTCGGCCAGTTCGTCACGCGGCGAACGCCGCTCCGGCACTGACTGTGCCGGACCAGCAGAATGGCCAGAATGGCCAGTCCGGTGCGTGGCCCAGCGCCGTGCCCGGCCAGAGTGACTGGCCGCAGCGCGGCCATGACTACGCGGCCGCAGGAAGCGGGTCCGGCCCTTACTATTCCGCGCCGTCCTACCCCGCGCCTTCTGGGTACTCCACACCCTCTGACCACTCCGCGCCCTCTGGGTACTCCACACCCTCTAACTACTCCGCGCCTTCTGGGTACTCCACACCCTCTAACTACTCCCCGCCTTCTGGGTACTCCACACCCTCTGACCACTCCGCGCCCTCTGGGTACTCCACACCCTCTGACCACTCCGCGCCTTCTGGGTACTCCACACCCTCTAACTACTCCCCGCCTTCTGGGTACTCCACACCCTCTGACCACTCCGCGCCCTCTGACCACTCCGCGCCCTCTGGCTACAGCGCGCCGTCCGATCCGTACCGGACTCCGTCCCATGGCACAGAGCAGCGCCACGGCGGCCACCTGTCTGACACCCCGGGCTACGGCATCCCTGCTGACGCACCCAGTTACGGCATTCCTGCTGACACACCCGGCTACGGCGTGCCCGCCAGTGCTGGTTATGCAGCGGGAGATTCGTCGCCAAGTGCGGGCTCGTACCTTGGTCGTCACAACGGCGGCGCTCCGTACGTCACTGGTGCGTACCGGAACTCGGCTGCAGAAGGCTCCCATGGGACGGCGCACGATTCGGCTACATGGGGTGCACCCACAGACCCCGCCGGTCATGTCGGCGACCCAGCATGGCAGCAAGGCGGCGAGACCGGCGCTGGAACACCGCTGGCGCCGACCGTTGGCAACTACGCGAGCCCTCATGCGGGCAGCCACCCGGGAGCCTTTCCCGCAGGTGCGGCCCCCGCTGCGCCATACTCATCCCCCGCAGGTGCGGCCCCCGCCGCGCCATACTCATCCCCCGCAGGTGCGGCCCCCGCCCCGCCATACTCATCCCCCGCAGGCTTCGGCGGCCAGGCGAGTGCCGGCGGTTTCGCGAGCGGCTACTTGTCAAGTTCCGCCCTGTCAGCGCGCCACCCCATCCCGGAGCCTGAGCCCTTGGCCAGCGCGAGCGCGGGTAACCCGTATGGCAGTTACGTGACAGGGCCGCCACCCGCCGACGGCGTGGACCCCGCAGCCCAGCAACAGCAAACAGGCCGCGGGGACACCTACGATTACGACAAACACCGCCCCTACGGCGGTGGATACGGGAATCACGGCGGGTCTCACCGCTGAGGCCGCCCGCCCCCACAGCCCGTCTCCCCGGGCCGCGATAACCCCGCCCCCACAGCCCCGTCTCACAATTTGGCGCGGGGCCGCCCGCTGGGGGGCCTCGGCCCGCCGGG
>Ga0137375_10009314_pt1 | contig 11660 bp, 9 predicted proteins | sample SagtaG_24_FD_104936 | JGI IMG/M metagenome (GOLD analysis project Ga0137375, IMG submission 104936) | Vadose zone soil microbial communities from Sagehorn Ranch, Mendocino, California, USA - Sage1_R_113_16 metaG | ecosystem: Environmental > Terrestrial > Soil > Vadose zone | place: USA... | reverse complement strand
TGAGCGGAGTGACGAGCGATAGCGAGAAACGCAGTCGAAGCGTGTGTTTCTTGGATGCTCGCCATTCGTCTACGCCTCCGGCTCCGCTCAGGACTCAGGACGAAAAATGATTCAATCATTCCAACACGGCGGATGTTTGGTATGCCAATCTGTCTGGCTTTGATACATGTGACCAATTCGAAGCAGAGTATCTTCCGATAAATGTGGACCAATGATCTGCATGCCTATAGGGAGTCCGTTCGAAATGCCACATGGAACCGACAAGGCAGGAATGCCTGCGAGATTGACCGCGACGACAAATACATCTGACAAATACATATCAAGCGGATTGGTGATTTTCTCACCGATGCGGAACGCCGTTGTCGGTGAGACTGGCGTTATAAGCGCGTCACAGGTTTCAAATGCTTTTTCAAAATCCTGTCGGATCAGTGTGCGCACTTTCTGTGCTTTCAAATAGTAGGCGTCATAATAGCCAGCCGAGAGAGCAAATGTCCCAAGCATGATCCTACGCTTAGTCTCAGCGCCAAAACCGATTTCGCGTGTCTTCAGGTAGACATTCATTAGATTGTCCGCATTTCGCTCTGATAACCCGAAGCGGATACCATCATACTTTGCGAGATTGGAACTTGCTTCGGCAAACAAGATTAGATAATAAACAGGGATAGCGTATTGTGTGTGAGGCAAAAACACTTCCACAACTTCCGCGCCTAGTCCTTCGATTTGCTTTATTGCTGTTCGCAATGAACCATCTACTTCTGAATCAAGTCCTTCGACAAAATATTCCTTTGGAATGCCAATGCGAAGTCCACGCAGGTTGTCGCTCTTCTTCAAACCCTCGGAATAACTTTGAACAGACTCTATGCGCGATGTGCTGTCCTTCGGGTCATGACCTGCAATCATCTCAAGAACCAAAGCGACCTCGTACGCGCTTCCCGCCATCGGACCGATGGTATCAAAAGATGAAACTAGTGGGATCAAGCCATAACGTGAGACGCGTCCATACGTTGTTTTGAGTCCAGTGATCCCACAGAAAGAAGCAGGCATACGGACTGATCCTCCCGTGTCTTCGCCGAGAGAGAAGGGAGCAAATCCTGCCGCGACTGCAGCGGCCGATCCACCACTCGAGCCTCCAGGGACATAATCAAAGTTCCAGGGGTTGCGTGTGGTGAAGAAACCTGAATTTTCTGTGGATGACCCCATTCCAAATTCATCCATGTTGTTCTTACCAAGAAGAATCGCGCCTGTTGACTTCAATTTCTTGATCGCAGTCGAGTCGTAAAACGGTTTGTAATTTTCAAGGATCCTGGATGAGCAGGTCGTGTTTACGCCGCGCGTCGAAATGGAATCTTTTGCAGAGTAGGGAATGCCTGTAAGCGCAGTCAAACTTTCGTTAGACTTGAAGCGTTTATCCGCTTCTTTCGCTTGTTTCAGCGCGAGCTCATCGGAGATAGTCACAAAGGATTTAATTTGCGGGTCGAGTCGATGGATGCGTTCAAGATAAGCCCGCGTAAGTTCCTCTGAAGAAACTTTGCGGCTTGAAAGCAGTTCGTGAGTTTCCTGAATACTCAGTTCATGAAATCTCATAATAAAGTATCCCGTGATGATCAACCAACTCAATTATGTCATGCTGAACGACACTTGCAACCACTGCGTTTGGTGCACCGTCGGTGCCGCGAGCACGCACGTCTGTGCGAGACGGCAGTGCAGTGAGCGAAGCCTCTCCTCCCATCAAAACGAGACGCTTCGCTGCGCTCACATCGTCGCGATGTCCTTCGGGAGAGTGACATTGTTACTGCTCAATGTGAACGCGCGGGATCAAAACATAATTATCTTTTGTCTCAGGAGCGTTCGAAAGAAATTGCTTTGTCGGTACAGACTCTTCGATCTCGTCTTCTCTTGTTACGCTTTTGTTTGCGGACGATAAATACGCGGGCGGGATGTCCTCAGTATCCAGTTCATTCAAAATGCTGAAATATCTCAGAATATCCTGGAATTGTGAAACAAAAGTCTCTGTTTCTTCTTCGGTTAAATCCAAACGGGCAAGAAATGCAATCTCTTTGACTAGTTTTTCATCAATTCGGACTTCCGCTTTTTTGCCCATATAATATTCCTTTTATGCTCAAGCCGCCGTCCTCGGCGGCGGCCCACAGGGATGCGTTGCGAGAACGCCACTTGGAGCGATATCTACTATCCAATCTTAATATGCAATTCCTTCAACTGTTTTGGTTCCACAGTTGATGGTGCATCTGCCATTACATCACGTCCCGCTTGATTCTTGGGGAACGCGATCACTTCACGGATATTCGGTTCATCCGTGAGCAGCATGACCAAACGATCAATGCCAGGAGCCATACCACCGTGCGGTGGCGCGCCATATTCAAACGCTTCCAACATGTGACCAAACTTGTGCTCAATCTCCTCGCCGCTCAAACCCAGAAATTGAAAAACCTTGAGTTGAATGTCACTGCGATGAATACGGATCGAACCTGATGCCAGCTCATATCCATTGCAAACCATATCGTAGGCGTCAGAAAGAATCTCGGCAGGATTAGTATCGAAATTTGGCAGATCGTCAATTTGCGGCATGGTAAAGGGATGATGCTCCGCGTCCCATTTCTTTTCCTCTTCATTCCACGCAAACATCGGAAAGTCCACCACCCATGCAAACGCCATCACATTTGAGTCAGCAAGCTCCAACTGATCGCGGAAGATCAGGCGCAGACCGCCGAGCACCTTATTGACGGTCGCGCGTGCATCTGCTGCAAACAAGATGAGATCACCTTCCTTCGCGCCGACTTTAGATTTGACTGCTTCCGTTTCTTCTGGTTTGAGAAATTTCGCGGCGGTTCCTTTCAAGCCTTCGCTTGTTACCGCTAAAGTGGCCAGACCCTTTGCCCCAAACCCTTTCGCGGAGTCCGTCAACGCGTCCACTTCCTTGCGAGAGTAATTCGCACAACCAGGCGCAACGATGCATTTGATCACGCCGCCACTTTCAAGCGCAGATTGAAAAACGCGGAAGTCACTCTTCGCGAAAATGTTACTGACGTCAATCAATTCCATGCCAAAGCGCAAGTCGGGTTTGTCCGTGCCGTAATTTTCCATTGCTTCACGGTAAGAAAGTCTGCGCCATGGAATAGATGCAATCTTCTTGTGCGCTGCAACTTCAGGGATCATCGCCGTGTACAAGTCTTCGACCAACGCCAGCACATCGTCGCGATGCACGAAAGACATTTCAAGGTCCAATTGTGTAAACTCAGGCTGACGGTCGCCGCGTAGGTCTTCGTCACGGAAGCAGCGCGCGATTTGAAAGTAGCGATCCATGCCAGCTACCATGAGCAATTGCTTTAGTTGTTGTGGTGACTGTGGCAGAGCATAAAACTGCCCAGGATAAATACGCGAAGGGACAAGATAATCACGCGCGCCCTCCGGGGTTGCTTTGAAAAGAATGGGCGTTTCGATTTCGATGAAGTTTTGTTTATCAAGAAAATCGCGCATGAACTTGACGACATTATGACGCAGGATCAAATTGCGGGCCATACGTTCGCGGCGTAGATCGAGATAACGGTATTTGAGGCGCGTGTTCTCATCTGGCAAATCATTCTCGCCGCTAACCACAAAAGGTAAAGTCTTTGCACGGTTCAATACCTCAATGGATTCGGCAATCACTTCCACTTCGCCTGTTTGCATTCTGGGGTTTTCCATGCCCGCGGGTCGCTTCTGGACCGTGCCCTTGACCTGAAGCACCCATTCCATACGGACGTTCGCAACAGTGTCAAGAGTCTTTTTGGATAAATTGGGATTAACGGTTACTTGAACAATGCCATAGCGGTCGCGCAAATCGAGAAAAATTACCCCGCCATGATCACGACGACGATGCACCCAGCCCGCGAGAGTCACTTGCTGACCTACATGGGTGCCTCTCAGTTCACCACAGGTATGAGTCTTGTACATGATGCGCCTCCGAAATAATCTCTGTCATTGCCCCGCCGATCGCAGGCGGGGCAATGACGTGTGATAGACAAAATAAATCGCCCTTCGCGTATGCGTTGGGCGATTGGTTTGACTCGAGTTTATCTATTAACCAGCAAAGCTTCGCCCAACGACCTGGAGGTCGTCATTGTCATTATTATTGTCGGCGAAGCGAGGTTGGCATTGCATAGTGGCGACATTATAGCACAAAGATATTTAATTTGAATCGGTTTTTCTCGTGGGCGGCGACAGGACCGGTCTTTTCAGAGAATCTGACCAGAAACCCATGTACCCATTGCCGTCCGTTTCTGATTTTCCTGCTACCATGAGGGTACCGAAAGCCGCCGTTTCTTAACTTCAAAAGTTGCACTTCCCTTACGGATTATCTTGTTACCCCTTTTTAATTTGCTTTTTTCCGGCGATTGTAACTATAATGGGTCTACAGCCCACGATCTTGAAGGGGTAGATCGCAATTATGGTCGCTGGAGGGATCTATGCCAAGGAAGCAGCCAACGCCGGTGACAATATCATCACTGGATGAAGTTGATCGAAAAGCCATTTTAAGAACCATTTATGACAAGGTTGATACTGAACCCCCAGTGGGGGAAAGATATCCTGTCCTTATAAGAAATATAATTGCGTCTTCTATTAAGGATACCGGAGTCAATTTAACTCGAGCAGACGAGGAGACTCTCATAGAAGATATCTTTTGTTATGTCGCCAGTTACGGACCCATAGAAGAATTCTTCAAAGACCCTCAAATCAATGAAATTATGGTCAACGGGCCAGACCAGATCTTTATTGAGAAAGCGGGGGAGATTATCTTGACGGATGCAAAGTACGATAACAACGACCATGTGAGATTTGCGATTAACCATATCATAAATCCCCTCGGCCGTTCCATAAACCGCAAGCAACCCACTATTGATTCTCGTCTCCCCGATGGGTCGCGCGTCAATGCTATCATTCCCCCTGCCTCCCCCGTATTTCCATGCATCACGATTCGCCGTTTTTTGAAGGATAAGCTTACCCTTGAGCAGTTAATCGAATTAAACTCGCTGACTCCCACAATTGCAGAATTCCTGTCTATCTGTGTCGAGGCGCGTTTGAACATTGTTGTTGCTGGCAATACTGGCTCCGGCAAGACGACTTTGCTGAACATATTAACCACTGCCATTCCGGACCATGACCGGATCATCACCATCGAAGATTCGGCCGAACTGGCCCTCATCCAGCAACACAAAATATCGCTTGAAGCACAACCGCCAGATTTTCGCGGTGAAGGAGCAGTCAGCATACGGGATTTGGTCAGAAATTCGTTACGCATGCGCCCGGATCGAATCATCGTGGGCGAAGTGCGCGGCGGTGAAGCACTCGATATGCTTCAGGCGATGAACACAGGCCACGACGGTTCCATGACAACTGTCCACGCCAATTCAGCACGGGACTCGATTGCTCGTCTTGAGACGATGGTGCTTATGTCTGGAATTGAATTGCCTATCACTGCCATTCGCAGGCAGATTGCCTCCGCTATCCATATGATCGTTTACCTGAACCGGTTTGCAGACGGTTCACGCAAACTGACACAAGTTGCTGAAATAGTTGGGATGGAAGGCGACATCATCACCATGACGGATCTCTTTCAATTCCAGCAAACCGGCGTGAACGATAAGAAAAAGGTCTCTGGTGTTTTTCGACCCACAGGTCTGCGTCCGTCGTTCGCCCGTAATTTGGAAACGGCAGGTTTCCGTCTGGACCCAAAAATTTTCTATTCTATGTAGGGGCAGGGGATTATTATCATTCGAATCGGGATATACCCGGGCGGATATTTAAGGATAAGGTGGATTAATGTTCAGCAGTTTAGATAGGTTTCCCCAGAAAGGCGACTGTGAAGCTAGCGCAACAACGGTGGATCAGGCTATGAATTCTCAGTTGAAGATATTAGTGGTAGAGGATGATCAACAAACGCAAGCCATTATGCGGCTTATTTTGGCGCGTTACAACTATAAGATGACCATTGTTTCTAATGGACAAGAAGCCGTCCAAGCAGTTAAAATGGAGCGATTCGACCTGATCTTTATGGATGTGTTTATGCCGATTATGGATGGGTTGGATGCGACTCGCTGTATACGACAATGGGAAAATGGAATGGGGCACGTTCCAATTATTGGGACAACTGCGATCTTTGAATCGGAACACAGACGGTGTCTGGAGGCTGGAATGGATGCGGTTGTATGGAAACCGTTTGATTCTAGTCAAATCTATCAGGTCATTTCGGTGTTTGTAAAAGGTAACGGAAGTATCAAATCAAAAAATGGAAATCCTCCACGTCCACAACTGACAGAATTTCCAATCCTTGATGTTCCAAGCGCGATCGACCGTCTTGGCGGGGATCGCGAAGCCTTTGAGGAGACGCTGGATGCATTTATTTCGTCGTTGCCGCAAAAATCTCGTGATTTAAGAGATAATTTTGATGCAGGTAATTGGCATACTCTATCCATTCTTGTCCATAACCTGAAAGGCCTATCTGCCAGCCTTGGCGCAATGCAACTTTCACGAAAGGCTGAGAAGCTTGATAGACAGCTATCACAGGGGCAATTTGAAAATACTGAACAGTTATTGCAAGAGATTGAGTTTAGTGTTCATGCCTTGCAGACGATGGCAATTGAGTTATTGGAACAATTCTAAAGCCGCAACTTCCTTAGTGTAGGGCGTTTTGTAAAAATTCAAGGGACAGAATTGATTGCGGCCTGACAATTTAATGTGGTTGCCCCGCCTCCAACCGGCGGGGTTACGGTACTAAGTAGTCGCTCGATAATATTTATCAGTGAAGGACGCGTTCTTTAACGCGTCCGTTGACGTAAGAGAACGACCACTTAGGCTGAAGAGGATGATCGAATAGTTTAGTCTACGAGGTAAATTCAATGCGTATATTATTGATTGATGATGAACCAGTCTATTTCAAAATGATGGTCAAAGGTCTGGAAAAGGTAGGCCATCAATTGGACTATGCAAAATCCGGCAACGAGGGATTGGCGGCTCTTCCAGCCAAGACCCCAGATATAGTTATTGTTGATCTGAAACTGCCGGACATCCCAGGTCTAGATATTATCAAGCGAATACGCAGCGACAGGGGTTTCGCTTATATCCCTATTCTTGTCATAACGGGCCAGGATGAGTTAAGCGACAAACTGAAGGCTTTTGAGCTAGGGGCAGATGACTACATGGTCAAACCTTTTGAGCTTGACGAGCTGGTGGCCCGGCTTGGCATTCTGGCGCGACGTGGCGAAGCTATGAAATATGTACGCCAGATGGAAACTGATAAAGAGACGACTTCAACCATGATTACGGTCCATAGCTTAAGGGGAGGCGTGGGCTGTTCAACAATTGCGGTAAATCTGGCACTGGCCTTTAAAGAGCTATGGGGAAAACGGACACTGGTGCTCGATTCAGTCATTACGGCGGGGCAAGTTGCAATGATGTTGAATACCTCACCCCGTGTGACCCTGGGAAATTATGCTGATATGCCGTCATCATCAATTGATGAAGATACCTTGGCTGAAGATCTATCTATCTTGCACAAGAATGGACTTTATTTTGTCGCCGCTCCAAAACTGCCTGTTGCTGAGGATGCGTTCTCGCATGATTTCTGGAGCAAATTATTGGATAAATTCATCCATCAAAATGAGTTCATTATTGTTGATACACCTCACGATTTTTCGGATATCGCAATTCAAATGCTGAATTCTGCGTCTCAGGTGCTGCTGGTGATGGCACCTGAACTTGCATCTTTGCGGGCCGCTGTAAATGCATTAAATATTTATGAGCGCCTTGGTTTTGAGGAATCGAAGATCAAAATTATCCTTAACCAGACTATTAACCGCGGTGGGATTAAGCAATCTCAAATTGAAAAGGCACTGGGTGTCCCTGTTACATATATCCTTCCTTATGAAGGCGACGAAGTCATTCGAGCACTGAATTTTGGAGAGCCATTTATTCTGAGCAATCCCGAGCTGCCCATTTCTGCACGGTTTGAGGATATGGCCTATGCACTGAGTGATGAGCTCTACAGGAATATTCCACCTGCCCTTCCATCAGCCACCTGGAAGCGGGTAATGGATAGGATTGCAGCAAAGAAATAATCTGAGCTTTGAATTGAAATATCTCTTAGTAAGGCCTCTGCTTGTTTTTTGCCTCATCCTGGGGCTGAGCTTGCCTGTTATCCTGATAATTCAGATAGATCAGGTCAATGCCCGAGTTCCTGGGAATGAACCGTCTTCGGCAAGCGGATTTGGCCAGCTTGTGGCTGCAACCGTATTTGTGGTAGGTAGCCCGCCCTCTTTGCAACAAACTCCGATTTCTTTTCCAACTCTCTCTCCAACACCGACTTTGTTCCTTGAACAGGTCAGCACGCCTAAACCATCAGGAATTTCTGCGTTTACCTTACAGAACGAGGTGACAGCGTTTATCCACGCGCCGCCTGGGGTATTGCCTCAACCTTATGTTATCTTGACAGCATTTTCATCCACTCCTGGTAGCAAAGTAGAGATCAGAGGGCGCCTAAACCTGCTCGAATTTGTCTGTACTGGCTCTCCTTGTGCACTTCCGGTGAGCGAGAGTTCAACGGTCACATTCACAGCATCCGATGACCAGGGCAATACAAGTAAAGAGATTCTAGCCCGGGTTCGGGTGGAAACTGTGGAGAACGGCTACCTCGTATTTATTGACTCTGTTAACCAATTCGCTTCGTTTAGAGATTCATGTTCTGATCTCTGGCGAGTTAAAGATGAGGTCCAGCAACCCTGGTCTGAGTTTCCACAGTCTCCCTTTGGATTGAATACAGATAGGACATACCATCTGCTAATCACCGAGTTGATTTCCAATGGCATTGTTGATGCTAAATCCTGCCCAGGTGGTGGCCTAGCGTCTGGGGGTGATTGGCCAACAGGCTGTGGTGTTGAACGTGCGACTGCAAAGATGATTGAATGGCAAAACCAATTTGATTTGCCTATCTGGACAGCGAGCTTGGAGGTAGGAATACCACCAAAGCTTTTGAAATCCATCATTGGATATGAATCCCAATTTTGGCCGTTGAACGCACGTTTTTACGTTGACGAAATTGGCCTAGGACAGATTAATCAATTGGGGGTTGACGTTCTTCTACGACAAAACCCTGCCCTATATCAGGAGGTTTGCTCGGGTGTATTGTCTGATTGCTTTACACCCTACGCAAATCTGGATCCAGCACAGCAAGCAATGATCCGCGGAGCCTTGTTGAATTCTGTCGATGCCAGTTGTGCGACCTGCCCCAATGGCATAGATCTAACGAAGGCAGCCGAGAGTATTCCTCTAATCGCCCAAATGTTGCAGGCGAATTGCAAACTGATTGATTATTTGGATGTCCCTGGCAAGACTAGTGTTGAATACTCTGATCTGTGGAAATTCACACTTGCCTCTTATCATAGTGGGTATAGCTGCGTTAAAAATGCTGTAGCAGCGACCAGGAAAGCCGAAGAGCGAGAAGACTGGGAACATGTATCCCCCAGGATAAGATGCAAGGGCACTGTAGATTATGTCAATGGTCTCTGGGATAACCTGCTTTCTTTTGATCTCTATTTGCTGAGTGGAGAATCTCTTGGGGGCGTACAGGTGGCTCCCACGTTTCTCCCAACGCGAACGCCTATTCCGCCTCCTACAGCCATTCCGTCTCATGCAAAGGTATGGGTTCGTGTGTACATAGATACGAACAAAAATGGCGTGCCGGATGAACTTGAATTATTGGATGGAATCACCGTTGAGCTTGTCTTGCGAAACCAGACGAGGTTAGTTGAAAAAACAGTTAAAGGCGAGGTGATTTTTGATATGACCGGCTATCCAGCCGGAATGGATGCCATTGTCAGCCTGCCTGGCCTGTACCGTGAAAAATTAATCACCTTACCTGAAGAAGGAACCGTCCAGATTGACTTTATGTTTAGTCTTCCTCCTGTGCCGGAAAAACTTCCTTAGAGGAGTATGTCATGAGTGATGAATCAAAACCATCTTCCCCATCAGATGAAATGGAAAATCAGGATTTACCTGAGCCTAGTGTAGAAGAACCAACTGAAAATAGGCCGAAGAAAAAGCGGACTGGAAAAAGCAGCCGGCGCCGTTCGACAAAGGATGAGCCTCAAGAGCAGCAAATCGAATCTCCGGAGGAACAACCGCAATTCGACGAGGATGAATTGCTTGCTGATGTGCGGCGTTCGTTGATCGAAGAGGAAGAAGCCTCAAAGAGTAAGCCTGGTTGGAGGAAAATTTTCCGACGGAAAACGAAAACTACTGAACCTGAGCCATCCTCTTTGAAAGAGGAGTTAAAAATCGAGGCTGCAAAAACCGAAAAAGAAGATGAAATTCCTCTTGCTGAAAGCGAATCCGATACGATTGCAGAATCGCCAACTTCAGCCTCAGAGGAAGTCGATCTGCAGGAAACGGAAGTAGATGAATCGTCCAAGCTCGACGCGCAGATCGAGAATCTTTTTACGATGTTGGAAGAGGGCGAGGCCGCGAAACCGGCTCCTGGTGAAGCGCCAGAGACTGCGTTGGTCGAACGTCCCAAGGATGAAGCTCCATCCGAATTAAAAGAAGAGGTGGCTAGAGAGGCTAAAGGACGCGAGGTCCTTCGAGTGCAATCCGCTGAAGAAACCATCGACAGTTTGCGCGAAGTAGCTTTGGAGGATTATAGTGTTGAACCGTTGCAGCCAGAGGAAGCGGAAGCAGTCACAGGACGGCAGCGACTCAGGATATTTATCGCGGGTTTGAAGCCGGTTGAAAGATTTGTGCTGATTGGGGCCGCAGGGATCATGATTCTTGCAGGAATATTTGGCACAGCACTGATGGTGAGGAACTCTCAAGCCGTAGAAGTGGTTCCCACCTCAGTGGGAGATACGCCCTATCCTACTGGTGTGAGTTTACCCGGCGGATGGGAATTTTATCTTAACAGGGGAAAAGTGGAAGATGGAAAGTGGAATCCAACAGGGCCCGAGTGGCTGGAGGGGACTGAATTATGCAAATGGGTGGCGCTCCCTTGGAGTTTACAACTTGAGGCTGTATTGCATACTCTCGAAAAAGACGACCCGATTGACTTGATCATGAGCAATACAGACCATTTGACTTTCAAGGTGCAGTCTCTTCGAGAAGTGCCTGTGGATCAAGTGTCGGCTTTGGAACAAAAATCTCCTTGTTTGTTGCTGATCCTGGTAAATCCGGATTCGGACACCAGGTTGGTGCTGACGGCGGTGCCATAAATATGCCAATCCTTGTTCGTATTAAACTTAGTACATAAATTATTAGACTTCTTGTATAAGTGTTCGCAGGGCGGGTTGTCGCGAAGCATCCCTAAAAAGAGACAACCCCGTACGGTTCATCCAAATTATTCAATGAACGTACGGGGCAACCCGCCAAAGCTTGCATTTTCAAACGACTGTCAGGCTATTCCTTTCGGGGACTTCGTATAGTTTGTCAAAAGCCTGCATTTTTGTAGGGTGATTTTGTAATTAGGATATGAGGGTCCGATAGTAACCGAAGTAGTCCATCACTTTGATATATTAAATTCATTGCATAAATCATTAACGGCTTGCATTTCTGTAAGGAAGTTGTATAATCACGATGCAAGTGTCTGATCACGTGTAAGGCTAGCACACGCCAGACAGGCG
>Ga0137375_10009313_pt1 | contig 11660 bp, 11 predicted proteins | sample SagtaG_24_FD_104936 | JGI IMG/M metagenome (GOLD analysis project Ga0137375, IMG submission 104936) | Vadose zone soil microbial communities from Sagehorn Ranch, Mendocino, California, USA - Sage1_R_113_16 metaG | ecosystem: Environmental > Terrestrial > Soil > Vadose zone | place: USA... | reverse complement strand
GGGGTGAGGGCGATGCCCCGAGGGGTGTCGCCGCCGGTTTTCGCGGGGTTGTCCGGCGCCTTGATGAGCTTGAGTGCGCCTCCCGGGCCGATCGCCATGGACGAGACGTCACGGGAGTCCGCGTTGGTGACGTAGAGGACGCCGCCGGAGGGTGGCAACACCGGATCCGCGGCGGCCCGGGACGGGGCGAGAGCTGGGACGTATAGGAGTGCGGCGGCCAGGACGGCAGCGCCCGCTCTCCTGAATACGGATGACACAAATGTCTCCTTATCACCCTTTGAACCTGATTTACCCGACACCTCAGAGGCGTTCCACCCCGTTCCATAGGCTCGTTCCGCCGTCCCTGCTAAGGCAGCGGCTTGGAGATGTCCGACGGTTCGGTTGATCTGTGCGCTTTCGGGTTGTTACCCCGGTCCCGATGGGCCGGCTTGTTTGTCACGCCAGGTACGGTGCTTCGCTGGCACGCCGATCTGGTGAAGCGGCGTTGGACCTTCAAACGCACCCGACCCGGGCGCCCGCCGACGCGCCCGCCGATCCGTGAGTTGGTGGTGCGGATGGCGGCGGACAATCCGGGGTGGGGCTATCGGAGGATCGCTGGGGAACTGGCTTGCCTGGGTCACACGAGCTCAGGGGCCCCTGAACCGTCTGCCGCGGCCGTCAGGATTCCCTCGTCCCGTGGTCAGGAACGCGCCGATGATCGAGGCGGCTCCGGCGCCGAAGATTCCCACCGCCTGGGTCGGGGCTCCCTTGTCCACAAAGTGCTTGGAGATCAGGGCGAGCACGATGACAACGGATAGGCCCGATAGCAGCCCAAGGAAGCGTAGGGCCATCTCCGCCCAGTCCAGCAGGCGTTGGTGCCGTTCGGCCCGCTCCACTCCATCCATGATCCGGTCGAAGGTCCCCGGCCTGACCTGCTCCCACTTTCTGGCCTGCTCGGCGGCTGGCAGGCTCTCCCAGTGGGAACGGAAAGGTTTGGTTAGCTCGGGAATCGGCGCGGAATCGCTCGATTTCTTCGCCATTACACCTCACCTCTGCCGGGGCGGGAGCTCACATCGAAGTCGTCGTGCGGTGGCGGTCCCAGCCGGGTGTATGCCTCGTGGAGTCTGGCTTCGATCCTGGCCGCGGCGAACGGCCTCTGACGTGACGGGACGTAACGTCCGGACGGTATCTCCAATGCTTTGGCGAACCCCCTGACGAACAGCGACCACAGCCGCCGGAACCGCCGGAGCCGCCCTGGGATGCCCCGCGCCGTGGCGCGTTGCGCATCGTGTGGGGTCAGGGTGCCGCTGATGATGCCGACGGCCTGCTGCTCGCTGAGGAATGAACTGGTGGCCAGGGCCTTCGCCTTCTCCAGGCGGCCGAGTGCCGTTGCCAATGCCTGTGGGGTCGGCCGGTTGGCAGGATTCTTCGCGAAGGCAGGCTTCAGGAGCGGCAACAGCGCTCCGGGCACATTACGCAGGTCGGGCTCGCCATTGATGATTCCGTAGAAGGTGGCCGGAACGGAGTCCGAATGGAAGGGCGTCCGGCCGGTGGCCGCAAACACCAAGGTGCCCGCCCAGGAGAACACGTCAGAGGCGGGACCGACGCGACCTCCCTCGATGACCTCCGGAGCGAGGTAGGTCGCTGTTCCGACGAAGCCCCGCGGCGCGGTGACGACCGATTCCGTGTCGATGATCCGGGCAAGCCCGAAGTCGATTACAACAGGGTCCATCTCACCGCCGCGCAGGATGATGTTGCCGGGCGTGAGGTCCCGGTGGATAACACCTGCCGCGTGGATCGCGCTGAGCGCCTCGGCTAGATCCCGGGCGAGGCGTAGCAATTCTGGAAGGGACAGCGGACCGTCGTCGATCACGGTCTGGTGAAGTGTACGGCCGGGCACGAACTCCGTGACGACATACGGCGGGTCGGCGTGGGGGTCAGCGTCGATGATCGCGGCCAGGTGCGGGTGCTGCGCCCGCTTCATGGTGGCGACCTCGCGCCGCAGTCTGCTTAACGACGCCTCGTCGGCCGCCAGCATCGCATGAAGCAACTTCACCGCGACCGGCCGTCCCCGCGGGTCCTCCGCGAGATAGACCGCCCCCATGCCGCCCATCGCAACCTGCTTCAGCACCCGATAGGGGCCAATCCGCTGGTCGTCCGAGGCACTCATAACAGGTTCGACTCTAAACGGTGAACCACCAGCCAGTCACGACAACCCGATCACCGCCCTTCGGCGTAACTGACCCGTCAAGCCGAGACATCGGTTCGGGGTCGACGCCAACGTGTGTGCGGGCGGCGACCCACGGCAGGGTGCGTAGCACTGTGCCAGGTGTGACGAACAAGCCGATCCTCCGCGCTCGGGGCAGCAACAGCGCCAATGCTGCGATCACCCCCGCGCCGAGAAACCCAGCAGGTCAACACCCGTTCCGCGGCATACGAGCAAACACCGAGCAAACACGCTGACGGCCATTCCTGGCCGCCGACGTGTACGAGCCAAGCCGTCGGCGCTCCTACTCTCGCGACTCTCCGGGTGATTTTGATCTATACACTAATTGATCCAGCGTCAGACCAATAGCGTTTTAACGATGGCATCAATTTCGGTGGAAACTCCATCTATTGCTAGTGCTTCACGGATCCTACGGCGTTGTGTTTCGAAGCGCTGGGGTGGGAGGGTGACATGTGCGGCGATGTGTTCTGCTCGTTCGGCAAGTGTAACGAGTTGCTGATGAGCGGGGTTGTTTGGATCGTATGGCGGGATGGGTAGTTCGAAGATGTATTTGTCGAAGTCCCGGGGGTTGTGTTCGCCGCGGCCTTGTAGATGTCGGACCGCCAGGGTGAGGGTGGTGGAGTTTAAGATGGAAGTCAGGTATCGAGCCTCGTTATGGCTATTCGCTGGCCCCCAATACAGTTTATGCTCGATGACTGCATCTGGATCGCGGATGATGGCCGCTGCGAGATACATTCCGCTCGCGCTGTAGGCCACTCGATAGGCGCTGGCGGGGAACTGTCTTGACAGCTTGGCTCTGTAGTCGAGTTGTTCTATGAGGGTGAGTCGTTTGCTTTTACGGTTCTGATTCCAGATGGCTTCTGCGGATCGCCACCATTTGGCGAGGCCGGGGTAGACATCGAGACGTTCATCATTCCCGTGGAGGAGGCGCTCTCCCTCTCGGGGGATAACGGCTTCATGGGGTTCCAAGAGACGGAACGGGAGGATCGAGTCACCGAGGTATACAGGCTTGATGAATCGGCTCTCGACCGTTCCGCGCAGTGGGGGTAGATCTTTCCATGGTTTTTTCTCCAGGGCGCTTCGGCGGCTTTGGATCGCGCGCCGACCGGCACCAGTACCGAGTGGTCCTGGGGAGCGGGACGTGATCAGGAAGAGAAATCGGGGCACCACGGTAGCGCCCTGGGAGAACCGGGTGGCATATGGGGAGACGCGTTGTGTAGGTGGTGCTTCACCGGCTATCCGGGAGATGCGTGGAGCTGCGTCGTCTCTTGAGGCGGCCTTGGTGTTGAATCTTCCTGACCAAATTTGTGGCACCTGATTGAGTGGGACGGTAGTCGCGGTGCTGTTTCTGCGCCGACCGAGGATAACTCCGACGGATTGTCGGAAGAATATCGGTTTGATTTGGTGGAGGTCCCAGGGCTGATCAAATGCGACCGTCACCGGTTCGGCCTGTACAGGGTAGTGGCCGGTTCGAAAGCCGGTGTATTGGCGTCGGGACAGTACTGCCAGTGGCATCACGTATCCGAATCGGCCTCCCGGCTGTAGGTAGCGTTCGATGCAGCGGGCTACGAACAGAGCGGATAGATCCTGGTTGGTCGCTACCGTGGCGCCTGCCCATAGGCCTCGTTCGAGGCTCATCCTCCGGAAGGACACCTGCTGGTTGTGTGTCATGTAGCGGTAGGCAAGCCACGGCGGGTTTCCGACGAGGACGTCGACTCGGTTATCTGGCCGCGCCAGCCAGACTGGACGAGCTAAGTTGCGGACGTAGTAGCCCCAAATGTGGTCTTTGCCAGCGTCGTGGAGACGACACATGGTCGTGAATGTCTGCTCCAGCTCTGACCGGTCTTCGTCGTTGTGGATATTGAATCGTTGGAACACTGCGGTCAACGACGGTATGGGGTCGCCTGGTCGGCGGTTAGCCGATTTGTCGGCGAGCTCGGTGACCAGCCGGTCGAAGCTGGCGGCATCCGCGACGATACGATCAGGGAATCGGAGGAATTCTGTGGAGGTGGATCTTCCGTAGGGTTCTGGATCGTTGACGAATGTCTCGTGATTGAGGTCGGTCGGCACGTCGAGGCTGTTGTCGGACACCATGGTCGATTCCTTGCCCCACAGCAAGGAATCGCCAAGGTAGACGGGTACGGAAAATTCCGGTCGGTCGTCTTGCAGTCGTTCCATGCCAATTGCTAGCAGGTAGGTAACTCGAGCCAGTGTCACCGCTACGGGGTGCACGTCGAATCCGATGACATGTCCTGCAACACCCTCGAGGATTTCAGAATTGTTCCTGCCTGCAGCCACTGCGGCGGCGACGTAGTGTCGTATCGCGTGAAAAAGGAACGTTCCGCTTCCACAACTCGCGTCGAGGACACGCTGGGAGAGTGGATCATCAACGCACTCGGCGATGATCTCCTCTGCGAGCCAGTCCGGGGTGTAGTACTCGCCAAGCAGGTGCCGGGTTTCCGGAGGAATGATCGATTCATATAGGATCTTCATCACATCGTGTTCGACTTGGTCCCAGGCGAAGCGGGTTAGTCGCCGAGCCAGGTCCATAATGAACCGCTCGCCGTCGGGGATGTAGACGATCCAGTCGAAGAAATCAGATTCGACGACACCGCTGATCTGGGAGTTTGAGAAGCGGTCCCCGGCCATCAGCATTGCCGCGCTGATGTCGGGATCGTCCGGGTGGAAACCTACAACAGCATGGCCGATGACCTCGGCCATCGCGACGAGTAGCGTGTGATCGACAAACAGCCAGTCTTCGTCCGTAAAGTTAGTGCCGGAAGCCGTTGTCAGCAACTTCGCCCACATATGGCGTTTCACCTTGACGGTCGGGATCTCCCGGCACTTTTGGTAGATCTTCATTAATTCGGCGAAATCCAACGCGAACGAAGGACTGTCCGCCCCCAGCTTGCGAGTGATCTCGTGTGGGGTCGGTTTAATTTGTCGTCCGGTGGCGAGCACAGCCTCGAGCCATGACCGTAGCTCGCCGACATTCGGAGCTGACCGATCGGCGCTGAAAGTCGCCGCCTTTACATGCTGGAGTCGGGTGTTAATTCGATGGTAAAGACGCCACTCAACACCGTCGGTGAGTACGCCGATATGGCGCCACCGGGTTTCCTGGTTACGCGAGGCGAGATACTCATCAAGGCGCCGCTCAGCAGCTTGTGTGACATCCTGGACGCGAAGATCCTTCCTCACTAGCACCAAAGCCCGCCCAGCCGCGACTTCGATGCCAAACCGATCCTCGGCTTGGCGAGACTCAGGGCCGCTGATATCGAGCTCCTCAAGCCCCACTCCGATAGCAAGCAACAGCCGTTTGACGTCGGCCATCACGGCGGCGTCACTCCGTTCGCTGCCGCGTTCAGCGAGTCGCCGTAGCAGTACATCGACATCGATGAAGCTTCCCGTGCCGGCAGAACCCAGCTCCGGCCAACGCTCCAGAACCGCAGCGGCTGGAGCGGCGAAAACTGCGGCTCCAGCTGCGAGCTCCGGACGGTCAGGGCGAGGAGGGTTCCACCGAACAACACCCGCCGCGCGTGGCTGATCCCCGACCAGCACGGGGGCGCCGCTGAGCCCATGAAGAGAGAGCCCAGCTGCCGATTCCCGACACGCGAGCTGAATGACTGAGGATCCATCCTGCAGCAGCCGTCCCTCTGACCAGGTGATCTCACCTGACACTGCGAAACCGAACACATCTCGAACCGCTTCGGGAGCGCCAGGAGCTACGAAACGCGAATGCTCGGCGACCTCGCGAACAAGCTGCACCGGATCAAGCCCACGCGGCAGTGGCCGATCAAGCCGGAGAAGAGCCACATCATTCACCCGGTCGACATCTTCCACGACGGCGTCACTCACACCCCGCGCCCAGATGCACCGCACTCGACGAAACCGGATCTTTTCCGAATCACCGTCTCCAACACAGTGGAAGGCAGTCACAGCCAAGCGATCAGTGACCGCGAACACGGTTCCGAGGCCGTTGCCGGACCAAGTCAACTGACCGACCGCGACCGTCATTGCAAATCCCGGCCAGCCTGTAGCGTCACACGTGCCGAGAAGGTGGCGCTCGTCGTTGCTTTGGCGATGATTACGCCCGCTTCGGCCTGCACCGCAAGATCGAATCCAATTTCGATAGACTGGATTCCCCAGCCGGCGTCGGTGGGAGGATGTAGGACACGTCCGAGTCGCGAACGGAATTGATCAGCAATATCCGCCACGCTGTCCGCGATCTCTGCCGCTCTTCGCTTGAAGTCCTCCGGCACCGTAATGCTGGGTGCGAGATCACCAGAGACGGATCTGGGATACACCTCCAGCAGTACCTCTGTTGATCGCCGATCATCACTTTCTTCAGGTCCTGGCACGCTGTCCCCCAAAGAGGCAGGCTCCGCTCCATCTACTCATAGTCGCAAGCATTCGCCCGTTCGGCCAGACGGCAATTCTGTGCTTTATGGAATCAATGTGGTCCGTGTCTCATGGGGAGGCAGAGAAAACACATAGTGATCTAAGATTAGGTAGTGAGGCTTGAATCGTATGAACAGCAAATATCCGGAAGTGGCGAATCTGAATTCGATTCCGACGTTTCCTACTGTGTCGATCCAGGAGAGATCATTCCGCAGGGGCCGACGACGCAAGAACTGTGTTCGCGGTGGCGATCAAGAACTCCACGCGTCGTTACATGTGCGTCTCTGGAGACTCGGTCGTGGCTGTCGCATATACAGTTGTGATCAAGTTGCAGTAACCGGTGCGGCACATCCCGAAGTCGTCACCGTGGATCTTCAAAGGCAAGAAAGCTCATGTGGCCAAGAGGATGGGTTATGGGCAGTCCGGTTGCCGTGAATGGTGACAGGGCGCCGGTTGGGATCCGGCTGTCTGCGACTGTGGAAGCGTGGACGCGCAGTTGGTACTTCTCCAACAATCTTCTGTTGGGATGGACGGGCGGTGTCGCCGGGGTCCGCAAGAGCGGGTTCGCAACGAGACGCCGGGTCGGATAGGCCTTGGCGGAGTTGCATTGCTCGCAACCTACGGGACTGTCCATGCGCGCGCCCACTTTGGTCAGTGGCTGCGGATGTGACAGCCTCGTGAGCTCGGCGTTTGTCAACCTCGCTCTCGAACCCGAGTGCCGGTCGAGGCCGTCCTCGTCCTGGATTGGGCGCAGGTCGGCCGTGCGTGGGCTGGGCATGAGTCGCGTCGCCGCAGTTTGCGATCTCCGTTGGCCACGTTCGCTCTTCTCTTTGTCATCGTTGCCTAATCATGAAATCCTCATAACACTGAGTATCTGAACGAACGCGGCGAAGGCGAGGAGACGTGGCGACCACGCTGTTTAAGGACGCGACGTATTCGGTGTCGGGGCTGGTGAGGGAGATCGAGCGGGGCGACATCGCGTTGCCGGACATTCAGCGCCCGTTCGTGTGGCGGGCAACCAAGGTCCGTGATCTGCTTGACTCGATGTACAAGGGCTTTCCGGTCGGCTTCTTGTTGTTCTGGGAGACCGGCGCCGATGCTGGTGCTCGGCAGATCGGCACAAGTCAGGCCGCGCCGCGGCTGTTGATCGTTGACGGTCAGCAGCGGCTGACGTCTCTTTTCGCCGTCATGACCGGAACCGAGGTGCTGAAGGCGGACTACAGCTATACACGGATCAAGATCGCGTTCCGGCCGGCGGATGCCACGTTCGCGGTGACAGATGCCGCGATCGAGAAGGATCCCGAGTTCATCCCGGATGTCAGCGTGCTCTGGCGGCCCCGCAACCGGCGGAACGTGGAACGCGAGTACCTGGCCCGCTTGGCGGCCAAGCGGAGTGAGATGGCTCAGGACGAGCAGGATCGGCTGGCCGAGGCCATCGACCGGCTGTATGACCTTTACGACTACAGCTTCAAGGTGATGGTGCTGCAACCGGACGTCGAAGAGGCCCAGGTCGCTGACATCTTCGTCCGCATCAACAGCGAGGGTGTCACCCTCAACCAGGCAGACTTCATCCTCACGCTGATGAGCGTCTTTTGGGAGAAGGGCCGCCGTGAACTTGAGGACTTCGCCCGCGCCTGCAAGACGCCATCGCTGTCAGTGGCGTCGCCGTTCAATTGGTACATCCAACCGCAGCCCCCACAACTCTTGCGCGTAACGGTCGCGCTCGCTTTCCGCCGGGCCCGCCTCGAGCACGTCTACACGCTGCTGCGGGGCCGGGACATGGAAACCGGCAAAGTCGACCCCGCCCGTCGACAGGCACAGTTCGCCCGGCTGGAAGAGGCTCAGGCGCACGTGGTCAACCTCACCCACTGGCACGAGTTCTTGACCTGCCTGGAACGGGCCGGCTTCCGCGGCGCGAAGATGATTTCCAGCGAGAACGCCATCGTGTACACCTACGGGATGTGGCTGATCGGCCGGGTCGACCACCAGGTGCCGCTCCATCGGCTGCGGGAAGTAATCGCCCGGTGGTTCTTTATGGCCCACACCACCGGCCGCTACAGCGGCACATTCGAGTCCCAAGCAGAGCAGGACTTCGGCCGTCTGCGTGACCTCCACGCCGGGGACGGCGACGGGTACTGCCGCGCCCTCGACGCGATCGTTAATGACACCCTGACCAACGACTACTGGACGATCACACTGCCCAACGCGCTCGGCACCTCGGCGTCCAAGTCGCCCGCGCTGCTGGCCTACCTTGCGGCCCTCAACATCCACGACGCCGACGCGTTGCTGTCCACGGTGAAGGTCCGCTACCGCCTTGATCCGGCCATCACCGCGAAAAAGGGGATTGAGCGCCACCACCTCTTCCCCCGCCAGCACCTGCGCAAGCGGGGCATCACCGACTCCAAACAGATCAACCAGATCGCCAACTTGGCGCTGGTCGATTGGCATGACAACATCGCCATCTCCGACCAAGCCCCGGCGGCCTACTGGCCGCACGAGATCGCCGCCAAGCCACAACTCGACACCGACAGCCTCACGCGCCAGCGATACTGGCACGCCCTCCCGGAAAACTGGCAGACCATGGCCTATGCGAACTTCCTCAGCTCGCGGCGCCGCCTCATGGCCCAAGTCACCCGAGACGCCTTCGCCCGGCTTAACGACAGCACCTACCAACCGCAGTACGAACCGCCCGCCGAATCCGGCCCCGCGCCAACCAAGCGTACGTACTACGGCGTAAGCGTCACGGACCTGATCGACGAAGGCCTGCTACGTGTCGGCGATGTACTCCTGGACGCCCAAGACGGCGGCGGCGTGGCCGCGCAGATAATGCAGGATGGAAGAATCGAGATGGACGGGGATATACACGAAACCGTGTCCGCAGCCGCCGCAGCCGCCAAGGGCGGCGCCGTCAACGGCTGGGAATACTGGTTCGCTGATACCCCCGACGGGCTCCGACCCCTGGCCTCACTCAGAGACGAATTCCTGACCCGCAAAGAAGAGAGAACCTCTGCGATGTAAACCACCTGGCATCGCCCGTTGTAAGGATCTATTTCGGATCGCCCCACATCCTCCCCGGGCTGCATTCGGTCAGGTGGTCTTGGCGTGGATGCCGATGACCTCGATTTCGATGTTGTACTGCGTCTGGAGGACCTTGGCGACGTGGACCAGAGTCACCTGGGAGAACGGGAAGAGGGTGTCGGCGGTCAGGTCTTCGCCCTTCTTGAGCAAGATCGCAAAGACAACCTTCTTCGGGCAGAAGTCGTCGGAGACCCTGCGTTCGCCGTCGCTGACCTCCTCGACGATCGCGGCGCCGCCACCACAATGGGCCGGTCGACTTCGCACACTACGTCAAGTAACCAGCCTGCCACCGAACCATGCTGCTCGCCACCGCAAGCACCCCACCGGCAAACGATCATGAACCGCCAAACCAGCAATCAACCAGCCCACCCACACCAAACCACCCCCAGGCAAGACACCTGACCAGCGAATTCAAGTTGGCACGGCCCCAGTAGGGCCGATTTCGACTCCCAGGAGGACCGTCAGGTGCTCCTTGACATGGGAGAGCGGACCACGGCGGGCCTCGTCCGGGCATGCCTGGGCGAACCCGTTGGAGCCCGACGAATTGGCCGGCCGAGTCCATGAGGGCGTCCAGCTCGGGATCGGGGCTGGGTTCGGCGGCGGTGAGATGGCGGATCATGAAGTGGGCGACGTGGGCCTGATGGCGGAGGTGCCAGCCGATCGCGCTGGAGTTTTCCTTCGGCGGCCAGGTCACCGTCCGGGCTGAGGTCGTTCCACAGCTGATCGGTGTAGGTGCCGCCCGAGCGCCAGCAACAGCCGCTTCGTCGAGATCCTCCCGCCCTCGCCTTCACCTTCTCGGCCACCAGCTCGGCGACCACGTCAAAGTCGTGTTTGCGCGGCGCACCGGCCGGTGTCTTGCCCGCGGCCTGCTGCCGCTCAATGATTCGCTTGGCCGTCTTGTGCGTCGTCCCGCACAAGCTTGCGGCACGCACGTGAGCGCGCGGCTGTCAACGGCGGCCAGGCTGCCATGACGAGAGCAATGGTTTCGCAGAAGACGAGGGAAGGCGCCATCGTGGATCAGCTGAGGTTCGACGCAGGACTCGGGCATTACAGCGTGAGCGTCGCTCCCGACAGCGTATGGATCTTCAAGGGGATGGGCACGCATTACTTCCAAATTCAGCTACAGGTCGGCATTCCGCAGGTGGATGCGGCCGCCGGGCGGCTGCTGTGTCTGGAGACGACGCTCTACGCTCCGCAGGTCAACGGCCCGCGTGTGCCGCTGGCGTCGTCGAACGTGTCCATTCCGTTCAACCCGGCCGGCGAGGTTCGGTTGCCGACACTGCAGTACCTCATCACCAACGCTCAGCTGCTGGCTTTGGAGCAGAGGCGTAGCGGCGATTTGCGTCTTGAACTTCAGGTGAGGGGCTTCCTGCCGCAGTCCACTGCTGGCTTCCCCTGTGGGTCCGAGGTCACCGAGTACATCAGCATCGCTGAGAGCAGGTGGCGGCAGCAGCTCGCAGGTCTCGGCCGCACGCTCGGCGCGGAGATGTTGATCCCTTTCCCCGACGATGACGAGCCCCGTAGGGCCGTTGCAGGCTTCCTACGCGAAGCTCAGCGCTTGCTGGGCGGCATCGAAATCGATGCTGCGATGCTTCAGGTGCGCAAGGCGCTGGAGACTATTAAGAACACCAGCAATTGGAACTGGCCGGGTAAGAAGGGCAAGGGCGAGTACACGGCGGACGAGCGGTGGGCCCTGATCCGGGCAGCGATGGAGGACCAGGCCAGCGGGGCCATGCACGTGGACCCGGGAACTAGGGACTACGAGTATACCCGAGCCGAGGTCGAGGCACTGATCGCTATGGCCGCCGCTCTGCTGTGTATCGTGCCCTGATACCCGGCGAGAAGTCATGCGCCTTCAGCCGGGTGCCGATGATACTGCCGCGCTGCACCAGTGTTGGGTCCGAACAATGCGGATGGGCTGACAGGTTCTAACGCGATGTCGCGGCCTCGGCACGGTCGAGGTAGCCCTGAATTTTGT
>Ga0137375_10009310_pt1 | contig 11663 bp, 10 predicted proteins | sample SagtaG_24_FD_104936 | JGI IMG/M metagenome (GOLD analysis project Ga0137375, IMG submission 104936) | Vadose zone soil microbial communities from Sagehorn Ranch, Mendocino, California, USA - Sage1_R_113_16 metaG | ecosystem: Environmental > Terrestrial > Soil > Vadose zone | place: USA... | reverse complement strand
TTCAGCAAGAGGACGCGAAAGGAAATCGCGGCGCAACTCGCCCTGCTGGTGGAGGCGTACAGGATCGACCACGGGCACGACCCGGACGCGCGCGCGCTCGGGAGCCTGCGCCTGCGCGCCAACAAGATGAGCCGCGCGGCGAAGCCCGATTCTGAGCCTGGCGAGCTGCTGGCTCACGTGCGCGACTGGGCGCAGGAGGCGCGCCGCGCCGCCGGTCAGGCGCTTGAGCCGCTCGGCGCGCAGGTGAGCAACAGGAAAGGCCCTGGCGTGCCGCAGCCTGAGCCTGAGCCCGCGCTCGCGCGGCCGGTGCTGACGGCCGGGCAAGAGTACCGGCTCATGACCGGCGCGCTCGATCTTGTCCAGTCGGCGCAGTCGGCGTGGACGCGCAGCGCGCTGCACCGCGCGCTGGGTGAGCTGCTGCCTGCGTATACGGGCCCGATGGACGATGACGACGCGGCAGCCCTGCTGCCCGGGCTCACGGACCGGGTGCTGGCCGGCGAGGCCGGCGCGGTCGTGATGCTGGAGGCGCCGGAGTGGCCGCGCGTGCCTGACTCGCTGCGGCGCAGGAACGGCGAGAGCGTGTTCACGCCGCATCAGGCCGAGCGGTACGCGGCCGAGGCGCAGATCCAGACGGAAGAGCGCGTCAGCGAACTGGCGGCGCACCGGGGGGCGGGCGTGCCGAGGCTTGCGCCGGACACTGCCGCTGAGCTTCTCGGCGCAGGCGTGGCGCAGCTAGAGGCTCAGCTCGACCATGACGCGGCCGCGGACGTCACTACCGGGACCGGCTCGGGACTGCATCTCGACCAAGCCGCTGCGGCCTACCGCCTGCTGACGAGCGACCGGCGGGCCGAGGTGATGATCGGGCCGGCCGGGACGGGCAAGACGCGGACGGTCACCGTGATGGCGGACGCCTGGCGGCAGGCCAACCCGGGCTCGCGGGTGATCGGGCTAACGACGACGCAGCACGCCTCCCAGGTGCTGCGGGCCGAGGGGCTGGCGGACTCCCACAACATCAAGATGTTTCTCACTGACGCGCGGCTGCAGGTCATCCCGCCGGGATCACTGATCGTCCTGGACGAGGGCTCGATGATCTCGATGAGCCACTACGACGCCGTGATGCGCCTGGCCGCGGCGGCGGGCGCGAAGGTGGCCGTCACGGGTGACCCGCAGCAGCTGGGCGCCGTCGAGCAGGGCGGCGGGATGATGATGCTCGCCCGCCAGCTCGGCCGGGTGCAGCTGGCCGAGCCGATGCGATACCGGGAGCCGTGGCAGCGTGAGGCAAGCCTGCGGCTGCGCGGCGGTGACGTCAGCGTCCTGACGGAGTACAACACCCGCGGCCGGTTCCGGTTCGGGACCAAGGAGGAGATGACCGAGGCCGCCTACCGGCACTGGCTCGCGGACTACCTGGACAGCAGGCACTCCGCCCTGCTCGCCTGCGAGCAGGCCGACGCGGACGAGTTGTCACGCCGCGCGCGCGAGGACCTGAAGCACTACGGCCGCGTGGCCGCCGGCGGCGAGGTGCGGCTCCGCAGGGGCGCGACCGCGAGCGCCGGAGACCGGGTCATGGCGCGCAAGAACCGGCACCGGCAGGCAGTCGGCGTCCCGGGCCGCGGCCTGGCAAACAGGGACGTACTGGAGATCCTGCGGACCGACGCAGGCAAGAACAGGCGCACTGTCGAGGCCCGGCTCCTGATCGGGCGGGACGCCGGCGGCAAGGAGATCTGGGGCCGCCCATTCCTGATCAGCCCGCAATACCTTGAGGCGAACTGCCAGCTTGCCTACGGCCTCACGGCGCACAGCGTCGAGGGCAGCACGTTCGATCACAACTCCTACAGCCTGATCCGGCCATCGGACACCCGCAAGACGCTGTACGTCGCCATGAGCCGGGCCCGCGGCCAGAACCTGGCGTTTGTCGCCGGCGAGGCGGCGCTAGCCGACGAGCACGGCGCGCCTGAGCCAGACCCGGAAGTCGCCCGCAGCCGGGCACTTGCCCGCGAGCGGGCCGGGAGCAGCGCGGAGGGCCCGGCTGCGGAACTGGACGGCGACGCCGTGACGGTCCTCGCCCAGGTGGTCCGCCGGGACGACGCTGACCGCGCTGCAAGCGAGACACTCCGGCAGGCGTACTCCGACGCCGACCACCTGGCCAGCTTCGGGCACCGCTGGACGGAACTCATCAAGAGCGAGTCAGCCGGGCGCTTCGCCCAGGTCCTGCGCGACACCCTGCCGGCGCATCTCGCCGACGACGCGCTGAAGGACGCCGCGTCCACGTGGCTCTTCCGCGAGCTGCGCGCCGCCGAGCTCGCGGGGCGCGACGGCGGCCAGGTGCTCGCCGACGCGGTGGCCATGCGGCCCATGACCGGCGCCCGGGACGTTGCCCGCGTCCTGCACGGCCGCGTCCGGATCCTGCTCCGCGGCGCCCAGCCGCAAATCGGCAGGTCCTGGGCGGAGCGCGTGCCCGAGGTCACCGACCCCGAGATGGGCCGTTACATGACCGAGCTCGCCGAGGCGATCGACGCGCGCGCGGCGCGGCTCGGCGAGCACGCCGCAGATACGGCGCCGCTGTGGGCCACGCGGACGCTTGGGCCGGTGCCCGAGGATCCGGCCGCGCGGGCGGACTGGACGGCCCGCGCCTCGGTGGTGGCCGCGTACAGGGAAATGCACGGCTATGAGAACCCGGGTGACCCGATCGGGCCGGAGCCGTCGAAGACCTCGCCGGAGACCCGCGCGGACTGGCACGCTGCCCTGGCAGCGCTCGGCGCGATAGACGGCATGGACCTGCTGGGCGTGCCCGACGAGGTCCTGGAGGTCCGCCGGGGCCTGTACGAGCGCGAGACGGCCTGGGCGCCAGCGCACGTGAGCGAGCAGCTGCGCCTGGCCCGCATCACCGTCACGGACGCCGGGGCGCGCATCAGCAGGGCCGAACATGAGGAACAAGCCGCCGCGACGGATGGCGCGCGCAGCGAGCACGCGCGGAACAAGGCCATCTGGGCGGCCATGAAGGCCAAGGCTTACGAGGAGATGGCCGCATACGAAAAGGCCGAAGTGGCGCGGCGGGAATGGGCGCGGGTGACGGAGTCGACGCGCCGGGCGGCGCTGGCCGCCGACCTCGAGCTGCAGCGGCGCCACCCTGAGCGCGTCCGCGAGCCGGTCCGCTCCGCGGAACCCGAGCGTGTCCGGGTGCGGGCCACCGCGGCGGCGCCGGAGGCACTGCCCGGGATGCCGGAGCGCGAGGCCGAGCCGGAGATCAGGACTGCGCGCCAGGAAGACGCCCGCATACTCGGCGAGCTCGGCCTCACCCCCGAGAAGGCGGCCGAGCCAGTGCCCGAGCATGTGCAGCGGGTTGCGGAGAACGCCGCGGCGACCGAGGAAGTGCTGGCCGGCCTACGGTCGATGCCGGAGCCGGGCGAAGCCGAGGACGACGCCTCGCCTGGCGAGGCGTGGGCAGCCATGGCCGGGCGGCAGCGGGACTCGGTTCTGCAGCCACCCGAGCCTCTGGTGCCGGCGGCGCCGCAGCTCGCGGAGCCGCAGATCGCCGAAGCGGAACTCGAAGCGGAGGCGTGATGGCCATTGTCGCTGCGGGTGCTTACCCTGCAGGTATGGACGCGGAGGGCATCGTCCGGTCCGGCGACGAGATACGCCGGGTACTCGCGCGCGCCAGGGGCGGGATCAGCCGTTACGGATTCGGCGAGGAACTGAGCCGCGAGGACCTGGCCCTGCCGTGGAAGTCCGGCGACCGCGGCGGCCAGTGGATGGATAACGCCTGGCTGCGCGGCGTCAGGGACCTACTCGAATGGGTGCTCGCAGGCCGCGCAATCGCGGACCTGTATGACGCGCTGCCCGACCTTGACGAGATCATGCAGCAGGGCTCCCGGCGGCCGGTAGAGGCCGGCTGGCCTCCGCCCCAGTCAGCCGAGGCGATGGACGCGACGGAGGACTGGCTGACCGGCGAAACCGACGCTCCGCCCGCCTGCGAACATGGCGGCGTATATCGCTGCGGGTGCTCGTGGATCGCCGGCCTGACATCAGAGGAGCGTGCAGCCCAGTGGTGGCTCACCGGCTAGCGCCGGCGTTTTCGTCCCCCTGAGCGCCCGCGCCGCGGCCTGCGGCCGGGAGGGCGCAGTCTCGCCATGCGCGCCGGTCGGGACCCCGCGGCTAACCGCTGGCAGCTAGCCGCCGGACAGGCGGTCGGCGGCCTTGCGGGCGGTAATGAGCAGGAACAGCGGGCGGGGGAAGTTCTCTCGCCACCATTGGCTCGCGGCGAGCTGCGCGGCCGAGGGGTGCGGCTCGGCCAGGCCCGTGATGCACAGGCCGCTACCTGTGATGGCATCCGTGTAGGCCTCCAGGGGCCGCACCCAGGTGACGGTGGGATCGGGAGACACGAGGCCGTCAACCTCGAATCGCTGCTCGATCACCCGGGACGCGAAGTAGTCGGCAACCGGCAGCGTCCGGCGGATCTCCTGCCGCTCGGCGCGGTACCCGTAGAAGCACGGGTGCAACATGAGAATCACCAGGCGGCCGCCCGGGCAAAGCACGCGGGCCAGCTCGGCCACCGGTGCCGTGATATCGGGCAGGTCATTGAGCACGTGATTGACGACGGCCAGGTCAAAGGAACCGTCGGCGAACGGCAGCGCGGCCAGGTCGGCCTCGCGAAAGCGCGCGGCCGGCTGCTCGGCAGAGGCGGCCCGGGCGGCGGCGATGAGCGCGGGGGAATTATCAACCCCGGTTACCTGGCGTGCTCCCCGGGAAGCAATCGCCCGCGTCAGGTAGCCCTCGCCGCAGCCGGCGTCGAGCACGGCCAGGCCGCGGCAGGGGCCGGCTGCCGCCAGGACGGCCTCATCGGTCAGCTCAGTCCGGTACCGGTCTCGGCGCTCGCGGATGATCCGGAGCCAGAAATCCGCGTTGGCCTCCCAGTGCGTCGCGGCGGCTGGGGGGATGGCCGGGGCCTCAGTCATTCAGTCCTCCGAGATCCCGCAGTGTGCGTGCGCACACTGCGTGCAGGGCGGGGTCGTCGTCGCGGTCCAGGCGCTCGCGGATGGCATCCCCGAGAACGGGCAGAGCCAGGCCGAACGTCGGGTCGCGTGCCAGTGCGCGGGGCAGGTAGACGGACAGAAGGTAATGCACGTAGGCGGCCCCGTAGCAGCCGATCTCGCGGATCACCTCAGCGGCGGTGTTCCGCAGGAGCAAGGACCGGGGCAGCGCGAACCCCGGCTCTGGCCGCACGTCCCTGGTGTAGGTGGGGAATGCCCAGTCCTCGATGACGGTGAGCACCGGGGATTCGGCGACCAGACGGCCGTAGCGGGAGGCCAGGTCGAAATCATCGTGACCGATCAGGACGCCCATGACGTTGCTGCGCAGGCTCATGGCCTCTTGCCGGTCCCGGGCCGGGGCCAGGTCCAGAGCATCTGGTGCTGCTCGCTGGGCATGGTGAGCAAGGACGGCAGCGGCGAGAATCGCGTGGAATGAATACCCCGGGCGGCGCAGCCGGGGGGCGAGCTCGGCCGAGGCGCTGAGCAGCTTGCCGGGGCGGATCAGCAGCCGCCCGTCGCCGTCCGAGAACAGCCGCTCCAGCGCGCGGTCCTGGTCACGGCCCCAGAACTTCGCCAGGTATGCCGCCACCTTGGCATCATCCCCACGAACGGTGTGCAGGGCCGCTTGCAGTGCGTCGGCAATGTACTGGACCGGCACACCGTCAGCCCGGCATGCCTCGACGGCGCTTTCGTCTACGTCAAGGCCTTCCGCTGCCAGCTCGGCGGACAGCGGGGAGAGGCGGGAGGCGATCGAGCGCGCCGCCACGTACTCAATGACACCGGGCACTGATGCGATTATCCGCTGCAGCGATGCGCCGGTTGCGCGGTCCAGCCAGTGCGGGTCGGCCCACAGCCGCGAGACCGTGCTCTCATCCAGCCCAGACGTGAGCGCCACGTCAGACGGGTACAGGCCTGCGGCCTCGGCGATTTCACCTAGGGTGGCTGGCTCTCTCATTACGTCCCATTAAGCGCGGCGAGCTTGCGCCGGGCCAGGTGACTTGCACCGGCGCAAGTCACCCTGCGGGCCCGCATTGTCCCTATTGGCGCCCCGGCCCGCGGACCTATGGTCGTGGCCGTGAGCCGTAGCGAACTGCAGCGCCTGGCCGCGCTGCTCGACGAGGCCACGCGGCGGCTGGAAAGCGCCGAGCGGCGGGCCGACGCGGTCACAGCCGCCCGCATCATGGGCCGCTCTCCAGCCCGGCAAGCCGATCTTCAAGCTTGTCCAGCCTCCGCAGCACGTCCCGGAGCGCTGACTCCAGCCTGACAACGTCAGGGTCGGGCTCAGGCTCGGCCGCCGCCCTGAGCACGAACGTCCCGCGCGTCGACTGCGTTGCGACCAGTCCCTCGTCCCGGAGCTTGCGCAGCGCATTCCGGATGGTCTCCGAGGCGCTGCGGTACTCCGACGCCATCACCGCGTTGGACGGAAGCCTGTCCCCCGGCTGATAGCGGCCGACCCTGATCTGCTCCCGCAGGTCATCGGCGATCTGCAGGTAAGGGGCTCGCGGGTCGGCGAGGTCGGGTACCGGCACGGGCACCAGCCTAGATCAGACGACTCACCTAGCAAAGCTCGGGTTTGACTGACCTAGGTAAGACGCTTAACCTAGATTAATCGTGTACCTGAACACCTACGCACCGACGCACGACGAGGAGTGCAGATGGCCGAGAAGCCACACCGCCTAGCGGTCCACATCCCGGCCGACGTCGGCAGGCGGCTGCGCCTGCTGAGCGCGGCCAGCGGGCTGCAGCAGGGCCAGATCGTCACCGAGGCGCTGGACAAGGAGCTGCCCTCGGCCGAGGCCCTGGCAGCGCAGATCACCGGAAAGGAAACGGCCGATGTCAGCCACTGACTCGCTGTTCGGGCTCACTGACCCGGTCCTCGGCGCCCGTACCAACGGCAACGGGCACGTAGTGATCACCAAGCCGTCACGAATGCCCCGCATGGGATGGCTGAGCACGGATGCGGTCCTGCTGTCCGCAGCGTGCGTCCTGCTGGCCGCGCTGGCCGCCGCGATGGGCATCGTCAGCTGGCACGCCCAGTACGCATTCATATTCGCGGCGAAGCACCAGCACGCGGCGAGCGCCCTGGAGGCGTTCGGGCTGGACGCCGGCGCGGTCATCTTCTCCGTGCTCGGCATAGCCCTGGCGCGCCTTGGCCGCCGCGCGATCATTGAGCGGGCGCTGGTGCTGGCCTGCGCGCTGGGCAGCTGCGCGATGAACCTGCTGGGCGCCGAGCTTGGCTCCCCGCGCTCAGTCGTCGTCTACGTGATGCCGCCGTTGCTGTTCGCGGCTGGCAGTGACCGGCTGATTGCCGTGATCCGGCGTTCCGCGCTGGGACGGCGGGAAGACGAGGAAGGGCAGCGGTCGGCATGGGTGGCTGCCGGTCACGCGTTGCTGTACCTGCTGCGTTTCCTGCTGGCGCCTCCGTCTACGGCATCCGGTGTCCGCCGGATGGTGCTGAACGCCGCGCCGCTGCCCTCCGCGACCGCGGTGCCCGCGGCGCAGCCTGCCAAGGCCATCAGCGCGTCGGCTCGCGGTCCGCGGGCGGCAAAGCGCGCCGATGGCGGCGGCAAGCAGGCGCGGCTGATCGAGCTGGCCGGCAAGCGGCACGATCTCGCCACGCTGCCGCTGGCTGACGTGTCACGCGCCGCGACGGACCTGGCGGCCGAGGCGGAGCTTCACCCGGGGACGGCGCGGAGGGTGCTCCTGGCTCACGTCCGCAGCCTGCAGAGCGCTAACGGGAGCATCTCATGAGCGCGGCCGTAGTCTTCATCGCCGCGGTGCTGATCGTGGCCGGCCTGGTGGCCGCGGCCGGGCTCCGGGCGTTGTCCCGGCATCTGCCGCGGAACCGGGTGCGGTCCATGCGCTGGCGGCTGCACCTGCGCCGCCGTCCGGGCCGCGGCCACGCCACGGCGTTCGAGCTGTGGCTCCGGTGGGGGCGGTTCGCCGCATGGCGGCACAGCGGCCGGTCGCGTCGCTCTCTCACCGCCTGGGACCGGTTCCGGCACCCGCGCGAGCACAGCATCGCCCTGGGCCGCGCCCAGTACCGGCTCGGCCTGCGGCTGCCCCTGGAGGAGCACGCGGTCATTCTCGCGCCGCCGCGTACCTACAAGACGGCGTTCCTTTCCACGGTGGTCCTGCACTACCCGGGGCCGGTGCTGTCCACGACGACCAAGGCGGACGTTTTCGGGCGCACCTCGGGTGTCCGGTCGAAGCGCGGCCCGGTCCACGTCTTCAACCCGCAGGGCATCGGCAGCGTGCCGTCGACGTTCCGGTGGAATCCCGTAGAGGGCTGCGAAGACCCGGCCGTTGCGATCCGCCGGGCCGATGGCTTCGCGAACGCGCTCAAGGTCGAGGGCGACAACGCGTTTTTCCAGAACGCTGCCCGCGGCTACCTGCGGGCCCTGTTCCACGCGGCCGCGCTGCTCCAGAACGGCGACATGCGGCTGGTCAGCCACTGGGCGCTGACCGGCACCAAGGGCGGCGCCGTGGACGCTGAGAACATCCTGCGGCGGGCCGGCGCCGGGCGGTGGGCCGATGAGCTGAGCCAGCTCCGCGGCGCCGCCGAGCGCACCAACGCAACCAACGAGATGGTGATGACGCAGGCGCTCGGGTTCATGTCGGACCCGTCGCTGGCGGTCTCGGTGCTGCCCGCGCCCGACGCTGGCCTGGATATCGGCGAGTTCCTGCGGCAAAGCGGTTCGCTGTACCTGATCGCGGACTCCGACAACGACGAGAGCCCGCTGGCGCCGCTGTTCGCGTCCCTGGCTAGCGAGATCCACTACGTCGCGGCGCTGCAGGGCCAGGCGTCGCCGGGTTCGCGGCTGGACCCGCCATTGCTCATGGCGCTGGACGAGATCGTGCAAACCTGCCCGGTGCCGCTGCCGAAGTGGGCCGCCGACTCCGGCGGCAAGGGCATCCAGATCATCACCGTCGCCCATGGCGAGGCTCAGCTCACGAGCCGGTGGGGGAAGACCGGCGCGCAGGTCATTCTCGACACCGCGGGCGTCCTGATGCTGCTGCCCGGCATCAAGGACAAGGACACCCTCCGGATGGCCTCGGAGTTGTGCGGCACGGCTGCCTACCGGGTCCGCGGGCAGGAGCACGACAGCGACCACGACGTGATGACGCCGGCCATGATCCGCCAGCTGCCAAAGGCGCGGACGCTGATCATCCGCGGCGGCCTGTCCCCCGTCATCTCGAAACTCCCGCCGGTCTGGCGTGAGCGCGCCTATCGCAAGGCACGGCGCCGGAACGAAGCGGTTGCAGTGCTGATGCCGGCTTCCGTGGCTGCCTTCGCGCTGGGCGAGCCAGAGCGTCAGCAGTTCGCTCCGGAGCCTGTCGTCCGGCTGCGTCCGGCTGGCTCGCTGCCTGGTGATATCACGCCCGCGGGCTGGGACGGCGAGCCGGCCGAGGACGGCGCTGAGCTGGCTGAGGTGCTCCCGTTCCACGGCGCCGCCGATGACGCCGCGCCGCGGCCCTGGAGGTCGTCATGACGACCCCTGGCCAGCCGGACATGAGTGACGTCCTGCGGCTCACGGAGCTAGCGGAGCGGCTCGGCGCCCTGGACGCCCGCGAGGGCGAGCACTTCCGCCAGGTCGCCGAGCAGCTCGGCGAGCTCGCGGAGACCGTCACGGCCGCCGGGACGCAGCTAGGACGCCACGGCGAGATCCTCTCGGCACTGGAGGGCCTGGACGAGCAGGTCCTCGGGCTCGCCCGGGCGGTGGCCTCGCTGACCGAGGGCGATGACGGCGGTGAGGAGGACGGCGGCGCCGACAGCGACAAGCCGGCGCCTTACAAGCCCGCGGCGGCCGCCAGGTGGTGGCACCTGCGGGGCCAGGAGCGGGCCGAGGCCATCGCCCGCCTGCGGGGCTGGGTCCAGGACATCTACGTACCCGGCTACGGCCACCTAGCCGCGGCTCTCCCGCCGTGCTGGCCCGGGCACGATCTGATCCTCTACGCCCTGGACGTGCTGTCCGAGCTATGGATGGTGCTCTACCTCCAGCCGCGGCGCAGCACGGCATCGCTCGCCGGGCAGGCCGAGTACCAGACGAGGATCCTGCCGCTGTACGTCGCGCAGATCGCTGCGGAGGCCAAGGGCTGCGGCCACGGCGCGCCCGGGGCAGGGCGGCGGCCATGAGCGGCGGCGAGGACAGGAACCTGCGCGCCGCGCAGGCGTACGCACGCGCTGGCTGGCCGGTGTTCCCGCTGATCCCCGGCGAAAAGGTGCCGCTATCCCGGACGCACGGCTTCCAGGACGCGAGCACCGAGCCGGAGCGCATCGCGGGCTGGTGGGGCCGTAACCCGGACAGGAACGTGGGCATCGCTACCGGCGCGCCGGGGCCGGACGTTCTCGACGTTGACCAGCACGGCGAGGCGGGTAACGGCTTCGGGGCATTCCAGCGGCTGCAGCGGGCCGGGCTGGTCACGGGCGCCAGCGCGCTCGTCCGGACGCCGTCCGGCGGGTTCCACGCGTACTACGCCGGCACTGACCAGCGGTCCGGGAAGCTGCCCGCGCATCACCTGGACTTCCGCGCCCAGGGCGGCTACATCGTCGCCCCGCCGTCCCGCGTCGGAGGCAAGGAATACGAGCTGGACGCGCGCCCGGGGGGCGTGGCCGCGCTCGACTGGGACGCGGTGCGGCAGCTGCTGCAGCCGGAGCGCGAGCGGCAGGCCCTGCGCGGCCCTGAGCGGACCGGAGACCGCCCGGCCGACGTCGCCCGGCTGGCCGCGTTCGTCGCCAGGCAGGAGCACGGCAACCGCAACGACGGCCTGTTCTGGGCTGCCTGCCGGGCGCACGAGGCGGGACTCCTGGACGACGCGGCCGCGGCCGAGGAGCTGGTGGCCGCCGCGCTCCGGTCCGGGCTGCGCGGCGGCGAGCGGGAGGCGCGGCGCACCATCGCCAGCGCGCAGCAGCAGCGCGAGCCGTGGCGCCGCCCGGACCCTACGCCAGCCCGGCTGCCTGAGCGGGAGAGGGAGGCGGGCTGAGGTGGCGGACTACGACCAGGAGGACTACCGGCGGTCGCTCTACACCAACACGAAGGCCGACCACCCTGCGCTCTGGTCCACGGGCGAACCGTGCGACTGCGAGGCCGGTGGTGACGGGTGGGAGCGCGAAGGCATAGCGATGGCCGTTCGCTGGCCGCGCCGCCCGGCCGCCGGGATGGACCGGGAGGCGGGCTGAGATGGCCGTCTACGTCGATGACATGAACCTGCCGGCCACGGTGCGGAACGGCCCGCGCGTGTCGCACACCTCGGAATGGTCGCACCTGTTCGCGGACACCGAGGACGAGCTGCACGCGTTCGCCGCCCGGCTGGGCCTCAGGCGCTCGTATTTCCAGCAGGGCAAGCCCGATTGGTTCCCGCATTACGACGTGACCAGGGGCATGCGGTTTAAGGCGCTGCGGCTCGGCGCTGAGCCGGTCAGTGCCCGCGACACGGCCGTCATTGCCCGCGAGCGCCAGGCCCGCCAGGCCGTCGACCGCGGTCAGCACGGTGTGACCCTCGGCCTGCAACTGGATTTCGACCAAGGTGCGCCAGCGCGCGTCATCCTCGATCACCAGGATTTTCAGGTGCTTCAGGCGCGGCGGGGCCACGGTCGCGGAAATAAAGGTGCTGGTCATAAAGATGCGGAGGCTG
>Ga0137375_10009306_pt1 | contig 11665 bp, 9 predicted proteins | sample SagtaG_24_FD_104936 | JGI IMG/M metagenome (GOLD analysis project Ga0137375, IMG submission 104936) | Vadose zone soil microbial communities from Sagehorn Ranch, Mendocino, California, USA - Sage1_R_113_16 metaG | ecosystem: Environmental > Terrestrial > Soil > Vadose zone | place: USA... | reverse complement strand
GTCGTCCATATCGCCTGCCACGGCGGAGTCGAGAACGAAAAGGACCGCTCTCCCGAGCCGGTCCTCTTTCTAGAGGATTCCGAGGGGAGACGGGAGTCCCTCGGTGCTCGCGAGCTGCTCTCCTGTCTCCGCTCCGCGCCGGGCGAAGCTCCGGAGATCGCCCTGCTGGTGCTCTCGGCGTGCAGCACGGCGGGTGCGGTGGGGGAAGGAGATCCGGCGCCGGGCCATCGCGCGGCTCAGGCGGAAGCCCAACGGGAGCCCAATGAGGCCACCGGTCTCGCCGAGACGCTGGTGCGCAACAGTCTCCTCCGCGTCCTCGGGATGCAGAGCACGGTCTCGGACACCGGGGCCACCGCCTTCGCAGAAAAGTTCTACGCCCGCCTGGCCGAAGGAGCCGATCTCTCCCAGGCGCTCCGGGCCGGCCGCGCCGCTCTCTCGGACAAGAACGAGCCGTTCGAATGGGCCGTCCCCACGCTCACCACCCGCTGCGACGCCGGCCCTCTGGTGGCGCCGAAGGGGAGCGCACCGCCCGTGGCCCACCCCTTCGAGGCGGCGCGCGGCGCCTTCGAGATCGAAGGGATCAGCTATCTGGAGACGGGCTACGTCGGCCGCCGCGACGCCGAACGCCGCCTGCGCCGCGCTTTCGAGGAGGACCGCCTGATCGCCATCCACGGCCTCGGCGGCATCGGCAAGTCGACCCTCGCCGCCCGGTTCCTGGAGCGCCGGCAGGCCGAAGGCTGGCGCGTCCTTATTCTCTATGCGGGCCGGAAGCTGGAGCCGGCCACGGTCTTCGAAGAGGTGGCCGCGAAGCTGGGGCTTGCCCGGCCGGCCGGCGTTCCTCCGGACCAGGCGGAGGCGCTGCTCCGGGAAGCATTGAAGCAGGCGCTTCGCACCGGACCAACCGTGCTCTTCCTCGACAATTTCGAGGACAACCAGGAAGAAGAGGGCGCCTTGAAGGACGCAGCGCTCGGGGAGGTGAGCCTGAGCATGGAAGCTGATGGACAAAAGGGCCCGCTTTGATCACGATCTGTGATGGGCGGGCGCCTGCGACCATCGCAGACCTTGACCGAGCCAGCATCATCCGCGCCCGTAGGGCGCGCGCAGCTGGCAGGGTTTGAACACGATCTCTGATGGCCTCGAAAAGAATACCTAGATAATCGTGGTATCTGATCAGGATCCGGTGAGGGTGGCGTTCCCCTCTGCGCTCCTCTTCGGGCTCCTCGAAGCAAGACCATCAAAGAGCGTGAACAGATTCGCTGATTCCATCAGATACCGTGAACAATCTCTTCGTCCGACCCTGCAGAATGCACAACATCTGAGACACCTGTTGGCCTTGCCACGGCGTCCTTCCGACCGGACTTCCGAGGGCGACCATCAATTATCGTGATCAGGAGTCCATCAAATATCGTGACGCCTCTCAGAGGCTCTCCTCGATCTCGCCCGCCTGGGAGGCGAAAGGTTCCGCCTGCTCTTCACGAGCCGGCACCGGGTGCATCTGGGACCGGGTCGGCTCAAGGTGCGCTCGCTCGACCTGGGCGAGCTGTCCCCCTCCGGTTGCCGGAAGCTCCGGGCCCTCGACCGCTTCCGGGAGCTCAAGAACCTTCCGGAAGAGGCCTGGCAACGGTCTCTCGTCCATTTCGGCGGCCATCCCAAGGCGCTCGAATTGTTCGAGGGGTTCCTCCGGGAGCAGCCCGACCGTGCACGGCAGCTCCTGTCAGGCATGGGGCCGGCCGTCGCCGCCGTCGACGAGGATCTCAAGGCGGAGCAGCAGGACCGGGGGAGGAAGCTCCTGGTCGAGAACGTCCTGGCGACCGTCCCCCCCGAGCGCCGACCGGCCTTCGACCGCCTCTGCCTGTTGGAGGCGCCGCTGCCCACCGAAGAGCTCGAAGCGCTCCTCACCGCCGAGGGGATCGCCGGCGCGGCCGGCGATCTCGGCTGGCTCCGGGATCACGGTTTCCTCGCCCGCACCGTAGCGCCGTCCGCCTTGACCGGCGGGGATGCCATCCATCGCCTCCTGGCCAGCCGCCAGCAGGAGGCCCTCGCGGATCGGGAGGGGCCGGAAGTCGCCCGGGCATGGCATCTGCGGGTGGCGGAGCACCTGGTTCAACCCGGAAGACCGCTCTCCGATTATGGAATCGCAGCCCGGCATCGCGACGCGGCGGGGGACCGGGCGGGGGCGTTGGGCCTGTACGACCAGTGGGCTCTGGCGCTCCGGGGTCGCCATGCGTATTCCGCCTGTCTCCAGATCGCGCAGGAAGGGCTTCAAGCTTTTCCCGCAGGCGAGGCCGAGGCCGAGCAGGTCGGTGCGGCCCAGCTCTGGGTTAGCAAGCATGACGCGCTGAAACTGCTCGGGCGGATTGAGGAGGCGGTGCAGGCGCTGGAGACAGCCTTTGGGCTCATCGCCGACGGCACCTCAACCGAGGCGAAATTTTTCCAGGCCGGTATCCAGATGCTCCAAGGCAGGCTCCTGGCACAAGAGGGCCGGCTGCAACGAGCGCTCGATCGTTTCGAAGCGGCTCAGGCAGGTTTCGAAAACGGAGGTCATCTCCGGGAGCGAGCGATTGCCCTCGGCGACGTGGCCCTGTTGCGGGCTCAGGGAGGCGACGTGGCCGGTGCGCTGAAGCTGCATGAGGAGAGGTTGTCGATCTTCGAGCAGTTGGGGGATGTCCGGGAGCGCGCGGTGGCGCTGGGCGACGTGGCGCGGTTGCGGGCTCGGGGAGGCGACGTGGCCGGTGCGCTGAAGCTGCATGAGGAATATCTAAAGGTCAGCCGCCAACTCGGCGACATTGAAGCGATCGCGGGCGCTCAAAATGACCTCGCTCAACTTGAGCTTAAGCAGGGAAATAGAGTGGGGGCCTTGGAACGGCTCGCCGAATCCTGGAACCTCGTCTGCCGGATCGGCCGCGCCGACGGCATCGCCGTCGTTGGCCAACTCTACGGCCAACTCCTCGCCGAGACCGATCCCTCCCGCGCCCTGGAAATCCTCCGCACCTCGCGGGAGGCTTTTCGGGTTCTGGGCTGGACGGCCGAGGTCAACGAGGTGGACGAGCTGATCGGGAAGCTCGAACAGCCGGAACAACCTCCCGAGCACCGACCGACGCTTTGATGCCCCCATATTCGAAAACGCCCCGGAGGGGGCGACAGCGAATGGCCTGGCCATTGCGAGGGTGAGGGCTTATGGGTTGACGGCCTCCTCCTGAAGCGGCGGCTTCTCCGCGGCCTTCTTCTTGCGCGGGCGCTTGCGCAGCGGAGCCATCTTGAAGTGGACCAGGCGCTCGCTCCAGGGACCGATCTTCCCGCGGACCACGGAACGGAAGACGATCGCTCGCTCCATGGCTTCCACCAGGGCGACGCCGAGCTGTTGCGTCACCTCCTGGCGCAGCGCGTTCAGCTCCTCCTGCCGGGCCTTCAAGCCCTTGATCAACACCAGCGACTCCGCCAGAGGCAGGCGCTCCGTCTCGATGAGTAGACGGAGGTCGGGGCTCCTCTCCGCCGCTTCGAGCAGGCCTTCGATGTGGGCAATGATGTCCGCCTGGGATTTGGGCGTGGGCATGTCTCTCCTCCCGGAAGCTCCGGCGCCCTGGCGCCGGACGCGTCGTTCGTTCTACAGCTTCGCGACTTTCCCCTAGCTTACGCCGAAGAAGATCTGGATGTCCAGCACCGCGGTCTAGGTCTTCCAGACTGAAGTCTGGAACCTCTGGCTCAGAATCTGGACGGTTCGGCTCGAAGTCCGAGTGGCTCAGCTTGGAGTCTGAGCCTTCCAGACTTGAATCTGAACTGTCCAGATCAAGATCGGATTCATCCAGACCGAGATCTGAACCGCCCAGATTGAAGTCTGAACCGCCCAGACAAAGATCTGAACCACCCAGACTGAAATCTGAACCACCCAGACTAGAGTCTGAATCGTCCAGATCGGAGTCTGAGCTGCTTGGATCAAAATCTGAACCGTCCAGCTTCGAGCCCAGACCATTCAGACCTGGATCTGGACAGCCCATCTCAAGGACCGAGGCGGGCGTCGCTCCAGTAGGGTGAGGGGGCCTTTGCGGTAAGCTCCCTGCACCATGGCCCAAGACATCCGGACCGTCTGCATCACCGGGGGAGCGGGGTTCATCGGCTCCCATCTGGCCGACGCCTTCATCGAGCGGGGGCTGCGGGTGCTTGTGATCGACAACCTGTCGGGCGGTCGCGCGGAGAACGTGCCCGAAGGTGCGGAGCTCCACGTCCTGGACATCCGCTCTCCCGAGGCCGCGAGCCTGGTCCGCGACTCCCAGGTGGACCTCCTCGTCCACCATGCGGCGCAGATGGACGTGCGGCGTTCCGTCGAGGACCCGATCTTCGACGCCGAGGTGAACGTCCTCGGCGGCCTGAACCTGCTGGAGGCGGCCCGCCAGGGCGGCGTCCGGCAGGTTCTCTTCGCCTCGACCGGCGGCGCGATCTACGGCGAGCAGGACTTCTTCCCGGCCACCGAGGAGCACCCGGCGCGGCCGGTGTCGCCCTATGGAGTGAGCAAGCTGGCCTTCGAGCGCTACCTCTTCTATTACCACGTGGCGTTCGGGCTCGACGCGACCTGCCTGCGCTATGCCAACGTCTACGGCGAGCGGCAGAACCCGCATGGCGAGGCGGGGGTGGTGGCGATCTTCCACGACCGGCTTCTCGCCGGCAAAGTCCCCACGATCAACGGCGACGGCCTCCAGACCCGCGACTACGTGCACGTCTCCGATGTGGTCAAGACGAACCTGGCGGCGGCAGGGTTGCCCGGCTTCAACATCTATAATGTAGGGACCGGAATCGAGACCACCGTCGTCGAGCTCTACCGCGAGATCGCGCGCGCCCTCGGTAGCGACGCCGAGGCGACCCACGGCCCGGGCAAGCCCGGCGAGCAGCGGCGGTCGGTGATCGACGCCGGACTGCTGCGGCGGTCCCTCAACGTGCCGGCGCCCCTCTCGCTGGCTGAGGGGCTGGCGCGGACCGCGGCGTGGTTCCGCGCGCGGAACTTTCCCCGATCCCTCCCCGTCTAATCCTCACAAGGGGGCGCGCCCCGCATAACTCTCTCGCTCTCAAGCGTTTGAGAGCCGAGAGTCAACCGAGGAAGGTTGCGGAGGTGTGCCATGTTCGAGTCTTCGTTGATCGCTCTGGAAGAGAAGCAGCACCCGCGCCGGCGGTGGGCCCCCTTGCCGGTCGCGATCGGCCTCCACCTGGTCGCCCTCGTCATCGTGGGGCTGGCGCAGGTCTGGAACGTCGAGGCGGTGGGAGACCCTCAGACTGTGACCCCGTTCAGCGGTGTCATCGAGGTGATGCTGCCTCCGCCTGCGCCCCCGCCCGCGGGAGGCCCGCAGCCCCAGCACCCGACGACCACACCGACGCCGCCGCAGACGCCGGTCCAGCCGGACACGCGGGTCCTTCCGGACACGCCGGCCGATCCGGAGCCGCAGACCGCCGGAGCGTCGAGCGAAGGCTCTCTCTTCGGCTCCCAGCACGGCGTCCAGGGCGGCATCCCCGGCGGAGTGGATGGGGGAGACCCCAACAGCCGGAACCTCGGCGGCATCGGATGGGACGGCCCGGTCGCACCGCCGGAGCCGCAGAACGAGATCATCCGGTTCAACGGCTCGATGACGCGTCCGGTGCAGATCTCGGGGCGGCAGCCGCGCTACACCGAGCTGGCGCGCCGGGCGGGCACCCAGGGTGTCGTGATCCTGGAGGCGGTGATCGACAAGCAGGGCCACGTCCGCGACGTGCGCATCCTCAAGCGTCTCAACATGGGGCTCGACGAGGAGGCGGTGGCCGCGGTCAAGGAGTGGACCTTCGAGCCTGCCCGGATGGGCGGCCGGCCGGTCTCGGTCTACTACACGCTCACCGTCAACTTCCAGATCCAGCGGTAGGCCCGGCAAGAGGGCAGGCACAAGGCCTGCCCCTACGGTTCGGTGTAGGGGCAACCCTTGTGGTTGCCCTGCCTTCGCTCCCTCTTCCGTCCGCCGGGAGAGGGGGAACGTGCTATAAATGTAACGAAACCTCTCTCTCGCTCGCCTGTCGAGATGTGAAGGATTTTCTCCCTGCACGGAGGCACAATGACTGATCCCGAAGCTTCCTTCGATGCGCATGCCGCTGTTTCGAACGTGACCTTGCCCGTCGCGATGCACCTGCCGGCCTTCCAGGGTCAGCCCGGGGCGGAGTCCGCCGAAGAGCCGGCGGCCGGGGGCGCGGCCCCCGAGTCGGCTCCCGCTGGCGGTTTCGATGGAGGCGCGGCCTCGATCTCGTCCGCCGAGACCGGCGCCGAGCCGGAATCCGCCGTGTTCGACATCGGTGCAGCCTCGTTCGGCCAGGGGCTGGTGTTCGCCGAAGCGATCATCGGCAACGACGACCGGGTGCAGCAGACGCAGACCGACCAGTACGTCTGGCGCGCCATCGCCTCGCTGCGCATCACGGCGCGCGACGGCTCGCAGTGGCTCGGCACCGGCTGGTTCATCAGCCCGCGGACGCTGATCACCGCCGGCCACGTCGTCTACATCAAGGGGAGCGGCGACCCCAACCGCGACGGCTGGGTGAGCAACATCGACGTCGTCCCCGGCCGCAACGCCGCCGTGAAGCCCTTCGGCACGGTCAAGGCGACGACCTTCTGGAGCGTCCGCGGCTGGACCGAGCGGGGCGATCAGAACCAGGACTACGCGGCGATCATCCTCGACACCCCTCTCGGCATCTCGACCGGCTGGTTCGGCTACGGGGTCTTTGACGACAACCGTCTGGTCGGCGTCCAGGCCCACGTGGCCGGGTATCCCGGCGACAAGGCTCTGGGCACCCTCTGGCACCACTCGCTGCCGATCGCCTCGGTCAGCGTGCCGAAGGTCTTCTATGCCATCGACACCGCGGGCGGACAGAGCGGCGCCGCCGTCTATGTCCTGGAGAACAACCTGCCCATCGCCGTAGCCGTCCATGCCTACGGTGGCTCGGTCTCGAATTCGGGGACGCGCATCATCCCCCCCGTCTTCCAGAACCTGCGCCAGTGGAGCCTCTGACGGACGACGGCGGTGACGAGAATCCTCGGAACGGTCACGGGCCCGAACGGCGAAAAGATCGCCGAAGCGTCCGTCTACTTCATGGACGGGCCCGTGCCGCTTCCCGACATCGCCCAGCTCACCGATGACGACGGCCGCTTCCGGATGGCGGCGCCGGCGCCGGGGACCTATCGCATCGGCGTGCGCGCTCCCTATACCGAGCAGACAGCCGAAATCACGGTGGACGTCCAGGATGAGCCGGAGGTGACGGCCCACGTCACGCTTTCCTGAGGAGACCTCGATGCCCGGAGCAGAAGAAGCCGCCCATCGCCTCGACCCGGTGCGGCAGGCCGTCGAGCAGCACGGAGCGAGCCTGATCCGCATTCCAGGTGTGACGACCGTCCGCCCCGGTTACCGGGTCCGCAACGGCCTGCTCACCGACGAGCCGGCTCTCGTCGTCGAGGTCGCCGCGAAAAGACCTCCTGGCGCGGTGGCTCCGGCCGAGCTGATCCCCCGGGAGGTCGGCGGCGTGCCGGTCGACGTCCAGCAGGCCGATCCCGCGACGCTCCTGGCGCCGCCCCGCGTCGCCGACAGCTGGCGCTGGGTGTTCGAGCCGATCTCTCTGGAGGCGGCGCCCAGCATCGGGTACCGGAAGCCCGAGGGGGTGGCGCTCGACCCGGCGGAGGTGCGCCGCATCGTCTGCCACATCGGCCCGGACTGCGGATGGTCCACCCTCGAGCCCTTCCTCGCCGGCACCCGCGAGCGCTTGACCGTAGCGATGTTCGATTTCTACGCCGAGCACATCATCAAGGCCCTGGAGGACCTCGGGGCGCGCCCCGAGCTGAAGCTCACGCTGATCCTCCAGGCCGATTCGGACCGGGAAAACGAAGCCGTGACCCGGCTGCGCAACGCCTGGGGAAACCGCCTCGACTTCACGAAGGCGGCGGTGCGCGGCGCCCGGCGGATCTTCAACAACTCCTACCACACCAAGGTGGCGGTCCGTGACGGCGAGGCGTTCTGGCTTTCCAGCGGGAACTGGACGCCGACCAGCCAGCCGGTGATCCCGGCGGGGAACCTGCCGACGATCTACAACCGGGGCAACCGGGAGTACCACGTCATCGTCGAGGACGAGAGGCTGGCCGGGATCTTCGAGGCCTTCATCCGGCACGACGTGCAGCAGGCGAAGGAGGCGCTCGCCGCGGGGCTCCCGGAAGCCGCGCCGGAGATGCCCGACCTCCTGGTGCCCGAGTCGTTCTTCCTCGAGCCGGAGGCAGCCACCATCCAGCCGCATCCGTTCACCCCCGCCGAGTTTCCGGCGCAGGGCGGCGCGCCGATCCGCATCCAGCCGGTGATGACGCCGGACAACTACGGCGCGACGATCATCCCGCTGATCGAGCAGGCCGAGCGCAAGCTCTACCTGCAGTACTCCTACATCCGCGCTCCCCGCGAGGCCGACGCCTACGGCCGGCTGATCGATGCGGTGACGAAGAAGATCGACGACGGGCTCGACGTCCGCATCATCGTCGGGTCGAACCAGAACCTCCCGGACACCCAGGCGCTCCAGGCGCGCGGCTGGAGCCTCGAGCACTTCAGGTACCAGCGGAGCAAGGTGCACAACAAGGGGATCATCGTCGACTCGAAGGTCGCGGTGGTGGGGAGCCAGAACTGGTCGCCGGACGGCACGCAGTACAACCGCGACGCCAGCCTGGTCCTCGACTCGCCCGAGATCGCCCGCTATTTCGAAGCGGTCTTCCTCTTCGACTGGGAGAACCTCACCCGGCCGCCGTCCATCCCCGAAGTCACACCCGAGCTGGCGCCTGCGTCGGGTCCCACGCCCGAAGGGATGGTGCGGGTTCCGTGGCGGACGTGGTTCGAGGAGTGAGCCCTCACCCCCGGCCCCTCTCCCGCAAGCGGGCGAGGGGAGAGGGTTAGCTCGCGCAAGCTCGGAAATACCGTGGAATGACTAACCTACACCCCTCTCTCGCTTGCGGGAGAGGGGCCGGGGGTGAGGGCCTACAACGCCCCCTCGAACGTGTCGCACTTGCCCGGGTCGCCGGTCTCCATGCCGACCCGGAACCATTGGACGCGCTGGTCGGAGGAGCCGTGGGTCCAGGTCTCGGGATTGACCGAGCGGCCGGCCTGCTGCTGGATGCGGTCGTCGCCGATCGCCGAGGCGGCGGTGAGCGCCTCTTCGACATCCCCCGGATCGAGGACGATGCCCTCGCTCGTATCCCGCCGCTTGGCCGCTTCGTGGCCCCAGACTCCGGCGAAGCAGTCCGCCTGCAGCTCCATCCTTACGGAGAGAGCATTCGCTTCCCGCGGGTTCTCCTCCTGGAGCTGGCGCACCTTCTCGTCGATCCCGGTCAGGTGCTGGATGTGGTGCCCGAGCTCGTGCGCGAGCACGTAGGCTTGCGCGAAGTCGCCGGGCGCTCCGAAGCGCTGCTTGAGCTCCTGATAGAACCCGAGGTCGATGTAGGCCTTCTCGTCGACGGGGCAGTAGAACGGTCCCATGGCGGCCTCGCCGGTGCCGCAGCCGGATTGGGTGGAGTCCGTGAACAGCACCAGCTTGGCCGGTTGATAGCCCTGGCCCGAGCCGGAGAGCTCCTGCTGCCACGTGTTCTGGACGTCGTTGAAGACCGCGGTCACGAAATCGCCCATCTGGTCGTTCTCGGGCGAGACCGGGGCCTGGGACGTCACCGGAGCACTGCTCCCGCCTCCGAGGAGGGAGAAGAAGTTGGTCTTGAAGATGAAGCTGAGAACCAGAAGCAGGAGAAAGCCGCCGATCCCCAGTCCCCGGATTGGAAGACCGAAGCCGCCGCCTCCACTCTGCCCCCGGCGATCCTCTACGTTGGCGCGACTGCCGCCTGGTGTCCAGCGCATGGTCAAACCCCCTTTCGCACGCGCCGGATGACTCTAGCGAGGATCGTGCCTGGCCGCAGCTTCGATTAGAATCGAGCAAACACTGAGAAGGAGATCGAGACGTGAGCGACGAGCTCCCCCCCACGCCGAAGGCACCCGCAGGGCCCAATGATGAGGATTCGCAGAAGCTGCCGATGAGCCGGGCGACCATTCCGCCGGGCATGCACGACCCGAAACAGCGGCTCGCCTGGGGCCTGCCGGAGAGCGAGGACGATCGGGGTCCCTACATGGTCGAGCTCAACCTCCTGTACCGCGGCGGCCTGGAGGAGGCGCGTAAAGCATTCGTCAGGTTCTTCAAGAGAATCCTCAAGCGGAAGGACGAGCCGCCGCTCCCGGTGTCGAAGACCTACTACCGGTGCGACATGAGCGTCAAGGAGTGGCGCGCTCTCGTGCGGGCGGACGAAAAGCGGCCCGACCGGCGCGACCGGCTGATCTACCGCATCTGGCCGGATTTTCCGGTGAAGCCGTTGATCTACCACTCGGTGTCGACCGTCAAGGCGGACGCCGCCCTGCGCTCCTACGAAGCCTCCGGGGCCGACATCGTCTGGGGGGTGATCGACTCCGGAATCGACAAGACGCATCTCCATTTTGGCGATCCCAAGGACCCGGACCACCCCAACCACCACGTGCTCCTCCATCCGGACGTCCAGATGCTCCACCGCGACTTCACCCAGGCCGGGCCCGAGGTGGCGGGCGACGCCTTGACCGACCGCTATGGCCATGGCACGCACGTCGCCGGGATCATCGCCGGGGGGCTGTCCAAGGAGGTCGCCTGCGGCAAGGACTTCCGGGTCTATGAGACCGTGTTCTGCTCGGACCCCGTGGGAGCCAACAAACAAGAGACGCTCGAGGAGCGCATGGTGCGTGATGCCACGCGGTTGCGCGGCGTGGCGCCGCAGTGCCGGCTGATCAGTCTCAAGGTGCTCAACGACCAGGGCCAGGGCCGGTCGAGCGACGTCATGCGCGCGCTCGAATACGTCCGGGAACAGCTCAATGGCGATCCCAAGATCCTGCGCGTCCACGGCATCAACCTCTCGATCGGCTACGAGTTCGACGCCGAGATGTTCGCCTGCGGCCAGAGCCCGCTCTGCGTCGAGGTCGACCGGCTGGTCAAGAGCGGCGTGGTGGTCGTGGTGGCGGCCGGCAACACCGGGTATGGGCGGGTCCTCGCCGACCAGCGGCAGACCAAGGTGGGGCTCTCCAACACGATCAACGACCCCGGCAACGCCGCGCTCGCCATCACCGTGGGGGCGACGCACCGCGACGCGCCGCACCTCTACGGGGTCTCCTATTTCTCCTCGAAGGGTCCGACCGGCGACGGGCGCTTGAAGCCCGATCTCGTCGCTCCCGGCGAGCGCATCACCTCGTGCGCCGCGGGGAGGAGGCTGGCGCCGCACGGAGGCGATGTACCGGCAGGCGTGTCGGCCTATGTCGACGACAGCGGCACGAGCATGGCGGCTCCCCACGTCTCCGGAGCGATCGCCGCGTTCCTCTCGATCCGCCGCGAGTTCATCCAGCGTCCGGAAGAGGTCAAGAAGATCTTCCTCGACAGCGCGACCTCCCTCGACCGCGAGCGCTATTTCGAGGGGCACGGCCTGCTCGACCTGATGCGGGCAATCCAGTCGGTGTAGAACCCTCACCCCCTGACCCCCGACCTCACCCCCAACCCCTCTCCCCTCTCCCACCCCTCCCACCGGGAGAGGGGCGCCCCCCCCCCACCCCCCCGAGCACCGGCCGACAAACCTCCCCCCCTCCCC
>Ga0137375_10009303_pt1 | contig 11666 bp, 15 predicted proteins | sample SagtaG_24_FD_104936 | JGI IMG/M metagenome (GOLD analysis project Ga0137375, IMG submission 104936) | Vadose zone soil microbial communities from Sagehorn Ranch, Mendocino, California, USA - Sage1_R_113_16 metaG | ecosystem: Environmental > Terrestrial > Soil > Vadose zone | place: USA... | reverse complement strand
ATACGGACGCCGGCCCCCTGCTCGAGCGGCTCGGCTACCGGCTCGCGCGCAAGTTCTGGCAGATGGGGATCGATCTTGGGGACAAGCCGCCCGAGCCGCAGGTGCCGGAGGGGGTTGTGATCGAGCCGATGCGGGAGGGCACCGAGCAAGAGATCTTCGAGACGTCCGAGGAGGCCTTTCGGGACCACTGGGATTACGTCCCGCACGACTACGACGAGTGGCGCGCGTGGATGGTCGAGCGGCCGAGCTTCGATCCCTCGCTGTGGCTCGTCGCCTACGACGGCGAGCAGGTCGCTGGCTCCTCTTTGAACTTCGTCGAGCCCGGTGAGGCCTGGGTCGGCGTGCTGTCCGTGCTGCGTCCATGGCGGCGGCGCGGCCTCGGTCTGGCCCTTCTGCACGCGAGCTTCCGCGAGTTCCGGCGGCGCGGGATCCCGAAGGCGATGCTCGGTGTGGACGCTGAGAACATCACCGGCGCGACGCGGCTGTACGAGCGCGCCGGCATGCACGTGGTGCGCGAATCGAGCGTGTACTGGAAAGAAGTTTCGCGCTCCTGACTTTCGACTGACTATTCAGTCAACTTTACGCTTGTTTAGTTCTTTCCCGCTTTGGAAAAAGAGGGGTATTCCGCCGAACAATTCGGCGCACTGCGGGGAGAAGGGGAGGATTCTGTGGCAGCGAGGGCCCTGAACGCAGAAGCGTCCAGGGCCTCGCGCGAGCTTTGGAAGGTCGCCACCGCGGGGCGCTAGACGTGCGCGCGCTCAGCGCGCGCAGCACGCGGGGAGGGCGTCCGCGGCGGACGCTCTCTCCCGTTAAGGCCCCGGGTGGCTACGAGTAGCGATAGACGATGCGGCCGCGGCCGAGGTCGTACGGGGAGAGCTCGATCTTGATCCGGTCGCCGGGGTAGACCCGGATCCGGTATCGGCGCATCTTGCCGGCCGTGTAGCCGAGCGTCTCGTGCCCGTTGTCGAGCGCGATCTTGAAGAGCCCGTTCGGGAAGGCCTCGACGACCTCTCCCTCCAGCTCGATCTTCTCTTCCTTCTCGGCCATCCCGCTCCCTCTGTCTCTGTGAGATTAGCCCGGCGCCGGGACGGACCCGGCGCCGGGACCCGGATCGCTAGGCGATCGGGGCTACGTTCGTCGCCTGAGGGCCCTTCTCGCCCTCTGCGGGCTCGAACTCGACCTTCGCGCCTTCGTTCAGCGTCTTGAAGCCGTTGCCGGCGATGTTGCTGAAGTGGACGAAGAGATCCTTGCCGCCCTCGTCGGGCGTGATGAAGCCGAATCCCTTCGACTCATCGAACCACTTGACAGTTCCGGTTGCCATGAAAAAAACACCTCCCTTACCAACTCACGAACGGGTAAGGAAGGCCGGAGCCGACCGGTACCGCTCTCGTTTACTGCGTCCAGGGTAGCGATTCTCGTCGGCGGTCAGGTGTGCTCGGGCACGCTTCTGCACTTTCGGCACAAAGTGGGCACTCACGCGTGCGGAAGTTTTTGGCTCAATGGAGGCATGGACGACATCCGCCGCTTCCGCCGCCGGGAGAAGCCGAGCGTCAAGCAGATCTACGCGCTCGCGGCCGCGCTCTGCGAGCGGGCGGGGGAGGAGTTCCCCGAGAGCACGCTGGAGGCCTCGGACCTCATCCAACGGCTCCGGGAGGAGAACGGCGACCCGCGGGCGCGGCTGCCCGGGCCGGCCATGGCCGCTCGGAAGGGAGGAGTAGCGGCTAGGGATATGACATAATATGGTTGTGGCCCGAAAGCAGACACTCGTGCAGCTGAGCGACGAGCTGCTCGCACAGCTCGACGAGATCGCAGCGAGACGCAAGCTCTCGCGCTCGCAGCTGATACGCGATGCGCTCGAGCAGTACCTTCGCGACGAGCACGAGGCGGAGATCGACCGCGAGATCGTGGAGGCGTACACGCGCATGCCGCCTCCCGAGCACGATCCCTGGGCGGAGACGGCCGCGATCGAGTCGATCCGCGCAGAGCCCTGGTGACCCGCGGCGAAATGTGGTGGGTCGAACGCCCGCACGTCGGACGTCGCCCGCATCTCGTGCTGACGCGCGCCGAGGCGGTCCCGGTGCTGCATTCTGTGATCGCGATCCCCGCGACGCGGACTATCCGCGGGCTTCGCATGGAAGTCCCGCTCGGGCCCGAAGACGGCATGCCGGCGGAATGCGTGCTCTCATGCGACCACACCACGCTTGTGCCCAAGGCGCTCTTCACGGATCGAATCTGTCAGCTACGCGGAGAGCAAATGCATGAGGTCTGCCGCGCGCTCGCACTCGCGACGGGCTGTTCCTGAGCGGCCTTCGCCGAGCGTCAGTCTGCGAGGATCCGCGGCGTGCCCCCGCCGTTCCGGATCGGCGTCATGCAGCTCACCATGGAGCCGGTCGAGGAGATGGTGGCGACCGCGCGCGCCCTCGACCGGGCGGGGTTCGACACCATCTGGCTCGCCGAGGCGTATCCGTGGTGGCGCAAGCACCAGATGGAGGCGCGCTCCTCGACGGTGGCGTCCGCACTGATCGCGGAAGCCACCGAGCGGCTCACGGTGGGCTGGGGGATCATCTCGCCCTTCACGCGCCATCCCGTGCAGGTGGCGATGGATGCCCGCGTCGTCCAGGAGCTCACGGGACCGGACCGCTTCATCCTCGGCTTCGGCACCTCGAAGATCTTCCTCAACAACGCGGGCATGCAGACGAAGAAGACGCTGGGGCCGATGCGGGACGCGGTCGCGATCGTGCGCGGTGTGCTCGCGGGTGAGGAGTTCCGCTACGAAGGCGACACCTGGAGCGCGGACGTCCCCGCTCTCGACCGCGGGGCCGACGCTCCGCGGACCGTTCCACCCGTGTACGTGGCCGCGACCGCGCCCAAGATGCAGGCGCTCGCCGGCGAGATCGGCGACGGCTGCCTGACCCCGTCCATCACGACGCCGGCCTTCGTCCGCTACACGCGCGAGAACGTGAAGACGGACATCGACATCGGCTGCACCATCGTCGCCTCCATCGGCCGTGACCGCGACGAGGGCCGCGACGGCGCGCGCGAGATCGCAGGGATGTACCTGGCGAACAAGGTGCAGAACATCCGCGGCGCCGCCGACACGCTGCTCGACCTGGCCGGGCTGTCCCAGAAGGAGATCCGCCCGATCGCCGACGCGATGGAGCAAGGCGGAAGGCTGGCGGCCAAGGAGCAGGTGACGGACGAGATCCTGGACAAGTGCAAGCCGATCGCGGGCACGCCGACCGACTGCATCGAGGCCATGGAGGAGTACCGCGAGGCCGGCTGCACCCACGTCATGCTCGAGCTATGGGGCGACAAGCGGCGCGAGCAGATCGAGATGTTCGGCAGCGAGGTGCTGCCCCACTTCCGCTGATGAACGTCTCGATCGACCGCGACCGCCTCGTCGAGCTGGCGCTCCACCTCGTCTCGACGCCGTCCTTCACCGGCTCGGAGGAGCAGATGGCGACGCTGATGCGCGATGTGCTCGCCGACCTCGGCCTGCAGGTGCAGTGGCAGCAGGTGGAGGAGGGCCGCGCGAACGTGCTCGGGACGCGGGCAGGCGCAGGCGGAGGGCCCGCGCTCATGTTCAACGGCCACATGGACACCTCCTACTCCGGGCGCGAGCCGTGGCTGCAGGGTATCCCCGGCTTCCAGCCGGAGGGGTTCGAGCGCGACGGCCGCATTTACGGACTCGGGATCTCGAACATGAAGGGAGCGCTCGCCTGCTATGTGGAGGCGGTGCGCGCTCTGCAGGAAGCGGGCGCTCGCCTGAAGGGCGACGTGCTGATCGCGGCCGTCGTCGGCGAGATCGAGAAGGCGCAGCAGGGCGACGCGCAGGGCGCCGAGTTCCGCGGCTACGCGGCCGGCTCGCGCTACCTGGTCACGCACGGAGGCGCCGCCGACATGTGCATCCTCGGCGAGCCGACCGAGAATAAGCTCGTGCTCGCCCACTTCGGCTCGCTGTGGCTGCGGCTGTCGACGCACGGGCCATTCGTTCACACCGCCTTCAGCGAGGGCCGCCGGGACGAGAGCTCGATCCTGCGCATGCGGCCGGTGCTCGAGGCCGTGCTCGAATGGCTGCCGTCGTGGGAGGAGGAGATGTCCTATGGCGACACGCGCGGTGTCGCGAACGTCGGCTCGATCGAGGGTGGCTTCGGCTGGCGCGCCTCGCGCACGCCGCATCGCACCGATCTCTATCTCGACCTGCGCGTCCCGCCCGACGTGTCTATGGCGGATGCGCGCCGCAAGGCACTGGAGTTCGCACGTTCGCTCGACGGCGTCGACGCCGAGGTGTACGTGACCGCCCCGGGTGCCGAGGTCGAGGAGGGCCATCCGCTGGTGGCCGCGCTCGCCGACGCGCACGCGCAGGTCTTCGGCGCGCCGCCGGAGCGAGACGTCGTGCGCTGGTTCTCCGATGCGTCTGTGCTCACTCGCTACGGGATTGGGACAGTCAACTACGGCACTTCGAGCGGGCTCCCCGACGCGGAACTGGGGGAGAATCTCGAGATCGACGGGCTCGTAAAGACGGCGGAGGTGTACGCGCAGGCTGCGGTCAAGGTGTGCGGGGCGGCATGAGCGACGTCGACAGGCTTCCTCCGAACCTGCCGGTGCCCGAGGACGACGGGGCATGTGGCCACCTGCAAGGACGGATGCTCCCGCAGCTCACGCTGGAGTCGTCGCAGGGACCGGTCTCGCTGCGCGCGCTCTCGGTGGATCGCCTTGTGCTGTACATCTACCCCCGTACCGGAAAGCCCGACGTGCCGGCGGGCGCCGAGTGGGATGCGATTCCCGGCGCCCGCGGCTGTACGCCGCAGTCGCTCGGGTTCCGCAATCGCTATGCAGAGCTGCAGGGGCTTGGAGCGAGCGTGGCGGGACTGTCGGCGCAGGCGCTCGAGGAGCAGGTCGAGTTCGCGGAGCGCAACGACATCAGCTATCCGGTCGTGGCCGATCCGGAGCTCAAGCTGGCGGCTGCGCTCGGGCTTCCCACGTTCGAGTTCGAGGGGATGACCCTGTACAGGCGCGTGACGCTCGTCGTCGAGGCGTGCGCCGTCGCGAAGGTGTTCTATCCGGTGTTTCCGCCCAACGAGAACGCGGCCGAGGTCGTTGCGTGGCTGAGAAGCCGCTAGCCGTGCTGCGCGACGTGGCCGAGAGCGACCTGCCGGTCTTCTTCGAGCACCAGCTCGATCCGGAGGCGACCGAGATGGCGGCGTTTCCGGCCCGCGACCGCGAGGCCTTCGACGCCCACTGGAAGCGGATCCTGAAAGACGAGACCGTGAGGGTGAAGACGATCGTGGTCGACGGTGCGGTTGCCGGCAACGTCGTCACCTTTCAAAGGGACGGCAAGACCGAGATCGGCTACTGGCTCGGGCGGGAGTACTGGGGCCGGGGGATCGCGACGCAGGCCTTGGAGGAGTTCCTGGCGGCCATCGACGAGCGCCCCCTGTACGCGGGCGTCGCCCAGCACAACGCCGGCTCGATCCGCGTGCTCGAGAAGTGCGGCTTCCTGCTACGTGGCGAGGAGCAGGACGGGATGCTTCTCTACGAGCTGCGATGAAGCTGGTCACGCTCGACGACGGCAAGGTGGGGCGGCTCGAGGGCGACCGCGTGGTCGAGCTCGACGTCGGCTCGATGCGCGAATACTTCGAGCGCGACGAGGTGCCGCGCGCGACCGGGGAGGAGCAGCCGCTCGCCGACGTCCGCCTGCGGGCGCCGATCGTCCCCAAGAAGTTCTTCCACACGGCAGGCAACTTCCGCGAGCACGAGGAGGAGTCGAAGCGTGTCGGCTGGTCGCACCGGATCGCGCCCTGGATCGTCTTCTTCCAGAACGTGGACGCCATCATCGGCCCGGACGACCCGATCGTCTACCCCGAGCACCTGACCGAGGAACTCGACTACGAGCTCGAGCTGGCGGTGGTGATCGCAAAGCCGGGCAAGTGGCTCGGGCCGGAGGAGGCAGGCGACTACATCGGGGGCTATGTGATCTTCAACGACATCACTGCCCGCGACATCCAGCGCCGGGAGATGGAGTCGGGGGTGTTCTCCTTCTGCAAGGCGATCGACACCTTTTGCCCGCTCGGGCCGTGGATCGTGACTCCGGACGAGATCGGCGATCCGCACGACCTGGCCATGGAGCTGCGCGTGAACGGCGAGCCGAGGCAGCGCTCGCACTCGGGGAACATGTCCGTGACGATCTCGGAGATCCTCGCCCACTACTCCGCGCTCGGCTACAGCGCCGGCGACGTGGTCTCGACCGGGACGGTGTCAGGCGTGGCCGGGTTTTCTGAGGATGCGGCCGAGCTGTATTTGAAGCCCGGCGATGTGATCGAGGCGGAGATCGAGAAGATCGGCGTGCTTCGGAACCCGGTCGTCTCCTGGCAAGAGGCGCACGGCGAGCCGGCGCCCGAGCGGGTGCGGTGGTGAGCGGGTTCCGCGACGCGTTTCCGATCCTGTACGTCGAGGACGTGGAGCGGGCGGTCGACTTCTACGTGTCGCTGCTCGGGTTCGAGGTGAAGGTTTCGGTGGCCGGAGGGGGCGCCGGCGAGCTTCAGTTTGCGTTTCTGGAGCTGGAGCCGCTCGGGATCGGGGTCGGGCGGCGCCACGAGCACAGTGCGGGCGAGTTCGAGCTGTGCGTGTACGCGGACGACATGGATGCGGCCGCGGAGCGGCTGCGGGAGGCGGGGACTGAGGAGCTCATGCCTCCGCAAGACGAGCCGTGGGGCGAGCGGCGTGCGTACTTCCGCGACCGCGACGGGCATCTGATCCATCTGGCGATGCCGCTGTGATGGGCGCGGGCTCCCGTCTTAACTCCACAATCTGCCCCACCCGGGTGGGGGAGTGCCACCCGCGTTACCAGGCTCCGAGCCTACCCCGAAAATCCGCACCCGTGGGTCACAGAAGCGTGCCGAATGCATAAGACCGTCACGACCGCCGCCCAATGACCTGGCCCCGCGACGACGCCAAGCTCGACCGCGTCCGCGCGCTCATGGCCGCCCAAGACCTCGACGCGCTCGTCGTCCGTGCGCCCGACAACGTCCTCTACCTCTCCAACTATTGGTGCATGAAGGGCTACGACGTCGTCGTCTTTCCGCGCGAGGGCGAGCCGACGCTGATCGCGATCGAGCCTCAGCTGGACGACGCCGCGCGCGCGGCCTGGACGAGCGACCTCCGTCCCTTCGTCGGCTATCACCCCGACGACCCGCGCCCACCCTGGATGCGCTCGCTCGACCTCGCCGTCGCCGTCTGCGCGGAGCGCGGCCTCGACCGCATCGGGCTCGAGCTCTCGCAGGGAACGCAGGTCGCCGACCGCATGGTCGGCGAGCCGACCGTCTTCACTGCCGGTTTCTTCGAGGCGTTCCCGACCCGCATGGACGCCTCGCCCCTGCTCGCCGAGGCCCGCGCGCTCAAGACCGAGCAGGAGCTCGAGCGGATGCGACTCGCCAACGACCTCGCCGCCGAGGCGATGGAGCACGTCAAGGAAAACCTCCGCCCGGGGATGACCGAGAGCGCCGCGGCGGCCATGTGGGAGGGCTACGTCCAGGCGAACGGCCCCCGCTACAAGGGCAAGGTCGAGTCGGCCCGCGGCTTCTCGCTCGTGTGGTCGGGGCCTGGCATCCGCACCTTCACTGCCACCGGCGATCGCCCCATCCAGAAGACTGAGCCCACGCTGTTCGAGATCTGGGTCTGCGCCGACGGCTACTGGTGCGACCACACGAAGAACGTCTGCCCCGGCGACTTGGACGCACGCTACGGCGACCTTCTCGACCAGCTGCTCGCGGTCTTCAACGAGGCCACCAACTACGCTCGCGACGGCGCCGACCTGCCGGGCCTTGATCGCCTGATCCGCGAGCGCATCGGGGAAGCGGGGTACCCGGGGCAGCCTTCGCATCCGATCGCACACGGGGTCGGCGCCCGCGCGCACGAGCCTCCGTACGCGCACCAGGCCGGATCGGGCACGATCCAGGCAGGGATGGTGCTCGCGATCGAGCCGGGGATCTACTGGGAGGGAGGCGGCGGCCTCCGCCTTGAGGACAATTTCCTGATCATGGGAGACGGGAACGAGAAACTGTGCTCCTTCCCGGACGACTTCCGATGAGCGAGCAGATCTGGACCGGCGACTTGAACGCGCCCGCGGCGATCGGCGGGCAGGTCGGGCTGTACGACACGACGCTTCGCGACGGCGAGCAGACGGTCGGCGTCGTCCTCGACTCCGAGCAGAAGCTTGACATCGCCCGCGCGCTGGACGAGCTCGGGGTCGACCGGATCGAGGCCGGCTTCCCGCGCGTTTCCGCGGATGATCAGCGCGCCTTCGAGCTCATCCAGCGGGCCGGCCTCCGCGCCGAGATCTGGGGTTTCTCCCGCGCGCTCCGCGCCGACGTCGACGCGCTGCTCGAGCTCGGTGTCCAGGCCGCCGTGATCGAGGCGCCGGTCTCCGACCGCAAGCTCGAGGCCTATCTGCTCGACCGCGAGGAGGTGCTGCGCCGGATCGTCGACGCGATCTCGTACGCGACGCAGAGCGGCATGACGATCGCGTTCTTCGGCGTGGACGGCACCCGCGCCGAGCTCGACTTCCTCGAGACCGTGTACAAGACCGCGACCGAGGCGGGCGCGCAGGAGGCTGCCGTCGTCGACACGCTTGGGATCGCGGGGCCCGAGGCGGTCGCATTTCTCGTCGGGACCGTCCGGGGATGGCTCGACGTCCCGATCCACTTCCACGGTCACGACGACTTCGGGCTCGCGACCGCCTCCGCGGTCGCTGCGGTGCGGGCGGGCGCCCGCTGGATCCACGGCACGATCAATGGGATGGGCGAGCGCGCGGGTAACGCCGACCTGGGCGAGGTCGCGCTCGCGCTCACAGCCCTGTACGGCGTCGAGACGAACCTGCGCCTCGAGCGCCTGCGCGACGTCTCGGCCCGCGTCCAGGCGCTGTCCGGGTACGAGCTCGAGCCCTGGAAGGCGCTCGTGGGCGAGACCCTGTTCACGCGCGAGAGCGGCGCGGTCGCGAGCCAATTCCACGACCCGCCCTCGATCGAGCCGTACGCGGCGGACCTCGTCGGCGCCGAGCGGAGGATCGTCCTGGGCAAGAAGAGCGGGATCGACAGCATCCGGATCAAGTGCGAGGAGCTCGGCCTCGACCTGTCCGAGGAGGCCGAGCGGGAACTGCTCGCCGAGGTCAAGCGGCTCGGGTCCGAGAAGCGCGGCCTCGTCTCCGACGACGAGTTTCGCGAGCTGGCTGCTGCGCTGCGATGACGCGTGTCTGCGTCGTGGGCGCGGGCGTGATCGGGAGCCTGTACGCGGGCCACCTCGCGCAGGTGGGAGAGGTCTCGGTGCTGACACGCCGGGAGGGGCATGCCGAGGCGCTGAACGCCGAGGGTCTGCACGTCTCGGGCAAGAGCGAGCGGCAGGCGGCCGTCTCGGCCACGCGTGATCCCGCCGCGCTTCCCGACGTCGACCTCTGCATCGTCGCGACGAAGGCGACCCATCTCGAAGCCGCGGCGCAGGCGCTCGAGGGCCGGCTCCCGGGCGCAACGATCATGACCGTGCAGAACGGGCTCGGCGCCGAAGAGATCGTCCGCGCGCACGGCGACTGGCCGCTCATCTCGGCGGTCACCTTCATGAGCGGGACGAAGCACGCCGACACGCATGTCGAGTACATCCTCGACACCGAGACGTGGCTCGGGCCGTACGAGTCGACGCCGCGGGAGAGCGTCGACGAGACCGCCCAGCTGCTTGCCTCCTCGGGGCTGAAGGCGCGTGCGTTCGACAATCTGCGGCCCGCACAGTGGTCGAAGCTGATCTTCAACGCGACAGTGAACTCCGTGGCGGCGCTGACCGGGCTTCCGCACGACCGCCATTTCGCGGAGACTGCGCGCCCCGACGACCTCGGCCGCGTCGTTCGCGAGCTCATGGAGGAGGGAACGCGCGTCGCTGCCGCGGCGGCCATCGAGCTGCACGAGGATCCCTGGGATATGAACATTCACGCGACGCAGCATGGAAGCGCGCACTATCCCTCTATGCTCGAGGACGTCCAGGTCCGGCGTCCGACCGAGATCGACCTGATCACCGGCTCGCTCGTCCGTGAGGCCGACCGGCTCGGCGTGGACGTGCCGCAGCACCGGGCGCTGTACGCGCTCGTCAAGGGGATCGAGGAGTCGTGGTGAGGGTCTGCGTCGTCGGGTGCGGGGCCGTCGGCAGTCTGTTCGCGGCGCATCTGGCCCAGCTCGAGGAGGTCGAGGTTTGGGCGTACGACCTGGCCCGCGACCACGTCGAGGCGATCAACCGCGACGGGCTGCGGCTGTCCGGGGTGGGGGAGCTCGTCGGCCGGATGACGGCGACGAGCGAGGCGGCGGAGATTCCGCGCTGCGACTACGGCATCGTCGCGGTGAAGAGCATGCATACGGACGCAGCGCTGGCGGCCACGGCCGGCGTCTTCGACGACGAGAGTGCGGTCTGCTCGGTGCAGAACGGGATCGGGAACGAGGAGACCGTCGCCGAGCACGTGCGCTTCGTCATCCGCGGAACGACCTTTCCCGCAGGGCACCTGATCGCGCCGGGCCAGGTCGGGTGGGACACGAAGGGCGACAGCTGGATCGGGCCCTTCGAACCGAGCGGAACGCCGATGGGCAAGGTGGAGGGGCTGGCGGAGCTGGTGACGCGCGCGGGGATGCCTACGCATGCGCTAGCCGACGCGCGCAGCGCGCAGTGGACGAAGGCGATCTTCAACGCGGCGACGAATCCGGTCGGAGCGCTGACCGGGCTCGCGCACGGGGAGGTGTGCGACTTCGAGCCGACCCGGCGGCTGGTGACGCAGCTCTGCGATGAGGGAAAGGCGGTGGTGGCGGCTCTCGCAATCGAACTGGATCACGACCCGGAGGAGATGGTCGACCACGCCGCGCGCGTCGCGCACGATCACAAGGCGAGCATGACGCAGGACGTGGAGGCGCGGCGGCAGACGGAGATCGACTTTCTGAACGGCGCCATCGTGGAGCGTGGGGAGGAGGCGGGCGTGCCGGCTCCCTTGAATCGGACGATGTGGGCGCTCGTCAAGGCGCTCGAGGATTCCTGGGCGCTTGCGTAGGGATGCTCCACCCCGAGTTGGGGACGAATTTCTGCGAAATCGGCACCGGGGCGTTTCCCACGCGTGCATCTTTCCGCGCTACCCTCGCCTCGGGAGGAGGGTGGCCTGAACTTCCCCACCCTCTTCCTGGGCGGGGAATGAACTTAAGAACCAGCCGCGCGCGCCCTGACCTCCGCGCCGGCGTGCTGCCCCTGCCGCTGCGATGGTGTTCTTCCTCGTGATGCGCCGGCGCCGCACCAGACGGCCCGTCAGCGAGAGGGCCGGGACGGCGCCGTAGCCTCATCCCGGCCCCCCGCCGAGCGTCACACCGCTTCCCAGGTCCCCGCTTCCGCGAACAGGAGCGATCCCGGAGTCGTCAGCGGCTCGCCGGTCTCCACGAGCGTCTTCAGCCCGGAGAGAACCATCATCCAGCCTCCGTACAGTTCGTCGCTCGCGCCCTCGCGCAGCTCGTCGTGAGTCACCAGCAGGCGGCAGGAGTCGTCACCGACCGGCTCGATCTCCCACGTCACCCGCGACGGCCCCTCGGCCTTCACCACGTCGTTCCAGTTGGCGCTGAAAGTCTGCACGAGCCTGCGCGGGGGATCGACCTCGAGGT
>Ga0137375_10009296_pt1 | contig 11670 bp, 10 predicted proteins | sample SagtaG_24_FD_104936 | JGI IMG/M metagenome (GOLD analysis project Ga0137375, IMG submission 104936) | Vadose zone soil microbial communities from Sagehorn Ranch, Mendocino, California, USA - Sage1_R_113_16 metaG | ecosystem: Environmental > Terrestrial > Soil > Vadose zone | place: USA... | reverse complement strand
TTAGCTCCAGCTCGCTCGCCGTCGCCCGGGTTGCCAGCGTGACATCGGCTGCCCGAAGCAGCTCATTCCGCAGCGTCTCCGTGAAGACGCGCCCAGAGGCATAGCGGCTGACCGTCGTCACCAGCCGGCCGGCGCCCGAGAATGGGCCCAGATCCGAGACTTCCGGAGTGCCCTGATATTCCCCGAGGCCAAGCATGGCGAAGGACCGCTCGTAGTAGGGAGCGAGTATCTGCCCGTCGATCGGCCAGCCACTATTCGGCAGCCAGCTCGTTTCCTCGAAGCCAAGGGAATCCGGGACCACAAAACGCGCCAGGCGATCGAAGCCTGCGGCAGCCGTGACTCCCCACAAATGAGCAGAGCCACCCACCTGACGGCGCCGTTCCCGAAGCTCCCGGGCCGTGTAGTGATGAACCGAACCCGCCACCCCGTCATTCAGGCTCTGAAGCTCGGGTTCCTCGCCCAGGCCCCCGCTCTCGAGGATCAGAACCTGTTGTCCCGAATGTTGGAGCTCGTGACCAATCGCGATGCCGGCCGGGCCGGCACCCACGACGCAGATATCAGTGTCGACCACCCGCCCCGGCTCGATCGATCGCGCATCGACCAGCACGTCCTATCTCCTGCGATTCGGTGCGACCGCTGATCGGCGGGCGGGCATTCAGCGCACAGTAGCGGCGATCGAACTCCGTGCCTCAGCCCGTGCAAGCTGGTCGTAGATCCAGCGATACGTGGCCTCGAGCCCATCGCGCAACGAGATGCTCGGCTCCCAGCCCAGGTAGCCACGGATGAGCTCGTTGTCGCTGTTCCGACCCCGAACCCCCTTGGGTGCATCGAGGTTGTACCGCCGTTCGAGCCGGGCGCCGGCGATCTCCTCGACGAGGTCGACGAGCTGGTTGATCGTGACCATCTCACTGCTTCCAAGATTGATCGGCTCGGCGATTTCGCTATCCATGATCTTCCGGATGCCCGTGATGCAGTCATCGATGAACATGAAGCTGCGAGTCTGCTCGCCGTCGCCCCAGATCTCGATCTCGCGGCTGCCGCCGATGCTGGCCGCCGCCACCTTCCGGCAGATCGCTGCCGGCGCCTTCTCCCGCCCGCCGTCGAAGGTCCCGATGGGGCCGTAGACGTTGTGGAAGCGTGCCACACGGGTGGTCAGCCCGAAGTCTTCGGAGAAGTGGCGACACATCCGCTCGCTGAACAGCTTCTCCCAGCCGTAACCGTCCTCTGGCATCGCAGGGTAGGCATCGGTCTCCTTGAGTGGGTTGATATCCGGGCTGTCCTGCTTGTCGGCCGCATAGACGCAGGCCGATGACGAGAAGAAGTAACGCTGGACACCAAGATCGCGGGCCGCAAGCAGCAGGTGGGTATTGATAAGCACCGAGAGCATGCAGAGCGCCTTGTTGGCCTCGATGAAACCCATCCCGCCCATGTCGGCCGCGAGGTTGTACACGGTTCGCATCCCGTCGGCGGCCTCGAAGCAGGCGTCGCGCTCGCTCAGATCGAGCTGCCGATTGTCGGCTTGGGGGAAGCGCTGGAACCACTCGTCGAACGGTTTCTTGTCGACGGCCCGAATGTTCGTCTGTCCTCGGTCCAGCAAGTCTCGAACGAGATGGCCGCCGATGAAGCCACCTGCTCCGGCAACGAGAATCGGGTCGTTCGATGTCATGCTTGTCCTCCATCGATCGCGGTCGCGGACGGGGCCGCGCGACCGATGCATGCCGGGCAGAAATGGGACGATGGGTAGTGTCTACAGTACTAGAACGCCTCTCCGATGGCCCTCGGAACAGCCGGATCTGTTGCCTGGCCGCACCATCCGCGCGAGCTGGCAGACCGGCCCGTTCGTCCAGCCATTGATGGGCAGCATTGCCCGGCCGTCAGCGAGGTCGCGACGGACCCGTGCCGGCGACGCGGATCCGTTGCCAGCGCGACCGTGCCGCATCGGTCAGCTCACCGACCACCACAGGAGTCAGTTCCCGCGAGCGTCTCGCCACGCACTGGACGATGGACATGAGGCACCGGACGCGCTCGGAAGGCGACAGGGGAGCAGCCAGCAGAACGCGCACCATCTGGGCCCCGATCGCGATGTGTTGGGGAGGGCCGGAGTTGCGGCCGGGATCCCAGCCGGCGTTGGTGGCTCGAACTCGTGGCGATCGATCGGGATGATCTCGGCTCTCCCATAGCGCCTCGGGGATCTCCATCAAGCGGCCGCGCAGTGTGAGCGCCGCGATCAGGGCCCGGTCGGATCCGTGGTAGTTGGCCAGGAGACCGGTGGCGCGAAGGACGGTCGATCGAATGACGCCATAGAGGATGGGATGCCCCTTGGACGTGCACAACAGGTTGCCGAGACGGACATGGGGCTTCGTGGAGCTCAGGTCGATTCGATACGGCTGTTCCGCGATCTTGCGTCCTGCGGCGTCGATCTCGACGAAACGCGCGGAACAGAGTGCGATCGACGGATCATCGTCCAGCACCGCGACACAGCGCACCAGCAGGTCAGGCCCACAAAGGTCGTCGTAGGCAAGCCACTTGAAGTAGTCGCCTCGCGACAGGTCGAAGGCCTGGTTGAAGTTCGCCACCGGGCCGACGTTCCGGTCGTTTCGGACGTACCGGATACGCTGATCGCGGGAGGCATAGTCTCGGGCGATCGACTCCGTCCTGTCGGTCGAGCAGTTATCCGAGATGATCATCTCGAAGTCCTGGAACGAGCCATTCAGTACCGAATCGATGGCTTGTTCGAGAAACCGCTCACCGTTGTAAACGGGCAGCCCTACGCTCAGGCGCGGGGGATCCGGCATAGCAACCTCTTTCCCCGGCTGTTGTGTGGGTTCCCCCGGCTGTTGCGTGTCTCAGCAGCGGCGGCCGCCGGAGCCAGCCGAACTCTACCGGATGTTCGGCGAGTTGGCGGGCGACCATCCCTGGTACGTGCATGCAGCCCGACTCCTGACCGCGAAGACCCCATGCGAGTTGCCGCTCGTTGCGGGAGGATAGGCACGGTGAGGTCCCGTCTCCGTGTCCGGATCATCCTGGCGGCCCTGGTGGGTCTTCTGGGATTTACCGCTGTGGCCCTCATCGCCGGTGCGATCCTTCAGCCCGACCGAGCCAACGAATGCCTGAACATCGTCGGAGGCAGGTTGATCGAGACAGGCTCGCAACCGATTCGCAAGCTGCTGATAGACGGCGTTTCGCTCCATAACACGTGCCAGGTTGAGGTATCGCTGGCCCGATGGAGCGTGCGGGACCAGGCTGGATCGAACGTGTTCACGTTCTCACCCACGCTTCGACTGGGGTCGGGCGGCACCATCTCCGTGAGTAGCGATGCGGCAGCAACGCAGGCAACCGTGCATCTGACTCGACCTTTCGACGGCGGCTGGAGTGGGCAGCCCCCACAGTCGATCCGCCTGGTCTCGCCGCACGGCATAGTCGTTTCCACGTGGTCCCCGCCGACTCCGGCGGCCGGGCCCGGCCGGACCGAATCACCTCCGCCTGACTGCAGCGAATCCCTCCAGGCGCTCGTCGATGGCGCTGCGCCAGGGGCTACTCTCCACGTCCCTCCCTGCGTCTACCGAGAGACCGTCGTGATCCGCCGCCCTATCACCCTCCTGGCCTCGCCGGGGGCGGAAATTCGCGGCAGCGACGTGTGGACATCCTGGGAGCGTCGCGGCGAGTTCTGGTTTGAAGGCCCGCTGCCCGACTTTCCGTCCCACGGTTCTTGTCGGTCGGGGACAGACAGGTGCCGGCGCCCTGAACAAGTCTTCGTCGACGGGCGGCGTCTTGAACTGGTGTCAGGAGATCCTCACCCCGGACAGTTCGCGGTCACTGGCCTCCGCGAGATCGTCCTGGCAGATGATCCGAACGGGCACGTGATCGAGGTCACGACCCGTACTCGGTGGGTGGATGTCCAGGCAAATGACGTCACCATCGAGGGGTTTCGGATGAGGCATTCGGCGGTCGATGCTCAGAACGGCGCGATCCAGCCCGACGGCACAGTCAGCCGGCTCGCGGTCATCGACTGCGTGCTATCTGATGCTCATGGCGCCCTTGTCAGCATTCAGGGTGGCAGCGGGCACCGGGTCGTGGGGAACGTGCTCTTCCACGGTGGGCAGCTTGGCATCCACCTGGGCGGGGAGGGCGCGTCGGGCGTCCAGATCGAGGCAAACGAGATCTTCGAGAACAACATCGACGACTTCGATCCCGGCTGGGAGGCGGGGGGCATCAAGGGCAGCCTCCAAGCCGATGCCCTCATCGCCGGCAACGTCGTCTTCTCCAACCATGGGTCAGGCATCTGGTGCGACAACGATTGCCGGGGAGCGGTCATCGATGGCAACAGGATCCATGACAACGAGACGGCTGGGATTTCCTACGAAATCAGCGACGGCGGGCGGATCACCAACAACATGGTGTGGCAGAACGGCGCAGGGGCGCGCGGCTGGGTCGGGGGGGCAGGGATCCTGTGCAATGGGTGCGCCCACACCGAGATCTCCGGCAATGTCCTCGCCTGGAACCGACATGGAATCGCCGTCCAGTCGCAGGATCGTCAGGACTCCCGTTACCGCGTGGTCGGCATCCACGTTCACGACAACACGGTCATCACCGCCGACACGACCGGGGGCGACCCTGCGATGGCGCTCGGCTGGGTGCAGGACTTCGACGGACCGCTCTACGACCGGGCCTCGGATAACCGCGGCTGGGATGATCGTTACTGGCCCGCGGATCGCGACGGAGCGTCGCCGCGGTTCGAGTGGGTCCAGCCGATCCGATCCCTGAGCGAGTTCAACGCAACCCCTGGCGAGGAGAACGGTCGGTATCTGACAGACGACGAGGAGGAAAACATGCTCTTGCAGGCCGGTATCCCATTCGATCCGTCCGTGAAGATCACGCTCCAGAAGACTCCGGCGCCGGCCTCGTCTGGCTGACTCGCCGTACGGGCAGGACCAATGGCATAGCGAAAATGGGTCCGTTTGGGGATGCCTGCGCCGCCGTGGAACGCCCAGACTCCGACCAGGTCGGAGCCGTTCATGAGCCCCGAAAGTCGCGCTGGTGCGCTTTCGCCGCACCTTGGCGCCGGAGGCAACGACGCTGGATCTTCCACTCGTCCTGCTCATCGCGCTGACGCCGAGTCTGGTTGTCCTTGTCGGTGGGGCGATCCTCGCGCTCGTCCGCGGTCACAGAGCGCGCGTGGACGCCGACCGCTCGTTGCCCCGTGCCGGACTCCTGCCAACGAGGGTGAGCGCCGGTCACAACCGTCGCTGACGCTCGCGAGCTTCCCCGACGGCGGCCACCTCTTGGTACCGTGAGGTCGGGTGAGTCTAAAGCGCGCTGTCAGGCCGGCGACGAACGCCAGGCCAATGCCGAGAGCCCAGTGGCCACCGCGACGACCACGATCGCCAATGCGGCAGATTCGTGGCCCGCGAGCAGCAACGCCATGCAGTCGACTACCACGAGCGTGCCGACAACTGTGGATACGGCGAATCTGGTCCGGTTCGCCCCAACCAGCAACCAGGCGGCAAGGACCAGCGCCGCAACTCCGACGAGACCTCCGGCGGTCGCCTCCAGCGGATACACGAGGAACGCATACGCCACGCCGGCGAGCACCTTCGCGGCCGCGATCCGTAGGAGGAGTGCGCCGGTCGCAATCCAGGCGACAGCGATGACGACCGAAGCAATGCGGTCAGCCTCTCGCCGCTCCACCTATGGACTCCGTCCGTTCAGCTGAGGGTCTCGCCGGGCTCGAGGGCGTGGACGGTGACGTCGCCCAGGCCGCGGGCGGCCAGCTCGGTACGCAGCTGGTCCGGCGTCCCGGCCAGGATGGGGAACGTGCCGTAGTGGATCGGCACGACGTGCTTCACGCCCAGCATCTCGACCGCCATCGCCGCCTCTCGCGGGCCCATCGTGAAGTGGCCGCCGATCGGCAGGAACGCAAGCTCGGGCCGGTACAGCTCGCCGATGAGCCGCAGGTCGCCGATGAGCGACGTGTCGCCGGCGTGGTAGAAGCGGAAACCGTTCTCGACCTCCACCACGAAGCCGGCCGGCTCACCGAGATACAGTGGCACGCCGCCGTCCGGGTCCCAGTCGCCGGCCGAATGGTCGGCAGTGGTCATCGTCACGGACAGGCCGGCCGCCTCAACCGTGCCACCCTTGTTCATCCCGGTCGCCGCATCCGCGCCACCGGGCAGCCGCCGGGCGAGCCACAGGCTCATCTCGTGGATGCACGGCCAAGCCGGCCGGAGCCGGCTGGCGAGGGCCACGGCATCGCCCATGTGGTCGAAGTGCCCGTGGGTGACGAGGAGCAGGTCGCAGCGGTCGACGGCGTCGGCGGTCTTCGGACTCCTGGGATTACCGAACCACGGATCGATCAGCACCGTCTTGCCGCCCGGCGTCCGGACCTCGATGCAAGAATGACCATACGAAGTGAAGCTCGTGTCACGACCGAGTGCCATGGTCACCTCCAGTTCCGAATCGTAGTCCGCCGCTCAGACCCCTGTCCCGGAGATGACGCCAGGATTCGGTGATCGTTCACCGAGGGCGAATGTGGCAGGTATCGGAGCCCGGACCGTCATCGGATGGCCGCGCGGCTACACTCGATGGCGTGCCTGCGGAACGGATCGCGGAGAACCTGGCCTACATCAACTGGACGGTGCTGGCGGGCCTGGCCGTGGGTGGCTTCTGGGCCGTCGCGCTGGGGAGGTTGTGGACGTCAGCGACGCGCGGCTACCTCGCCTTCACGGCCCTGTGCGCCGCCATCTTCGCCGTGCTCGCCTACCTGTCGGATACGGCGCTGCCGGTCGGCATTGCCGACTCGACGGTCCGTGCCGACCCTGCCTGGGAGGTTCCCCGGCGGGCCGCGCTGGCCGCGATCGCCGTCATCGGCTTCGCCTACGCGATCGCCGTGGCTCGCGGCCGGCGGGCGATCCTCCTCGCCGTGGCTGGAGTCGCCGCCGGCTGTGCCGCGCTCGCGGCCGGGGCGCTCGGCTGGGGCGGCGGGTTGATCGGCGCCGCACCGCTGGCCATCCAGCTCGTCGTCCTCGCGCTGGCGACCGGCGGCGTCTTCGCGTCGATGATCCTGGGGCACTGGTACCTCGTGACGCCGAAGCTCTCCGAGGCGCCACTCATCCTGTTCAGTCGCGTGCTGCTTGCGATCGTCGGCCTCCAGCTGCTCCTGTTCGGGGTCTGGGTCGCGGCCGGCACCGGCGGTGGCGGTCCGTTCTCGGCGCTGACCGGGCCGTGGGCATTATTCGTCTGGCTGCGGCTCATCGTGGGGCTCCTGTTCCCTCTGGCCGTGTCGTGGGCGGCGGTCCAGACGGCTCGGAGCCGCTCGATGGAGTCGGCGACGGGCCTTCTCTACATCGACGTGGGGTCGATCGCCGCGGGGACGATCCTCGCGGCCGGGCTGTATTTCGGGGCGGGCATGCTCGTCTGACGTCCGTGCCGGGCGCAGACGGGCCTTGGAGGCGGAGATGGTGAAGTCGGATCGAACGTATGAGCTCGGCCGGGCGGACCGCGACTGGATCGAGTCGATTGCCGAACCGATGCATCCCGCGCTGGCTGCGATCGAGGCGGCGGCCGAGCCGGAGCGGATCCCGATCCTGGATCGCGAGAGTGGCCGGGTGCTCGCGGTGCTGGCCGCCGGGCGGCGGCGAGTCTGCGAGATCGGGACGGCCTATGGCTACTCGACGCTGTGGATGGCGCTCGCCCAGGGCCATGGCGGCTCGATCGTCACGATCGATCCGGATCGGGAGCGGACGGACATCGCGCGAGCCTTCTGGCGGCAGGCGGGCGTGGCGGTCGGCCGGATCGCGGTCGTCAACGCGAAGGCACTGGATGCCTTCGCGGCCCACGATCCGGCCCTTGCCGGGCCCTTCGACCTGGCGTTCATCGACGCCATCAAGACCGAGTACCGGGCGTACCTGGAGGCGCTCGTGCCGCGTCTGGTCCAGGGCGCCCTGGTCATAGCGGACAACGTCCTGTGGAGCGGCCGGGTGTCCGGCGCCAGCCCGACCCAGGCCGACGATGACCAGACGAACGCCCTGCGCGAGTTCGACGCCTTCGTCCTGCGGGACCACCGGTTCCAGGCGGCGATCCTGCCCGTGGGCGATGGGTTGCTCGTCGCGGCGTACAGAGGCTGAGCGAACCTCGTGCGCGTCCGCGTCCGCCTGTTCGCATTCCAGCGGGAGCTGGCGGGCACGCGCAGTCTCGCCCTGGACGTTGCCGACGGCTCGACCGTGGAGGATGCCTGGGCCGCCCTCGTGGCGCGGTTTCCGGCCCTGGCACCCGGCCGGCCGTCGGTCCGTTTCGCCCGCAACGGGGAGTACGCCGAACCCGGCGACCGGCTCGCCGAGGACGACGAGCTGGCGTGCATTCCGCCGGTGAGCGGCGGGAGCGCGGCCGAACCGCCCGAAGGGGGCCCGCGTCGGATCATCGAACTGCGCGCGGGGCCGTTCACGGCCGGCATCCTGGGCGAGTTGGCCGATCGCCTGGCCGGACCCCACGACGGCGCCGTCGTGGGCTTCCTGGGCCGGACGCGGATCACGCCCGGGACGCCTGCGCCCGGCCAGGAGCAGGAGGCGGCCCAGCACGCCGGGCGGGAGGTCGAAGGCCTGGAGTACGAGGCCCACGAGTCGATGGCGCTGCGGGTGCTCGAGGCGATCGCCGGTGAGGTCGCCGAGCGCTTCGGCGTCGATCGCCTGGCCATCGTCCATCGCACCGGCCCCGTCCCGCTGGGCGATGCGAGCGTGGCCATCGTGGCGGCCGCTCCGCACCGGGACGCCGCGTTCGAGGCGGCCCGCTATGCCATCGACGAGACCAAGGCCCGGGCGCCCATCTGGAAGGCCGAGCAGTTCAGCGACGGCCATGTCTGGATCGGAACGCCTGCCCGCACCGAGTCGCAGGCTCGGAGTGCGCCGCCGCCCGCGAGGACGCGGAGCGGACGGGGCACCCGGAGCACCGAATGAAGGTCTACATCTCCGTCGACATGGAAGGCATCGCCGGGGTCAATCATCCGGGACCGACCCGGCGCGACGACGCCGGCTATCCGGCCAACGTCGAGCTCATGGTCGGTGAGGCGAACGCGGCGATCGAAGGGGCACTCGCCGGCGGCGCCGACGACATCCTCGTCAACGACAGCCATGGCGGGATGTATAACCTCCGGCCGGCCGACCTCAATCCGGCTGCCCGCGTCCTCCAGGGCCAGAAGGCGTGGTCGATGGTCGCCGGAGCCGGCCCGGATGCCGGCTTCGACGTGGCCCTCTTCGTCGGCTACCACGCTCGGGCCGGACATCCCACCGCCACGATTGCCCACACCTACTCGAGCCGGCCGACGCTCAGCCGGCTCAACGGCCGGCCAGTCGGTGAGAGCGGGCTGAACGCGGCGATGCTTGGCGCCTGGGGCATCCCGGTCGGCCTGGTGACCGGCGACGACGCGCTGGCCGACGAGATCGAGACGTGGTTGCCATGGGCCGAGCGCGTGGTCGTCAAGCAGGGCCATGGCTGGAGCGCGGCCGTATCCGTCCACCCGACGGTCGCTCGGGACCTCATCCGGCCGGCCGCGGAGCGAGCGGTCCGACGGGCCGGCACCGGCGAGCTGCAGCCGCTCGTCGTGAAGACACCCGTGACGGCTGAGGTCGAGTACCACCGCCCGATCGAGGCCGACTACGCCGCAATCGTTCCCGGCGCGGAACGGGTTGGCGACCGCGGCGTCCGTTATGTCGCCTCCGACGTGGAGAGCGCCTATCGCGCCTTCCTGGCCGGCGTCCGCCTGGCCGGGATCTGCGACTAGCGCCCGTCACGGAACGGGCGCACCCTCGCTGACGGCATACTTGGCCGGCCATGGCCGCTGACTGGGGACCCACCGAGCCGCTGCTCGCGCGAGCTGAGACGCTGGCCGGAGCGTGGAGCGCCCGGGCCCGGATGTCCACCACGAGTGGCCAGGAGCGGGCGCTCCTCCGCCTGTTCGGGGTCAGCGGGCTCGATCGATCCAGCCGGCCACTGGCCGGCGAGGTCGTGGACCGCTACCTGGCGGGCGGCCACGGACGCCTGGCCGGCGGAATCGTCCTGCCGTTCGCCGCGGCCCTGCTGGAGTACGACCTGACGCCTCAGGCGCTGGCCCTCGACATCGCGGCCGGTTCGGTCGACCTGGGCCTGGAGGCCGAGCTGCTTCGCGACTCCGGCCGGCGCGCCGCGGCCGAGGCGGAGGCGGCGCGCCTGGCCGCGGCCGCCATCGAGCGCATCGACGCGAACCGGACGGCTCGCCGCGAGCTCCTGGACCTGCTCGGCGACCCGTCCCGGCCGTGGATCGGCCTGCCGCTCGCGGAGACGGACCTGGAGGCGGCCCGACCCGCGATCAGGCGGCTCGTCCGCGATGGGGCGGACCTGGTCCGGGTGACGGTCCCGGTCGGCCGCGAGCTCGCCGATCGACTCCACGATGCGGGCGTCGACGTCCCCGACTGGCGTACGGACGAGGCGGGCGGCCACGGCTCCTTGACGTCCGATCCGACGCCCGCCGGCAGCCAGCGCGGGCTCTCCGAGCTGCGGCTCATCGTGGACGAGACCGCGGCCGAACGGCGCAGCTACGTCCGCCTGGCGACCATGACGCCGGGCCTGGCGGCCCCGGAGCAGGCGATCGTGGCGGCATTCGAGCGGGTGGACGTCGTCATGGCTGACGTCGTGGCCGAGATCGTGGAAGGCCGGGTCGATCCCGACCGAGCCCTCGCCGATCACGCGTTCGCCAACCGGTTCCACCGGCGAGCCGGTTCGGTGGTCGTCGTGGGTCCGGGACCGCTCGTCGTCGCGCCGGACCTCGCCCGGGGGGTGCCCTCGGATCCGGCCACTCGCGCCGGCCGAGGGCTGGCCCTGCAGCTGCTGGGCGTCGCGCTGGCCCGCCGTGGAGGGGTGGCCGCAGACCAGCTGCTGGTGGGGGCGCTCCCGGCCTGGCTCATCGAGGAGCGTGACGGGGCCGCCAGGGCAATGGCCGAGGTTGCCCTGAGGCGGGCCCTGCTGCCGGATCATGCCCTTGCCTTCGAGGAGCCGGCAGCGGCCTCCGGCTCGGTCGCCGCCGCGCGCTGGCCGTACATCATGGCGTCGGCGCTGCCGTACGCCGGTGCAACCGCGCTGGTGCTGCGAGACGCCGCCGCGGCGGCGGTCACCGGAGGCATCCCGGTACGGGCGGCCGCGTCGGTGGGGACGGAGATAGCCGGATCCACGGGTGCGCTCCGGCCGCAGGGGGTCGCGCTCGACCACGCCCGGGCAACGCTCGCAGCCGCCCAGGCCACGCTGGAGCACCTCGCCGACCTCGGCTGGCGGGCCGTGCTGGGCCAGGCGATCGAGGGCCCGCCGCGCGATCGGCTCGGTGCCGGCGCCGTCGTCGAGCGCACCGAATCCTTCGACCCGTTCGCGGACTGACCCGATGAGTGACCTGGATACGAGAACAGACGATAGGATCGACGCGGGCCGGGACACGAATGACGTCGAGCCCTCGTCCTTTCCCCGGCTTCGGCTGCGGACCGCCGCAACCGAGCTCTTCGATCTTCCCTGGGACCGCCCGCTGGCGGCCTGGCCGGACGACGCGCTCCAGTTTCGGACGCTGCCCGTTGGGCCGTCCCGCCACCTGGTCCGGTTCCTCGACGTGAGCGGCACCATCTTCGCCCTCAAGGAGGAACCGCTGGACGTCGCTCGGAG
>Ga0137375_10009294_pt1 | contig 11672 bp, 11 predicted proteins | sample SagtaG_24_FD_104936 | JGI IMG/M metagenome (GOLD analysis project Ga0137375, IMG submission 104936) | Vadose zone soil microbial communities from Sagehorn Ranch, Mendocino, California, USA - Sage1_R_113_16 metaG | ecosystem: Environmental > Terrestrial > Soil > Vadose zone | place: USA... | reverse complement strand
TAACATTGGCGTCCATCCGCCGGCGCGGGCGACCTATCATCCCGTCATTTCTACGAACGCCATTCCGCAGTCCCTGGCGGTGATGTAGACTCTCACTCTGCTTGGTACAAAATCTCAGTCAGGTCACCTATCGCCACTCGTTCAGGGAAGGCCTATCCCCTCCAAGCGTACTCAACGTCCCGTAGTAATTCCTCTCTGAGACCGCTGATCCCGAGACCGAAGTAACGATTATGGTATTCCAAGACGAGCACCATCAGACGGTGAGCAGCGGCGACCGCGTCGTCTGCTTGGGAACGCTGTGGCGCACGCTCGATCGAGATACCTGTAACGGTCGTGTGGATGAGGAGAGTCGTGAAGAAATAGAAACTAAGTGAAGCTTTCTCAATCCCAATATCTCGAGCCATGGCAATTGGGTCCATTTTCGTCCACGACGGTTGTTCTCGGCTGTGGCCACACTTAGGGCAGACTTGGCGATAGCGGCCCCTGATTGCTTTATAGTTGGCCTCGATCTCGATCTGCTCATCCTTCGACAGCCACCTAGACACGTCGATACCAAGGGACTCTGCGTGTTGGAGTCCCTTACGCTGGTGCACGCAGTCATACTCGAGGAATGCTTCCAGTTCCTCAGGATGTCGCGCGAGATAGATAGAAGTGACGGTTGCCTCGAACATCGGCCGAAGCAGCTTGAGCCCTGCTATGCCGTACCCGTTCGCGCAATTCAAAAGGATTTCCCTGAAATCTTCAACAATGACGCAGCCGAAAGTAAACACCATCTGCTGAATCTTGTTGGGCGACTTGAATGCTCTGCCAAACATCTGATCCATTCGGTTGCTTATGCGTGGAAACACTTCGATGAACTTCAGGTTTCTCTCACGGAAGTGTTGCTGCTCTTCCGCGAGCCCGAACATCATTGGGACTATTCCTTGCGTGTCAGGCATAGGCTTCTCCTCATCACTTTGGCAGTTGCGCGGGCTCCTCGCGCTGGAGCTCAACGCTCGCAGGACCTGTCGGCAAGGTAACTGAGGAAGCCGGGCGATGGATCGGTCTGGTGTGGTCCGAGGACTGTGGCACCCACTCGATGCTCCGCGTGGAAGGAGGCCTCCTCCAACCAGTGTGCTTCAGATGGTGCGGGGATTAGAAGCAGCGACAGATCGGGAACCTTGCCATCGCGTCGGAGGGCGTCATGGTACAGGTGGGCGGAGGCCATTCCGTCAAGCACCCAACTGCGGTGCACTCGGTACTTCGCGTCGAGTACGATAAATCTCGTGTGCTCAGGGCTCTCGTAGGTGATCACCAAGTCCGGCAGCCGTTGGCCGGATAGCGACCGCCAGCGTCCCCGAGCTTGGTCCCAGCTGGGAAAGCCGGGCTGAAGAAGAAGCTCCAACGAGATGGGACCGCGACTACCGCGCCAGGCTGCGAGGGCCCTTGTTGGGTGGCGATCCACGGGGTTCCAGGTCCAGCCTTGATACCTTGATCGCAGCATCCGGGCGATCCTGACGAAACACCACCGCTCATAGATTTCCCAGGTAGGACTTATCCAGAGGCGCTCATCAATCGGGGGGCCAGCCAGGCCCAGCCGGAGTATGCGCCACGCTAGACCCTGGGCCCGAGCATAGAAGGGGTCTGCGGCTGTTGCGTTAAGCCCAGCACCAGTGATCTCGGGGCGGGTGACACGACTGAACGGCTCGCGTCTGAGGATCCAGAAGATCTCCTGATGGAGCCTCGCCAGGAAGTCTCTGCGTACTGGCCATCGCGGGGCCAGTGCCGTCCTCGTCTTCGATGGTACATCGTCCGAAACGCGCTGTTCTAATTCGTCCGTTACCCAGCGGATCCTGTTCAGGACCGCACGGGCGAAGGCAACAAGGCAACGATTCGCGGCGCCGTCGAAGTGCTGTTCGGCCACAGGTACGTCGAGTTGCCCCTGGGAGGTTATCGACTGAGTCTTGTCGTCCGCAGGCGATGCGGCGAGTACCGCGAGCGCCGTCGGGTCGCGGAGGGCGGCCAGGGCGGTCAGACGGTCTGCCTTCCGAACACGGTGTAGCGGAACTAGTTCGCGCCGCGAGCGGACGGTCCAGAGCGGATGCCGTGCAATGGCATGCAGGGCAAGGACGAGGGTTGGGCCGTATTGGCGGAGGCGGGAGAAGGAAATGAGAGGATTCTCGCCCGCGCCGAGTTCACCAATTCGGGCCCGTGCCGGTTCAACGCCGATGACCAGCTCAGGCTGTTCATCCCAGATCTCTTGGACCATTTCAGAGAAGAAATCGTGCCCGAGCTTCCGTGGATCGGGCGACACGTCGAGCAGATAGGTGCTCGCCACGGTGCCGTCCGGAGCCACGAGTTCGGCCGTGACCTCTCCAGCGTAGAAGCCAGGCGTCCATACCCAGGTGATGGACGGGGCCGGCGCGTTGATGAGAGGCTCATCGTCAACTCGAAAGGACCAGCCTGCTCCTGGGGGTTGCTCGATGTGAACTGGCTGCTGCTCCTGGAAGCCGGGGTTGATATGGGGGGCCGGGTGAAGGAGACGTCGTACAGTCGGCGCCGGGCCGGCCACATGGGCCTGTAGGACGAACGAGGTGGATTCGTGCCGATCCGGCCTCATCTCCAGAATCTGGCCGTGCCAGTGGTTTTGAGATCGTCGAGAAGATCGGCGACTCGGTTGGCCGCTCTGTTCAAGTCGTGGCGACGAAGGATGTCATCGCAGCCCGTCAGGGCATCCCGGAATCGGGCGGAGTCGTCACCGCGCAGCTTGGGGACGATCTTGGCGAGGACGATCACGTCGAGGACATCGGAATGAGAAGCGCCCGGCGCCGTGTCCAAGCTCTTGGCAAGGAAGTTCAGGACATCGTCGATGACGCGCCACCCGAAGTGGAGTCGGGCGGGGGCCAGTAGCTCTCCAAGATCCTTCAGAACCTGGCGAGCTTTCGATTCGGCATCCGCCGGTAGGCCGTGCTGGCCCCACCGCGGGTAGGCGTCGATGTTGATGTCCCAGAACTCGAGGGTGAGGGTGCGATCAAGCACTTTATCCGAAAGGCCGTGAGTCGTCTCATCCATATTGACGGTGCCGATCAGGACAAGATTGGAGGGATACGGAATGCTGGCGGGAACACCGTCGAAGACATCGCCTTCCCGATGGAGGTCGATCGAAGCGCCCGGGGTCTCCATGGCCGACAGGAGTGGAGCCAGATACTGCTCTGGATGGGAGAGATTCATCTCATCGAGGACGGCGACGTAGGGGTGTTCGGGATCAGCGGCCGCCGAAAGGAGGAAATCGAGAAAGGGAGTCCGAACATACGTATCCGGGCGCAGAGGATTCACGTACCCGACCAGAGAAGTTGAATCGGACCATCCAGGCTGAACGGGGACCGCACGGATGGGTTGACGCTCGGTCGGCGTCCGGGCCGTGACAGCTTCGGCGTAGGCTATCGCGAGGAGCGTTTTCCCAGCGCCTGATAGACCGGTGAGGATCGCGAAATGGGCGACGCGAGTTAGCCCAGAGCCCCGCATGGAGGCTCGCGACCAGGAGTTTGTCGAACGTTCCGCGCCGGGCTATGTGCTCGTAAATCTCCTCAAAGGGAGGGACGGCCATGACCGTGGGCTCTGCGTGGTGCAGTGCGGCCACCCCGGTGTCAGTCGGAAGGGGAGGCGCCTCTTCCGGAGCGAGGGGCTCGGGGATCCAGTCTATTCTCGCCGCCCACTGCGCTCCTGCCGGGGTCAGCCGAACAAGTTTGTCGTCAGTGAGGTCGAGTAGTCCACAGGACCGGAGCCAAGCAAGCATCGAGGTCGGCATCCAGCCGGACGTCCATCCCGGGTTCGCCGCGCGAATGGTGGCCAGGAGCGTGGCTCTGGGCAAGCCGCCGCGGTGATCACGCAGAGCAACCAGCGCGTGATCGACGCCCAGGACTCTCGTCAGGAGCCAGGGGGTAAGAATTGTTGGATCGTCGGACTCAAGTAGGGACTGGCCCCGCCGATTCAGGACGTACTTGTCACCGTCGCGGCGAATCACGGCCAGTTCACCCTGAAGCACATTGATGATCGCGGGAAGGGAACTATCCTTCAAATCAGGATGCTGGGCACGGAGGAAGGCAAGAAGTTCTTCCCGCGACACCCCATCCTGAATGAACTCGAGAGCACCCACGACCGTTGTGAGATAACCCCGCAAGGCCGTCAGGCCTCGTCGGCGGCGGCTGGCGGCCAATGGAACAAGACGTTCCGGACCGGAAACGGCCGGATTGAGGGGAGGAAGGTCATCCGGTTCCTCGGTGGCCGTCACCTCAAGCAGGTACCACGGGAACGTCATCCGGGTGACAAGCCCGCGCGTCTCATGCGGAGCCGGCCCGAGAACTTCTTCCAACCGCCGAAGAACGTTTGCGTGACGCGCGACAGGGCTTTCTCCCTTGCTGCCGAACATCTGGCGGTGCAGACGCTCCAATTCGTATCGATCGCAGACCGTGGTGAAGTGCCGGGGGAACAAAGCCGCGAGGACCCGAAAAATCTTGAGGTGGGGGATCTTTGGGGAGTGAGGCTTCATCCGGTCGACGATTTCCCGGTAGAGCGCGTCCAGATGCGGGGTTGCTCGGTCGACGGGATCCGGCACCGGTTCGATCGAGACGCGGGCCAGCCAGTTACGGAACTCTCCGTCCCTGAGTACCTGGTCGACGGGAATGGTTCCTCTCCCGGCGGAGCTAACCGGGTTATCGTCCCATAGGCGAGTCTGGAAATCCACACTTGATCGTTCGGATTCTGGAACCTTCTTCACCCAGTCAAGGAAGATCACGAGACGGTCTTGCCACTCACGATAGTTGTCGTTGATTGGAGTCGGGCTGAACCGGGAATGAAGCGCACGCAAGACGTCAGTTGAAGTGAGGTCGGTCGTCGCCACGGTAGGCGGTCCTCCGTGCAACCCTCACGAGGCGTTGCATGCCGTGAGTGCCCGTTGAAAAACTTTAGGTCGCCCTGCCCTCTCTCTCAAGGAGAGAGGGATACTACTTCTCACATCTTCGGCGGCACCACCGGCAACGAGCTCGATAAGCCACCGTCTACAGGCAACGCTTGTCCGTTCACATATGACGCTTCGTCCGATGCTAAGAACAACGCAGCGTAGGCAATTTCTTCCGGCACGCCGTGGCGACGCAGCGGATTCAATTGGCCGATCTTCTTGTCAGTGCCGCGAGCGCGTGCGCGATCGAAGATGGGTTTGGTCATCCCGGTTTCGATGAGCCCGGGCAAATGGCATTCACGCGCACACCCGAGCCGCCGAATGTATTGGCACTGGTTTGTACCAAGCTGATAACGCCTGCTTTGCTGGCGCTGTACGGGGGACCGCCGGCGCCTGAGCGCAAACCTGCAACCGATGCCGTGCAGATAATCGAACCGCGATGTTGAGGGATCATTACGCGCGCCGCGTGTTTGACCGCAAGGAAAACCCCGATCAAATTAATCTTGAGGATTGCCATCCAGTCATCGGCTGTCAGCTCGTCGTACACCGGTATGCCGCCGCTAATACCTGCATTGGCATAGCACACATCCAACCCGCCATGTTGCTTCACTGCGGTGTCCATCATCTCGGCGACATCGCGTTCGTTTGATGCGTCTTTGATGAGCGCGGTTGCACGACCGCCTGCATTGCGAATGGCAGCGGCAGTGACTTCAACTTCCGGCGAGCGATCCACGCACACGACGCTGGCACCATGTTGTGCAAATAAAATACTGCTCGCGCGGCCGATGCCGCTCGCCGCGCCGGTGACGACTGCCGATTTGCCTTCGAGACGCTTCATGTGTATTCCTCATTAGGATGGACATGGGGCACAGCGTAGTAACAGAACCCCCCCTTTTGTCAGCCATGGCCCGCCTCGCCAAATTGACCTCCCCAGAGATGTACCCACAACCATATTAGTCCAGCGCAGAATGAACGCCTGGGTGAAAACCTATGCGGGGCAATAGGCCTTGCAATGTCTCCAACCCACTCGGACAATGTTTATGTCCACCGAGGCACATCTCGTTCTCAGTCACACGTCCTGGGAACACGAGTACAACCATCGCCGTCCCCATCTCGCCCTCGCCGGCAAGACCCCAGCTGAGCGAGTGTGCGAACTCAAGATCACCGCCCGCACTGCGCAGGCAATGGCTTGACTAATACACTCCTGAATAGGATATTAATTATACAGGTATCAATAGTTCTCCGAGAAGCGGCACTTCCGCATGGACTGCCCCGCATCTACCCGACGAAAGTCCACCTTTGAACTATCTACCAAGCGCGGAAGCTTACGCTTGCCTTGCAGGAATCCAGAGTGACAGCTCTTGATTATGAACGGGCCGCTCGAAAAATGGCAGGTTCTCAAAGACTCTCCGAAAATCCTCGGAGGATATGTGTCTATCGCATCCCGTGACACGAATGCGAACACCCATTCGATCTCCCTGGGGTTCTATCCGAGTGATCACCATAAGCGTTGCTCCCGGTGAAGCAAAGGCCAGGGCGTTCGTCAAAAGGACATCCAAACTACGAACGAGCTGCGAGGCATCGAATTGCGCCAACGGAACATCCTCAGGTGAGTCGGTCCGAAGATCTAGATCTTGACGATCTGCTAGGGGCCGCACGCGGTTCACAATTTGCTGGATGGCTTCATTCAGTGTTCGCGCGCGCGGATCGATTGTGACAGGCACTTGCTGGCCTGTTTCAAGAGCAGCCGATAGTACTTGGAGCTTTTGATCTATGCGACGAATGCCCACGGCATCATGGGGTTCCTTCATTAGACCTCTGGCAATCCTGAGTTCTTGGATAGCTGATGGAAACTGTTGACGTAAACCTCCAATAGTTGCGAGATTCTCGTGTGCTATTGCTGCAATGGCTTCGTCATTTGCTTTCTGAGCATACTCGAGGACAGAGCGGAAGTTCGATTCTGCCTCGTCAATGAGATGTTCGTCCGTGAATCTGAGATATAGCAGGACCTCTCCAATGTTATTCGTGTTGATCGCGATTTCCTTGGCATCCTTGAGTTCCTCGGCGAGAGATTTAGCCCGCCGAAAATAGATACCGGCACGGCCCCAGGAACCAATGCGTCGGCATGCTAGGCCAAGACGATTGAGCCTCCCAAGAGCGTGCCGCGATATGTCTCTCGCCTCGGCAGGTTTCAATGGACCGAGTATAAAGGCGCGTTCCAGCATGGTATCTACTGCGTCGTGTTCCCAGCCGGCGTCGTCATACGCGCCCTCTGCGCTAAGTAATTCGCTCAGAGCCTGTTGAGTGTTGCCATCACTCAAATGGCGATATGCGTGAATGCGATTTTGCTCGGCACCTTCGACGTTAAGGAGATTCCTCTGGACGATCTCTGATAGGACGACGAGCGGGGCGACGATCTGTGGGGAGTTCGTGAGTTCGATAGAGAACTCGTAGACGCCATCTCGCGCGCGTGATGGGATATCGACGACACCGAAGAGGCGAGAAGGAGCCACGTGAATATCGGCTTCGCTCACGATCTCCCCGCTGGGGTCTCGAAGGCGTCCGGTAATCGAAGATGGGTGTGGATCAGTGACTTGCGCAGATGCGACAAAATCGACACGACTGCCTGGTCGGGCGAGACGGGAGGTGAAGCTAGCAGCAGTTGATGCGCCGAATTGGACTCATGGGCGGGGGAGGTATTGGTCGAGCTGCCGTAACACCGCGCGATTTCGGCAGAGGGCCATGTGTGAGTTCGGCCCGTTTACCTGACAGTATTGAGCGGCTGGTGGCGCGAACCAAGTAGCACTGTCGACGGTGACCGTGTTATCGCCTTGTGCTTCGATAGGAAGGCGTTCGACGTCAAGATTGTAGGGTTGATGATCATGAATTTGGTACTCGACGTCCGTTTCCAACGCTGCCGAATATATGATGGAAAAAGGAAGAGCGAGCGCCGAAGCCGCCACGAGTTGTCGATGAGTGGATCTCGCCTCATCTACGAGGGGCTGGAGAGGAGGCGGCCACACAGCCCGGTCAACGCAACTATATCTAGCTCCCTTATCTGACAATAAGGGCCGGACATCCTCCGGCGGTAATAGCTCATATAGTGATGGGAATGTTCGGATTGCCTGCATAAACTTGTCATTGAGACTCGCTCTACCGCCGAGCGCACGTGCAACGTCCCGAATCGCAAGAAAGACTCGAATTACGACATCTACGGGTGGATTCAGAGCGGGAGCTATTTTGAGCGTTCGAAAAGCCTTGATTGAGCGTAACTCCTCGCCCTCCCGGTTATTGGGGTCGAGGGGGTGTGGCGTCGGCGGCGGCTACCCCAAGAGGTCGTGCGGGAGGGTGACGGCGGCGCGGTCGGCGAGCGCGGCGCGGGCCGCGGTGACCAGGTACGCCTTGGGGTCGACCCCGCAGAGCTTGGCGGACTCGATCAGGCTGTAGAAGAGCGCGGCGACCTCGGTCCCCCGCTGGGAGCGAGAGCCGTAGTGATTTTTCCTTCCCAGAACGACCCCCCTGATCCCGCGCTCGGTCTGGTTGTTGTCGAGCGGAATGCGGGGATCATCGAGAAAGCGCGTGAGCCCGGGCCACAGCCCCAGCATGTAGGTGATCGCACTGCCGAGCATGCGCCGCGGGAGCGCGCGCTGCTCGTGGGCCCAGGCGCGGATCTCGCCGACGATGCCCCGGGACTGCTCGATGCGCAGCTGGGCGCGGAGCGCCAGCGTGTCGGCCCGATCTTCGGGCCTCGCGGCGACGCGCAGCCCCGGGACCTGGGCCTCGACGGCGTACAGCCGCCCGATGAGGTCCAGGACCCGCTGGCACGGGCCCGGGGCAAAGGGCTCGGCCTCGACGTACTGGCGTCGCACATGCGCCCAGCAATGCGCCAGCGCAAACCCCGGACTCCCACGCGCCAGCGCGTCGTAGGCGCCATAGCCATCGGCCATGACGATGCCCTGGTAGCCGCCGAGCACCTGCCGCGCCGCCTCCTGCGAGCGGCTGTCGAGAATGCGGTACACCACGGCATCCTCCCGGGCCAGCGTCCAGGCCCACCAGCGCTTGGCCTTGGGCTGCACCATCATCCGCCACCACGTCTCATCGGCGCCGAGCTGCTCGGCGCTCAGCACATACCGAGTCACGGCCGCCTGGGAGCGTTCCAGCACCTGCGCCAAGGCGTTGATCTGATCCCACAGGGTCTGGGAGTCGATCTCGAGACCTTCCCGGCGCATGATCCGCACCTGTCGTTCCAACGGCAAATGATCGAGGTACTTCTGGGTGGCGACCTCCACGGCGAACTCGACAGAGTAGCGATGGCCGCGCGCGTCCTCCCGCGCCGTCAGCCGCGGGGGCGCCGCCGCGGCCTCGACGTGCCCGTTACACCGGCAGCGATACTTCTGCCGGCGATGGCGGACGAGGACAAACCGCCGCTCGATGACGGTCACCTCTTCGGAGTCCTCGAACTGGCTGGCCATCGGATCCAGGGGCTGACCGCACTGTGGGCAGCACTGGCGATCCGCCTCGTCGAGTTCGTGGACCTGATCCACGACGGGCAGGCGGGGTTGCACGCGGGGCCCGTGCCCGGGCCGGGGCGCCGGCGGGGCGGCGGGCTCGGCCGCCGGCGCGGACCGCTTCTCGCTCGATGCACCGAACAGGGTCTGATTGCGCTGCGCCAGGAGCTCCTGCAGGAAGGTGAGCTCCTGCTGCAGCACCGCACTGTCCTCGCCGCGCAGGCGCGCGAGCTCGGCGAGCAGGGTCTTGATCTTTTCGTGGACCCGATGATTCTCGCGATCGAGGAGGCGGGCGGCCTGTCGTAGCAGTTAGGATCCTGAATCTGCTCGAGACACAGCACGAGCGCATTCAATCATCCGCGCGCACGCGATGCAAGCTTTTCTTGCGCGGAACGTAGTACGAACGGCGCCGGCGAGAGCGTGAGGCGGCCGACGAGCGCGCTGCCCTCGAGGAACAGCTGCAGTTCGCTCATCGTCAGCGTCAGCGTCGTGGTGTGCTCCTCGCGCCACAGGGCCGCAAACCGCCCCTGCTCGAGCCGCTTGGCGTAGATGCACAGGCCCGTGCCATCCCACATCAACACCTTGGCCCTCGTGCGAGGACGATTCGCGAAGAGATAGCAGTCGCCCGAGAGCGGATCGCGCCCGAGGCCCGCGCTCACCAGCGCGCTCAGGCCGTCGAAGCCTTTGCGCATGTCGACCGGGGCGCCGTAGGCGTAGAGCCCGACCTGGCGCGTGGAGCCGATCACGTGCCGAGCTGCAGCACGCGCAGGATCGTGGCGACGTCCAACCCTTCGACCCGCCAGCCCTGCGGCGTGACGAGCACCGGCGCCGCGGGCGACGACACCACGGCGGGCGACACCGGGGCAATCCTGATCCTTCGCAAGCGCTGATGGGGAACGTAGCCTCCCCACCGCGTGATCGTGCCCGGCGGGAGTCCAAGCTGCTTGGCGAGGGCGCCGGTCTGCACGCCGGCACCATGGGCCTCACGCGCCAGCCTGACCACCTCGGCCCGGAGCTCCACAGGATACCGGACACCCCTCCGGGCTTTGCCGCGACTCAGGGCCTCCAGGCGGGCGCGCAGTCGTCGAACCCGATCGTCCATCGTGTGCCTCCTTCCGTTGGCCTCACGATGCCGCGACTTCGCGTCCGACGCTAGACGGGGATTAGCGAGGAGTTACGGTGCTCTTAGCCAAAGCCCGGACGATCTCACGGCAGAAGGCCGGCAGGTCGTCCGGCTTGCGCGAGGTGATCAGGTTGCCGTCCACCACCACCTTGCTGTCGGACCACTGACCCTCGGCGTTCACCATGTCATCCTTGATCGAGAGAAAGCCGACGTGCTCACCATCGTTGACGATCAGGAAAGGCTGCTGAAGAAAGTCAATGTAGGTCTGACTTATTAGAGAGATTCTCGGAACAACGCGGTTCAGGTGCTGGCGAAAGATCCCGAACGCAGCCTTGTAGTTCTCGGCCTCAATCGAGGCCTCAGCGAGCCAGCAGTCCCGGCGGCGGCCGCTCTACCATAGGCTGTCGGGTCGATCCGCTCGCCGATGAGATCGTCCTTCGGCGTCGCCTCCGGGTCATGGCGTCCTGAATAAATGATTTCGGATAGCGCTTGTCCAGAACGTTTCGCTCGTGCATACTTCCGTTCGCCGCGAAAGGATGGGCTGCGTGAGACCAGTGGACCTGCTGATCAGCAACGGCCGCGTCGTCGACGGCGACGCAATAGTCGACGCGAGCGTTGCCGTGACCGGCGAGCGCATCGTGGCCGTCTGCGGACCCGATGCGGACATCACCGCCGCCGAGGTGGTGGACGCCCGCGGTCTCTACATCGTGCCGGGCGCCATCGACCCGCACGTGCACTTCAAGATCTTCAACTCGATGGTCGACGACTTCACCACCGCGTCCACCGCAGCGGCTCACGGCGGCATCACCACGATGATGCCCTTCGTCAGCGGCGACCAGCGGATGAGCGTGCCGGAGTGGATCGACTACTGGATCGACGAGGGTCAGCGTCACTCCGTCGTGGACTTCGCCATGCACTGCCGGCTGCGCCCCGACCCGACGCTGATCGACCAGGTCCCGGACGCCATCGCCCGCGGCGTCACCTCGGTTAAGATGTTCCAGGCGTATCGCAAGCGCGGCATGCTGTTCAGCGACGATCTTCTGCTCCGGACGATGGAGATCGTCGCGCGGCACGGCGGCCTCGCGATGGTGCACGCCGAGAACGG
>Ga0137375_10009287_pt1 | contig 11677 bp, 7 predicted proteins | sample SagtaG_24_FD_104936 | JGI IMG/M metagenome (GOLD analysis project Ga0137375, IMG submission 104936) | Vadose zone soil microbial communities from Sagehorn Ranch, Mendocino, California, USA - Sage1_R_113_16 metaG | ecosystem: Environmental > Terrestrial > Soil > Vadose zone | place: USA... | reverse complement strand
TCGGCCAGAGCGATAAGTGGCTCGTGCGGGTCTTCGGCAAAGACTGCCTGTGGGAATTTGGGCCGCTCTTTCAGTTCTTCAACGAGATCCGCACCGTTGATCGCGAGGCGACCGGCAAGCCGTTTGGGACGCTGGAAGGACTGCGGGCCATGAAGCTCGGTTTCCAGTGGGCCGGACTGTACGCCTTCCTGGCAATCTTCGTGGTGCTGCTGCTGGACTTCCGCACGCTCAAGCACACGCTGGTGGCGCTGGCGCCTTTGGCGATGGGAATCATCGCGGCGCTGGGCATCATGGGCCTGTGTGGTCTGCCGCTCAATCCCGCGAACATGATCGCCTTTCCGCTGATCCTCGGCGTCGGGGCGGACAATGGCGTTCACGTGCTGCACGATTATCTCTCGCGCCGGCGCGGCCAGATGTACACGCTTAACCACAGCACCGGCCGCGGCATCATGGTGGCAGCGCTGACGACGATCCTTGGATTTGGCACATTAATGATCTCATGTCACCGCGGTCTGGCGGGACTGGGGCTGGTACTGACGCTGGGGGTGAGCTGCTGCATGCTGACGGCGCTGGTGTTCCTGCCCGGGGTGCTGCGGGTGTTGAGCACGCGCAAGCAGGCCGCCGAGCCGCGGACCATCCCGTTGCCGCGGGAGCGGACAGCCGCGTAAGGGGTCAGGCACATCGGGACGGATGGGCGACCTGGCTGCCGCGCGTCCTGTTCTTGGTGACTTCGACGGTGGCGTGGTCGTTGCGTCGCGGAAGCCGACGCTTCCGCTGCCCGGCCGGGCGGAAACCTGGTATGCTGAAGGAACTGGTCGAGGCGCCGCAAGGTTGCGGCGAGGTGGGTGTGCCGGGGAAATTGCCACCTGGTCGCTCCGTAGTTTGCGTTCCATCTCATTCCACGCCGACACCTCCCGAGGCCGACCTGCCGTTCGTGGTGCGCGCCAGCCGACGCGTACCTCACCTGATAGTTATGCCTGAGGGCGGTCCTCTTCCGCCTCCTGTTCAGGGTGCGCCGGTCGTCGCGGCCGCCGGAGTTTCACCAACAGGCCCCGGCGCCGCTTGCGCTATGCGGAGGTGGGGTATCAGCATCATCGCGACGATGAAGAAGCCCAGCGCCTCGGCCGTGAGCAGGATCCCTTGCAGCCGAGGGACGACGGCCGCCGTCAGGGTAATGGCCAGAATCGCTGCGGCCGGGACGACGACACCGGCCACCGCCAGCCTCACGCCCATCAGGGTGACGGCGCGAACGCCGATGATCCCCAGCGCGATCCCGGCGGAGATCAGCACAGCCGCCTCCAACGGGATATACTCCTGCGCAAAGTACATAAGCGGATAGGCGCCGGCGAACGTGCCCACCGTCAGCAGCAGCATCCAGCGATCGAATCGCGTCACCTGAGCGGCGTGGACGACCAGCCCGACCAGCAAGCCGAAGACGAAGACGCTGACCGGGGCGAGCCAGGTCAATTCGCCAAGACGGTCAATCGGCGCGATCCCCAGCACATCCAGCCGCACCGGCTGGCCGAACAGCAGACGCTTGTAGTCCCAGGTGTAGGTGGTGGCCTCGGCCGTGCGCGCCAGGCTCGTCGGCTGCAGCGACAACTCCAACAGCCGCACATCGGAGACGTTGGCGGTCAGCTGGATGCGGAACTGATCGAGGATCCCGCCGGGCGGCACCGACAGCTGATACACGCCCTTACCAATGGCGGTGTAGGTGACCTTCAGCGCCTTCGCCTTCGCCGCCAGCGGACCCCGCCAGACCATCTTGCCGTCGCGCAGGGCCACCATCTCGCTGGGCTCGCCGTCAGCCGTGATCGTCAGATCCGCCAGGGAGATCGTCTGGGGCGGCAAGGGTAGTTCCAGTTCGCAATCGCCGGCCTCGTCCCCCGGGCACATGGCCTGGATCTGACCGCTGAAGCGTGCCTCGTAGATGGACTCCGGCGTGGCCGTCCCGACACTGAGTTGAGGCGTCAGCACAACATCCGCGACGAAGGTCTTGACGCGGGCTCGCGGCCGCGGGGCGGGCGGCTTGCCAGGCTCGGCCTGAGCTATGTTGGCTTTGGCCATCTGCGGACCGTAGCCGTACTGCGTCTCGTTGGCGAGCCGCCTGGCGACAGCCGCCTCGCGCACCTTTTGCACCGCCGGCAGCAGCAGCGCGATCAGGATGGCGATGATGATGACCACGGCCAGTAACTCGGACAGCGTGAAGGCGCGGTCGGATGGCTGACGCATAACAGAGTTCCTCGGGCGAGAGCAGAGAGGTTGCCTGAAACGGCTCCCTTATGATAGGCCCGAGCAGCCTCTCCTCATATCTGATTCTTGCCCAGCACCTTTTCTTGAGACCATGATCGCGGACGCGGTTCGTGTCGGCAACGATTGCCGATGACACAGCGGCAGGACGTTGTTATAGGTTCTGCTGCACGTCTTCACGTCTGGCCGCAAAGGCACCTGTCACTCTCTCAAATAGGTTCCCTGTCGCTGTGGAGGGACTGCCGTGTTGATGAGTCTTGCGCACTTTTCCCTGTGCTCACTTGTCGTTTGCTCTCCCCAAGAACCCGTGCCGGCAGCCCGGGTGTGTTGGGTCGAGCATTGGGTGAGGGATGCCACCGGCTGCAGCGGTTTGTTCGCGGACCCAATGCACATCGAGCGGATGCTTGCGGTCTGTGGCCCTCTTGGCCGGATTCCCGACACCGGTGCGATCCATGAACGGACCGTGTACGGCATCCCGGCCGGAGACGAGACAACTGCTCCACCTGCTCCGGGACTGGATTGGACCAGAATGCCCCCTTCGCCGCTCTCGCTTGAGGGTAGATACCGTGAATGGCTGCAAGAGAAACTGACCCTGGCCTGGGATGGTTATGTGCGATGTGACAGCGATGCCGCCCAACAAAGGGACACCGCTCTCGCTCAGTTTCTGGATCAACTTCCCTACTTCCACACGGTCTTCGGGACTGCTGCGACAGCGCCGGCTTTCGATGGCAAAGTGAGCGACCACCTCGAAGGGCCTTGGGGTTTGCTGAAAACGCAGGTGCAGATCGACACCACGAAAGGCGTGGCAGACGCTCCGCTGCGGGGCGAACGCTGGCAGACCGAGGACGCCCTGCAAGTGCCGGTGGCGGGGCCGTTGTTCGTCTTCGGCAAATTCCAGGGCGGCTACAACACGCTCACCGCCCAGGAGGCGACCATGACCGGCCACACCGGCGTCGGCTGTAAACTACAGCCCATCGCAGGCGCCGAGATCCAAGTCCGCGGCGGCTCGCGCCTGTGCTATCAGTCGGATCCGCTGCGGCCGGATCGACTGCCGCGCGAGCGGCGCGATTTGGTGCTGGAGTTGCAATGCGGCTACGAGGTCGTGGGGCCGCTGAAACTGGAGTACCAGGGCACGGCACAGCCGGCGCTCGATCCTCTCGACCGGAGCAAGGTGCAGCACGACCTGCGCTTTGCGATCCCGCTCGGCGCCGACGGGCATCTGCACATCGGCGCCCGGCATCAGTGGGAGGACGCTGCCGCCGTCCGATCGTGGGCCGACGGTATGCAGCTGTATCTGGGCATCGGTCTGAAGCGGTAGGAAAACCCCTCCCCCAACCCCCTCCCCATGCGAGGAGAGGGGGAGCCAGACCAACGCTTCTTTCGTCTCCCCCTCTCCGTTGCGGGGAGGGGGTTGGGGGGAGGGGTTCGGAGCACGCCAGGTTGCGCTTGTTTCGTGAAGCCACTTGTCGGTATATTCTCCCACCCAGGGACGCCGCTGTGGTCGGCACCAGCCGGGCCCATTCGCTACGTCCACCGCATCCGGGATCTCCTCTCTCCCAGGGCGGAAACGCCTTGCGTGGATCCTGCCGCCGCCTTCAAGGATGATCGCGGCGCAACGACTCCCCCCCCTTCCGCATGGAGGCGTGGCATGAACGCCGTCATCTGTCGCCCGCTGCTCGCTCTCCTCGGTGCCTCCGCCCTGGCTGCCGTCGGCCTGTCTCCTTCCGCTGGCGCGACGCCCAAACACGACAAATACTGGCAGGTCGATGAGGTCCGCGCCGGCATGAAAGGCCACGGCCTGACCGTCATCAAGGGCGCCAAGATCGAGACCTTCAGTGCCGAGGTGCTCGGTGTTATGAAAAACACCAGCCCCGGCCGCGATCTCGTCCTGTGCCGCCTCGCCGGACTCGACCTCGACAAGACCGGCGTCATCGCCGGCATGAGCGGCAGCCCCGTCTACATCGACGGCAAGCTGCTCGGTGCCGTCGCCTACGCCTGGGCCTTCGGCAAGGAGCCAATCGCCGGTATCACACCGTTTTGCCAGATGCACGGCTACGTCGAAGCCTACGAGCGCCGCGACATCGTCGAGCAGGAGCAACCTTCCCGGGTCGGGCTGGTGGCGCCGCTGAAGATCGGTGCCCGCGAGTTCAATACCGTCACCGTCTCGCACGACTACGACGACCCGCAGCCGACCGCCGCCGACAGCCTGTCGCTGGTGCCGCTGCGGACGCCGCTGGCCGCCACCGGCTTCAGCACGAACAGCCTGAACCTGCTGCGCAAGCAGTTGCGCGGCGCCGGCATGGTGCCGATGCAGGGCGGCGGTATCTCTGCGAAGGTCGCCGAGGAGGCGAAGGATATCCAGCTCAAACCCGGCGGGGCATTGAGCGTGGCCCTGATCACCGGCGACTTCGACCTGTCCGGCATCGGCACGGTCACGCACATCGAGGGCAAGCGCGTCTACGGCTGGGGCCACCCGTTCTTCGGCCTCGGGGCGTGTGAGTTTCCGCTGATGACCGGCTATGTACACGCCATTTACCCGCGGCAAAGTCTCAGTTTCAAGATGGGCTCGCCGGTGCGGACGGTCGGCGTGATCAACGCCGACGTCAGCACGTGCATCGCGGGCTGGCTCGGGCGCGAGCCGGATATGCTGCCGGTGTCGATGACTGTGCTGCGCGAACGCGGCGGCGACGCCAGTACCTTCAACGTCAAGGTGGTGCGGCAGCGCTCCCTGATCGCGCCGCTCGTGTTCGCCTCATTGACCAACTCGGTTGACATGGAGGGCGAGCTGCCCGAGGAACTGACGGCCGAGTTGAAGGCCCGCATCGACATTGAGGGGCACGCGCCGGTCGTCATCCATGATACATATTCAGGATCGCGATACTCCGCTGGACGGGCTCCGCAAGCGCTCTACAGCCAGGTGGCGAGCGTGGTCAATCAGCTGGCCTACAACCCCTACCGTCCGGTGCGGATCAACAAGATCGAGTGCAGCACGCGGATCCTTCCCGGCCGCCGCACTGCCGACATCGAGGCGGTCGAACTCGACTCGGAGACCTATTCGCCGGGCGAAACCCTCAAGGCGACGGTGTTCGTGCGACCGTACAAGGGGCCGCCGCAGCGCCTGCCGATCAGCCTGAAACTGCCGGCCGACCTGCCCGAGGGGTCGTACACCGCGCGCGTCTACGACGACCTGCACAACGCCGCGGACGAGTTGAAAGACAACCCCACCCTGAACAACCCGCAGAACCTCGACCAGCTGTTCCAGTGGCTGAAGCTGGAGACGACGTCCAAGCGCACGAACCTGGTGCTGCGCGTGGGCACCAACGCCACGGGCGTGGCCCTGCACGACGGCAAGACGCTGCCGAACCTGCCGCCGAGCATGGTGCGGATGTGGGTGGACGGGCGGCGGAAAGGTGCCCAGACGCTCGGCGGCGCCCTGGTGGCGCGCCGGGCGACGGACTGGGTGTTGCAGAATTCGTACCGGGTGGATTTCAACGTCACCAAGAACAAGCGCGTCGCCGTGCGGTGACCCTCTCCCGCAAGGGGCGAGGGGAGCAAGACAGCATACCCCCTTTTACCTCCTAATACGCGAGGATGTCCCGCCTATGTTGCGATCCCTCCTCCCCGTCGCCCTGCTCGGTTCCGCCTGGTTGTTGTCGCCGGTGCCAACGCAGGCCGCCAAGGTCAAGGTCTGGCATCACCACAGCCCCGCCCACCATGATAAGGCCCACTTCAAGAACGCCGTCATTAGCAACGAAGGCACGTTGCGCCTCGCGCGCCAGCTCAAGCCCTTCGCCAATCTCGATGCCACCCACGTCTGGGACGTGGTTGAGGATAAGCACGGCAATCTGTTCGTCGCGACCGGCGACGAGGGCAAGCTCTACAAGGTGAGCCCCGAAGGCAAGGTCACTGTCGCCTACACCAGCCCGGATTCCCAGATTCTCTCGCTGGCGCTCGCGAATGACGGCACCGTCTACGCCGGCACCGGGCCGAGCGGCCTGATCGTCTGCATTCCGCCGGGGGGCAAGACGCGCGTGCTCGCCGAGGATCTCGACTCCTATGTCTGGAGCCTCGCCATCGACGAGGAGGCGAAGACGATTTACGCCGGCACCGGCCCCAAGGGCCGCATCTATCAGGTGAGCGCCGACGGCAAGGCCAGCGTCTTCTACAGCACCAAGCAGGAACACATTCTCTGCCTGGCGATGGGGCCGAAAGGCATGCTCTACGCAGGAACCGATAAAGGCGGTCTGGTTTATCGCATTGACCCGGAGGGCAAACCCTTCGTCTGCTATCACGCCCCGCAAGGCGAGGTGCGCAGCCTGCTGGTGACCGCCGAGGGCGTCGTCTACGCCGGGACCAGCGCGCCGACGCGGCGCGGCGGCAGCGGCGGTAATTCCTCGGCCGCCTCGGAGGGATCGTCGTCGAATGTTAGTGGCAACTCAGCGAGAGGTGTCAGCGAGAAGCCGGAAGCGAAGGAGGACAAGGAGGGCGTCATCCGCACCGCGGCGAACGGCAACGCCCCGAAGGAGTCCAGCAGCAATCAGGAGGAATCCAAGGGCGGCAATACTTCGGCCCCGTCGCAGCCGGCCGCCGGCGAGAATTCGCTGTACCGCATCGACCCGAAGGGCACTGTGCGCGAGCTGTTCCGCGAGAAGGCGATGGTGCTCTGCCTGATGCGCCGCCACGGCCGCGTGCTGGTCGGCACCGGCATGCAGGGGCAACTCTTCGAGATCGACGAGGCCACCAAGGAGCGCATCGAGATCGCCCGGCTGGACCACGGGCAGATTCATTGCCTGTGCCGCCGCCGCGACGGCTCGATCGTCCTGGGCACCGGCGACCCCGGCAAACTCTACGTCCTGGAGGAGCATTTCGCCAAGGAGGGCAGCGTCGTTTCCGAGGTGCTCGACGCGAAGATCATCAGCAAGTGGGGCGCCCTGACGTGGAAAGCGCAGACTCCCCCCGGCACGAGCGTCATCGTTCAGGTGCGCAGCGGCAACGTCGCCGACCCGGACGCCGGCACCTGGAGTGCCTGGTCCGCGAGGCAGTCCGACGCTGAGTCGGCGCGCGTCACCTGTCCGCCGGCGCGCTTCCTGCAGTACAAGGTCACGCTGGCGACCGAAAACGCCAACGCCTCGCCGGCACTGAAGAGTTTGGCGATCCGCTACATGACAACCAACCAGACGCCCGAGGTGACGTCGTTGGAAGTGCCCGATCTTGATGGGGGCAACCAGGAGAAGCAGGGCAAGCTCAAACTCAAGTGGAACGCGGTCGATCCCAACGAGGATGAGCTAACGTATCGGCTATATGTCCGCAAGGAAGGCTGGAAGAACTGGGTGCAAATCGAGGACGACCTCGCCAAGCGCGAGTACGAGTGGGACACGAGCGGGATGCCGTCGGGAATGTATCAGGTGAAAGTCGTCGCCAGCGATCACAAGGAGAACGCACCGGAAGAGGCGCTGACCGGGGAGCGCATCAGCGCTCCGTTCCCGGTGGCGCACACGCCGCCGTCGGTGAGCGTCAAGGTGAGCGGCATCGAGGGCGACCAGGCCGTCATTGAGGCGACCGCGACCGATCCGCTCGTGCGGCTGACGGAGGCGTCGTTCGCCGTCAACGGGAAGAAGTGGGTGCCGGTGTTCCCAACCGACGGCTTGTTCGACAGCCGCACCGAGCAATTCCGCTTCAAAACCGAGGCGCTCCGGCCGGGGACATATGTCCTGGTGCTGCGGGTGCGCGACGCGGCGGGCAACGTCGGCACGGGCGATGTGGTCTTCACCGTGCAGCCGCGCCGCTAATCAGTTCTGGCGAGCGGGGGGCGTAAGCCCCCTGATGCTTGGCGTCGTCTCAGCATCAGGGGGCTTACGCCCCCCGCTCGCCTATTCAGTCCCGCAGCGCTCTCCCCGTCAGGTGCAGGAACACGCGCTCCAGATTCGGCTCCTGCGTCTCCAGACTCGTCAACGCCATGTCCAACTCGTTGAGCAAGGCAACCAGCTGCAGCAGGGCCGTTTTCACGTCACCGCACTCCAACTCCAGCATACGCCCGTCCCCCTCGTGCATTTGCACGTCCGGCAACTGTTGCAGGCGCTCGCGCAGCGTTGTCGTCACCACCGGCACACGGAAGCGGATCAGACCGTGCAGGCGGCGCAGCAGTCCCGGCAGTGTGTCGCAGGCGATTAGCCGCCCGTGGTCGATGATGCCGATGCGCGAACAGAGAGCCTGCACCTCCTCCATGTAGTGACTCGTGTAGACGACCGTCACGCCGGCGGCGTTCAGGCGGCGCACCTCCTCGAAGATGTGGTTCCGCGACTGCGGATCGACGCCCGTCGTCGGCTCGTCGAGCAGCAGCAGTTGCGGCTCGTGGACGAGGGCGGCCCCCAAGTTCAAGCGTCGCCGCATGCCGCCGGAGAAGGTGTCGGCCCGGTCGTCGGCGCGTTCCGCCAGCCCGACGGCCGCGAGAACGTCATCGACGCGGCTCCGCAGTTTCAACCCGCGCAGACCGTATAACTCGCCGAAGAAGCGCAGGTTCTCGCGCGCCGTCAACTCGCCGTAGATCGCCAGTTCCTGCGGCACGATGCCAATGTGGCGCCGCAGTTCACGGTCGGCGCTGCGCACGGGCCGGCCTAACAGGCGCACCTCGCCGGCGGTCGGCTCCAGCAGACAGGAGACGATCGACAGCAGAGTCGTCTTGCCCGCGCCATTGGGCCCGAGCAGGCCGAACATCTCGCCTTCGTCCACGCGCAGGCTGACGCGGTCCAGGGCCACGGTGGCGCCGTAATGCCTGGTCAAATTGCTGATTTCGAGGATCGGTTTAGTCATGAAACTCGCACCCGACCTCTTCGCCCGGATGGTGTTGGGGGAATGATACGAGAACCGCCAACAAACGAACATCTCTGAGAAATTGCGGTGTGTGCGGCGCTGGCCGGGCGTACAATCTTTCCCGACAAGCACAACCTCTGCCGGGCGACCCGAGCGATGACCCCAGCAATCTCCACCACCGCACTCCACCCCAGGCCGACGCGCGTGCGGTACGGGGTGTTGGCGGCCTTGTGCCTGGTGGCCACGATCGCCTACGTCCAACGCAACTCGATCAGCGTGGCGGAGAAAACGATTCGGGCGGAGCTGGGACTGAGCCGTGAGCAGATGGGTCAGGTGATGAGCGCGTTCATGCTGGCCTATGCGCTGGGCCAGTTGCCGAGCGGCTGGCTCGCTCACATCTGGGGAACGCGCTGGGCGCTGGCGCTGTTCGCCCTGGTCTGGTCGGTCCTGGCAGGACTGCTCGCGCTGGCGGTGACCTTCGCGGCCCTGCTCGTGGTGCGCTTCGGCATGGGAGCGGCTCAGGCGGGCGTCTTTCCGTGTGCGACCAGCAGCATCGCCCGCTGGTTTCCGGCGACCCGGCGCGGCCTGGCCAGCGGGGCGCTCGGCAGTTTCATGTCGGTCGGCAGCGCCCTCGGCGCCCTCTGGACCGGCGACTTGCTCCCTCTCATCGGGTGGCAATGGCTGTTCGCGCTGTACGCCTTGCCGGGAATCGTGTGGGCGGTCTGGTTCTTCGTATGGTTCCGCGACTCGCCGGCCGAGCATCGCAGTGTGAACGACGCCGAACTGGCCGTCATCCGTGGTGCGGCGGCGAAGGTCGAGCCGCTGGCCAAAGACCGCGCGCCGACGCCGTGGCGGGCGCTGCTGACCAGTGCCGCGATGTGGCTCATCTGCGCCCAGCAGTTCTTCCGGGCGGCGGCGTACATGTTCTTCGCGAGCTGGTTCCCGACCTACTTGCAGGAGGCGCGCGGCCTGACGCTGGTGCAGGCGGCGTGGATGACCAGCCTACCGTTCTGGGGCGTGGTGGTCGGCGGCTTCACCGGCGGGGCGATTTCGGACTGGATCCTGACGCACACAGGCAGCCGCCGATTGAGCCGGCAGGGGTTGGCCATCGTCAGCATGATCGCAGCGGCCACGTTCACGTTGCTCACCTTCGCCGTGACACATCCCGCACTGCTGGCCGTGCTGTTCACCGCGAGCGCGTTCAGTGCCGCACTCGCGGCCCCCTGCGGCTACATCATCACGATCGACATGGGCGGCAAGCACGTCACCACGGTGTTCAGCCTGATGAACATGGCCGGCAACCTCGGGGCGATGCTATTTCCGCTGGTGATTCCGTACCTCATCCTCGACCGTCCCGATTGGGTGTCGCCGACTATTGCGACAAGTACGCTCGGCTATCTCGGTGTACCGGGTGAGGGGCCGATGCTGGCGTTTCCAGGCCTGATCGCCGGTCGGCTCTGGAACTGGGACGCGGTCATTCTGACACTGGCGGGGATTTATTTCGCCGCGGCCGTTTGCTGGGCGCTACTCAATCCGAACGGGACCGTCTTCGAGCGAGTCAAAGACTCGGAGGCGAAACTCGCCTGCCGAGACACGTCGAGCGAACAACCGTCACCTCCTTGAGCCGATGCCCCGGCGAGCAGAGCAACCAAACCCAACACGGCTGTCGTTCGTTTCATAATGTGCCTCTCGGGAAAGGTGGTACGGACCTTCCTCTCGACCTACAGATTCCAATGCCCGTCGGCCACCGCACGGCGCGGAGCAATTCTAATCCCTGTCAACTTCTGTCCAAGGGCGTTATCAGTAGGCCAGTTGCAATCCCGATCGCGAAAGTCGTTGTACGCATGCTTTCCGCCGCCAAACCATCTACTTGTCTTGCATACCAGTTGCCTAACCGCCGGCGCGCGACGGCTCCGAAACGCTCCTGCGCCGGTTGCCGGTTGCCGATCCCGTGATCCCGCCCTCAATCCCCTAACTCTTTATTTCTGCGGAAGTTACAGAGACGGGCCTCCAGCCACCGCTCGCGCTTATGCCACTGGCGGGGTTTCAGAACGCCCCAGATCCGCCAGTCCCAAAACCGCACTCTTCGCGCAGCCCGACTTGTCCGGGAAGCACCTCTTCAGAAATGTTCTTCCCTTGGCTGAGAGCCCGACAAGCTCCACCGGTCCCGGCCCCTTGTTGGCACCCTCCCGAGTGGCGCACCCCGAATGCGAGGAGTGGCGTGCAGGAGTGTCGGCGGGAGATGAAATGAAAGCAAGCCGCGGCGATGCCATCTCTCCTCTGCAATCTACCCCCGAGACGCACTCCAGAACAGGCGAAGACTGTCCGACTAAACCACCCGCGGCCGTTACTTGCCCTTGGGCTTCGCCGCGTCCTGGCGGGCACGCAGCAGGCGGATCTCGGCGTCGAGGCGGAAATAGCGGGTGTGTGCCATTTGGCTAATTGGAATCCTCCCGGCTTTGTACCTGGATTGGTTGATCTCCTCGATCGCACGCGCCAGTTCGCTGATGTGCGCCAGGAACACAACGCGGTCGCCGGCTCGGTCGTTGGCTTCCAGCCCCGCATCGCGCAGCGAGGCGACCGCCTGGATCAGCAGGTCGGTCGTGGGGTTGCCGAC
>Ga0137375_10009279_pt1 | contig 11683 bp, 6 predicted proteins | sample SagtaG_24_FD_104936 | JGI IMG/M metagenome (GOLD analysis project Ga0137375, IMG submission 104936) | Vadose zone soil microbial communities from Sagehorn Ranch, Mendocino, California, USA - Sage1_R_113_16 metaG | ecosystem: Environmental > Terrestrial > Soil > Vadose zone | place: USA... | reverse complement strand
CGAGTAGCCGTCGGCCGGGATGCCGGCTCCGAGCGCATTGGCGGCGCGCACGCCCAGGTCGGCCAGCACGAAGCCCGGCGCCCACATGATCGCCGAGCCGACCGGGGCGACGTTGCGCAGCTTGCCGGTAATCGGGTTGGGGTTGAGCTGGTCTTCGCGCAGCAGCGCGTTGCGGATCGCCGGGTCGGGCGGCTTCTGCTGCTCGCCGATCCTGGCGAAGTGCTCGTACTCGTCGCGGAAGTCCAGGTCGCCGTCGAAGTAGATCGATCGCAGGTAGGCGTAGTACTGCACCTCGTCGGTCGCGTAGATGCGCGGCAGGCTGAACGGCAGCAGCAGCAAGAACAGGCCGACGATGATCCACGCGCCAGAGATCTGCGACGTGCGACGTGCCACGTGCGGCGTAGCGTGTATCACGGCTTCGTCCCGACGACCAGCAGCATCGAGCGCCAGCACGGGAACGCGCTGGTCAGCAGCCACAGGCCGCTCTTGGCCGCCACGCGCAGCGGGTGGCGCAGCAGGCGGCCCGGCTCGACGCCGACCTGCTCCCAGGCGTCGGCGTAGCGCGCGAGGGCAACGTGCAGGCCGCTCTGCTCGACCAGCCAGGCCAGCTCCGGCAGTGTGTAGAGCCGGCTGTGGTTGTAGTAGCGCTGCGGGCCGGCCAGGCTCATCGAGCGCTGGAACACGTCGAACGGCTCGAACGGCCGGCCGAGCAGGATGTCGGCCAGCGTGCGCAGCCGGCTCTTGATGTAGTGCTGGTTCGGCGTGGTGATCACCAGCCGGCCGCCGGGGCGCAGCACGCGCGCCATCTCGCGCAGCGCGGGCAGCGGCGACGCGACCAGGTGCTCGATCACCTCGGAGAAGACTGCCGCGTCGAACGAGTCGCTGTCGTACGGCAGCGGCTGCTCGTCGAGGTTGCAGTAGCGCACCTCGACTCCCAGACGGCGCCAGAGCTCGGCGCGCTGCTCGGGAAACAGGTCGACTCCGGCGACATCGTAGCCGGCGCGGCGCAGGATCTCGGTGAACTGCCCGGGGGTGGTGCCGATCTCCAGCAGGCGCGCCGGCGGCGGAGGCAGCGCCGCCAGCAGCTTCTGGAAGCGATAGCGGTGCAGACGGAAGTAGGCTGGCTTGCCGTCGGGTGGGATGGTTCGGCCGTAGGATTCGACGATGTCGTGAGCTGTCATAGTAGCCAGGAGTCAGGAGTCAGGAGTCAGGAGCCAGGCGCCTGCCGTTTCTGGCTGCTTATCGCTGACTGTTCGATCGTCAAGAGTCAGAAGCCGTCTGTTATCGGTCGTCATTCGTCGGCAGCTGGCTGTCGTATGCTCTCACCGCTTCTGACTTCTGACTTCTCCGCTATAGTACCATATCTTGGCGCGGCGCCTAAAACAGAAGCTATTGATGAGCCGCTTGGCCGACGACGCGAATGCTCAGATCGGTAAACACAATGCTGAGGTCACGCGGCAGCAGCTCATCTGAGCGATCGCTGCTGGTCGTCAGGCGAATCCGTGATATCCTGGGCGGCGCCGGCAGCAGCAGACGATACTGGCGCTGAGCTGGCAAGGGCGCCACCGTCAGCACCGCGAGACGCCGCCACTGCCGGCCGATCTGCTGCTCGACGACAACGTCGCGCGCTCGATCAAACGCCCCGACGGTAAAGCGCAGCTCGGTCAGGCTGTCGTCGGGAAACGGGCTGGCGAGAGTCAGCGCGGCGCTCGGGCCGATCCACTGCCAGCGCTGCTGGCCGCGCTGCTCGATCGCATACCAGTCCGTGCTGGAGAGCGACAGGATCAGCGACTGTGGCGCGTCGGCCGGCCGTCGATAGGCGACCATCGTCGGGTCTTCGAAGACGCGGTCGAGCTTGGCATCCAGGATCTTGCGCAGCGATCGATACTGGTTTTGCGAGCGGCCAGCCAGGTGCAGCACCACGTACTCAACGTCGTAGGTTTGGAGAGTCGGCGTGAGCGCCTGCGTCCAATCAGGATAGGCGATCGACTGGAGCGCTGGGTTGTTCAGCCACAGCTGCCGGATGCCGTCGGTATCGTTCGCAAATGGATAGTCGGGAATGCGCGCCAGATACCCGCCGATGATTGGTCGCTGGTGGACAAGCTGCGCGCGCAGGTCGTCGCTTGTATCAGGCTGAAACGGCAGCTCCAGCACCGCGCCGTGCGACGCCGGCGGTATGGTGGCATAGAACGACGGCGTGGCGAGCGGCGAGACAAACAAACCGATCGGCCACAGGTCGATCGCGACAACGGCCAGCGCAGCCGCGAGCGCGAGCCGTCGCCATGCGCCCGGCAGACGCTGTTGGATCTGTACCCATCCGAATGCGGCAAGCAGCGCCAGCAGCATATTGCTATAGGCCACGATGTGGTTGGGGCGCTGCCCGGACCTGGCTCCTGGGAGGTAGTCGAGCAGCGCGAACGGCAGCGCGATCGCGGTTGTCCGCCCGTTGATTACGAGCACGGGGCCAAGCGCGAGCAGCATGAGGCAGGCGGCGATCACCGCCCACGGCCAGGCCTGTCTTCGCGCCAGCACGAGGCCGGCGGCGCCCAACAGCAGGGCCACCACGCCGGCGGTGATGGTTGCTCCCGCCTGCATTTCGGGGTGCAGGCGGGCCTGGAGCGTCGTGACCCACGGGCCCCACAGCGGGCCGTAGGGGCCCGGCAGCACGAAGTCGAGCGGCGTCGCGGAATGCAATATCTGGCGCTGCTGCCAGTTGGGCGGGTCGCCGCCGCTGCCGCCGGCCAGCAGCGGCGCGAGCAGGGCGATCAGCGGGAGCACGATGGCCACGCCGCGCGCGGCGAGCCGCCGCAGGTCGGCCCAGCTGCGCCGGCGCAGGCCAAGTAGTGCGATGTACAGGCCCAGGTAGATCAGGCTGAAAAACCCATAGTACAGGCATGTGAATGTGATCCAGGCCAGCAGCAGCCCGCCGAAGAGCACATGCTTCCACTCACCCTGGTCGAGACCTTTGATCAGGCAGAGCGCGAAAAGTGGCAAATACTGCAGCGATAAGAGATCCAGTTGTCCTTCAACCAGCTTTGCTACGTGATATGGCGCGAACGCAAACAGCAGGCCGGCCAGCCACGCCCCGCCGGGTGAGCCGACTACGCGGTAGGCCAGCAGGTACATTGTATAGCCGCTCAGGATGAAGGTGAGGGGCGCGATCGTGTTGAAGCTGGCGATCGCGTTGACCGCCGTAGTCAGCGGGAAGGCTAAGATTCCATTTGTGATGCCGAGGGTTTGCCAGAACAGCCCGACGCCGGTCGGGTAGTAGAGCATGGTCGTGTACAGCGGATTCTGGCCGTGCGACAGCGCGCGCTGCGCCCACCAGAGCGTCCAGACGTTCTGCCAGCTATCTTGATAGCCGGCCGGCCCGGTGACGATCGCGGTTGTGAACTGTGGCAGCACCGGCGCGAAGAGCAACAGAGTCGGCAGCGCATAGCTGAGCAGCACCAGCATCGATCGAAACAGGCTGTCTGTTGGATCTGAAGCGCCGAATCCGGATCTGAGGAGCGGCGTTGCGCTGTCGCGATGATGCTGGTCTGTCACTGCGGTGGGTATGTCGTCTGCGGAACTGTGGCTTTCGTGACCTACATTCAAAATCGTGCCCCGAACAGCTCTGACTCAGCCCGCTATAGTACCATATCTTCGCCCAACCGCTTCGGCGAGCGCGAGGATGCGCGCGGCGCGGGCCGCGTAGGTGTGGGGTGCGACGGCCGTGAGACCGGCCTGCTCGCGCGCCGGGCGGCGCGCGTCGGTCAGCGCGTCGGCGAGCGCGCCCGCCAGTGCGCCCACGTCGCCGCGGCGGAAGTAGTAGCCGATCGACGGCGGCAGTACCTCGACCAGCGCCGGGATGTCGGGCAGCACCACCGCGCGCCCGGCCGCCAGGTACTCGAACAGCTTCAGCGGCGATGCGGTCACGTCGGTGACGGTGTCGGGGATCACCAGCGCGTCGGCCGCCTGGAGGTAGGGCACGATCTGCTCCTGGGGCAACTGGCCGGCCCAGGTCACCGCGCCGTCGAGCCCCAGCGTGTCGGCCTGCGCGTTCAGCGGCTCGATCTCGACCGGCCGGCCGCCGACGAGCGCCAGCCGCGCGCCGGGGAGCTGCGCTCGCACCTGCGCGAAGGCATCCAGCAGCAGGTCGAGCTTGCGGTAGGCGAACGTCATGCCACTGTAGACCAGCAGTGGCCCATGCTCGGGCAGACCCAGCCGCCGCCGCGCCTCGGCCCGATCGCCCGGCGCGATCTGCCGGTCGTCGAAGGCGTCGGGGATGACCGCGACCTCGTCGGCGCGCCGCCAGCCCATGCGCGCCAGCAGCCGCCGGAAGTCCTCGGTCAGCGAGACGACCGCCTGGCTGCGGCTCAGCGCGGCGCGGTCGAGCAGGTTGAGCAGCGGCTGGGCCCAGCGCTCTTTGGCGCGCGAGGGGTTCCAGCTCTCCAGGTCGTGGGCCTCGTAGATCACCGGCAGGCCAAGCAGCGGGCCCCACGCGGCGGCCCACCAGCCCGCGCAGATCGCCTCACGGACGTAGACGACGTGGATCGGGCGGCCGCGCAGCCGCTCGCCGGCCACCACCGCCGCCGTCATCGCCGCGAAGATCGAGCGCTCGGCGTAGTACCACAGCGTCGATCGGTAGAGGCGCGACAGCTTGCCGACCGCCGGCCGGGGCAGGTGGCGCGCCCCGACCTCGCCGAAGCGCGAGGGCTCGCGTAGCCAGCGCGGGACGATCGCCAGGGTGCCGGGCGCCAGCCGGCGCAGCTCGCGCAGCGTGGTGTGGGTCTGAATCGCATTGGCCGAGCGCAGCGTCAGGCTGGTCGGGTAGGCGATGTAGGCGATGCGCATGCGGAAACAGTCCTAATGTTGTGAGAATGGAGCAGGTCGCAAGGCGCAGGTCGCACGAGGTGGCAAACTGCGACCTGCGCCCTGGCATCATGTAATGTGGAGAGACGCCGCATCGCGACGCCTCTCCACGTCCGTCACATCATGTTGGTGTGCCCGTGCCGACGCGCTATCTCAAGATGATCGGCAGGTTCCGGGTTGGGATCGTGTAGCCCTGCGTCAGGGTCACCTTCCCCGTCGACAGCGTGCCTGTGGTGGCGTTCCCCGCCCCGTCGAGGAACTTAACATAGACATAGTAGTCGCCCGCCTGGCCCCGGTCGAGGCCGTAGCCCAGCCCCGTGAAAAGATCCCACTGCACGGTGAACGAGCTGCCGGGCGACGATACCCGCGCGGGGTACCATTTCAACGTCGAGGTCGAGCTGTTCGGGTCGTTGACCTGCGTGCGCGAGTTCGCGATCCAGACGCCCCAGAATTGCGAGTTCGCGTTGTTCGGCCGGTACAGGTTGTCGGTGACCTTGATGCCGCTGAAGGACAGCGTGCGAATGATGCTGTTGCCCGTGTCGGCTTCCACCTTGCCGCCCGAGCCCAGCACAGGCAGGCCGTCGGTATTCGGGTTGCTCCCGGTGGTGTCGGTATTGGCCGGGTCGTAGACCAGGTCGCGTGAGAAGCTTCCGGGGTTGTTCAACCCGTCGAGCAGCGAGATGCCGATGGTGACCGGGCCCGGGTTCTGGAGCGCGCCCTGCGGGAGCGTGATCTTGTTCTCGTATCGCCCGCCGGTGATGTTGGCGGTCACGTTGCTCGCCGGTACCGAGACGGTCTTCAGCCCGCTGCAGTCGCCCGCGTCGACAACGCGCAGGAAGTACTGCGGGATGCGCGTGTAGCCAGGGTCGCCGTCGTACGCGCCGTCGGTCGACTTGGTGTAGACGTCGGTCACGCCGCGGCTGTAGGTCTGCGGCAGGCCGGCCATGAACGGGTTGAGCGCCTCGACGTTCGCCTGGACGTTCCGGTCGACGATGATGCTGTCCGACGCGGCGGTTGCCTGCGTATCGCTGCTGGACCTGACCTGCGTGAACAGCGTCTGCTGCACGCAGCTCGCGGTCGTGTCGATGCCCGACGGCAGCGGGACGCTCGTCGGCCCATAGGTCTGCCAGGCGTCTGCATCGGTCGGCGGCGCGCCCCAGTGCCAGCGCATCTGGGTCGGGGTACCGCTGACGTTGGTGAAGGTCAGCGCCACCGAGGTTCCGTTGGTCGCGTTGTTGCCGCCGTCGAGGACCGGGGTGGCGCTGACCCCGGTTGCATCCGACCCGAACAGGACATAGCGCACGTAGGAACTGCTACCGTTGAATGCCTCCGACACGAGGTGACCGTAGACGCGCGCTCCAATACTCGCCACGCCGCTCGCATTCACGACGGCCGAGGCGCTGCCGGGCGCTTTCACCGGGCCCTGCCAGGCGCCGTTAACCGGCTTGAAGGCGTACCACTCATCCCATCCGCCCGAGATATTTCCCGCCCAGAACACATGCAGGTTGCTCTGGCGGTCGGCGACAATCGACACCGCACCATAGGCGTCTTTGCCGGCAAGATGTGTTATTGGCCACGATCCGTCCGATTGTCGCTCGGCGTAATAGACGCCAGAGTCCACCACGCGCCACGCGACATAGATCTTTCCATTTGGCGCGATCCTGGCCGATGCGTCAGCGGCAAACCCGGGGCTGTTGAGATCAGTGGCTGTGAACGACGAGCCATCCCAGACCGCGCCATAGACTCGTCCACTGCTCGACGCGAAGCCCACTACGGCCGCGTCGCCCGGCCCGCCGCCTACCCGGAAATTCGTTCTGCCGCGCGGGGTCTTTGAGGACACGATCCCGGTGCCCGACCAGCTCGCGCCGCCGTCGGACGAGATGCGGTAGCGCAGCAGGGAATCCTGGTTCCAGACCACGAAGATCTGGCCGTTGTAGTTGACGGCGACGTCGACGGTATAGAGGCTGCTCCCGCTACTCAGGACCGTTCGCTGCTCTTCCCAGGAGCCGCCGGCCGGCTTGTGCCGAATGAATATGCCGTCCCCTTCCCTGATCCATACCGCATAGAAGCTGCCGTCCGGGGCTGTCGCGATCGCCGCGGTGCGGTCGGTGGTGTTTCCGTTCACACCGCCCAGCTTGACCGGATCGCCGACCGTGGTGGCCGAGTCTAGCTTGGACCAGTTCTTGACATCCTTACCTGGATTGGAGATGATCTCGATGCTATTGCCGCTGGCTGCCGCACGGGGAAATTTCCCGGCGTTGCTGGCCGATTCGTCCGAGCCGGGCAGCTTGAGCGACGCGAGGACGTTCGGCGTGCTCGCGGCCAGCGATGTCTGAGTCGTTACGCTGTGCGCTGCGGCTGCGCCGGCCGCAAGCAGCAGAGCCATCGCCGCGAAGAGAACTATGCGCGTTTTTAACATATGGTAACTCCCTCAACCTAGCGTTGGTGTGTTTGCAGCGAGCCCAACGTTGAAAGCGAACCTGGGATCGGCCGTCGCGCGGGCGCTACGGCTTGGCGATCGCGACGTCGTCGAAGCGAATGCCGCCGAGAGCCCGCGTGTAGAGCCCGGCCTGCCCGCTCGTCAGAGTCGAGTCGGTCGCCTCCGCAACCACCGCGCCGTCTAATGTCACCCGGATACGCGAGCCCACGACGCTCATCGAGACCGTGTGCCACTGGCGCTGATCGTAGCCGGGCTGCTCGTGGGTGACGAGCGGCGTGGCGACGCCGTCGACCACTTTTTCCAGCGTCTGCTTGGGAGTTCCTTCCAGCTGGTTCGCGATGATCTGGTAGCGATAGAAGCTGTTGCCCTGGCGACGCGTGACCAGGCCAAAGTTCCCGTTGTTCTGGTCGTAGACCTTCGCGGTAACCGTATAGTCGGTCCAGAGTGGGCCGCCGGTCACGGCCATGGTCTCCTGGATGTTGGGGTTGCCCGCGTTGGCGGTGCGATTCTCGACCAGCGCGCCGTCCTGCACGGCCCAGACCGAGCGATCTTCCGGCGGGACGTCCCCAGGATCGACGATCTCCCAGCGCGACAGGGCGTCGGCCGTATCGAAGCTGTCGGCGGCCAGTACGTTTGCGCCCGCGACGCTCAGTCCGGCGGTCGGCGCTGGCGCGACCGTGGGCGTCGGCGGAAACGCGGGATACTGGAGGATCGGCGGGCTCTCCTCGGCGCGCCCGCTGCGGCTGGCGTTCCAGCCGAACAGCGCGACGACGGCGATGGTGATGGCACTTGCGAGGATGAGGATGATCGGACCACGGTACTTCATAGCGTATTTCCTTCCCTCTACCGCGGATCTCTCGCGCACATCAAGAGGCGCGCGGTATGTTTCGCGATGCGAACCTTTGGAATGTGCGCAGGCTCGCTACGATATTCAGTTGTGCTGCGTATTCAGTTGTGAGGCTCATCATCACCGCCGTACCAGATCATCTGGCAGGGAGCACGTGCCGCTGCTGATGGGCTTAAGCTGCGAAGGTGCCGGGGCGGCATGATTCGCTCTGGCTCACAGGTGTGGAATAGGATCGCGCGCGATTGTTGCTGGACGGCGAATCAGGACGGCTACTTTATCACGGTCGATTTGTTTTGTCAATCGTTTTTCACCTCCATACGAGCGCTGCTGATCAGTCACAGTATCGTATTATGCTGCTGTGTCGTAGTGACGGCTTTAGCCGGCTGAAGCTGTCACTACGGAATATCAACATGAGTATGGCCGGCCCTCACACGATTCCCTCCCACTACGGCATGCGCTTCCAGACCTGCAGCTCGCGCCCGTAGCGCGTGCGGATCGTGACGAGCGTGTAGCGGTCGCGCAGGCCGCTCTCGCCGCCGAAGTAGGCATCCCACATGCGCGGGATGTAGGTTGGCCGGCGCACGTCGAGGACGTACGCCGGGTCGCGCTTTTCGTGCCCGGCCGGGCCGGCTCCAAGATTGGTTGGCTGAACTCGTGCGATATGTTTGTCGGTCAGGCCGAGCAGGTCGATCGTCGTGTGCTCAGAGTAGTAGGCCACCGCCCCCGCGCCCATCGCGGCCATGCTTTCGCCGGGATTGCCGTGATCGCGAAACCACCAGCCGAGCTCGCGCCAGATCCAGACGCTCTCGTCGTCGCCTGCGACGATCGTGTCGAATGCGGGCCCGCGGAACAGCGCGTTCCCGCTATAGGCGATCAGGATCGCCGCGAGCGCCGCCGGCGCAAGCCAGCGCGCGCGTGTCAGCCGCTGCACCGCGCCGTAACAGTACTCCAGACCATCGGCCATGGTCAGCGCGAACCACGGCACGAGCGGGACGAAAAATCGGTCACCCGGAAAATGGTCGCCGCCGACGGCGACAATATAGCATGTGTAGGCCACGATCAGCAGCCATAGATAGCCACGCCAGCGGCGCAGTGCGGCGCGCCAGCCGCGCGCCAGGGGGACGAAGCACACCAACACCAGCGGCCCGCCGAGGGTGAGCGCGAACGCCCCGGCGTAGGCGAGGCCACGCAGCGCCTGGCGCAAGCCACCACCGGTCTTCGCGTAGAAGGTGTTGGGCAGCAGATCTCCGTAGTAAGACGCTCGCCAGAGGAAAAAGGGTGCAACAATTAGCAGGTAGCCTGCCAGCATCGGCAGCAGCGCGCCGAAGCGCCTGATCGTCGACCGATCGGCGCGCGAGGGGTCGAGCAGCCACAGGTGCAGGAACGTCAAGCCCATCAGCAGCGCGCCCTCGGGCCGCGTCAGCGTCGCCAGCGCGAAGATCACACCGCTCCAGCGCCAGGCCCGCGGGTGGATGGCGCACGCGCTGCCTACCAGCGCCAGCAGGGTGAACAGACCTGTCTCCAGCCCCGATCCCCGGCTGGTATAGATCAGCACGCTCTGGCTGGTGGCGACGATCAGGGTTGCCACCAGCGCCCAGGCCGGCCCGATCAGCCGCCGCGCGAGCCAGTAGGTCAGCAGCACGATCGCGAGCCCGATCGCAAGGCCGGCGGCATGGGCGAGAAACACGATGTCGCCGCCAAGCCACAGCGCGAGCGCGGCCAGCATAGTCCAGAGAAAATTGGTGTACCCCTCGACGCGCTCGCCCACGTTGTAGACCAGGCCGTTGCCCGCGACCAGGTTCTGGGCGTATCGAAACGAGATAAATGCGTCGTCGGTGAGCCAGCTCGGCCAGAGCATGCCGCTGAACGTCACCAGCAGGGCCAGCGCAGCCAGCGCGAGCGCGCTGGCTGCGTCGCGCGCCAGCAGCACCCCGATCGCGCTGGCCGCGACCGCGGCGGTCGCCAACACCGGGAAGCCGAGCGGCGCGGGGCGGTACAGCGCGTAGCACGCGAACAGCACGGCTATCAGCGCCCCGCAGATCAGCGCGGTGGCGCCGGCCCGCAGGCCGCGCCAGCGCAGCCAGCCCCACAGCAGCGCGAGCAAGAAACATACATACAGAACGGTCGGCCAGTCGGTCGACGGCAGCGGCTCCAACGTGATGCTCGTCAGGATGACGCCGAGCTCGCGCGCGTCGCCGGGCGGGCTGAAGGGCTGCGTCTCGAACGCGAAGCGCAGCGTGCGGTCGCCGCTCGGGTCCGCCCGCAGCAGCACCTGGTAGGTCTGGAATGCCGTGGTCGGCGTGACGGTCGCCAGCGGGCGCTCGTTCGCCAGGAATGTCAGCGGCTGCGGCCCCTGCGGATTCGCAGCGCGCAGGCGCACCGTGGCCCGATAGACCGGCGCGGCATTGTAGCCGTAGCGCAGCTGCGCAATGGTATAGCCGCTCGACCAGGTGTAGGCGAAGTCCTGGTTCTGCTCGGCGACGTTGACGCCGATCAGATCGAAGCCGGAGTCCAGCACCGCACCCGTCAGATCGGCGGTGTAGGTCGGGGTCCACGAGCGCGCGAGGCCGACCCCGGCGGCGCCCACGGCGAGCAGCAGCAGCAGCGCCCCTAGCTCCAGCGCGATGCGCCAGAATGACAGGCCAGCGTTCTCAGTGCGGATGTGCGGTCTGTTCGCCGCGTTGGTAAGCGCCCTCCGCATGCACACAACCTTTATTGGTGGGTGGGGATGTGGGGGCGGGGCCGGGTACCCTCTGGGTGCCCCCCCCCCACATCCCCCCCCCGCCACAGAAATGGCACTAGCGCTGAGAAGCAGACGTGATCGCCTCGATTGGCTCGCCGAACCGGGCGGTAAGCTGGAACACTCGCACGCTGATCATACCACCAATCCGGCCAGGGTCGGGCGATGCCGGCGCCGCGAGCGTCAGGACGTGCTCGCCGGGCCCCAGCAGAAACACGAGCTGCCGCGTGAGCAGGCTATCCGCCGGCGCGTCGAATGTTCCAACCTGCGCGCGGTCGAGCTGCAAGCCGATCCGGCGCGCGTTCTGGTAGCTGGAGGCCGTGATTGCGACCGTGGCGATCACCGGGCGATCGTAGGGATTATACAGCCGGACGTCGGCCCGCTCGCCCATCCAGCGCCAGCGGTATGGCGTGCCGGGCTGGCGCTCGATCGCCTGCCAGCCGGCGCCCAGAAACATGATTGGGCGCGTGTCCCACGATCGCGGCACAGCGTACGCCTCCAGCGCGCGGTCGGCGGTGAGCGGCTCCCCCAGGCCCAGCTCGCCCGCGAGCGCGCGAACGCGCTCGAAATAGGCATCTTTTTGAGTCGCGAGGTCCATCACCACGTAGCGGATGGCGTAGTCCGCCAGCGCCTGGCGCGCCAGCTCGGGCCAGCCGGGAGTCACGATATCGTCGGGCTCGGCGCGGCCGTCCTGCAGCTCGCGTATGCCGGGCGCAAACGATCCGAACGGGTAGCTGGGCGGCCGCGCGACGTAGCCGCCGGCGATCGGCGTCGCGGCGCTCTGGCGGCAGGCCTGGCGCTG
>Ga0137375_10009277_pt1 | contig 11685 bp, 13 predicted proteins | sample SagtaG_24_FD_104936 | JGI IMG/M metagenome (GOLD analysis project Ga0137375, IMG submission 104936) | Vadose zone soil microbial communities from Sagehorn Ranch, Mendocino, California, USA - Sage1_R_113_16 metaG | ecosystem: Environmental > Terrestrial > Soil > Vadose zone | place: USA... | reverse complement strand
CCGCCCGTGTCGATGAGCAGGAACCGTTTCCCGGCCCACTCGCAGACCAGCTCCTTGCGGTCGCGCGTGACACCCGACACCTCGTGCACGACGGCGGCGCGCGAGCCGGTCAGCCGGTTGACCAGCGTCGACTTGCCCACGTTGGGGAAGCCGACGATCGCGACGGTTCCCAGCAGCGGCTGCGTCTCGGTCACGCCGGCGGGATCGCCACGCGCGGCCGCCCCTGCTCGTGCGTCGCCACCAGGAACTCCCACAGCCGCCGGAGCTCCTGCTGGATGTCGGCGGAGGCTGCGCGATAGCCCTGCGAGTTGCGCGGGTGCCGGCTGAGGTCGAGCGGGTCGCCGAACGCGATCGAGACGGGATGCCAGTTGCCCAGCTTCCAATCCTGCGTGCCGTGGATCGCCCCACACACGACCGGCACATGCTCCTGCACCGCGATCATCGCGGCGCCGCTCCGCACGGGGCCGGGCTCGCGCTCCTGGCGCGTCCCCTCCGGGAACATGCCCAGCGCGTCACCCCGTCGCACGACCTCCCGCATGACGCGGATCGCCTCCCGGTCCGACTCGCCGCGGCGCACCGGCGTCGTCCCGAAGATGCGGATGAACGGGCCGATGATCCGATGGTCATGCGCCTCCTGCTTGGCGACGTAGTAGACGGTGCGCGGGACGACGGATCCGAGTGCCCAGGGGTCGAGCCAGGAGAAGTGGTTGAAGCACAACACGAGCGGACCGTGGGCAGGGATCCGATCGCGGCCGTACACACGCAGCGGCGTGAAGGCGCGGACGAGAGCGTGGAAGAACGGGCGCCCGAACAGCCAGGCCCATTGGGTGCGATTCATGTCCGCGAGCCGGCGAGGCGCTGCTGCACGATCTCCTCGATCCGGCTGACCACGTCGTCGACCTCGAGGTTGGTGGTGTCGATCTGCTCGGCGTCCGGGGCCGGCTGCAACCGCGGCGCGTCGCGCTCGTCGCGGCGGCGGAGGTCGGTAACCAGCGCATCGCCGCCGATGTCCGGACGTTCCGCCTGGCGCCGATGTGCGCGGACGCCCGCCTCGGCATTGAGATAGACCTTCACCTCGGCCTGCGGCGCCACGATCGTGCCGATGTCACGGCCCTCCATCACGACGTCCCCCGCCTCCGCGAGCTGCCGCTGCCGCTCGCGCATGACGGCGCGCACGGCGGGATGCGCGGCGACGACGGGCACCTGCCGGTCGATGCGCGACTCGCGGATCGACGCAGTGACGTCCGTCCCGGCGATCCACACGCGGCCGCCCTCCTCGAAGCTCACGGGATTAGCAGCGGCCAGCTCGCCGAGCGGCGCGCCGTCGCCGAGCGGGAGACCGCGTTGCATCGCGAGCCAGGTAACCGCGCGGTACATCGCCCCCGTATCGAGGTAGCGAAAGCCGAGCCGCTCGGCGAGCCGCCGCGCGACCGTGCTTTTGCCTGCCCCTGCGGGGCCGTCGATGGCGACGATCATCGTTTGGAGACCGAGTCGAGGAGGTCGAAGAACCCGGGGAAGCTTATAGCGACCGCGTCGGCGTCCCCGACCTCCACTCCTTCGCGGGAGAGCAGGCCTGCGACTGCGGCGAGCACGGCAATGCGGTGATCGCCGTCCGACGACATCCGCCCTCCGGTCGGCCGCGCGGGGACGCCTCTCACGTCGAAGCCATCGTCGCGTGCGCGGATGCGAACGCCAAGGGCGCGAAGGCCATTCGTCACGGTTTCGATGCGGTCGGATTCCTTGACGCGGAGCTCGGCGGCGCCGCTCAGGTGACTGTCGCCGCGCGCGACCGCGGCGGCCAGCGCGAACAGCGGGAGCTCGTCGACGAGGCGCGGGACTTCGTCGGCGGTCACGTCGGTCGCCGTCAGCTCCGCCGACTGGACGACGATGTCGCCCATCCATTCGCCTCCGACCTTCTTGCGGTTGATGATGCTGATCCGCGCACCCATGCGTTCGAGCACGCCGAGCAATCCCGTTCGGCGCGGATTCAACCCGACGCCGTGGATGGTCAGCTCTGAGCCTGGAAGGAGCGTTGCGGCGACGATGAACGGGGCAGCCGCAGAGAAGTCGCCCGGGACGAAAATATGGTGGGGTCGTAGCCGGGCGGGCGGCTCCAACGAGACTGACGCCGGCCGGCGGTTTATGCGCACGCCGGCTCCGGCGAGCATCAACTCGGTGTGGTCGCGCGTCGGCGTGGGCTCGATTACCGTCGTGGTGCCGTCGGCGTTGAGCGCCGCGAGCAGAATGGCGGACTTGACCTGGGCGCTCGGCACCGGCAGCGCGTATTCAATTCCTTTCAGCGAATCGCTTCCCTCAACGACGAGCGGTTCCGTCGTGACATGTGCGCCCATCCGTCGCAGCGGCTCTGCGATGCGGTCCATGGGGCGTGAGCGAAGGGACTCGTCGCCTGTTAGTTCGAACCGTCCATGCTGTCCGGCGAGGATCCCCGCGAGCAACCGCATGAGGGTGCCAGCGTTTCCGCAATCGATCGGGGAATCTGGCGCTTGCAGGCCTCGCAGGCCGAGCCCTTCCACGATGAGCTCGTCGTCACCGGTCTCCTCTACAACGACGCCGAGCTGACGTACTGCGGCGATGGTCGAAGCGGTGTCCGCGTTGTGCCCAAACCCGTAGATCTCGGTGTCGACGTCGCAGAGCGCGCCGATCAGCACGGCCCGGTGTGAGATCGACTTGTCGCCAGGCACGGCGATGTGACCGACGAGCGTTCCGGCGGGCTCGACCTTCATTCGTCGAGCACCGGCGAGATGACGACGTGGTAGCCCTGCGCCTCCAGAATGCCGGCGGCGCGGGCGGCCTCGTCCTCGCCGCCGACGAGCAGCGTCAGCGTGCCGCCGCGCTCGCGCGACATGTGCTGCAGCTCGAAGTCCTCGATGTTGATCCGCTCGGCGCCGAGAGCCTGTGTGATTCCCGCGAGCACGCCCGGACGGTCGGGAACGTGCACGCGCAGGCGTTGCAGCGCACCGGGTTGTTCGTAGGCCTCGGCGAGCATCCGGCGGCGATTGCCGGACGCCTCGGCGATCCAGCGCGCAAGGAAGCCGGCGTCGCCCTCCGCGAGCGCGCGCTCGACCTGCTCGACGCGGCGGCGGTGTTCCGCGAGCGCGCCGGCGAGCGCCTCGGCGTTGTCGAGGAAGATGTCGACCCAGATGCGCGGGTTCGCACCGGCGACTCGGGTCATGTCGCGCAGCGACCCGCCCGCGGCAGCAAGTGGCTCGTGACCGTCGATGCGCGAGGCGCCGGCCTGGTTCAGGAGGAGGTTCGCGAGCGCGTGCGGCAGGTGGCTCGTCAGCGCCACGAGCCGGTCGTGCGCCTCCGGATCGACGGCGACGGGGACGGCGCCCAGCGAGACGACGAAGCCGTGCAGCATGCGGTAGCGCTCCGCATCCGTCCCGGCGACGGGCGTCAGAAACCACGTCGCTCCGCGGAACAGCTCCCCGTTCGCATGGGCGGCGCCGTGCGCCTCCGAGCCGCATACCGGATGCCCGCCGATGAAGCGACCGTCGCTCACCGCCGACGTGACCGGCCCCTTCGTCGAACCGACGTCCGTGACCGTCGTGCCGTTTCCGCTCGCCTCGAGCACGGCAGGGACCTGAACAGGCAGCGCGGCAACCGGCGCAGCGACGACGGCAAGCTCTGAACCTTCCACCGCCTCCTCGAGCGAGCCGACCGGCTGGACCGCTTCCCGCTCTCCTGCGATCAAGAGCGCGTCGGCGTCGACGTCCCAGCCGCGCACCTCCGCCACCCCCGCCGCACGCGCTGCAAGCCCGACGGAGGCGCCGATCAGCCCGGTGCCGACGATGGCCAGTGAGCGGACGGCCATCGGATCAGGCGGAGCGCATGAGCTCGGCGACCCTGAAGGCGAGATCGAGCGACTGACGGGCGTTGAGGCGCGGGTCGCAGAGGCTCATGTACCGCGCGTCGAGCTGCCCCTCCTGGACGTCCTCGGACCCTCCGAGGCACTCGGTCACATCCTCCCCCGTGAACTCGAGGTGGACGCCGCCGGGCCAGGTCCGCTCTCGCCGGTGGGCCGCGAAGAAACCCTCGATCTCCCCGAGCACCGAGTCGAAGTGGCGCGTCTTCCGGCCTCCCGCGCTCGTGAAGACGTTCGCGTGCATCGGATCGCAGACCCAGGCGACCGGATGCTCCGCCTGCCGCACGGTTTGCAGGATCGGCGGCAGCAGCTCGAAGACCCGGTCGGCGCCCATGCGCGTGATCAGCGTCAGCCGGCCTGGTATCCGGCCCGGATTGAGACGCTCGCACAGCTCGAGCACTTCCTCCGGTGTCGCGGTCGGGCCAACCTTGACGCCGAGCGGATTGTTGACGCCGGAGAAGAATTCGACGTGGGCCCCGTCGAGCTGCCGCGTCCGCTCGCCGATCCAGAGCATGTGCGCCGAGCAGTCGTACCAGTCGCCGGTAAGCGAATCCCGGCGCGTGAGCCCTTCCTCGTACTCGAGCAGCAGACCCTCGTGGCTGGTCCAGAAATCCACCTGGTGAAGCTGCGGCTCATCGGTGAGATCGATACCGCATGCAGCCATGAAGCGGAGCGCGCGCTCGATCTCCGAAGCGAGCGCCTCGTAGCGGCGTCCCTGCGGCGAGGAGGCGACGAACTCCTGGTTCCACATGTGCACCTGAGTCAGATCCGCGAAGCCGCCCTTCGTGAACGCGCGCAGGAGGTTCAGCGTCGCCGCAGACTGGTGGTACCCCTGGACCATCCGCTCGGGATCGGGGCGGCGCGCGTCGGCCGTTGGGGCCTCGCCGTTGACCATGTGGCCGCGGAACACAGGGAGCTCTTCACCGTCGACAAGCTCCGTCGGCGAAGAGCGCGGCTTCACGAACTGGCCGGCGATCCGGCCGATCTTCAGGACGGGCAAGGTGGCGCCGTAGGTCAGCACGGCCGCCATCTGCAGCATGATCTTCAGCTTCTCGCGAATGTTGATGGCCGAGAACTCGTGGAACGACTCGGCGCAGTCGCCCGCCTGGAGCACGAACGCGCGCCCTTCCACCACCTCTGCTAGCGAGTCCTGCAACGCCCGCGCTTCGCCTGCGAAAACGAGGGGCGGCATCGATGCAAGGCGGCTGCGAGCGGTCTCGACTCGCTCGGGATTCGGCCAGTCCGGTTGCTGGGCGGCCGGATAACCGCGCCAGGACCCCGGCGACCACGTCGGTTCCTTCACTGCCATCGAAGTCAGGATAGGTGCCAGGCACGGGACACGTCCGGTGCCTGGCACGGGAGGTGTCCGTCGAGGACGATGTCGACCGCCCGCGAGCCCGCCTCCCGCCACGAACGCACCTCACGGCGGTGCCAGGCACGGGACATGTCTCGCCTCCGCCCGGTGACGCGTCCGAAATCGCCGGGTACACTCGAACCGTGATTCCCGCGACGCGCATCTCGAGCTGGGCCTGGCGCAGCGAGCGCGGCGGGAGCCTGCGCGCGGCTTAGCTCCGCACGCCACAGCCCGCCCGCTCGAACCTCACCGTTTCCCCTTCCGCGCGAAAGAATGGAGATCACCATGCGCGTCTTCAGCGGCATCCAACCCACCGGCGACAAGCACCTCGGCAACTACATCGGGGCGATCCGCCAGTTCGTGGCCTCGCAGGACGAGGGCGAGTCCTTCATCTGCATCGTCGACCTGCACTCGGTCACGGTCGCCTACGACCCCGACGACCTCAGGGAGTCGACGCTCTCGCTCGCCGCGCTACTGCTCGCCTCGGGGCTCGAGCCGGATCGCTGCACGCTCTTCGTCCAGAGCCACAACCAGGATCACCCGGACGCCACTTGGCTGCTGTCGACCGTTGCCAGCTTCGGCGAGCTGCGGCGGATGACCCAATTCAAGGACAAGTCGGAACAGCAGGAGTTCGTCTCCGTCGGCATCTTCACCTACCCGGTGCTCCAGGCGGCAGACATCCTCCTGTACAACCCCGACGCGGTCCCGGTCGGCGAGGACCAGCGCCAGCACGTCGAACTGACGCGCGACGTCGCCGAGCGCTTCAACTCCCGCTACGGCGAGACGTTCGTCGTCCCGAAGGTCGTGGTCCCCGAGCTGGGCGCGAAGATCATGGATCTGCAGGAGCCGACAAAGAAGATGTCGACGACCGGCGGCACCGCGCAGGGGACAGTGCTCCTGCTCGACGAGCCCGACGTCCTGCGCAAGAAGATCAAGAGCGCCGTCACGGACTCGGGCCGTGAGGTCCGTCGCGGCCCCGGCAAGGAGGGGATCGAGAACCTGATCTCGATCATGTCCGTCGTCACCGGAGAGGCGCCCGACGCCATCGAGGCAAGCTACGACGGCTGCGGCTACGGCGACTTCAAGACCGCAGTCGCCGAAGCCGTGATCGAGCTCGTCAGCCCGATCCAGGCCCGCTACCAGGAGCTGCGCAGCGACCCGGCCGAGCTACAGCGCCTGCTCAAGGTGGGAGCCGAGAAGGCGCGTGCCGTCTCGGCTCCCACTCTGGCGCTCATGTACGAGCGTATGGGCTTCGTCGCCCGTCCTTGATCTAGGACTTCGCGACGATCCTTGTCAGGGTCGGAACGGCGACGCCGGCCGGCTCCTTCGACTGGAAGTAGGCGACAAACGCGTCCAGGTCGATGGCCCCGCCGAGGGGATTCGTGCCCTCGGTGAAGACGGTGAACCCGTCTCCGCCCGTCGCGAGGAAGTTGTTCATCGTCACCCGGAACGTGTCACCGGGCAGCACCTCCACGCCGTTCACCCACATCCGGCCGACCTTGCCCTCGCAGGTGGCGGCGTTCGGATCGGACTCGTACTTGAAGGTCGACGAGATCTGCAGGACGCGGCCGCCGGAAGGAGCCGTGCCACCGTTGCAGGGCGTTCCCGTCAACGGGCTCGGCGCCCGCCACTGCTGCTGCAGTACGCGGCGGATCATTTCGCCGGTCATCGTCTTCGTTACGAGAGTGTTGCCGAACGGCTGGACCGTGAACGCCTCGCCGTACGTCACCTCGCCGATCGCTTCACCGCCGGCGATCTCCGCCACGCCCAGGTCGTCGCGAATGCCGCCCGGGTTCATCATCGCGAAGGCGGCGCCGCCGAGAGCAGCCGGGTGCGTGGCGTCGTACTGGGCGTCCGCGATCACATCACCCAGCGTCGACTCGCCGAACGGCGAGCCGGCGCGGGTCAGGTCGCCCTGAGCCCGGCCGATCACGCGGTTCGCGAGCGGCGCGGAGGCAGTGAGGTACTGATTGACGACCCCCTGCACCGTTGGGTCGGCAAGCGACGGATCGGCTTGGCGAGTCACGCCGGGACCCGGAGTGTTGATGGCGTTGCGGATCAGGATGTTGTTCGCGCTCACCGAGACGAGCTTGTCGTTCTTGTTGTCGACGGTGAGCGTGATGTCGCTGAGCACGCGGCCGAACGACGACGCGCTCGTGATCAAGCGCGTCACGCCGTTCGACGTGTACGTGCACCGGTACTCGGCGTGCGTATGAGCGGAGACGATCACCTTGATCGCCGGGTCGAGCCTGTCGGCGATCGCGGCGATGTCGCTCCCGGCCAGGTTCCCGGCACACCCGTTGAGCGCCGCTCCGGTGGTCTGGAAACCACCCTGGTGGACAACCAGGACCGGAATCTTCACGCCCTGGTCAGCGAGCGCGGCGACCGCGCGGTTGGCGGCATCGGCCTCGTCCTGGAACGTCAGGCCTGCGACCCCGGTTGGGGTGACGATCGTCGGCGTGGACTGCAGCACCTCGCCGATGAACCCGACCTTGAACTTGCGCTGGCCGTCTGTGAACTGCTTGATCCCGTAACCAGGGAAGAGCGTCTCGCCTGTCGCATTCCTGATGACGTTCTGGGACAGGTACTGGAAGTCAGCGCCCGGATAGGTGTTCGTCGAGCCGCCGTTCGCCAGCGCGTACGGAGCCGCCTGGCAGCCGTCGGTCGGATGGCAGCCGCCGTTCTGCATGCGCAGGAGCTCAGCTGAGCCCTCGTCGAACTCGTGGTTCCCGACCGACCCGAAGTCGGTGTGCATGAGGTTCGTGGCGATCGTGATCGGCTCGTCGTGGAACAGCGCGCTCGCGAGCTGGCTGGCGCCGATGTTGTCGCCCGCCAAGACGGTCGCCTCGTTGTCGAGGCCATATTCGGCTTGCTTCGCCTTCACGACCTTCGCGAGGTACGCCGCACCACCTGCGAACTGTCCGTACAGATTCTGGCCCCCTGGATCCAACGTGCCGTGCAAGTCGTTGAACGCCAGGATGTGCACGTCGCTTGTCTCATGGCCCGGCGGCACGGCCGCGAAGCTCACCGTGACCCGGTCGGACAGCGTCCGCGCGCCCGAGATGATCGGCCCGGCCGACGCCTTGTTCGGCGATGCGAGCGGCGCGGCCAACACGACGCCAACCGCGATCGCTGCAAGCACAAGCGGCGCAGCCCAAACCCTGAACTTCCGCATTGACTTTCCTCCCCTGGTGGCCCCTCCTGATATTGCGGCCCCTATGGTTACACGCAACGGGGAGAGATGCATAGCACCGCGATAGACAAGTCGTTACGGACTCGGCGCGATCTGGGCATCGGTGTCGTGGTCCTCGTGATCATCGCCGCGGCCGCGCTGCGGCCCGCTCTGCAGGACCTGCTCGACCGCCCGGCGGTCGCTCACTGGGCCACGATCTTCGTTGCAATCGCGATTCAGGCGATTCCCTTCCTGGTGCTGGGCGTCACGATCAGTGCCGCGATCGCGGCGTTCGTTCCCTCCGGCCTGCTGCCGCGCCTCCTTCCGCAGCAGCCCGCGTTCGCCGTGCCCGTCGCCGCGGTGGCCGGCGCCGCCCTCCCCGGCTGTGAGTGCGGCTCGGTGCCGATCGCGGGACGGCTCGTTGCGCGCGGCGCGCCCGCGGCCGCGGCGCTGACCTTCCTGCTCTCGGCCCCCGCAATCAACCCGGTCGTCCTCGTCGCGACGGCGGTCGCGTTCCCCGGCAAACCCGAGGTGATGGTCGCGCGCCTCGTCGCGAGCCTGCTCGCTGCGACGGTCGTCGGCCTCGTCTGGTCGCGGTTCGGCCGGGACGACCTGCTCGACCGCGTCCGCCGCCGGCATGTGCACGAAGGGTCACCCGCCTCCGTCTTCGCCGGAACCGCCCAGCACGATCTCCTGAACGCGGGCGGGTTCCTGATCGTCGGCGCGGCCACCGCCGCGACCTTGCAGACGCTCGTCCCGCGCAGCGTCCTCGATGCGGTCGCGGGCTCCGGCGTGTTCGCCGCGCTCGCGCTGGCCGCGCTCGCCGTCGTGATGGCGATCTGCTCGGAGGCGGACGCGTTCGTCGCCGCGAGCCTGACGCAGTTCTCCCTGAGCGCGCGACTTGCGTTCATGGTCGTCGGCCCGATGGTCGACGTGAAGCTGATCGCCCTGCAGGCCGGGACGTTCGGCGGCCGGTTCGCGCTGCGCTTCGCGCCGTTGACGCTCGCCGTCGCCGTCGCCTCCGCGCTGCTCGTCGGGTGGTGGTTGCTGTGACGGCGGCGGGCGGGACGATCAGCATGCTCGTCGGCGCCGTCGTGCTGCGGCTGACGTTCACGGACACGTACCGCCGCTACGTGCAGCCCGCGATGGGCAAGTGGCTGCTGATTGCCGGTATCGCGGTGATCGTGCTCGGCCTCGTCACGTTGATCAACGCATTGCGCAACGTCGAGATGGAGGAAGCGCACGGCCACGATCACGAGCACTCGCACAGCGTCGGCGTCGGCTGGCTGCTGCTCGCGCCGATCGCCGCCCTGCTGCTCGTCGCACCGCCGACGCTCGGCGCGTACGGCGTCAACCGCGCCGGCACCGTCCACGTCAAGTCCGGCCGCGCCTTCTTCAAGCCACTGAAACAGGCGAGCGCACCCGTGGAGATGACGCTGCTCGAGTACATCGAGCGCGCGCTCGAGCACAACGGCGCGAGCTTCCACGGCGCGCCCGTGAAGCTCACCGGTTTCGTCGCGGGCTCGGAGGCCGGCGGCTTCCGGCTCGCGCGCTACCAGATCGCCTGCTGCGCGGCGGATGCCACACCCATCTCGCTCGACGTCGTCGGGACCTCCGGAACCCCGCCGAGCGACGACCAATGGGTGACCGTGACAGGCACGTTCCAAAAGGGCGGCGGCGAGATGCCTCGACTCGCGGCGACGTCAGTGGTCGAGATCCCGGCGCCCGACGACCCGTACGAGTGAGGCGATCTCCTCGGGACTGAGCTCGCGCCACTCACCCGGCGCGAGCCCCTCGAGCGTCAGCCCCGCGTAGACACCCCGATGCAGCCGCAGCACCGGGTGGCCGACAGCCTCGAGCATCCGCCGCACCTGTCGGTTCCGCCCTTCGTGCAGGACGAGCTCGAGGCGAGACAGCCCGAGCCGCCGCACGCGCGCCGGCGCCGTGACTCCGTCCTCGAGCTCGACGCCCTTCGCGAGCATCTGCAGCGCCGCGTCGTTCGGACGGCCCTCGACGTCTGCCTCGTAGACCTTCTCGACGCCATACCGCGGATGCGCGAGCCTGTGCGCGAGCGGACCGTCGTTCGTCAGCAGCAGCGCGCCGGTCGTGTCGGCGTCGAGCCGGCCGACCGGGACGACGCGTTCCGCCACGTCGACGAGCTCCACGACCGTGGGACGTCCCTGCGGATCGCTCGCCGTCGTGACCGTTCCGGCCGGCTTGTGCAGCAGCACGTAGGCGAGCGCCTGTGCCGCGACCGGCTCGCCGTCGACCTCGACGCGGTCGTGCCGCTCGACGAACGTGTTCAGCTGTCCGGGCTGACCGTTGACGCTGACGCGGCCGGCCTTGATCAGCTCGTCCGCGCCGCGACGCGAGGCGACGCCGGCCCGCGCGAGATAGGCGTTCAGGCGCACGAGGTCATATATTCGCCCGATGCCGCACTACGTCACGCTGATGCGCTGGACGACCCAGGGATATGCCGGCTTGCCGAAGTGGCGCGAGCGGCTCGAGGAGGGAGAACGCATCATCGCGGACGCGGGAGGTAGTCTCGTCGGCGTCTATGTCACCCTCGGCCGTTACGACGTGGTCGAGATCTTCGAGGCGCCTGACGACGACGTGGCGATCGAGATCCTGATGAAGCTGAACCAGTACGGCGCGGAGCACACCGAGACGCTGCGGGCGTTCACGCGCGAAGAGGCCGAGGCGATCATCCGCAAGCTATGAGCGGCTACGCCTTCGGCTCCCTGGACGAGCTCGGCGACGGGCCGGGCTTCCGCAAAGTCCGCCGCGCTCTGGGCGTGACGGCGTTCGGCGTCAACGGGATCGTGTTCCCGCCGGGATTCGAAGGGTTCCTGCACTACCACGACACGCAGGACGAGCTGTACTTCGTGCACCGCGGGCGCGCCAGCGTCGAGGTCGGCGGCGAGGTGCGCGAGCTTGGCGAGGGCGGGCTCTTTCACGCCGAAGCGGCCACGCAGCGCAAAGTCTCCAACGCGAGCGAAACGGAGGAGCTCGTGCTGCTCGTCGTCGGCGGCAAGGACGGCTATGTCGAGCGGGATGGGCGGCTCGTGGACATGGAACGCGACCTTCCGCGGCGGCAGGCTTTTGGGCGCTAGCGGGCCGAGTGTCGAAGATCTCGAGCACTCGCGCTACTTCCTGACTGAGTGGATGCCGCCGCTGTTGCGGCAGACGGCGGAGCGCTCTCCCCCGCGCGCGCTCGCTGATCTCGGCGCCGGCGACGGCGGGACCCTGTGGCCGCTCGACCGTGCCGGGCTG
>Ga0137375_10009263_pt1 | contig 11692 bp, 10 predicted proteins | sample SagtaG_24_FD_104936 | JGI IMG/M metagenome (GOLD analysis project Ga0137375, IMG submission 104936) | Vadose zone soil microbial communities from Sagehorn Ranch, Mendocino, California, USA - Sage1_R_113_16 metaG | ecosystem: Environmental > Terrestrial > Soil > Vadose zone | place: USA... | reverse complement strand
GAGGACGTGTTCTTCTTCGAGGGCAACACGCACCTGCCGATGGAGCAGCACGCGGCGGTCGCGCAGTGGGGCCCCGACGGCAAGCTCACGCTCTGGTCCTCCACGCAGACGCCGCACTACGTGCACCGGCTCCTCGCGAAGATCCTCGACGTCCCGGCCGCCCACATCCGGGTCATCGCGACGCCCGTCGGCGGCGGCTTCGGCGGCAAGCTCGATCCCTTCGCCCATGAGATCGCCGCGTGCAAGCTGTCGCAGCTGACCGGCCGGCCCGTGAAGATCACGCTCACCCGCGAGGAGGTCTTCTACGTCCACCGCGGGCGGCATCCCGTCCTCATGTGGCTCAAGACCGGCTTCACGCGCGAGGGGGACATCACCGGCTGCCATCTCCGCACGTGGCTCGACGGCGGCGCCTACGGCTCCTACGGGGTCGCCTCGACGTTCTATACCGGTGTGATCAATCCGGTGACGTACAAGATGCCCGTCTACAAGTTCGAGGGCGCGCGGGTCTTCACCAACAAGCCGCCCTGCGGGCCCAAGCGAGGCCACGGCACGCCCCAGCCGCGCTTCGCGCTCGAATGCCAGCTGGACAAGGCGGCCGAGCAGCTCGGCCTCGATCCCGCGGAGATGCGACGCCGCATCCTCGTCGACCCCTTCACCAAGACCGCCAACCACCTCACCGTCACGACCATCGGCCTCGGGGAGTGCATCGACAAGGTCGTCGAGGCGTCGGGCTGGCGGAACAAGTGGCATGCATGGCCACTCAGAGCGCCGGCTTCGCCGGCGCAATCCCTCCTGGGGGAGGCACGGGAGGGGGCCGTCGAGGCCCCCTCCCGACGTCGTCGGGGCATCGGGATCGGCTGCTCGGCCTACATGACGGGAGCGGGGACCGCGATCTACTGGAACAGCATGCCGCACTCCGGCGTCATCGTCCGCGCCGATCGGAGCGGCGGCGTCGCCGTCCTCTGCGGCGCGACGGACATCGGGCAGGGCTCCGACTCGATCCTCGCGTACCTGCCGGCCGAGGTCCTCGGCATCGACCCGAAAGACATCCGCGTGCATCCGGCGGATACCGATCTGACGCCGGTCGATCTCGGATCGTACTCGTCGCGCGTCACCCTCATGTGCGGGATCGCGGCCATCCAGGCCGCGGAGCGTCTCAAGACGGTGATCGCGCGGGCCGTCGCCGCCAAGCTCGAGACCTCGCCCGAAGGGCTGGTCTTCCGCGACCGACGAGTCGGCCTGGCCGAGGACTGGGACCAGGCGGTGTCGTTCCCGGACGCCGTCGCGCTCGCCGAGTCGGTGCACGGCGTGCTGGCGTTCGCCGGCTCCTACGCGCCGCCCAAGCGCGCCGGCAAGTACAAGGGGGGCGGGGTCGGCCCCTCGCCGTGCTACTCGTACTCGGCGTCGGTCGTGGAGCTGACGGTCGACGCGGAGACGGGAGAGATCGAGCTGCACGACGTGTGGATCGCCCACGACATCGGCCGCGCGCTCAACCCGTTGCTGGTCGAGGGCCAGGTCGAGGGCTCGGTGTACATGGGCATCGGCGAGGCGCTGATGGAGGCCCAGGTGTTCCGCAAGGGCGTGCACAAGACGCCCTCGATGCTGGACTACAAGAGCCCGACCACGCTGGAGACGCCGGAGATCCACACGATCCTCGTGGAGACGGACGATCCCGAGGGGCCGTTCGGCGCCAAGGAGGCGGGGCAAGGACCGCTGCTGCCGGTGATCCCGGCCATCGCCAACGCGGTGTACGACGCGGTGGGCGTGAGGATCGACGAGACCCCGATCACCCCCGAGAAGATCCTCCGCGCGCTCGAGCTGAAGCGGCAAGGCAAGATGCCGCGGGTCGGTCCGGAGAAGCTGCCGCTCTTCACCTTCAAGGAGCCCGTGGTCGTGGAATCCGCCTTCGGCCAGCCCGCGGACGAAGTCGCGGTGAGACCGTTCGCCTCATGATGAGATTGCCGCCCTTCACGTACCTCGCGCCGCGCACGGTCGCCGACGCGGCGCGGGCGCTGGCGGAGCACGGGGCGGAGGCGATGCTCGTGGCCGGGGGGACGGATCTCTACCCGAACATGAAGCGCCGCCAGTTCGAGCCCAAGGTGCTCGTCGGGGTTCGCGGCATTCGTGAGATGACCGGGGTGCGCGGCAGGGCGCGCGACGGCGTCGCCATCGGCGCGACGACGACGCTGTCCGCGGTCGCCCGCCATCGGGAGATCGCGCGCGCCTTCCCGGCGCTCGCCACGGCCGCCGGTCTCGTGTCGTCGCCCCAGCTGAGAAACATGGGGACCCTCGGCGGCAACATCTGTGTCGACACGCGGTGCAACTACTATAACCAGTCGCACGCCTGGCGGAAGGCGGTCGGCTTCTGCATGAAGAAGGACGGGGACATCTGTCTGGTCGCGCCGGGCAGCTCCCGCTGCTGGGCGGTCTCGTCCTCCGACACGGCGCCCGTCCTGTGGAGCCTGGGCGCGACCGTGCGCCTGGTCGGCGCCGGCGGCGAGCGGACGATCCCGATGCCCGCCCTCTATCGCGACGACGGGATCGAGTACCTGGCCAAGCGCCCCGACGAGGTCCTCACCGAGATCCTGCTGCCGCCCGGCGACGGCTGGACGTCGATCTATCTCAAGCTGCGACGCCGCGGCTCGTTCGATTTCCCCGTCCTCGGCGTGGCCGTCGCCGCGCGGATGGAGGGCGACACCGTCCGCGACGCGCGCATCGTGCTGGGCGCGGTCGCATCGCTGCCCCGGGAGGCCAAGCCCGCCGCGGCGGCGCTGATCGGCGAGCGGCTCACGGCGGAGCTGATCACGCGCGTGGCCGATCTCGCGGCCGGCCCCTCGAAGCCGCTCGACAACACGGACTACGCGCACTTCTATCGAAAGAAGATGACGCGGGTGTTCGTCGCCCGCGCGCTGCGCCGGCTCGCCGGCCTCGACGCCGAGGGCCGGGTGGAGGAGGAAGCGCCTTGAGATCGCGCATGATCGACGACCGGCGCGGCTTGGCCGGGTCGGTCGGAGCGTCGGGGGGTTTGGGGGGCCATTTCGGGGCCCCCCAGGCGGAGATCATCTCGTGAGCTCGCTCGGCGGGCGGATCAAGGCCCTGCGGCTCGAGCGCGAGCTGCAGCAGCGGCAGCTCGCCGAGAAGGCGGGTCTGACCCCGAGCATGGTGTCCCAGATCGAGTCGGGTCGCCTCACGCCGTCGCTCAACACCGTCGGCAAGATCGCCGCGGCGCTCAACGTCCCGATCGCGTCGCTGTTCGACGGGGGACCCGCGGGCCGCATCCAGGTGACCCGCCAGCGCGAGTACCCGGCGGTGTCGTTCGACGGCAGCTCCGAGCGGTGGGCCGTGCTGGGCGCGGGGCTGTTCCAGGGAAAGATCCGGGCCGTCGTCTCCACCCTCGGCGGGAAGTCCCGCGGCGTCGCCACGGACAAGGTGGTGATCCAGCCCGGCCAGATGAAGCTCTTCTACGTCCTCGACGGCAAGGTGGCGCTGCACTACAACGGCGACACGCACACGCTCGAGACGGGAGACAGCGCGCTGCTGGACGGCGGCGCACCGCACTGGTGGGAGAATCTCGGAGCGAAGAAGGCGCGCGCGCTGTGGGTGATCTTGGGGTAGGGCGGGGGGAATGAAGATGGCAGACAACGATCATCCGCGGGTCGACTTCCGCACGGATCCGTCGCGCTATCGTCACTGGAAGGTCACGATCGACGGGCGCGTGGCCACGGTCGCCATGGACGTCAGCGAGGATGGCGGCCTGCGGCCGGGCTACGAGCTGAAGCTGAACTCGTACGACCTCGGCGTCGACATCGAGCTGTACGACGTCGTCCAGCGGCTGCGCTTCGAGCATCCGGAGGTGGCGGCGGTGATCCTCCGCTCGGCCAAGGACCGCGTCTTCTGCGCGGGCGCGAACATCCGCATGCTGAGCCAGTCGGGCCACCCCTGGAAGGTGAACTTCTGCAAGTTCACGAACGAGACGCGCAACGCCATCGAGGACGCCACGGCGGAATCGCGCCAGCCCTGGCTCACCGCGATCAACGGCCCATGCGCCGGAGGCGGCTACGAGCTGGCGCTGGCCACCGAGCACATCGTCATGGCCGACGACGGCAACACTTCGGTGGCGCTTCCCGAGGTGCCGCTGCTCGCCGTGCTGCCGGGCACGGGCGGCCTCACCCGCCTGGTCGACAAGCGCCACGTCCGCCGTGACCGCGCCGACTTCTTCTGCACGCTCGAGGAAGGCGTGAAGGGCAAGCGTGCCGTCGACTGGGGCCTGGTCGACGAGGTCGTGCCGCGCTCGAAGCTCGATGAGGAAGTCAGGCGTCGGGCCGAGACGCTGGCCGCCGGCAGCGACCGGCCGGCGGAGGCGCGCGGCATCGCGCTGACGCCCCTCGAGCGGTCGATCGACGACGACGGTGTGGCCTACCGCCACGTGACGTGCGCGCTCGATCGCGCGCGCGGCGTCGCCGAGATCACCGTCGCCGCGCCCGCGGCGCCGCCCGCCGACGATCTCGCGTCCATCCACGGGTTGGGCTGCGCGTTCTGGCCGCTGGCCCTGGCCCGCGAGCTCGACGACCTCATCCTTCACCTGCGGACCAACGAGCCCGAGATCGGGCTCTGGCTGTTCCGGACGACGGGGCGAGCCGACGTCGTGGAGGCGTACGATCGGCTCTTGGCCGATCATCAGGCCGACTGGCTCGTCCGCGAGATCCGTCTCTACCTCAAGCGCACGCTCAAGCGCCTCGACGTCTCCTCGCGGTCGATCTTCGCGCTCATCGAGCCGGGGTCGTCGTTCGCGGGCACGCTGCTCGAGCTGGCGCTCGCCGCGGACCGCTCCTACATGCTCGACGGCCGACGGCAGGGCGACGACCGGCCGGCGCCCGGCGTCCGGCTCACCACGATGAACTTCGGCGCCTATCCGATGGCCAACGGGCTCTGCCGGCTCGCCGGCCGCTTCCTCGCCGATCCCGGCCGCGTCGACGACCTCAAGGGGCGGCTCGGCCAGGACCTCGACGCGGCCGCGGCCGAGGAGGCGGGCCTGGTGACCTTCACGCCCGACGACATCGACTGGGACGACGAGGTGCGGATGGCCGTCGAGGAGCGCGGCGCGTTCTCGCCCGACGCGCTCACCGGCATGGAGGCGTCGCTGCGGTTCGCCGGCCCCGAGACGATGGAGACCAAGATCTTCGCGCGGCTGTCGGCGTGGCAGAACTGGGTGTTCCAGCGCCCCAACGCGGTGGGGCCCAAGGGCGCCCTGCGCGTCTACGGCACGGGCGAGCGTAGCGAGTACGACCGGAGGAGAGTGTGATGTCGGCGACCGATTATCTGGAGCGGATCCCCAACAACGTGTCCCTGAAGGACAACCGCCGGCTCCTGCGGGCGCTGGAGGAATGGCAGCCGAAATTCCTCGAGTGGTGGCGCGACATGGGCCCGCACGGCTACCAGGCCAAGGACGTGTACCTCCGCACCGCCGTCAGCGTGGACACGCAGGGATGGGCGCAGTTCGGGTATCTCCGGATGCCGGAGTACCGCTGGGGCATCTTCCTCGCCGAGCCCGAGCCCAACCGCGCCATCGCGTTCGGCGACCACAAGGGCCAGCCGGCCTGGCAGGAGGTGCCCGGCGAATACCGCGGGACGCTACGGCGGCTCATCGTGACCCAGGGCGACACGGAACCCGCCTCGGTCGAGCAGCAGCGGCATCTCGGCCAGACCTGTCCGTCGCTCTACGATCTGCGGAACCTGTTCCAGGTCAACGTCGAGGAAGGCCGCCATCTGTGGGCGATGGTCTACCTGCTCGACGCCTACTTCGGTCGCGACGGACGGGAGGAGTCGGAGGCGCTGCTCCAGCGCCGATCGGGCGATCGCGACAAGCCGCGGATCCTCGGGGCCTTCAACGAGCGCACGCCCGACTGGCTGTCGTTCTTCATGTTCAGCTTCTTCACGGACCGTGACGGCAAGTATCAGCTGGCCAGCCTGGCCGAGAGCGGCTTCGACCCGCTCGCGCGCACGTGCCGGTTCATGCTCACGGAGGAAGCGCACCACATGTTCGTGGGGGAGACCGGCGTCGGCCGCATCGTGCAGCGCACGTGCGAGCTGATGCGCGAGCACCGCACCGAGGACGTGCGCGCCCACGGCGGCATCGACCTGCCGACGATCCAGAAGTACGTCAACTTCCACTTCTCGGTCTCGCTCGACCTCTTCGGCTCCGAGATCTCCACGAACGCCGCGAACTTCTACACGCTCGGCCTCAAGGGGCGCTTCGAGGAGACGAAGAAGGACGACGATCACCGCCTGAAGGACGCCACCTACCCGGTGGCCGACCTCGACGGCGAGCGGGTGGCCATGCGCGAGCAGCCCGCGCTGGTGTCGCTCAACGAGCGCCTGCGCGACGATTACGTCACGGATTGTGCGCGCGGCGTCGCGCGGTGGAACCAGGTCATCGCCCGCGCGGGCATCGACGTCGAGCTGACACTGCCGCACCGCGCCTTCCACCGCGCCATCGGATGCTTCAGCGACGTCCGGGTGTCGCCCGAGGGACGCGTGATCAGCCAGGCCGAGTGGGACGCGCGCCGAGACGACTGGCTGCCGACCAAGGCCGACGAGGCGTACGTCGGTAGCCTCATGCAGCCGGTGACGGAGCGGGGGAAGTTCGCCAACTGGATCGCGGCCCCCGCCCGCGGGATCAACGGCCAGCCCATGGACTTCGAGTACGTCCGGCTGGGATAACACCAGGAGACCACCAAATGAAAGTCATCACGCCGAAGGGATTCGGAGTCCCGCTGGGCATGTACTCGCACGGCGTCGTCGCGTCCGGCGGGGAGATGGTCGTCGTCGCCGGCCAGGTCGGGATGGGCCCGACCGGTCAGGTCGCGGTGGACGACATCGTGGCGCAGACCAAGCAGGCCTTCGAGAACGTGCGCGCGGTCGTCGAGGCCGGCGGCTGCGCGATGCGCGACGTCGTCCGCCTGCAGACGTTCCTGACACGCCCCGACGACATCGCCGGCTTCATGAAGGCGCGGGCGGAGATGTTTCCGGGATATTTCCCCGACGGGAGCTACCCGCCGAATACCCTGCTCGTGGTGAGCCGGCTCGTGCGGCCGGAGCTGCTCGTCGAGATCGAGGCGATCGCCGTGCGCCGAAAGACACGGGCGGCATCGCCGCCGCGCAAGACCGCGGTGCGACGCCGCCCACGTCGATAGGCCAGCCCTACAGCCGGCGGTTGAGGTCGATGTCGGTGTGCGAGGTGGTGTCGCTGCTGCCCCGGCTCATGGCCACGAGGGCCAGGATCACGACGAGCAGGATGGCCGCGCCGATCAGGATGGCCGCGGTCGGCTCGAGGCCGAAGATCCGCCGCGACTCACTGGTGGTCGTGCGGGGTGACGCCGAACCGAGATCACTCCTGTCTTTGCCGACGTCCGCGCGGGACTCGTTCTTCAAGACGTCGACGCTGGTGGACGAGCTGGACGATGACCGATCGGGCGCAGGCATCGACGACGACGCCCCTGGCGCGCTCTGGTCCGGCTTCGCGGCGCTGGACGAAGAGCTCGACGAGGACGTGGCCTTGTCATCGGCCGGTTTGGTCGCCTCGCTCTGGGCGCTCGAGGACGCCCCGGGCTGCTGGGCGATCACCGAGGCGCTGACACCGAGAACGAGCAGCCCGCTGAGAACGGCAACGTGGAGAGATTTCATGTTTGCACCTCCCTACTCGTCCCCAGCAACCGCGGTGCCAACCACACCCGAGGATTGGACATGAATGCCTCCGACGTGCTCCCGGCAGAGTTCAACGTCGCCACATGGTTCGTGGACCGCAACGTCGCGGAAGGCCGGGCGGAATCGCCCGCCTTTTACTACGAGGACCGTGTCCTGTCGTACGGAGACGTGCAGGAGCTCACCAACCGTACCGGCCACGCGCTCCGCGAGCTCGGGGTCGGCCTCGAGGACCGCGTGCTCATGATCTGCCTCGATACGCCGGAGTTCCTCGGGACGTTCTGGGGCGCCATCAAGATCGGCGCCATCCCCGTCCCCGTCAACACGCTGATGCGTGGAGCAGACTGGCTCTATTTCCTGAACGACAGCCGCGCCCGGGTCGTGGTCATCTCGGCGCCGCTGCTGGCGGAGGCGGCGCCGATCCTCGCCCGCGCGCCCCACCTGCGCCATGTGCTCGTCGCCGGCGGCGCGGCGGGAGCCCATCTGTCGTGGGAGGATCGCGTGGCCCAGGCCTCGTCCACGCTGACGGCGGCGCCGACGTCGCGCGACGACGCGGCCTTCTGGCTCTACTCGTCGGGCTCCACGGGATTTCCCAAGGGCGCCGTTCATCTCCAGCACGACATGGTCGTGTGCGCGGAGACCTACGCGAAGCAGGTGCTCGGCTTGCGATCGACCGACCGCATCTTCTCGGCGGCCAAGCTCTTCTTCGCCTATGGCCTCGGCAACGCCGGGTACTTCCCGATGGCCGTCGGCGCCCAGAGCGTCCTCTCTCCGCACCGACCGACCCCGGAGGGCGTCTTCGAGATCCTCTCGCATCGGCGCCCGACGATCTTCTTCGGCGTGCCCACGCTGTACGCCGCGATGCTGGCCGTCAAGGAGGCCGAGCAGCGCTGGGACCTGTCCTCGCTCCGCCTGTGCGTCTCGGCGGGTGAGGCGCTGCCCGAGGAGATTTACAACCGCTGGCGCGAGCGCTTCGGCGTCGAGATCATCGACGGCATCGGCACGACGGAGATCCTGCACATCTTCCTGTCCAACCGTCCCGGCCAGGCACGCCCCGGCGCGACCGGGCTGGCCGTGCCCGGCTACGAGGCCATCATCGTCGACGACGAGGGACGCCCGGTGCCGCGGGGCGAGATCGGCAACCTGCGGGTCAAGGGCGATTCGACGATGGCCTACTACTGGAACAAGCACGACAAGACCAAGGAGACGCTCTACGGGCCGTGGATCCAGACCGGCGACAAGTACTCTCAGGACTCCGACGGGTACTTCTGGTATGCCGGCCGCGCCGACGACATGCTGAAGGTCGGTGGCATCTGGGTCTCGCCCATCGAGGTCGAGGCGACGCTGATCAAGCACCCGGCGGTGCTGGAGGCGGCGGTGGTGGGCCACGAGGACAGCGACCGACTGGTCAAGCCCAAGGCCTTCGTCGTGCTCAAGGAGCCCGGGCTGGCGTCGGCCGCGCTGGCCGACGAGCTCAAGGGCTTCGTCAAGGACAAGATCGCTCCCTACAAGTATCCGCGCTGGATCGAGTTCGCCGAGGAGCTCCCCAAGACCGCCACCGGCAAGATCCAGCGCTTCAAGCTGCGGGCCTGACCGTGTTCGACCCCGCCCTGGAGACGCTCGGCCCCTCGGCGCTCGGCCAGCATCAATGGCGTCGGATCCAGAAGCTCGTGGCCGAGGTGTACGGCGCCGCCGGCGGATCCGGCAACGCCTTCCTGCAGCGCAAGTGGCGGGCGGCCGGCCTCCGCGCCCCCGGCGATCTCGCGGGCTGGAGCGACTTCCGGCGTCTGCCGTTCACGCAGAAGATCGAGCTCGTCGCGGATCAGGCCGCGCATCCGCCGTTCGGCACCAACCTGACGTACCCGCTGGACCGGTACGTGCGGGTCCATCAGACGTCGGGCACGACCGGCCAGCCGCTGCGCTGGCTCGACACGCAGGAGTCCTGGGACTGGTGGGCGCGCTGCTGGGGGTTCGTGTTGCGCGGGGCGGGACTCGGGCCCGCCGATCGGGTCTTCTTTCCGTTCTCGTTCGGCCTCTTCATCGGGTTCTGGGCGGGGTTCGAAGGCGCGCGTGCCCTCGGGGCCCTGGCGATCCCCGGCGGCGGGCAGGATTCCGCCACGCGGCTGGCCTGGATGGACAAGCTCGGAGCCACGGCGCTCGTCTGCACGCCGTCCTACGCGCTGCACCTCGTCGAGATCGCGCGCGAGCGCGGCGTCGACCTCGCGAAGCTGCCGGTGCGCGTGACCGTCCACGCCGGCGAGCCCGGCGCGAGCATCCCCGCCGTGCGGGGGCGCATCGAGGATGGATGGAGCGCCCGGGCCTTCGATCACGCCGGCATGACGGAGATGGGCGCCTTCGGCTTCGAGTGCGCCGAGCAGGCGGGCCTGCACGTGAACGAGACGGAATTCATCGCCGAGGTGATCGATCCCGGCACCGAGCGTCCGGCGCGCGAAGGCGAGCTCGTGCTCACCAATCTCGGGCGCTTCGGCTCTCCCGTCGTCCGCTATCGCACCGGCGATCGTGTGCGGCTCGCGGAGGCTCCCTGCGGCTGCGGGCGGACCTTCGTCCGGCTCGAGGGCGGCATCCTCGGCCGGCTCGACGACATGCTGATCGTCCGCGGCGTCAACGTCTTTCCGTCCGCGATCGAGGGGATCGTGCGACGCTTCCCCGCCGTCGACGAGTTCCAGATCGAGGTCTTTCGCGCCGGCGCCCTCGACGAGATCCGCGTGGTGCTCGAGGCCGACGACGCGTCGGTGACGCTGGCGGTGCGAGAGGCGTTCCGCGCCGACCTCGGCATTCGCCTGGAGGTCGCCGCCGTGCCGCCTGGCACGCTGCCCCGCTACGAGCTCAAGGCGCAGCGCGTGGTCAGGCGTCCCTGATTTCTCATCGGGTCAGACGGACGATCCTGTCGCGGTGCTGGGGGAAGCGGGCCAGGAGGGTGGCGCGATCGGCGAGCTCGAAGTCGGCGAAGTCGAAGCCGGGCGCCACCGTCCCTCCGAGGAGGGCCCAGGCGGTCGGGTCGTCGACGACCGCGCCGTACCAGGCGCCCGCCGGCACGACGGTTTGAAAGCTCTCGGACTCGGCGCCCAGGCGTCGCTCGTCGAGCCGGCCGTCGGGATGGATGACCGTGAGCGTCACCGGGCTGCCGGCGTAGAAGTGCCAGACCTCGTCGGACTTGATGCGGTGGAGCGCCGAGATCTGGTCTCCCGGCAGGAGGAAGTAGATCGCGGTCGAATGCGCTCGCGGCCCTCCGAAGCGCGGCGGCACGTGCGGGGCGTCGATCGTCTCCGCCGATCGGTACGTCTCGCGATAGAAGCCGCCCTCGGGGTGGGGGATCAACCCGAGCGCGGAGGTCCAGTCGGCGGCGGTCCGAAGCACGCGTCCCAGTCTAGCAGCGTCGTGAGCGGGCGCGCGGTCGCATGGGTCGTGAATCCGGTCCGCGATCGCGATACGTAGACACTGGTGGGTGCGACATGGCGGTGGCCTCGGCCTTGTCAATCCGCGGAGCCTTTGCTAGTGAAAGAGACCACATGGCGTGGGCGGGCGCAGAGCTGATCCGGCGGATGGCCGATGGTGATGCCGACGCCTGCGGGGTGTTCTACGATCGCTACGCGCGGCTCGCGTATCCCCTCATCGTGCGCATGGTCCGCGACCCGGCCGACGCCGCCGACGTCCTGCAAGAAGTCTTCTGGGAAGCCTGGCAGGCGGCGGCCACCTACGACCCGGCGGGGGGAAGCCCGGAGGCCTGGATCGTGATACGGGCGCGGACGCGAGCCTTCGACCGGCTCCGGGCCATCCGTAGAAGAGATGAGGCGTTCGTCGCCCCGGTCGAGGAGGCCGTCGAGGGGGTGCTCGATCGGTTGCCGGGCGCGCAGCGCGAGGTGATCGAGCTGGCCTATTTCGGCGGTCTGACGCAGACCGAGATCGCGGAGCGCCTCGAGCAGCCTCTGGGTACCGTCAAGACCCGGATGCGCCTGGGACTGGAGCATCT
>Ga0137375_10009260_pt1 | contig 11693 bp, 5 predicted proteins | sample SagtaG_24_FD_104936 | JGI IMG/M metagenome (GOLD analysis project Ga0137375, IMG submission 104936) | Vadose zone soil microbial communities from Sagehorn Ranch, Mendocino, California, USA - Sage1_R_113_16 metaG | ecosystem: Environmental > Terrestrial > Soil > Vadose zone | place: USA... | reverse complement strand
GGCGTGTCGATCGCGCCGAACGGGGCGATCGAATTGAAGTTGTCGCAGGTGATCACCTTCGTGCCGAGCAGGGCACTGTGGCCGTCCGCGTCATCCGCGTACGCATACAGTGTGAACGTCCCGTTGCCGCCGTTCGGCAGGAAGTTGGTCAGCATCAGGTATCCCCATCCCGCGCGCGTGCTCCGCGGATACGAGGGATATGTGCCCTGCACGTCTGGACGTGCACCGTCGATGAACGTCCCGTCGCCAATGTAGATGAGCGCCGAACCCTCGCCCGCAACAGGATTGCGGAGGATGCGGACGCGCGACACGGCGACGTCATCGAGCGCCCAGCCGGTGACCGCCACCGAGCCCGCGATGCCGGTCGTGCCGTTCGCCGGTGTCTCGAACTGCCCGAACGGCTGGGACGCGGCACCCAACCCGAAGGTGCTGAGCGTGATGGTGATCGGACCGGCGAAATTGCCTGCCCCTGTGAACGCCAGCGTGATCGATCCGGTCTGCGATGCCTGCAGACCCGGCACGAACTGAACGGAAACATTCAGCGTCGCGGATCCGGAACCGGATACCTGCGTGTCCGCTGTGCCGGAACCCGCGGCGATGCGCAGCCACGTCGCGTTCGACATTGCCGTCCAGGTGACGGTGCCGGTTCCACTCTGGGTCAGGCGCACCGCCTGCGTTCCCGTCTGCGACGTGAACGCGATGCCATTGGTGACACCGCTGAAGGCCAGCGATGTGCGATCGAGCGCCATCGTCGGGCCGGTCCCAAGCTGCGTCACGGTGTAAATGATGCCGGCAATCGTGACGACGCCGGTCCTCGCGGAGCTCGAATTCGCCGCGACCGTGATTCGCACCACACCGCTGCTGGTGCCGCTCGCGCCGGAGGTAATGGTCAAGAATCCGGAACTCGTGCTCGCCGTCCACGCGCACCCTGCTGCCGCGCTCACTGTGACGCTCAGGGCGCTGGTGCCGCTCACACCAGCGGCCGGCACGGTGGCGCTAGTGCTATCGAGGCCGAAGCTGCAGCTCGCGCCCGTGTTGCTGCCCCATCCCATGTCGGCGAACATGCCGAGCATGATCGGACCGGGCGTGTGGATGGCCTCGGCAGTGTTGATGCTCGGCGTCATCAGCGAGTTGATGTTTCCGGCCGGATAGGTAGTCTCGTCGACGTGCGAGAACGTCGATCCGCTCAAGAACGTCGCAGGCGCGTAAAGCTTGGGACGTACGCCGCCGTTGGTGCTTTTCGCGTTCGAACCATCCCAGTACAGATTATTGCTGGTGAGCGCGGCGCCGAGAGCGGTGGACGGGTTGGGATACACGCTGGTGTTGAGCAGCGAATTGCCCCCGGTCAATGCGTCAACCACGAACGTGTCGTAGATGTACGGCGTGCCTCCTGATCCGATACTTCCTTCGTTGTTGAAGCTCGTGAGGCCAGCCTGACCGAAGAAACCGAGGCCATGGCCGAGCTCGTGCAGCACGACGGTTTCGAAGTCGACCTTTCCCGCCGGCACCAGGCCGTCCGTCCCGAAGTACCAGGCGATCGACGCGTTGCTGTTGAAAGCCGCGCCGATGTTCGAGGCGCCTGCGCCGAAGAACTGCGCGCCAATGTCGGTCCCGGTGATCTTGTTCGCGAGTGGAAACGGATAGAACGTGTCGGCGCGCGGCGTGCCCGGGTAGTCGGCCGTCGCACCCGAACCCGCGGAACCAAGAAGGCCGGTAGCTCCGAGATCTTTGAACTCCGCATCAACAACGATGGGAACAGTCGAGGCGACCTGCGTCTTCCAGATATCGACCGCCGCCTGGAACGCCGCCAGCGCCGCCGTGCCATCGGTCCCCGTGAAGCCGGTGTAATTCACCGTGATATCCGACAGCACTACGTTCGCTGCTTCCGTGCCCGTCATCGTCATCGCAGGACGCGGCTCAGAGACGACGCGCGTGAACTTGTCATGTCGATCCAGGTACAGGCGGCAGAAGATGTTCTCTTCGCCTGCCGTCCGGTGGACCATGCGTTCGACGACACCACCGAACGCGGCGAACGGCGCCGGCGCGATCGAGACAAACGCGACGACGCACGCCATGGGCGTGAGAATTCTCAGCAAACGCATTGAAGTCCGTGAAGAAAAAGAGCTTGCCTGGCTAGGGAGCGAGGCTAGATTGTCGCCGCTGAGCCCGGACCAGTCAAGCCGAACAGTTGTCTGCTATGGGTTCGCGACGGTGAAAAGCCGGCTGCCGATGTCATCGACGGCCCAGCCGGTGACGGCCACTTCTCCGCTCACCACTCCATCGCGACGTTGATATAGGTCTGAAGCCCACACGCACCCGCCGCCCTTCACCGAGTGGTGCGCAGCCGCGCCGCCTGCTGCGGCACGTCGGTCGCCGAAAGAAACTCCAGCCATTGCGGCAGGATGTAGGTGATCCGCTTATCGATCGGAGGCACGGCCTCCGCGCGCGGGCGGGGTGAGGTTGCAACGATAAGCGCGAACGCGATGCACGCGGCCGCGACGCGTGAAGAGCACCTGCGGGACACAACCATGGATACCGTATTATGAAGCCTCGCTCCTATAATGGCGCCGTTGCTTCCCGACAATTCTGCCGCCGAGGACCGCATTCGTACGCGGGCACTCGCGTGGACGATCGTTCTGACGCCGGCCCTGCTTCTGCTTTGGTACGTCATCGTCTACGCGGTCAACGGTGCGGAATGGGACCATCTCAGCTCGGCAGAAATTTTTTACCGGTGGGACCAGCACAATTTCACGTTCGAGTATCTCTTCCGTCAGCACAACGAGCACCGCAAGGCCGTGGCGCGGCTCATGACGCTCGGATTGGGACTGTTGACGCGATGGAACAATCGCCCCGAGGCGGTGATGCACTGGGCGCTCGTGTGCGCGACGGCGGTGATCCTCTTCGCCGCGTTCCGCCGCGACATCCGCGAGCGCGATTCGGTCACGCGCGCCCTTCTCTGGTTTGCGCCTGCCGCGTGGCTGCTGACCAGTCCGCGTTCGTATGAAGCGCTGCTCGGCGACGGCTTTCCCCACTACTGCTCGATCGTGGGATTCGCCGGCGCGTTGTATTTCCTTATTTACGCGCGATCGTCGCCGGGGCTGGCCGCGGCCATCTTCTGCGGACTCGTGAGCTCGTTTTCGATCTCGAACGGTCTCCTGATCTGGCCGCTCGGCGCAGTCATTATCGCGAGCGAGTGGCGAACCGGCACGGACCGCCGGCGTGTTCTGACACAGGTCGGAATATGGGCGCTGGCCGGCGCGCTCACACTGGCCTTCTACTTTCACGGCTACATCGATCCCGGCAATCACTCGGGCCCGGACTTCGTTTTCCATCATCCGCTCAAGGCCCTGGCGCATTTCCTGGCCACCAATGGCAGCTGCCTCGCGCCGCATCGTTATGCCGCGGCGCTCGTTGGCGGCATTCTGCTCGCGCTCGACGCGTGGTGCCTGCTGATGGTGCTGGACGACTGGTGGCGACGGCGCGTGCGCCCGCCGCTCGGCGCCTGGCTGATCGTGACTGTCGTGATCTCGATCATGATGATCACGCTCAACCGCGCGGGATTCGGTGTGCGCCAGGCGATGGAGTCGCGCTACACCGGCATTTCCGTGCTCGCTCCCGTCGGCATCTACTGGTGCGTCGTCGCCCGCCGCGATTCATGGCACGTCGCGCGGCGCATGACCACAGCCCTGACCGTGTTTCTCCTTGCCGGTTACCTTTACGCTGCGGTGGATGCCTGGGCGATCGCGCCAAAATGGTACTCACGGAAATCCTGGATGGCGTATCTCAATTACTCCGCGAAGTACCAGCCAACATCTCTCCTCCTGCAGCTGTATCCGAATGCGGATCACGGCCGCATTTATTCCAGGGAAATGGAGCGGATGCACTACAACGTCTTCGCGGAGGAGCACGTGTTGCCGGCGCAGTTGATCCCGGGCGGTCCGCGGCCGGATTACAGAGTGCTGGAGGTGAACCTGCACCGGCCGTATGGGGAAACGCCCATCGAAGTGGGCGAGTCGGGGGAAGTCGTCGTCACTGGCTGGGCGCTCAATGAACGGCGGACGGGGCCCGCCCGGGCACTGTTCCTCACTGTTGACGGAACTCGAGACTTTCCCGGACACCCCGGCATTTACAGCGAGTCGCTCGGCGGCTTCTTCGTTGGACGTGGCCGGCGCTGGGCTGCCTTTACCGCGAGTTTCGGCGGATTCGTCCTCGAGCCGGGTGAGCACACGCTCGCCGTGAAGATCGTTGCCGACGACGGCCGCCGCGCGTTCGTTTCCAGCCCGATCGCGCGCATCATCCGACGGTGAACGACGTCAGCGTGCCGGGCCGATCGAGCACGCCATGGTGGTGGCTCCTCGCCTTTCTCCTGGGCGGGACGGCGCTCTACGCGCCGATCCTGAACACGTGGTTCGTCGCCGACGACTGGGATTTCCTGCTGCTCGCCGATCGCTCGGACAATCTGCTCGTTTGTTTCACACCGCTCCTCGGCCGCTTCATGCGCCCACTCGAGGTCCTCACGTATTACGCCAATTACAAGGCGTTTGGACTACATCCGTTCCCCTATCACTTCACGGTGGTGCTCCTTCACGCGGCGAATACCTGGCTCGTCGCCCGGTTCGCGCAACGACTGGGCGCGTCGCGGTCGACGGCCTTCGCTGCCGGGCTGATCTTTCTGGTATTCGCCGGCCATTCCGAAGCGGTGACCTGGCTCGGTGGCGCCGCGGATGCGTGGCTCGCATTGTTCGTACTTGGCGGCCTGTTGCTGTTCGCGCGGGCGCTGGACGCCGAACGGCCGGCCGCGTGGATGGCCGCGGCGACGACGGTGTTCGCGGCGGGCTTCCTGGCAAAAGAGACGTTCGTCATTGCGCCGGCGCTCGCAGCCGCGTTTGGCGCCTCGCGCCTTCTTGCGTACCCTCGCCGGACGACAGCGCGGCAAATCATCACTCGTACTGCGATTGTCGCCGTCGTCACCTCGCTGACCGGTGCCGGGTACATGCTGATGCGTGCTCACATCTTCGGCTCCGTGCTGGGCGCCTACGACGAGCTCAGCACGAGCGGCCCGATGATGGCGGCCGAGACGCGCGCCTTCATCCTGCGCTCGTTCCTGCCGGCGGGAAGAGTGGCGACCTGGTTGTGGGTCTACAACTACGATGTGGCGCTGCTCGCCGCGGCCGCAATCCTGCTGGGCGTAATGTTCGTGCGGTACCCAAAAGACCGCCCCGCGCTCGCCTTCCTGCCGGCCGCGCTGCTCGTGTCACTCGCACCCGCGTTGCCCCTTACCATCGCGCTCGGCAACAGCGTGAGCGAGCGCTATGTCTATACTCCGACTGTCTTCTCGTGCATCCTGATCGCCTGGCTCGTCGGGCTGCTCCGCCGCCGCCTGCTCGCGTTGACAACCGTCGTATGTGTAGTAATGCTCCACGCACAAGCGCTTGTCGTTGCCAACCGGGCATGGGTTGAAGCGGCGCAAGTGTGCCAGCAGATCACTGCGCAGCTGGTCGACATCGTGCGGGCGGCGCCACCCCGGACACGCGTCATCGTTCTCAACGTGCCCGACACCATCCGTGGCGCGTACTCGCTGCGGTCCGCGTTCATCAACACGTTTTATCTCATGGCGCGGGACATCGACCAGCCGGAATACCGAGTCGGCTTGCTGTCATCGACAATGGATCGATCGCCCCGCGACCTTGCCTTTATCGAGCGAACGGGTCCACGGGCGTTCTCCATCCAGTTGAAACGGGGCCTGTTTGCACAACCGAGGCTGGATTCCACGTCCGAGTACACAATCGGGCGCTTCAACAGTCGCAGCTTCGAATTGACCTTCAAAGACTCGGCGGGACCTATCAACGTGTTCTATACGAGTGAAGGAAGGCTGTACGAAGCGGGTGCGATCGACCGACGATAGAGCTGCCATCGTGGGGTGCACACGACGCAACGCGCTGCGCTCCATGTGCTCGATCTGATCCCGCGCCTGGAACAGCTGCGCCTTGCGGACCGCGGGCGAGCGTGTTCAACGCTTCGTCGCGCTGCAACGCCGCGAGGCGGGCCTCCGCACGGGCCGATTCCTCCGACACTAGCTGCAGGGGTTCGAAACGGTAAAGAACCGGCTGCCAATCCCGTCTGTCTGCCCCGCGTTGTCCGTGACGATCCAGAAGATCGTGTGCACGCCGTTCGACAGCGTCGTCGTATCGAGAAAGTAGCCGCCGACCGCGTGCGTCGTGTCGTACCCCGGGAACGCCGCGGTGATGTCGGCGCGGGCCTCTCGCGGGAGGGGGCGTCCGACGAACACGTTGTCGACGAAGACGCTGATCGTCGACGAGTCGGCCGGAATGTCCTTCCCGGGCTGGGTCAGCGCCCATCCGAAGTTGATGATCGTGCTGCAGACCGCCTGCCCCTGGCCGGGCGTGTCAATCGCGCCGAACGGGTTCGTGGCGGTTGCGTTCTGCGTGCTGATGCTCTTCGATCCGATCATCGACACGTTGCCCTCGCGATCGATCGCATAGGCATAGAGCGTGACCGGACCGTTTCCCTGGTTCGGCAGGAAATTCGTCAGCATCAGGTAGCCCCAGCCGGCGCGGTAATTCAACGGCGCCGTCGGACTGACCACCTCGATATCCGAGCGCGCGTCGTCGACGAAAATCGCGTCGCCGATATACACCTTGCTCTGGCCGCCGCACAGCGTAGGCGTCGTGGTATCGCCGACCGGGTCGCGGCAGATCCGGACGGTGACCACTTGCACGTCGTCTATCGCCCAGCCGGTGACAGCAATGGAGCCCGACGCCGTCGAACCGTCTGCCGGTGTATCCATACTGCCGGAAGGTGGTGACGTCGTGTTCAGGCTGGTCACGCTCACCGCGATGGCGCGCGAGTTCGCCGAATTCGTGCACGACTGGATCGTGATGATGCCGCTCGTCGTTCCGCCCGCAAAGTTCCCTGTTGCCGAAATCGAAATCGCCGTCGCGCCCGTCCCGCTCGACGGAGAGATCGTCATCCCCGCGATCGTGCTGCTCGTCGTCCAGCACTGGCTGCCCAATCCTGTGAAGGTGAGACGGATGATCTGCGGGTCCGTGCGGATCGAGCCGAACGTCGCGAAGTTCAACTGCGTGCGATTCAAGTTGATCGTTGCGACCTCGATATTCGTGTGGTCGACGACGACGTTCGTCGGAGCGTACACTTGGTTCGGGTTCGTGCCGTCGGTGAAGATCGCGTAGATCTGATATTCGGCGTCTGGCACGCCATTTGTGTTCCACGCGTAGCTGTTGGCGATCGCCGACGCGGAAACGATCAGGGTTCCACCGCTGAAGTTCTTCGCGGAACCCGCAGCTTGCCGATACAGAGATACTGTTCCCGACGCTTTGCTGTACGTCCATCTGAATGTCAACACATCACTGACAGTTCGCTCGAGCGCTGCAAGCTTGATGCGCTTCACAAAGAAGGATGTCGGGTTGAAGAATTCGTGTGGATCGAAACGGAATGCGTCGATTCCTCCAGCCGCCACCACACTCGTCCATCCCGACTGGCCGATCGAACCCGTCGTTTCCACCGGCAGGTCCTTCATGTCGACGGTGTTCTTGGCGACCATGTTCTCGCCGGCCTTGGAGTTGAAGATCCAAGGCACTGCCACCGTCTGGCCGGGTAGGCCGTCGGAGCCGCGTGTGGGCTCGTTGAGCGCACGCCAGACGATGCGTCCGATCGAGCCTCCGGGAAGCGACCGGTTCAGGTTTGGCAGTCCCGCTTCTACGGTCAGGATGCGATATCGCGCGGGATCGATTTGGGTCAGCTTACCGCGGCCATCCCAGAAGAGAGGGAACAAGAAAGGATCACCGACGTTTCCGGAGGCGGACGTGCCGACGTTGCTTGTGCCGAAATACACCGGCAAGGTCCCAAGACTGGTGCCTGCGTCGTTTGTGAGTGGAAGGGATGCGATGCTATCGCCGTGAATATTGTATTTGAAGTCAATGTCGGAGAGCGACGTGAAATCCCATGGATTCCCGAGCCGCACCGTCGCGAAATCCTCGGTGCTGCCTTCATCGGAAGGCGTGGTGAATTGCAGTGTCGGGATGTCGTTCACGACATACGACCCGGTCGAGTACGTGAAGCCGGAAAGTGTCGCCTCGCCGTCCGTGTGGGCGTGCACGGCGACGAAATAGCTTCCCGCCGGAAGCCCGCCCACAAAAAAGTCAAATGGGGAGGTCTTGTTCACGCCAATCCGTCCAAGCGTGCCGTTGGCGGGATCGGTATCGTTGTCGAGGTAGATATCTGCGGCACTCCCGGTCCATGTGATCTTCTGGTGGAGCGTGAGATCGTCGTCATGCACCAGACGGACCCAGTCGAGCTGGATCTGCGCCGAGTTGCTCGCGGCATTGGGTAGGAACTGAAGCGCTCGAATCGTCCCGCCCCAGGCACTGGGTGTGCCCACTGCCTGAACTGGCGTGAGGTTCGGCAGATTGACATCGTAAATCTTCCAACCTGTTACAACCGACGTCGCCGACTGGGCGACCTCCACTCCGAGCGTCTGATCGTCGTAGATTGTCTCTCGGCTCCAGTCGTACTGCGACACACCCGCAACCGTCGAGTTCATCCGGTACACGAGGCGCGTAAAGTAATTCGCGTCGATCGGATACTGTTGGCCGGTCTTGCCGACAGGCGCGGCGCCGACACCGGGAATTTTCTGAAGACCTGATTCGAGAAGGAACAGTTCGGCGGTCGTCGATCCGTTCATCGAGCCGGTGAAGATACCGTTGGCATACGTGGGGTTGACGAAATTCGCGCCGATTGCGGTGTCAGTACCAAACGTCCACCAGCCGAGGTCTGTCCGCTGGCTCATGTCCCAGGGGTCCTGGAATGCACGCGTGGCGAAATCGTCTGCGGCTTTGACGTTCGTGGTCGCGGTTGGACTGACGTTCGAGAACTGTTGGGCAGATGCCGATGCCGCGAGCATCAACACCGATGCGAAGGTGCTGAAGAAGGTCTTTTTCATAGTGTGTGAATGACCCGCTGGAGAGGGACTCATCTTAACACGCCGCCCACAGTGCAGGCATACCGGTGAACGATCAGGCCGCGCTCCCCGACTGCCAGTCGAACGGTTCGGGTGAACACGCAGCCGGCTATCGACGCATCGAAGGTCCGCGGCGCAACGTATCCCGTCTCGCCGATTGAGGTTACGACCGCGACGTTGCGAAAACCGCTCCGTGCTGCGAGCCCGGCGATCTGTTCGACGTCGGCCGGCGACCAGGCGAACAGCAGCCGCCGATCGGGCGCCAGCGTCGCAGCCACCTCAGGGACCCAGTAGGCGTCCGCGATAATCGGTTCGTCGGGTGGCACCAACGCGCGAAGTTGATCCGTGATCCTCGCGTTCCGTGCTTTCGCGTCACGCAGATAAAGAATTCCCGCTCCCTGCATGAGGACAGCCGCGATGATCGCCGCGCTGGCCATCAGTGCGATAACTGTTGTCGTGCGCTGCCACGCGATCGCGCCCGCGACGACGCCCAGTAGCGGGGCCACGGCTAGCAAGAATCTGGGACTCCACTGCGCGCCGCCGGAAGTCGGGACGATGAGCGCAGCCAGCAGTAGAAACAGCGCTCCCGCCAGCATGAGGAAGCGCCCAGCTGATTCGTTCAGTGCCGTTCTCGCCCACGGCCAGTACAACAGCGCGACAACGAACGGCCACGTATGAGCGGCGCTGGCGACGTTGTAGTCCTGCCGCGCCAGCGGGATTACGACGCTGATGCAGAGCAGCGCCGCCACGCACGCGTGAACGGCTCCCATCTTTTTCAGCATCGATGCAAGCACACCGCCGACCGCCAGCGCGGCGTAAACGGCCTGATAACGCGTCGGCAGCAGGAGATCGAAGAGGACTCGCCGCCGCACTTCCATGAACGGCGTTGCCCTGGCGACGCCCCATGCGTCCTGCGTCAGGTGCATCGGCAGTGGCGTGCCGTAGAGCAGGACGTTCATCGGCACCGCCATCAATGCGACCGCCGCGACCCCGGCGAAGGCCCACAGGCTCGTCACGACGATGTCGCGAAGGCGATCGCGCTGCAGAGACAGCGCACGGGCAACGATCAGCGCGGGCAATGCGGGAAGCGCTTCTTCGCGAAAGAGGCCAGCGGCGAGGATCAACGCACCTGCTCCCGCAAAGCGCCATTTGCCCGTCGACGGTGACCACGGTCCGAATAGCGCCGTGGCCAGCAGCACACAGGCCGCCGCAGGCGCGTGCTCCCACAGCTCGAGCCCATATAAAAGGATGGGCGTCGCGACCACAACGGTCCACCCTGCCCAGAGACCGTCTCCGGGGAGCATCCGCCGGCCCAAAGCGCAACCCACAAGAAAGATCACGAGCACGGAGATAGCGGGGACGACGTAGAGCCCGTGAAGTCCAAGCGCGGCAAGAAACGGCGCGGTGGTCAGCGGCAGCAGCCAGAGGAACTCGGACACGAGCCTCCCCTGACGATTCTTCAGTTTCGGTTCCTGGTGGCGGTATTCCGGATCGAGATCGCGGGAGCGCACGTCGATCCCCGGATGGAACGGACCGTGAGAAGCGAATGCACGCGCCTGGAGGTACTTCGAGCCCTGGTCGCCCGACATGAATCCATGCGGCGGAAGCAGCCACAACTGCATGCCGATGCAGAACGCCGCGATCGCAACGAGCGACGCCGCCCGTTTCACGAGCGTAGGACCCTGGCAGAAATAGGTGTGCCGTTCTGGGCGTCGAGGCGCCTGCCTGGCAAGGCGCGAGGGGCGCGCATACCGGGAGTATGTAAGCGACGAGCAACGCAGCCAGGCAGGATGCATCGGCGGCCAGAATGGCGCATCTATTTCTGCTCGGGTCCTTCGGGTCCCTCGCACCCATATCGACTGAGCGTCAGGCCGTACGGATCGAGGCCGACCTGCAGCCCGCGTGCGTACCGGCATGGCGCGCCGGGGACGTCGAGCACTGCCGGTGCGTCGTAGCCTGTCAACGGAAGGGACGTCACGAGACTGAACCTCGGGAGACCGCGCGCGATCGCCATGGCGGCCATCTGCGGCACATCGCGAGGGGACCAGGAAAAGAGGTATCGGCGCGTCGGGGCAAGCGTTGCCGTGAGCTCGGGAAACCAGAACACGTTGGAAATCAGGACTTCTCCGGGCGCCGTACGCGCTGCCAGCCGGTGCGTCATCTCGGCGTTGTGGACTTTCGCCCGGCTGAGTACGACGATACCTGTTGCCGTCATCACGCTCGACGCCAGAAGGATCACCCCGGCCATGTTCCGATTGCGCGCGGAAGATTCGCGCCAGATGTTTGCTGCAACCATCCCCAGGAGCGGCGCAACCGGGAGCATGAACCGCGGACTCCACTGCGAGCCGCCGGAGGTCGGCACCAGGAGAAACGTTCCCACAAACAGGACAGCCGCCGAGACAACCAGATACCGCGCGGCAACGATAGTCGTGCGTTTACCGATCCACGGCCAGTACGAGATCGCCAGTACGAACAGCCATGTGTGTGCTGCGCTCGAGAACCTGTACGACAAATGCGGCCAGACGCCGGTGGCCAGCCGCCAGAGCGGCAGCACGACCGCGATGACCAGGATCACGATCGCCGCCACGTGCACGACCGCGAGCAGCCTTCGGCTGACAGCGTCTGCCTTCGCATCCGTGCGGCGGCCGCGCAGCGCCTGCCACATTGACGCGCCGAACGCCGCCACCACAGCGGC
>Ga0137375_10009259_pt1 | contig 11695 bp, 14 predicted proteins | sample SagtaG_24_FD_104936 | JGI IMG/M metagenome (GOLD analysis project Ga0137375, IMG submission 104936) | Vadose zone soil microbial communities from Sagehorn Ranch, Mendocino, California, USA - Sage1_R_113_16 metaG | ecosystem: Environmental > Terrestrial > Soil > Vadose zone | place: USA... | reverse complement strand
TCCGCGGCGAGGCCGAGCGGGCCACCCGCGACGGCAGCCTCGACCGCGCGGCCGAGCTGCGCTACGGCGTCCTGCCCGGGCTGGAGCGTGAGCTGGCCGCCGCCAACGAGCGCCTGCTCGCCCTGCAGGGCGACCGCAAGATGCTCAAGGAGGAGGTCGACGAGGAGGACGTCGCCGAGGTCGTCTCGGCCTGGACCGGCATCCCCGTGACCCGGCTCATGCAGGGCGAGATGGCCAAGCTGCTGCGCCTGGAGGACGAGCTGCGCGGGCGCGTGGTCGGGCAGGACGAGGCCCTGCGGGCGGTCGCCGACGCGATCAGGCGCTCCCGCGCCGGGCTCTCCGAGCCGGGCCGGCCGATCGGGTCGTTCCTGTTCCTGGGCCCCACCGGGGTCGGCAAGACCGAGCTGGCAAGGACGCTGGCCGCGTTCCTGTTCGACGACGAGCGCGCCATGGTGCGCATCGACATGAGCGAGTACGGCGAGAAGCACTCGGTGGCCCGCCTGGTCGGCGCGCCGCCCGGGTACGTCGGCTACGAGGAGGGCGGCCAGCTCACCGAGGCGGTGCGCCGGCGCCCCTACTCGGTGGTGCTGCTCGACGAGGTCGAGAAGGCCCACCAGGACGTGTTCAACGTGCTGCTGCAGGTGCTGGACGACGGCCGCCTGACCGACGGGCAGGGCCGCACGGTCGACTTCGCCAACACCATCCTGATCATGACCTCGAACCTGGGCTCGTCGCTGCAGGCCGAGGTGCTGGAGTCCGAGGACGTGGTCCGCGAGCGGGTGATGGCGGTGGTGCGGGAGACGTTCAAGCCCGAGTTCCTCAACCGCCTCGACGAGATCCTGGTCTTCAAGCGGCTGACGCGCGACGACCTGGCCCAGATCGTCGACCTGCAGGTCGAGCGCCTCGGCGCGCGCCTGGCGGAGCGGCGGCTGCGCCTGGAGCTGACCCCGGCCGCGCGGGCCTGGCTGGCCGACCGCGGCCACGACCCGGTGTACGGGGCGCGGCCGCTGCGCCGCCTGGTCGCCAAGGCGATCGGCGACGAGCTGGCCAGGCGCCTGCTGGCCGGCGAGATCGGCGACGGCGACACGGTGCTGGTCGACGCGGCGGGTGGACGGCTGCGGTTCTCCCGCCGCGAGCCGGCCGCGCTCAGCTGAGCCGCCAGGGTGCCGTGCCGGGTCCCTTGCGGGACCTGGCACCCCTCAGGCTGGAACTCATGGTTCATCTCGTTGCGGCGTGGGAAGGCTGGCAGGACGAACCGGGCCATCTTCCCCAATGGCAATTCCCGCGGCGTGACCGCGGCCGTCGCGGTGACAGGACCCGAGGTCGTGCTCGAGGCCGAGCAGGCTCGGGAGGAGGCCGATGCATATGAACAGGCGGAGTGCCCTGCTCGTGTGCCTGGCGGCCATCCTGGCACTGGCCACGTCCGGATGTGGAAGGAGCGTGCCGGGCGGGGGGGTGCGCCCCAAGATGCCCGTCGGCTCGACGATGGAGGCCATCCAGAAGCGCGGCAAGCTCGTCGTCGGGACCAAGATGGACCAGCCGCTGTTCGGCCTCAAGGGCTTCTCCGGCAAGCCGGAGGGCTTCGACGTGGAGATCGCCAAGAAGGTCGCCTGGTCGATCTTTGGCGACGCGAACGCGGTGGAATTCGTGGAGGCGGTCTCGAAGAACCGTGAGCCCTTCATCAAGGAGGGCAAGGTCGACATCGTGACCGCCACCTACACGATCAACGACGTGCGCAAGAAGGAAGTGGACGGGTCGAGGCGGTCACCACCGACAACTCGGTGCTGCTCGGCTACGTGCAGAAGAACCGTGGCGCCTACAAGGTGGTCGGCCGGCCCTTCACCGAGGAGCCGTACGGCATCGGGCTGAAGAAGGGCGACAGTCAGTTCCGTGCCTTCCTCAACGACGTGCTCGAGCAGATGTACCGGGACGGCTCCTTGGAAGACGGCCTACGACGCCACCGTCGGCCAGGTGCAGCCGCAGCCGCCGGCACCACCCCCCGTCGACCGGTACTGACGACCGGCTGAGGCAGACGACGGCGGCCGCCCTTGGACGCGGTCACGTCGCACCTGGGTGACTACGCCGGCGTCGCCGACGCCAGACCGCGGTCGCCCTGCCTGCGGGGCAGCCGTACACTGCACCTATGCCACCGCCGCGAACCTGGCGCCGTTCGGTGTGGCCGATCTACCCCGGCATCCTGGGGCAGTACACGGTCGCGATGATCGGCTACGCCGCCGCCCTGAGCGGCTACCGCCTGCCGCTGCACGTCCCGCTGTGGCTCCAGGCGGTCCTGGAGCTGCTGGTCCTGTACCTGCTCTGGCAGACGATCAAGGCCCTCCGGGGTGCCCGCAAGGCGATCCTGCGCCTGTTCAACGCCCAGGCCAAGCTCTCCTTCGCCATCCTGCTGCAGGCGTTCATCCTCCTGTTGCCGCACTAGCCCGGCGGTCGGCTGAAGGCCTCGGCCGCGGCCTCGATGACCTCCTCGGGTGGCACGTCGCGCAGGTGCTGGGCGAGGCCCCAGCGGTGGCCGAAGGGGTCGATGATCTGCCCGAAGCGCTCTCCCCAGAAGGTGTCGCCCAGCGGGTGGAACACCTCGGCGCCGGCCTCGACGGCGCGCCGCCACAGGGCGTCGACGTCGTCGGTGGCCAGGTGGAGCGCTCCGTAGGTGCCGCCGAGGGTCTGCGGCGAGACCACGCCCATCTCGGGGAACTCGTCGGCGACCATCACCGGCGAGTCGCCGAACCACAGCTCGACCGACATCAGCTTCCCGCCTGGCAGCGGGATGCGGCCGCGCTCCTCGGCGCCGAGCGCCCGCGCGTACCACTCGGCCGCGCGGGCGGCGTCACGGACGACGATGTGCGGGGTGATCGTGTGGGTGCCGGTCATCTCGATCCTCTCTGTCGGGCCGCCGGCACCATGCCGGCGGAGGCGGAAGCAGGCCGTCGCGCGCCGAGGCGGCCGGCACGGGTCCTGCCGGCGCCGGCGGCCACGGCGACGATCAGCAGGCAGGGCGCTGCGGCGACCATGCCGAGCCCCCCGAAGCCGGCCCTGGCCAGCAGGAAGCCCGCGCCGCCGCCACCCGCCGCCGCGGCCGCGCCCATGCACAGCTCGCCGAGCCCCTCGGCGCGGGTGAGCTGCGAGGGTGCGACCTCGGCGTCGCGGAGCAGCGCGCTGCCGCCGACCAGGCCGGCGTTCCAGCCGACCCCGAGCAGCAGGAGCGCGGCCGTGACGCCTGCCTGGCCCGGTCCGGCGACGGCGGTGAGGGCGCCCGAGGAGAGCAGCACCAGCGCGCCGGCGCCGGCGACCAGGTGGCCGCCGAGCCGGTCGGCCAGCCAGCCGGTCAGCGGCGACGGCAGGTACATCGCGGCGATGTGGGCGCTGATCGTCAGCCCGACCGCGCCGAGCCCGGCCCCGTGGGCGTGCAGGTGCACCGGCGCCACCGCCATCACCCCGACCATGGTGAGGTTGGTGACGGCGAGCACGAGCAGGGCGAGGCGGACGTGGCGGTCGGCGAGCAGGGCGGCGAGGCCGCCCTTGCCGCCCGCGCGCGCGGGCGGCCCGTCGCCGCCGGGCGGGGCCGCGTTCCGTGCCAGCTGCAGCGGGTCGGGCCGCAGGAACACCGCCAGCACCAGCGCCGCGCCCAGGAACGCCGGGATCGCGAGCAGGAACAGCCCGGTCGGCTCGGGCAGTCCCATGGTCCGCGCCACGGCGCCGGCCGGGCCGAGCAGGTTGGGACCGGCGACCGCGCCCAGGCTGGCGGCGGCAACGACCGTGCTGATCGCGCGTCCGCGCCGGCTGGCGAGGTCCGCGGCGGCGTAGCGCGCCAGCATGACCGCCGCGTTGCCGCCGCCGAGCAGGACGCAGCCGCCCAGCAGCAGCGGCCAGTCCCGGAGGACCGCGGCGGCGACCGCCACCCCGGCGCCGAGCGCGCCGGCGAGGTGGGCGGCGGCGAGCCCAGCCCGGCGGCCGGCGCGGTCCATCACGCGCGAGACGGCCACGGCGGCGATCCCCGAGCCGAGCACGAGCAGCGCGAGCGGCAGCCCGGCGGTCGCGGCGTCGCCGGTCAGGTGCTCGGCGAGCAGCGCCCCCGCGGTGCCACCGGCGGCCAGGCCCAACGCGCCGAGCAGCTGCGCGGCCACCAGCACGCGCATGGTCCGGCGCTGCAGCAGCCGCGGCGGCGGGGACGGCGGATGGGGCACCGGTGGCCTCCTGCGGGATCGGGGCCGGGCTGTGGCGCTGCCAGCGTCGCGGAGCCAGGTGCTCGAGTCCAACACCCGCTCAGGACCGATTCACACGCTAGAGTTGTCAATCCAGGGTGGCAGCGGGAGGCATGGGATGGCGGACGAGCTGGACCCCCGGTTGCTCCGCCACTTCGTGGCGGTCGCCGAGGAGCTGCACTTCACCCGCGCGGCCGCGCGGTTGTACCTGGCGCAGCAGGCGCTCAGCCGCGACATCAGCCGACTCGAGCGGCAGCTCGGCGTGCGCCTCTTCACGCGCACGACACGGCGGGTCGCGCTCACGCCCGAGGGCGAGCGCCTGCTGGTGCGCGCACGCGAGCTGCTCGCCCTCCACCACCAGACGCTGCGGGAGCTGCACGACCTGGACCCGGGCCGGCCGCTGCTGGTCGACCTGCTCGCCGAGGGGCACAGCCCGACGCGGGTGCTGCGCGCCGCGCGCCAGCGGGCGCCACGGTCGGAGCTGGTCGCGCGCTTCCACGGCGGCTTCGGGGCCGCGCTCGCGGCGCTGCTCGCCGGTCGGCTCGACGTCGCCTTCGGCCGCAGCGAAGGGCTGGGGCAGCCGTTCCCCACCGAGCAGCTCGCCCGCCGGCTGGTCCGCCTCGAGCCGCTGGCGCTGCTGCTGCCCGAGGAGCACCCGCTCGCCGCGCTGGACGAGGTGCCGCTGGCCGCGCTGCGCGGCACCCAGGTGGACGCGAGTTCCGGCAACGACCAAGCGCCGGAGTGGGTCGACCTGGCCGTCCAGCTGCTGGCGGCGTTCGGCGCCGAGGCGTCCCCCGCGCACCTGCACGCCGTCGGGCTGGAGGAGACCGTGCAGCACCTCCGTAGCCACGGCCGGCCCATCCTGACCATGGTCGAGCGGCCCGTGGCAGCCGGCGTGGTGGTGCGGCCGCTCACCGAGCCGCTGCCGCTGTACCCGTGGACGATGGTCTTCCGCCGCGAGCTGCGCCACCCCGGCCTCGACGCCCTGCACGCCGCCGCCGACGAGCTCGCCCGCGGCGAGGGCTGGCGGCGGCGCCCGCCGGGCGCCTGGCTCCCCGAGGCCGACGCGGCCACGCTCGGGCTCGGCGGCAACGCGGCCGGGTCAGCCGGCACCCGGGTCCGGCCGGACCCGGGTGCTAGCTGAGGAAGCGCGCCCGCAGCCAGGCCGGCGGGATGCGGGCGAGCATGCCCGGGCTCACCTGGGCGTGGCCGAGGCCGAACTCGACCAGGTCGTCGAAGAGCGCCTGCGAGCTGCCAGCCGCCGCCATGGTCGCGGTGGCGATGCGGCGGTGGCGGATCGCCCTGGCCAGCAGGGCGGCGTGGCGGAAGTGCCTGCCGAGGGCACGGCCGAGCAGCTCACGGTAGGCGGCGAGCGGTTCGGCCGGGGTGCCCAGGGCGGCGGCCGCCGCCAGCCGCCCGGAGGCCAGCGCGTAGTAGATGCCCTCGCCGCTGACGGGGTTGACCAGCGAGGCGGCATCGCCCGCCAGCAGCACCCTGCCGCGGCCGGGCGGGGGGCGGTAGGTGGACAGCGGCAGGTGGTGGGCGCGCAGGGTGGCGGCGTCGGCTTCCAGGCCCGGCAGCAGCGTCCGCAAGCGCCCGTAGAGCGTGGCCCGGCCGCCGTCGAGGCGGCTGCGCAGCAGCCCGTAGCCGACGTTGGCCAGCCCCGTGCCGGTGGCGAAGCACCATGCGTAGGCCGGCCAGCCTTCCGGCACCCAGTCGACGAACTGCTCGGGTGGGCCGGGCGGCGCGGGCGCGTAGCCGCGCACCGCGATGGCGACGTCGTCCGGCGGGTTGCCGGCGAGGTCGAGCAGCCGCCGCACGGCCGAGTTGGCCCCGTCGGCGCCGACCACCACCCGCCCGGCCAGCTCGCCGTCGAGCACCACCCGGTCGCCGTGGTCCTCGAGGGCGCGGACGTGCGACCGGTGCAGCACGGCGCCGCTGGCCACGGCCGCGTCGACCAGGCGGGCGTCGAGCACCCGGCGGGGCACCACCCGGTTGGGGCGGGCCATCTCCCCGGAGACCTCGGTGCCGTCCGGCGCGCGGAAGCGCAGCCGCGACACCGGCGGGTAGCCGTCGAGCACCCCGGCGGCGCCGAGGGCGGCCAGCTGGTCGGCCGCGTGCGGGCCGATGCCGTCGCCGCACGGCTTGTCGCGCGGGAAGGCGGCCTTGTCGACCAGGAGCACGGCCGCGTCCGCGCGCAGCCGCCGTGCCTCCAGCGCGGCGGCCGCGCCGGCCGGGCCGGCGCCAACCACGATCAGGTCGAACAGCCGCTGGGCCATCGGCGCAGTCTGCCACGGCAGGGCACCGCCCCGCCGTGGGCCTTGATGGGGGCTACGGGGCCGCCGGCTCGGCGGAGGTCACCAGGGCGGCGGGCTGGCCGCAGCGGCACTCCCAGGTCTCCGGGACCTCGGCCTCGGCCGCGAACGGGATGGCGACCAGGTGCTCCCGGTCGCACAGGTAGCTGACGACCCGTCGGGGGGCGTAGGCATTGGACGGCGCCTGGAGGCGGTCGAACTCGGCCGGGAGGGGGTGGCGGCCGTCGCGCATGGCTGCTCCTTGGGAACACGGCAAAGCTGCTCGCCGGTGAGAGAGGTCGGCCGCCGTGTGGCCCCTGGCCCGCTCCGATCGCCTGGGGGCCGCCGTCCGGCGGCCTGCCGCCCGCATCCAGGGGCAAGTATCCCTCGGTGCGGGCGTGAGTGGAACAAGCAAGGTTGTCCCGACCGGACATGACTGGTCCCGATTCCACCTTTTCCGCTGATCCTCACTACCATTGCCGCATGCCTTCCCTGCTCCGCCGCCTGGCGATCGCGGTCCTCGTCGCGGCGACCCTGGCCGGCTGCGCGGGCGGTGGCGCCGGCCCGGGCGCCGCGAGCCCGGGGCAGGCGGCGCCGGCCACCACACCGAGCACGGCCGCGCCGGCCACCACCACCGCGGTGCCGGCGCCCAGCCCCACACGCCTGCGCCCGCCGCCGGAGCTCGGCATCGTCGCGGCACCCAAGCGCAAGGCTGCCCCCGACCTGTCGGTCACGGCCTTCGACGGGCGCACGATCACCCTCGCCGGCTTCCGCGGGCAGCCGGTGGTGGTCAACTTCTTCGAGTCCTGGTGACCGCAGTGCCGGGCGGAGCAGCCCGGCCTCGGGCAGGTTGCCCGGGAGTTCGCCGCCAAGGCCCACTTCGTCGGCGTGTCGCGCAACGACACGGTGGCCGCCGGGCAGGCCTACCAGCGCCAGTTCGACGTGCCGTACCCGCTGGCCAACGACCGCTCCGGCAAGACATGGGCGCGCTGGGGCGTTCCCTACCAGCCGGTGACGGTGGTGGTGGACAAGCGCGGCCGCGTCGCCAAGCGGGTGCAGGGCGAGGTCGACGCCGAGTCGCTCGCGGCCATGCTGACCTACCTGGTCGCCGAGCCCGTCTGAGGAACTGCTCGAGAAGTATCCTGCTTGAGCAGGGCCCGATCCGTCGGGGGCTCCGCCCCCGAACCCCGACGCTGCCCGATGGGCCAAGCATTCGGACACGCGGCCTGCCAGCTCGTTGACATGCCTGCCCCGCTTCGCCTAAGAAGGCGGCCGTACCCGCATGATCCATCCGGGCGGCTGAGCTGATAGGGTCGCCGCCTGCGTCGCTCGGCGACGCGGGCGTGCGTTGCCCGCCCGCGAGGCGCGAGGGGGTTGAGTGGACGGCAGGCGCGTGCTCTGGGTGGGCGTCGTGGTGTTCTTCCTGGCGATGGCGGTCGCCGGCCCGGCCGCCATGGTGCGCGCGAACCGTCCCGCCGGCGGGCAGGCCGAGGCGGCCGCCGCCGACGGTGGTGGCGGCTCGGTCGTGAAGATGCAGAACATCGCGTTCGTGCCGGCCACCCTCACGGTCGAGCGCGGCACCGAGGTGGTCTTCGAGAACCTCGACACCGCGCCGCACACGGTCACGGCCAAGACCCCTGGCGGGGTGGACTCCGGGACGCTCAACACCGGCAAGTCCTTCCGCCTGGTGGTCGACCAGCCGCTCGACTACGTCTGCACTATCCATCCGAGCATGACTGGCAAGATCCTGCTCTCCGGCTGACGAGGGTTTCTGAAAAGGGAGTACGGGTTGGACATCATCGGCCTGCTCAACGACCTCACCGGAGGCAACCTGCTGCTCTGGAAGGTGCTCGGCACCACCCTCGTGCTGTTCCTCGCCGGGCTGCAGGTGCTGCTCGCCGCCCGCTTCTGGGGGGTGAGCACGGTCCCGCCGATGACCGTCGGCAGCGCCGCGCGCTGGCACCGCATCCTCGGCCGCGCCTCCCTGGCGGTCGCCGTGATCGTGGCGGTCTCCTGCATCGCCGGGCCGGCCGGGCCCACCTCCCCGACCCGGGTGCTGCTCCACTCGGTCTTCGGGACGCTGGTGTTCCTGATCCTGGCGGCCAAGTTCGCGCTCATCCGGGTGCTGCACTCGGGCGACCGGCTGCTCCCCTGGATCGGCTCGGCGCTCTTCCTTACCCCTGATCCACCGTTGACGGATTGAGCCTGCCTGCCTGAGGCGGCAATAGGTGCCCGCTGACCTGTGAGAATGGCGCTGGCAAGACGACTATTCGAGGTGGGCAGGAGGACACCTGTCAGGTGCGATGCGACAACCCCAACCAAGTCGAGGTTGCTTTGACGAGGAGCGGCTGGCGCTGTCGTCGTCGGCGACGATGCGGTACTACAGCGACTGCCAGGTGAGGTGCCAGCCGTCTGCGCCGCGGCCGGGCTGCCGGGCGACATAGCCCAGCCCCTCAAACCGCCACGACAGCCCGGCCTTGTGCTCGCTGCCCAGCTGCAGCACGTACTGGCCGTCCTCGACCGGCCGACCACCGGTCTGCCACTGCACCTGGCTTTTGGATGCAGTACGGCCAGCCGCCGATCTTGGTGCCGTCAAAGGTCCGCTGGTGGGTGGGACGGTCCCCAGCCCATGCATCCCAGGCGGCCAGCAGCTCCCAGGCGATGTCGTCGCGGCAGGGCAGGTCCAGGCGCTGCTGCCAGCGGATCGGGAAGGGCCGCAAGGTCAGGTCCTGGCCCTTGCGCAGCTTGGGGTCGCCGGCCCTGGCGGGGGTCGGTTCGGCCAGGGGCACCAGGTCGTCCAGGGAGGGATAGGCGCGCAGCGCCCAGTTGACCCCGTTGGGCTCATCAACCGGCAGCTGCCAGGGGCCCAGGAACAGGGTGAGCAGGGCGACGTCCTCCAGTGCCGGTGGGGGGCGGCAGGGTAGCTCGCGCAGGTTGAACTGGGCCAGGGCGAGCATCGGCGCGCCGTCGGTGGCCGGCCAGCGCTCGCCGGGCAGGGCCACCCGGACCCGGCCGAACCAGGAGGCCAGCGGGTCCTGCGGCGGCTGGACGCCGCCGAGCTGCGCGACGCAGGCCGGGCGGGCCCAGCCGGAGAAGTCCACCGCGCCAGCCTAGCCCGATGGGCAGGGCGGGACACCCTCAGCAGCACCAGATGCCGCAGCGGCGCGCCAACGCGCAGACGCCAGCCACCACGCCGAGCGAACCACCGACGTGGCCTGAGATCGTCTTCATGGAAGGCAAACAGGTGCCCTCTGACCTGCGAGAATGGCGTTGTGACGCGTCCGTCTCGGCTGGATCAGGAGGGCACCTGTGCGATGCTACAACCCCGACCAGGTCGAGGTTGCCTTTGACGATGCGCGGCTGGTCGCCGACGCCGGGCTGCTGCTGCCGGCCACCCTGGCGGTCGGGCTCGGTCTGCGCGAGCTGCTCGAGGAGCATATCGACCTCGGCGACGCCCCTGGCGCCGCGCATCCGGGCGACAAGGCAATGACGCTGATCGCCTCGGCGCTGGCCGGGGGCAGTTGGATCGACGACGTCGACAAGCTGCGCGCCGGGTCGACCGGGCAGATCCTGGGTCACCGCGTGGCGGCCCCGTCGACCATCGGCACGTTCCTGCGCTCGTTCACCTGGGGCTCGGCGCGCCAGTTGGACCACGTCGCCGCCCAGGCGCTCGCCAGGGCGTGGGCGAATGGCGGCGGGCCGGGGCCGTGGCCGTACACCATCGACGTGGATTCGACCATCTGCGAGGTCTACGGCTTGCGCAAGCAGGGCGCCGCATTCGGGTACACCAAGGTGCGCGGCTACCATCCGCTGCTGGCGTTTGGTGCCGGCACCGGCGACCTGCTGCACGCGCGGCTCCGCGGTGGCAACGCCAACACCGGCCGTGGCGCGGCCAGCTTCGTCACCGAGACGATCAACCGGGTCCGCGCCGCGGGCGCCAGTGGGCCGCTCACGCTGCGGGCCGACTCGGGCTTCTACGCCCACCAGGTGGTCAAGGCCTGCCAGCGCGCGGACGTGCGCTACTCCATCACCGCCAGGCTGAACAAGGGCGTGCGTCGGGCCATCCAGCAGATCCCCGACGATGCTTGGTCGCCGATCCCCTACTGGCTGGACGGCGGCGCGGACGTGGCCGAGACCAGCTACCGGCCGTTTGGCAAGCGCGGCCCCCAAACCCGGCTGATCGTGCGCCGGGTGCGCCCCACCCCGGGCAGCCAGCTGGCCCTGTTCTGCGACTACGACTACCACCCGTTCATCACCGACCGCGACGGCGAGCTGCTGGCATTGGAGGCCGACCACCGCTGCCACGCCGAGGTCGAGCCGGCCATCTGTGACCTCAAGCACGGCGCCGGCCTTGAGCACCTGCCCTCTGGACGCTTCGCCGCCAACGCCGCCTGGCTGGCCCTGTGCGGGATCGCCCACAACCTGGCCCGCTGGACCGGTCGGCTGGGCGTGGGCGAGGTGCGCATGAGCCCCAAGACGCTGCGGGTCCGCTACCTGGCGCTGCCCGGGCGGCTTGCCGTCTCGGCCCGCCGGCCCACCCTGCACCTGCCCGCCCGCTGGCCGTGGAAGTGGCGGTGGGAGTTCGCGTTGGCCCGGCTGCGCTGCATCCCCCACCCCACCTGACCGCCCGGCCCGGCGGCCGTCTTGACGTGGTCGCGTTCGGTCCCCACGGGCCGAGCGTCAGCCTGCCCGGACCACCATCCCAGCGACTCGGGCAGGCACGACCCGGGCCTGGCCGACGCATCACCGCCCTTGCCAGCGCATCTCAGCCCATTTCCAGCCCGAGCCGGCGGCCACCACGCGAAAGATCACCGCTCACAATCGGGTCATCGGTGGAATCAGGGTAAGTGGGAGCGGGGCTTCAAGCGCCCGAGCCCCTTCTACCAGGAGAAGCTCTGCTCCCTTTACGACCGGTCGGCCGAGGAGCTCGGCCTGGTCGACGCCGCGGAGCAGGCGGTCCCGACGTGGTTCGACGAAAACGGCACGCTTGCCGACACACTCGAGTCGTGGAGACATGATGTGGAGCGCCGAGCCTTCTTCCGCCATCTGAGCAGCTTCGCCGGCGCGGCGATGTTCGCCCCCGCGATCGACGCGCTGGGCCCCCAGGAGCTGCACGAGCGCCTCGCCCAGGCGCTCGACCGTCCAAGCCGGGTCGACCAGGCGACCATGGGCCACGTGGAGACG
>Ga0137375_10009254_pt1 | contig 11696 bp, 9 predicted proteins | sample SagtaG_24_FD_104936 | JGI IMG/M metagenome (GOLD analysis project Ga0137375, IMG submission 104936) | Vadose zone soil microbial communities from Sagehorn Ranch, Mendocino, California, USA - Sage1_R_113_16 metaG | ecosystem: Environmental > Terrestrial > Soil > Vadose zone | place: USA... | reverse complement strand
GGTCCGGATCGAAGCGTCGTACAGCCCTAAGAGCCTCTTCGCCGTCGGCCGCCGTCTCGACCATGTAGTCGCGGGCTGCGAGCGCCCGCCCGACGGCTCGCCGAATCTGCTCTTCGTCATCGATTACCAGGATCCGGCCCTTCTTCACTCCCCAGTGCCTCCGGTGGGAAGGGAGAAGGCGAACGTGGCGCCGCCCCCCGGGGTGTCCTCGATCCAGATCTCGCCCTTCATGAGGGTCAGAAACCCCTTGGCGATGGCCAGCCCCAGCCCCGTGCCCAGGCGAGGATGCCGCTCGGTCACCTGATAGAAGGGATAGAACAGTTGCTCGCGGACGGGGAGAGGAACGCCCCCTCCGTGGTCGATGACCCGAACTACCGCCTGGCCATCAGCCCGCCTCGCTTCGACTTCCACCCCATCGTTGCCCGCCTCCAGGTCCGCTTTCGCCGCGTTGTCGAGGAGGTTCGTGACGACGCGGTCCAGGAAAACGGGATCGGCCCGGACGAGAGACGCTTCGTCGCCGGTGCTCACTCGGATCCGGAGCTGGGCCCACTGCCGCTGGATCCGATCGACGCACAGCGCGAGGATCTCCGCGAGATCCACCGTTTGCAGCCGCGCCTTCAGCATGCCTCCCTCGATCCGGGACATGTCCAGAAGGTTGGCCACCAGCGAGGCCAGGCGGTCGGTCTCCTTGTCGATAGTCTCGAGCGCTTCCTTCGAGTACTCCGCGCCGTGGTCCGCGTCCTCGCCCAGCAAGTCCGTGACCGATGCCTTGATGGCTGCCAGCGGGGTCCGCAGGTCGTGAGAGACCGCGGCGAGGAGGGATCGCCTGACGTTATCGCTCTGCCGGTAAACCTCGGCCTCGGTCGCGGTACGAAGCAGGCGGTCGCGCTCCAGCACGAGGGCGAACTGGTCGCAGAACGCCCGCATCACACGGGCTTCCGCCGGCGTGAGCTGCTCGCGGTCGCCTCGAAGCACGAGAAGGCCCAGGTTGTGTCCCCCGACGGACAGGGGGAGCCGCTCGGGAGGATGCTCGTCCGTGCCTGGGTCCCATCGCGGTGAGAGCGTCCCGGGATCAGCTCCGATCGACACCTGCTCCCGCAACTCCCGGGCCTTGGGGTCCTGGGTGTATAAGCAGCCGGCCGAGAATTCGAATGCCTCGAGGAAGCGAGTCAGGATCGCCTCGTACGTCTCCGGTCCGGGAACGGCCGCCACCAGCTGTGCGGACACGGTCTGGAGCGTTTGCAGTTCGGCCTCTCGGGCCTCCGCCGAAGCGGCCCGCTCCGTGGCCCGGGCCAGCAGCGCGGAGATCAGGATGGACAGCCCCAGGAAGACGAACAGCACCACGACGTCCTCGGCGCGGGCGATGACGAACGTCCCGTACGGCGGGATGAAGAAGAAGTTGAAGGCGAGGAACCCCAGCAACGAGGCCAGGATGCCTGGACCTAGCCCTCCCACGGCGGCCGCGACCACCACAACCGCCAAGAACCCGAAACCCTTGGAGAGCGGCGTGATGTCGCTCCTGACGGGAAGGAAGCTGAGGGTCAGTGCGACCGTGCCCAGGATCGCCACGGCGTAGCCGGCCATCCGTCGGTGGGGTCGCTGCGTCGAGAACCGAGCCAGGAGCGGCGGAACTCTGGGCCGGATCCGATCGGCTCCGGACAGCGCTCCTCGCGTTGGCGTCGTGACGGCCATGTCAATTCTCAGTCTCCCAGCAGTGATGACCGAGGACCAACCGAAGCGGCTCGCCTCGGCAAGTCCTTAGGAAGCCCATAGACGCACGGCCCCATTCCTTACGAGCCCCAAATGGGCTCTCTCTACCGTGGGCTTCCGGATCGAAGGAGGCGGAGCGATGGTCGACGTGGCGGTGGGGCTCATCTCGGTGGCGTTCTTCGCCCTCGCGTTTGCCGTGGTCAGGTGGTTCGACCGGATATGAAGGTCGCCGACATCCTCGAGCTGATCTTGGCTGTGGCCATGCTGGCGTACCTCGGCTACGTGCTGATACGCCCCGAGAGGTTCTAGGCCGTGGCCACGGTCGTCCTGTACTCCATCCTGTTGATCGTCCTGACGCCGCCGCTGGGCGCCTACATGCACCGGGTGTACACGCGCCCCGGACATGGTCGGGTGGAAGGGGCCATCTATCAGTTGATCGGGGTCAACCCCGACGACGAGCAGTCTTGGCGAAGGTACGCGACCTCGGTACTGTGGTTCAGCGCGATCAGCATGCTCTTCATCTACCTGCTGTTCCGCCTCCAACAGCATCTGCCGCTCAATCCGCAACACCTCGGGTCGGTGAACCCCTACGTCTCGTTCAACACTGCGGCCAGCTTCATGACCAACACCAACTGGCAGGTCTACGGGGGCGAGGCCACCATGAGCTACCTGTCGCAGATGCTGGCCCTGACCTTCCAGAACTTCGTTTCAGCCGCGGTAGGGATGGCCGTGCTCGTGGCCATGATTCGGGGGTTCACCCGAGCGGGGACCGACAACCTCGGCAACTTCTGGCGGGACACGGTCAGAGGGGTCGTCTACATCCTGCTTCCCATGGCGGCGATCCTGGCCGTCGTCCTGATGAGCCAGGGCGTGGTCCAGACGCTTGGCCATTACGTCTCGACCAACGGGATTCAAGGGTTCACGCAGCTCATCTCGAGAGGACCGGCTGCCAGCCAAATCGCCATCAAGCAACTGGGGACCAACGGCGGCGGGTTCTTTAACGTCAACTCGGCCCACCCCTTCGAGAATCCAACCCCGCTCTCCAACTTCCTGGAGGCGTTCTCGATCCTGTGGATCCCCGCCGCCCTGACCTACACATTCGGCAAGATGGTCGGCAACCGGCGGCAGGGGTGGGCGCTCTTCGCGGCGATGTGGATCCTCATGGTGGTCGGCTTCGCCATGACCGCTCCGGGCGAGCGCCACGCCACCCCAGCCATGCAGGCCGCGGGGATCTCTTCCTCCGCGCCGAACCTGGAGGGGAAGGAAATCCGGATCGGGCCCGACGAGTCCTCGCTGTGGGCCGTGGCCACCACCGACGCCTCGAACGGCAGCGTCAACTCCATGCACGACTCCTACCAGGCCCTCGGGCAGGTGGCCCCGATGTTCAACATGGCCATCGGCGAGGTGGTGTGGGGCGGGGTCGGGAGCGGCCTGTACGGGATGGTCTTCTACGTCGTCGTGGCCGTGTTCATCGGCGGTCTCATGGTCGGCCGGACCCCCGAGTACCTGGGGAAGAAGATCAGGGCTCGCCAGGTCAAGCTGGTGGTGATCGGGATCCTGGTCCCCTTCCTTGTGGCCCTGCTGTTCACAGCCATCGCCGTCGTTCTGCCCAGCACGTTGTCGGCCCGGCTCAATCACGGCCCGCACGGGTTCACCGAGATCCTCTACGCGTTCCTGTCCCAGGGGAACAACAACGGATCTGCTTTCGCCGGGCTCACCGCGAGCGGGCCCTACTACGCGATCACCGGCGGCATCGCCATGCTGGTCAGCCGGTTCGTGCCCCTCCTCGTAGCCCTCGCGCTTGGGGCAACCGTAGGTCGAGAGAAGATCGTTCCGTTCTCGGCGGGCACCCTTCGGACAGACACCGGGCTCTTCGTTGGGCTTCTCACCGGCGTCATCGTGATCATCGGCGCGCTGGCGTTCCTCCCCGCCTTCGCCCTGGGGCCCATCGTCGAGCATCTCATCCACGGCAGGCTGTACTGATGACTGTCGAGGCGCCTGTCCAGTCGCGGTCGCCCGAGCGGTCTCGGGCGGTGCGGGCCCGTCCGTTGTTCGACCCGGCCATCGTGAAGCGGGCGACCGTCGACAGCTTCAGAAAGCTCGATCCGCGCACGCTGCTGCGGAACCCGGTGATCTTCGTGGTGGAGGTCGTGTCGGTGGTGGTCACCGTGCGGATCGTCACCGACGTCCTGGGCGGAGGTCCGGTGGCCTTAGACACGGCGATCGGGATCGGCCTGTGGTTCACCGTTCTGTTCGCCAACTTCGCCGAGGCCATGGCGGAGGGCAGAGGGAAGGCTCAAGCGGACTCGCTGCGCAAGACCCGTGCCGACCTGGTGGCGCGGCGGCTGACCGACCGCGGCGGCGAGGAGACCGTGCCCGCCACAGAACTTCGGACCGGCGACCTCGTCATGGTCAAGGCCGGCGAGCTCATTCCGGGCGACGGGGAGATCGTCGAGGGCATCGCCTCGGTCGACGAGTCGGCAATCACGGGGGAGTCCGCGCCGGTCATCCGGGAGTCGGGAGGCGACCGCTCCGCGGTGACCGGAGGGACGAAGGTGCTCTCGGACTGGATCAAGGTCCGGATCACCGCTCAGCCGGGCGAGAGCTTCATCGACCGGATGATCAGGCTGGTGGAGGGGGCGGAGCGCCAGAAGACACCCAACGAGATCGCCCTGTCGCTGCTCCTGGTGAAGTTCACCATCATCTTCCTGATCGTCGTGGTGACCCTGCAGCCTATGGCCATCTACGCGGGCCGGAGGGTTTCAGACGCCGTGTTGATCGCCCTGTTCGTCACCCTGATTCCCACCACCATCGGGGGGCTGCTGTCGGCGATCGGCATCGCCGGGATGGACCGGCTGGTCCAGCGAAACGTCCTGGCCATGAGCGGCCGGGCGGTGGAGGCGGCCGGCGACGTCTCGACCCTGCTCTTGGACAAGACCGGGACGATCACGCTAGGGAACCGCCAGGCCGTGGCGTTCATCCCCGCTCCTGGGGTGGACGAGCAGGAGTTTGCGGAGATCGCCCAGATCGCCTCCCTAGCCGACGAGACTCCGGAGGGCCGCTCCATCGTGGTGTTGGCGAAGGAGCGCTTCGGCCTGCGGGAACGCGATCTCCTCGAGGCGCGGGCCCAGTTCGTCCCCTTCACCGCCCAGACCCGCATGAGCGGCGTCGACCTGGACGGAAGCCAGATCCGCAAGGGCGCCGTCGACGCCGTGGTCGGCTGGTCCGGGAAGGATCTTTACTCAGACCTTCGAGGGGAAGTCGAGCGGATCTCCCGAGCCGGCGGCACACCGCTCGCGGTGGCGAGGGACCGGCAGCCGGTCGGGGTGATCGAGCTGAAGGATGTCATCAAGCAAGGCCTCGCTGAGCGCTTCGCCCAGCTCCGCAAGATGGGCATCCGCACAGTGATGATCACGGGCGACAACCCCCTCACCGCGGCCGCCATCGCCCAGGAGTCCGGCGTCGATGACTTCCTGGCCGAGGCCACCCCCGAAGCCAAGATGGCCCTCATCAAGAAGGAGCAGGAGGGTGGCGTCCTCGTCGCGATGACCGGCGACGGGACGAACGACGCTCCAGCCCTGGCTCAGGCCGACGTCGGAGTGGCCATGAACACAGGCACGTCGGCGGCCAAGGAGGCCGGCAACATGGTCGACCTCGACTCGAACCCGACGAAGCTCATGGACGTCGTCGAGATCGGCAAACAGCTGCTCATCACGCGAGGGGCCCTTACCACCTTCTCCATCGCCAACGACGTGGCCAAGTACTTCGCCATCATTCCGGCGATGTTCGCCGGAACCTACCCCGCGCTGGACACGCTGAACGTCATGCACCTTCGGACGCCGGCCTCGGCCATCCTGTCGGCGGTCATATTCAACGCGATCATCATCGTGCTGCTGGTTCCCCTGGCCCTGCGGGGGGTGCGCTACCGGCCGATCGGCGCCGAGGGGCTGCTCCGACGGAACCTTCTCATCTACGGCGTGGGCGGAATCATCGCCCCGTTCGTCGGGATCAAGCTGATCGACCTGCTCCTTGCGGCGGTGCACTTCCAGTGATCCGGGGCGCCGTCCGCGCCGTGATCGCCACGCTGGTGCTGGCCGTCCTCACCGGGCTGATCTATCCCCTCGTCATAACAGGGGTCGGGCAGGTGGCCTTTCATGGAAGGGCGAACGGCTCGCTGGTCTATCAGAAGGGGCGCACCATCGGGAGCTCCCTGGTTGGGCAACAGTGGAGGGGAGCACAGTGGTTCTACGGGCGGCCGTCGGCCGCGAGCTACGACGCGGCGGCGTCCTCCGCTTCGAACCTTGGACCCCTGTCCAGGGAGTTCGCCGCCGAGATCCGCCGACGGATCACAGCGATTCTGGACGTGGAGGGCCCTTACCACTCCGGGCTCGAAGCCTCCGCCATCCCCGTGGACCTGCTGACCGCCTCGGCCAGCGGCCTCGATCCCGACATCTCACCCGCCGCGGCCTACTTCCAGGCGCCACGAATCGCCGAGGTGCGGCACCTCTCCCTCAGCCAGGTGCGGGCGCTCATCCAAGCCCATATCGAGGGCAGGACCTTGGGCGTGCTGGGAGAGCCCCTGGTCAACGTGCTCGAGCTCAACCTCGCCCTTCAGGGGGCGGCGGGATAAATGGACCCGGCCCCCCCGCCTTCCCGTCGGGTCTTCGTGTTGGGACGGGATGCGATCCTGGACCTCGAGCCGGTGGCCCGCCGGGTCGTGGCCGAGGGTGCTCAGCTCGTCCTGTTGAGCGTGGGCTATCCGGTCGCACGGGCACAGACTGCCGTCGTCGCGGACGCCCTGCTCCTCGCGGACAGCCTTCGGCTCTGGCTGGACATTGTGCTGGTGACCAGCCGGGAGGAGATCACAGAGCTCCTCCATGAAGATGACGACGTCACCATCGTGGCCTGGGGGCGAGAACGACGACGCATCGAGAGGGCCATCGGAGAAAGGGCGCACCCGAACGGCGAGAACCCCTCGCGGCCAGCGCCGGATCTAGCCCGTAGCTGCCGAGAAATGCGGCCCCGTCTGCGCCCCCGCCCTGTGAAGGCGCCCGCTACCGTCGGCGTCACAAGCTCGACGCGGATGTGGGATGAAGATCAGGTCGGCTCGAATGACGGACGGGAGTCGGAGGAGGGCGTGGCGCGGCCAGGGATCGAGGGCTCGGAGTCGGTGGAGGCGTTGGCGGGTCGCGCTGTCGTCCAGCCCGTTCTGGACATCGCTTGGACGAAAGAGCAGGCGCAAGCGGGCAAGCGTGCCCCCCTTCGGATCTACCTCGGTGCGGCGCCGGGGGTAGGGAAGACCTTCGCCATGCTGGACGAGGGACAGCGCCGGAGGTCCCGAGGGACCGACGTCGTCGTGGGGACCGCCCAGACCTACGGCCGACCACGGACCATCGAGGTACTTCAAGGATTTGAGCTGATCCCGCCCCGTAACCTCGAGTATCGGGGAGCCACATTCGAGGAGATGGACACGGAGGCCCTCATCAGGCGTCGACCCGAGGTGGCCCTCATCGACGAGCTCGCCCACACGAACATCCCGGGGAGCCGCCGTGCCAAGCGGTGGGAGGACGCTCTCGACGTGCTCGCCGAGGGCATCACCGTGATTACCACGCTGAACGTGCAGCATCTGGCCAGTGTGAACGACGTGGTTGCGGAGGTGACCGGGATCAGGCAGCAGGAGACCGTCCCGGACTGGGTGTTCGATCTTGCAGACGACGTCGAGCTCGTGGACATGTCTCCCCGCGCCCTGCAGCGGCGCATGATCCACGGCAACGTGTACCCGGATCCCCGGAAGGCGGAGCTCGCGCTGCAGCGGTTCTTCACCACCGACAATCTCACCGCCCTTCGCGAGCTCGCCCTGATGCGGGTCGCCAATCGGGTTGACGAGACCCTGCTGGCCCGGTGGTCGAAGAGGAGGACCCCGGAGACTCGCGAGCGTATCCTGGTGTGCGTCTCTCGCCCCGGCGTCTCGGAGGAGCTGATCAACCGGGGAGGGAGGCTCGCCCAGCGCACCGGCGGCGACCTGTTCGTGGTTCACGTGGTCGCCGAGGAGGGGCGTCCTGATGCCGAATGGCTCCGCCGGGTCCAGCGACTCGTGCAGGACCTGGGCGCCGAATTCCAGACGCTCGAGGCGGATGATCCGGTCGAGGGAGTGCTGTCGTTCGCCTATCAACAGCACGTGACGCAGATCCTTGTGGGCGAGTCGCTGCGGTCCCGATGGCAGGAGTTGATGAGAGGATCGTTCGTCAACCGGCTGATCAGGAGAGCCTCGAACATCGACGTCCACGTGATCGCGAGGAGGGAGAGATGAGAGAGGCCTCTGCCGAGAGGCTGAAGGACCGTGTCGTCCACTTTCTTGAGGACTCGCTCACGCCCGACGGCATCGATCAATGGCTTCGGGCACGCAACCGGATGCTAGACGGTCGTGCGCCGATGGATCTCATCGACGAGGACGAGACAGCAAGGGTTGAGGAGGCTGCACGAGCCTTCGTAGACGGCACCTACCTGTGATTCTGAAGGCACTGTTGCATTCGTCGCCCCGGGTTCCGTCGGAGAGACTGGCGCGATGAGATCGCAGAGACACCCTCCCCCCTGCCCAGCCCCGCGTTCAGCGTTCGCCGGCTACCGTTTCCCGCCCGAGGTCATCACCCTGGCGGTCCGGTGGTATCTGCGGTTCGGCCTCTCCTACCGCGATGTGGAGGAACTCCTCGCCGAACGCGGCATCGAGGTCGATCACGTGACGGGATACTGGTGGGTCCAACGGTTCACGCCCGAGTTCGCCCAGGCCGCACGTCCCAGACAGCACGTGGTGGGGGATCGCTGGCACGTCGATGAGACCTATGTGAGGGTGGACGGGACGTGGCGCTACTGTTCCGGGCGATCGACCAGTTCGGCCAGGTCATCGACGTGTTCCTCTCGCCTCGCCGCGACACCGTAGCAGCTCGACGATTCTTCACCCAGGCGATCGCTCGGACCCGGGTCTCACCGGTGGAGGTCACCACCGACCGGTACCGGGTCTACCCCCGCGTCCTCGAAGAGCTGTTCCCGGCGGCCTTCCACCGAACGGAGGTCCATGCGAACAACCCGCTCGAGACCGACCACGGACGCCTGAAGGCTCGCCTTCGACCCATGCGAGGACTGAAGCGAGACCGTACGGCCAGGGTGATCGTCGCCGGCCACGCCTTCGTCCAGAACCTCCGCCGAGGCTTTGAGCTCGGGACCGACGTGACGTCTGCCTCTCGCCTCGCCGACGCGTTCGCCGAACTGGCCCTCGCGATCTGATACCCGCCCGGGCCGATGACCCCACGACGCCCGGGCTTCAGCCAACGCAACAGTGCCATGAGGAGCCTTCGTGAATCTCGACGCATCGTTCCGAAGCCAGCGTGCCACGGGAGGACTTGGATGGCTAGGCAAGCGTCTCGATGCGATCTTGCGGGCGGCTCACCCCGTGTGTTTGCGGTTCGGGAAACCGTCAGCTTGCACGGACAGGCCGAGCCCGGCTTCTGCCCCTGGTCCAAAATGCCCTACTCACGAGCATGAACCGAATAGATGCACCCCACAGGCTCGCCAGAATGGGGTAATGAACCGGAACGTGGTGTGATCGGGCGTGGTGCCGTGCACCAGGACGAGTGGCGGACCTGCTCCTTCGCGCCGGCACCTGATCGAGGTGCCGTCAGCCGAGCGTATCCGACATCCCGTCCTCGGTCATGGCGGGTGATTCTGTGCCCGGCGCCCCTACCGCTTCTTCGGGCGCAGCGAGATGTTGTGCATCGAGGCGTGATTGCGGATGGCGGCCACGGTCCGGCCGAGCTCCTTGGCGATCTTCTCCGTCGAGACGTTCACGTCCCGCGCCAGCCGTCTAAGGACCTGCCGTTCCGCCCCAGTCCATGGCTTCCCGTCGTTCTTCGGTGCCATGAAACCCGCTCCTCCATCAGTACGCCTTCTCCAATAAGGCGTCTCTGGTCCGTACTCTACGCTTTCGTCCTCACCGAGGACGGGGGAGCTCCTTCGAGAACTCACGTTGGACCCGACCCACGACTTTCAGCGGCAGAACGGATGCACCTTAGAGGGTGCAACGATGTCCCGATGCTAGGTGTGAACGATGTCTCGATACATCACAGTCGTGCACTTGGCCTTACACAATACGAACCTAAACCCGCTGGCAGAGCGCCCGACGGTCGTGCTTGCTCCGGTTCACAGCAAGGTCCGCAGGGCTGGATACGGAATGTCGAGACAACTCTAGGCCAATAGAAGCCGTGCCAGTGCGTCCGAGTACCACTGTTCGAACCGATCTGCCGGCCAGCCTCTGTCGATGACGAGCAGCCGGTAGGTCTCCGGGCTTCCGATCGCGAAGAGGACATCCGTCGCGGCCTTCGCCGACAGGCCTTCGCGCAAGGGGCTGCGCTGGCTCAGGATGCGGAGCAATACGAGCCCGCGTGAGCGACCGACAAACGGGTGCGTCGCCATCCGCCTGGGTGCGTTAGGCGGCGACCTGGAGTAGCGTTCCACCGTTCGATGGAGGGAAAGGAGCGCGGATGGTTTACCGGAGTCCGCTCCCGGGCGTCGAGGTCCCGGACGCACCGATCCACGCGTTCGTACTGGAGCGGACCGTCGAGCTCGGTAACAAGGCCGCCCTCATCGACGGGCCGAGCGGGCGGGCGCTCGCATACCGCGCTCTGGCCGATGGAGTCCGTCGCGCGGCTGCCGGGCTTGCGGCTCACGGGCTTGCGAAGGGGGAGGTCGTCGGGATCTTCGCCCCGAACGTGCCTGAGTGGGCCCTGGTGTTCCACGCCGTCTCGACCGTCGGAGCGATAAGCACGACCGTGAACTCCCTTGCGACGGAGCAGGATCTGGCGGATCAGCTCGCCGACGCCGACGCCAGGTTCCTCGTCACCGTGCCGCCTTTCCTGGACCGCGCCCTCCCGGCCGCGGAGAAGGCCGGGGTGGAGGAGGTGTTCGTCCTCGGCGGCGAGGTCGAGGGGGCCACGCCGTTCGCCGCGCTCCTCGGCGCCGACGACGACCCACCCGAGGTCGCGATCGACCCGGACGAGGACCTCGCGGCGCTCCCGTACTCCAGCGGCACGACGGGGATGTCGAAAGGCGTCATGCTCACCCACCGCAATCTGGTCGCGAACGTGTGTCAGACCGAGGCGCTCCAGCGGGTGCGCGAGGACGACGTGGTCATCGGCGTGCTGCCGTTCTTCCACATCTACGGGTTGAACGTGGTGATGAATCTCGCGCTCCGCCGCGGCGCGACGATCGTCACGATGCCCAGGTTCGAGCTCGAGGCGTTTCTCGGCCTGCTTCGCGACCATCGCGTAACGCGCGCGTACCTCGTGCCGCCGATCGTGCTCGCGCTCGCCAAGCACCCGGCGGTCGACGGCTTCGATCTGTCCTCGCTCGAGATGATCATGTCGGGCGCCGCGCCACTCGACGCCTCGCTCGCTAGGGCGTGCGCCGAGCGCCTCGGCGTTCGCGTCGTGCAGGGCTACGGGCTCACGGAGACGAGCCCGGTCACGCACGCGAGCGGGGACGAGCCGGGGGAGGCGAGGGCGGGCTCGGTCGGCCAGGTGATCCCGAACACCGAGTGCAAGGTGATCGACTGGGCGACGGGGGAGGAGGTCGGGCCCGGGCAGGACGGTGAGCTCCGCGTGCGAGGGCCACAGGTGATGCGGGGGTACCTGAAGAACCCAACGGCCACCGCGAACACCATCGACGAGGACGGATGGCTCCACACCGGGGACATCGGGCACGCGGACGAGGACGGATACTTCTTCATCGTCGACAGGCTGAAGGAGCTCATTAAGTACAAGGGCTATCAGGTCCCACCCGCCGAGCTCGAGGCCCTGCTCGTTGCTCACCCGGCGGTCGCCGAAGCGGCGGTGATCCCAAGCCCGGACGAGGACGCCGGTGAGGTGCCGAAGGCGTTCGTCGTGCGCAAGGCCGAAGTGACCGCGGACGAGCTCATGGCCTACGTGGCGGGGCGG
>Ga0137375_10009247_pt1 | contig 11702 bp, 8 predicted proteins | sample SagtaG_24_FD_104936 | JGI IMG/M metagenome (GOLD analysis project Ga0137375, IMG submission 104936) | Vadose zone soil microbial communities from Sagehorn Ranch, Mendocino, California, USA - Sage1_R_113_16 metaG | ecosystem: Environmental > Terrestrial > Soil > Vadose zone | place: USA... | reverse complement strand
CCTACGAGGACACCTGGTATTATCTCTGGCGCGAGCGCCGGTTGCCGGTGAATGTCGATCCGTTGGACGCCAAGTTGTCGGATCCGGCGGAGCGTGATCGCCTCGCCCATGTGTTCCGGCAGGGTCTCGACACGGTGGCCGGATGGATCTTACCCCTCTCGCACCGTGGATCTTGGGTGTCGACGCGATGGGTCTTCCGTGAGCAGCAATGCTTTCTCTTGCCGGGTGACTCGCCCATCGGCTTCCGCCTGCCGCTCGACTCTTTGCAGTGGGCGAGCGATGACGAGCAGGAAAAAGACTATCCGCTGGATCCGTTCGCGCCGCGAGCTCCCTTGCCGCAGGCGTTTCCGTTGCCGGTGACCCCGCGCTTGCAGTACTCATCGGCCTTCACGCAACCGCGCGCCGAGTCGCCGCCGGCGATCGACCTGTCCACCGCGCGTTTGACGCGCAGCGCGCTCTGCCTCGAGGCGCGCGAGGGAATGCTCCATGTGTTCATGCCGCCGCTCCAGGCACTCGAGCCCTATCTCGAGCTGACGGCGGCCGTCGAGCAGGCCGCTCGTGAGCTCGGGCTTCCGGTGCAGCTCGAGGGCTATCCTCCGCCCGACGATCCACGGATCGCGTCGTTTCGGGTCACGCCGGATCCCGGCGTCATCGAGGTCAACGTTCCTCCCGTGCGATCATGGAACGACCTCACCGATCAGACCGAAAGCCTTTACCAAGCGGCCCGCGAGGAAAAACTCGCCGCCGAGAAGTTCGAAATCGATGGCGCCCACATCGGCTCGGGCGGCGGAAATCACATGGTATTGGGCGGAGCCACTCCCGATGACAGTCCGTTTTTGCGCCGACCCGACCTGCTCGCCAGCCTTCTGCGCTACTGGCACAACCATCCCTCCCTTTCGTACCTCTTTTCCGGGCGGTTCATTGGACCCACTTCGCAGGCTCCTCGCGTCGACGAGGCGCGCAACGACTCCCTTTACGAGCTCGAGATCGCCTTTCGACAGCTGCCGAAAGCGGGGCAGCCGTCACCGCCTTGGCTCGTCGATCGACTCTTTCGCCATCTGCTCGTCGATGTCACCGGCAACACGCATCGCACCGAGTTCTGCATCGACAAGCTCTACTCACCGGACGGGCCCGGCGGACGGCTCGGTCTTCTCGAGCTTCGCGCGTTCGAAATGCCGCCGCACTGGCAGATGTCGAGCGTTCAGCAGCTCCTCTTGCGCGCCCTCGTGGCGCGGTTCTGGGAAAAACCGTACGACACCCCGCTCGTGCACTGGGGCACCTTGCTGCACGATCGCTTTCTTTTGCCCTATTTCGTCGATCAGGATTTTCGTGATGTTCTGGCCGAAATGCGCGCGGGTGGATATGGCTTTTCGGACGAGTGGTTCACTCCGCATTACGAGTTTCGATTCCCCTTCTACGGCCAGACCGCGAAAGGCGCGATCCGCCTCGAGCTGCGCGCAGCCCTCGAGCCCTGGCATGTCCTCGGCGAAGAGAACATCGGGGGAACTCAGGCCCGACACGTGGATTCGTCGCTCGAACGTTTACAAGTGAAGGCCTTCGGTCTCACCGAAGGGCGGCATGTCGTGACCTGCAACGGTTGGGCGCTCCCCATGCATCCCACCGGAACGGGCAGCGAGGCCGTGTGTGGCGTGCGCTATCGCGCGTGGCAGCCTCCTTCTTGTTTGCATCCGACCATCGGCGTGCACGGCCCTCTGCATTTCGACGTCTACGACAAATGGAACCGGCGAGCTCTCTTCGGCTGCACCTACCACGTGGTCCATCCCGGTGGCCGCGCAGCCGATGACCGCCCGGTCAACGCAGCAGCGGCCGAGAGTCGTCGCATCGCGCGTTTCGAGCACATCGGACACCGGCCCGGAACGTTCGATGTCGTCGAGCCCGAGATCGATCCTGACTTCCCGATGACGCTCGACTTGCGCCGACTCTCGTCGTGATGGCCACCGTTCCGCTCATTTCAACGCCCGTCCCAAGCGCGAACGAGCGACCGTTCGACGAGTACCGCGACGCAGACGGCAACGTGCGCCCCCACCAGCTACTCTTGTCGCGCTTCTTGGCCGAGCATTCGCCGGCCGAGGTCGAGCAGCTACGGCAAGCGATCAGGCGGCGCATCACCGAGCAGGAGGTAACGTTCAATATCCTCGGCGTGCCGGAAGGCACGAATCGCCCCTGGCAGCTCGATGCCATCCCTTTCGTGATCGAGCGAAAGGAGTGGGATCAACTTTGCGTCGGCTTGAGGCAGCGCGCGAGGCTGCTCAATGCGGTCATCTCCGATTGTTACGGGGAGCAGCGCCTGATCCGAGACGGCGTGCTGCCGCCGCAGCTCGTCCTCGGGCACCCCGAGTTCCTGCGTCCTTGTCATGGGTGGGTTCCGCTGGGAGGTGAACGCCTCTATCTCTATGCCGCCGACATCGGGCGTGACGCGTCGGGGCGCTTCTCCATCTACTCGGATCGCACTCAGGCGCCGACCGGCACCGGCTACGCGCTGGAAAATCGCCTGGTGATGGGCCGCGCGATGTCCGATCTGTTTCGCGACTACGCAGTGGAACGCATTGCGAACTTCTTCGCCAAGCAGCGCCGGGTCGTGGAAAACCTGGCGCCAAAGACCACCGAGTCTCAGCCCCGTGTGTTGCTTTTTTCGGCGGGCGCGCGCGACGAAAGTTCCTTCGAGCACGCGTACCTCGCCCGCTATCTCGGCTACGAGCTGGTCGAGGGCCGGGATCTCACGGTGCGCGACAGCGTCGTGTACTTGAAGACGCTCTCGGGGCTGCGCCGGGTCGACGTGCTGCTCCGGCGCGTATCCGACGCATGGTGCGATCCGCTCCTTTTGCGCGAAGATTCCGCGCAGGGCGTGGCCGGGCTCGTCGCCGCGGCGGCGGCTGGAAACGTGGCGTTGGCCAATCCGCTGGGATCGGTGCTCGGTGAGGCCGCCGCCCTCAAACCTTATTTGCCTCTTCTGTGCCGGCACTTTTTCGGAGAGGACCTGCTCGTCGACTCGGTGCCCACGTATTGGTGTGGCGATTCGCGATCGCTGGCGCTCGTGTTGGGATCACTCGACGAGTTCGTCATCAAGCCCGCCTTCCGCGATCGGCGCGGCGAGCCGATGGTACCTGCGCAGCTCGACCAAGCGGCACGCGCTGCGCTTTTGGATCGCCTCCGCGCTCGTCCGGTGGACTACGTGGCCGAGCGGTGGACCGGCCTTTCCACCGTTCCCGTTTTGGAGGGTGGCTCGCTCGCAACCGGCAATCTCGCTTGGCGCGCGTTCTTGTGCCGCGACGGCGACGACTACGACGTGATGCCCGGCGGGCTCGCCCGGATCAACGAAGCGCCGGACGGCGTTTTCTTGGCGATTGGCAGCGGCGCTGCCAGCAAAGACGTTTGGATCCCTTCCGCCGATCCGAGCGCACCTCAACCGGCGCTGCCGGCGATGCCGGATACGCGCGTCGAACTTCGTCGAGGCGGGCTCGATCTTCCCAGCCGCCTGCTCGACGACATCTATTGGCTCGGCCGTTACGTGGAGCGTTGCGACTGCACCGCTCGCCTGGCTCGCGCAGGTTTCGAGCGCTCCGGCTCCGAGGGGGACCCGCAGAGTGGCCTCGCCCTGGCAGGCATCTTGGAAGCCATGCATCGGGTCGGCGTGGCACCAACGTCGGTTCCGGCTACTCCCTCGACACCGCCGCCGGACGCCGAGCTCTCCCCTGCCGAAGCGTTGCTCGTCAGTGTTCTTTTCGACAACGATGCACCCCACAACTTGCGCGCCATCCTCCAGAACCTTCATCAACTGACGCTCAGTGTTCGGAGCCGGCTGTCGCGCGACGCCTGGCACGTGCTGCGAAGGCTCACCACGTCACTCGATTCGATCGAACCCGGTGAAACCCGGCTGGACGTCACCATCGACATCCTCGACCAGCTGCTCATCACGCTGGCCGCCGTCAGCGGCACGACGCTCGACAACATGGTTCGCGGACACGCCTGGGCGTTCCTCGACATGGGCAGGCGCGTCGAGCGTGGAGCGTTCGCCGTCACGCTGCTGCAGACGATGCTGCCCGCCGGCGCCTCGCGCGCGCACATGGAAGCGCTTCTGGAGATCGCCGACAGCCTCTTGACGTACCGCGCGCGTTACTTGAGCAGCTTGCAAGTTGCTCCGGTCGTGGATTTGCTGCTCACCGACTCCACCAACCCACGCTCGCTCGCTTTTCAGGTGGAGGCGATCATGGATCACCTGAAAAGACTCCCCGGCACCGGCGAGGTCGTCCGAACGACCGCCGAACGCCGCCTCATCGCTTTGGAGGGCAAGCTCCTCACCGCCGACATCGAGCAGGCCTGCGGCGGCGACGGCAGCGGGCTCCGCTCCTTGCTCGACGAGGCGGCCGAAATGATTTGGCAGTTCTCGGACGAGGTGGGGCACACTTGGTTCTCTCACATGGCATCGTCGCGCGCGCTCTCCCCGCCGGCGTGGCTCAACGAGGATTTCGAGACCAAGTGAACACCTACCGCGTCCGCCACGTCACCCGGTATACTTATGAAGCGCCGGTCATCCACGCCCACCACAGCTGTCATCTGTGTCCGCGTCAACTCGACGCTCAGCACCTCGTTCACCACGAGCTCGGCATCGAGCCCGCCACGGCGGTCACCCATCCGGGCACCGATTACTTCGGCAATCGCCTTCATTTGCTGGAGGTCCTGGCCGAACACCAATCGCTCGAAGTCGACTCTTCGAGCATCGTCGAGATCACCGCTCGCGAACGGCCGCGCCACACGGACAGCGCGATTTCGTGGAACGAGGCCGCCGAGCAGCTGAAATCGGACCGCTCCCTTCTCTCCGCAGTGGACTTCTGCTTCGACTCACCGCTCGTGCGAGTTCATCCCGTGCTGGCCGCTTACGCCGAGCCCACGTTCCGCCCTGGCCGGGGTCTCGTAGAAGCCGTTCTCGAGTTCAACGCCCGCATTCACGCCGAGTTCACGTACGAAACGACCGCCACCGACGTGGGTACACCGCTCGCGCACGTTCTTCGCGAGAAGCGCGGCGTCTGCCAAGACTTTGCCCACGTGGCCGTGGGGTGCCTGCGTTCCCTGGGCCTCGCCGCGCGTTACGTTTCCGGTTACCTCGAAACCCGTCCACCTCCCGGCAAACCGCGTCTGGTCGGTGCCGCCGCCTCTCACGCGTGGGCGTCGGTCTACGTGCCGGGTTTCGGCTGGCTCGACTTCGATCCCACGAACGACGTATTGCCGGGAGAGAGCCACGTGACAGTGGCGTGGGGACGCGACTTCAGCGATGTCAGCCCCCTCAAAGGGGTGGTACTCGGAGGGGGTTCCCATCACGTCGATGTTTCCGTCGACGTCGAGCAGGTATCTGCGGCCTGAGACATCAGGACAACTTGGAATGTCATGCATCTCGGACCCATGTTGCAGCGCTGGATTCTGTTTCCGCGCTATCTCCTGCGACCGCAGCCATCGGCGGGTGAGTCGGTCAGAGGGCTCGAAAAGCTGGTCATCGACACACCCGAGGGGCAGGTGGAGGCCTGGTTTCTCCCCGCCGATCGCGCGGACGTCAGCCGGCCCGTCCCGGTCGTCATCTTCGCACACGGCAATGGCGAACTCATCGACGATTGGCCGGAGATGCTCGATCCCTACCGGCGAATGGGAATCAGCGTCTTACTTCCGGAATACCGCGGTTACGGCCGTTCAGCGGGAACTCCTTCGGAGCTTCACATCGTGGAAGACTATTTGCGTTTCTATGATCTCGTCCGAGAACGCCACGACGTAGATCCGGCGCGAATCATTTTGCACGGTCGCTCTCTCGGCGGAGGTGTGGTTTGCGCGCTCGCCCGCCAGCGGCCGGCGTGCGGACTCATTCTCGAGTCGACGTTCACTTGCATTGCCGACGTCGCCCGGCGTTGGTTCATCCCGTCGGCGTTGATCGAGGATCGGTTCGAAAGTGAAAGCGTCGTGCGAACGCTCGACATTCCCATTCTCATCTTCCACGGTGCGCACGATCAAGTCGTGCCCTATCAACATGCGGTGGCCCTCGCCCGCGCAGCCAAACAGGGCAAATTGGTTACCTACGAGTGCGATCACAATGATCTGGCGCGAACCCCCGAAGGCTTCTGGACCGAAATCGGCCGCTACCTCGAAGCGGTGGGAATCACGACCACGACTTGAACCCTTCGGCCGCTCACGTCACCGGTTGCGTCCATTCTCGCCGGCGTTTTCAAGCAACCCGAACGGGCGGTGACCGAAGAGTTGACGACCACCCATGGCAAGCGCCGCGCCGATTCATCCCGAAGCTCTGCGGGAAGAGCTCCTGCGCCGCTCGGCGCAGCTTCGCGTATGCCAAAAGCTCGGCTTCGGAACATCGGCCTTGTTTCGCACCCATGCGCTGCGGCTGGCCGAGCTCGTCGTGCTGCTCGATCGATGGCTCCGCGATGGAGGGTCCCTTCCTGCCGTGTGGCAGCGGGACGTGCCGAGCGATCCCGCTACTGACGTTGGAGCGTAAAACTCGCCGGCTGGCTCGCAGTGTTGACGTACATCACGATCTGAGTGGGTGACGCATCGTAACCATACGGAATGACACTCGAGCGCGGGCAGAGAATCGTCCAATTGGTCATGGTACCGAGAGTCTCGATGGCCAATGTGTATCGCCGCTGCACGCCTTGGTAGAGCTGGATCACCTGGGCCATGCGGCCGGAGAGGATCACCGTCAGCTGATGCTCGTTCTCGGGCCCGGTTTCACCGCCGAGACCCGTATAGAGCGTGAACGACGTCTCGTAGTAAGCCCCGTCCACCATCGTGCCGCCGCTCGGAACGGGGCGATTCATGGCAACCTTCTGGCCCACGATGACCGGCGCCGCATTGACGAGGTCATTGCAGTGGGCCGACGCATCATCGAGGACGAAGTCGGCGTCGAACGCAACCGCGCTCTGGTCCCGCGCCTCGGCGTCGACGAGCGCACCTGAGGCGCCGCCGGTCGTGTTTGCACCGGCCCCTGAGCCACCCGACCCGCCTGGAGATTCTTCGCTCCCGCCGCATCCGCCCACGCAAAGAACGAACAGGACCGTCGACCCGATCTGCGACCGCTCCATAGAGCCCCCCACGATCGAGGGTACCCGAAGAGCAGCGGCGTGTCACGCACGCGGGGCGACGATGTTCTCACTGCGAAACGCGTTTACGATCACGACTACGACCACGCACAGTGGCGTCGCAAACGTGAGCCCGAGCACGCCGAAGAGGCCGCCCAGAAGAAGCTGCGCGGCGAGCGTGTAAGCGGGGGGAAAGTGGACGGCCTGTCGGGCGATGAGTGGGGTCAGGATGTAGCCCTCGACGATGTGAACGACGGTAAAGAGCAGGATGACCCACACCACATGAAGCGGACTCACCGCCAGCGCGATGAGACACGCGGGAATCGCCGAGACGACCGCGCCCAGGTATTCGACGAAAGTGAGCAGGCCCGCGATGATGCCGAGGCCGACCGCGACCGGAACACCCAAGACAGCGAGCCCGATCGCGGTGAACACGCTGACGAAGAGCATCGCTACCGTTCTGCCAATCAACCATCGACCCAGCGTGTCCGCCAGCTGAACCAACACGGCTGACACGCGCTCGCGATGTTCCGTCGGCATGACGGCGAGCAAGACGCGCGTGTGGCTCTTCGGCGACAGGGCCCCGTACACTCCGAGAAAGAAGATGACGACGAGCGCCCCAAGCAGGAGGGTCGCCCCGCTCACGAAGTCGCTCGCGCCGGAGACCATCGTGCCAGCCTCGGGCCGCAGATCGGATGCCGACGGTTGCCCCACGAGCTCGCGCGCCCAGCCCGGCAGGTGTTGAAGCCGGTAGAGAACGGTGTGAGTGATGCGCGGTAGCCGGATCGATAGCAAACGAACCTGCTCGCCAATCGAAGGACCCTGGGCGAGAAGGCCGAAGACGGTCGCGCACACAATGAGGATAAGCGTCGCCGACGCCGCAAGAGTGTACGGAGCGCCGGTCCTCGCAACGAGCCAAGTGCTCACGGTGCGGATGAAGATTGCGAAGAGGATTCCTGCAAAGAGAACGAAAATCACATCGGCGGCGAATGCAAACAAGACGATCACGAAGGCGCCGACTATCGCCCAAGGCAGGATGCGACGGGCTTCGGCCAAACGCGGGCCCTCGCCAGGCGCGTGGGAATCCATTCTCTGACTGTCGGAGACGGAGTTCGCGCCTCGCATCGGGCCCCCGCCCGACTACGACGATGCGCCGGGCCTTCGGACGACGGGCGCTAAGGGCTACTCGCAACGGCCGCGGTGTAGGTCTTGGCGCGGCTCTCAGCGGACAGCCGATCGCGAGGAGCGAGCTAGGTTTTCGCAAGAACATCGCGAGCGCCGCACCCGCGGCGATGATGGAGATTTCGATCGGCTCCCAGACGCTGCAACCTACGGTGAGCTGAATGAGCGCGATTGCCGCCATCGGATAGGCCATCGCACGATAACGCGCGCCGCGCCGCCACAACCAGACGGATGCGGCCACAGCAAGGATCGCCACGACAACGAAGAGCACGCTCTCTTGCTTCTCGGCAGAAAAGGACTGCGTGATCGACACCTGCATGGGTGCATCCTTCGGTCGATGGCCCCCAACTGTTTCGCACCTTAAACCTCGTGATGGAGACAGCGTGGGCGCGCGGATCGGATCGATGACGAAGCGCGGCCACAATCGAGGACAAGAGGGCTGCGGCACGCCGAACGCGACCGCGACTTCGAACGCGAGGGAAGATTCCAGCGGCCAGACGCGGCGTCTGCAGCCGCAGGCTCAGAGTTTCGCAGTAGCACCGGAGGAAAGCCGTCACCGGGTTCAGCAAAAAAACCGGGAAGACGCCCGTAAAGGGCGTGCACCTAGGGAAAATAACGGTGAGCCCCGGACGCTCCACCGGTCTATAAGGGCGCGATTCCAAGCGGGATCGCGCCCTTTTTCTACGCGGGGCGTTCGGCGCCACGAGAAAAAAATCCGCTTGACCTTGCACCCTCAGCGGAATGGGTTATAGTCCTACTGTAATTGAGCCGCGGGCGCTCGCCCAGCTCAACTTCCGCCCACACAGGAGGACACCCGTGGCAATCGAGCTTCCCGCAGTTCGCATCCTCATCGTCGACGACGATCGAGCCATCTGTGACTATATGCAGACGCTGCTCGAACGCGACGGATACCAGGTCAAAACGCTCAGCGACCCAACGCAGGTCGAAACCGAAATTCGTCAAGGGGGGTACCACCTTCTCATTTTGGACCTCATGATGCCGCACCTCGATGGCATCGAGGTGCTCAAACGCATTCGCGAGATCGACACCGATCTCGCGGTCGTGATCTTCACGGGCTATCCAAACCTCGAGTCGGCGGTTGCATCGATGAAGCTCGACGCGGTCGACTACATCAAGAAACCGTTCAACGTCGACGAGTTTCGTGAGGTGCTGGCGCGGGTCATGCGCAAGAAGGGCCTTGCTCGAACACCCGAAGAGCAGCTGCACAAAGTCATCGGCGACACGATCCGCAACTTGCGCAAGGAGAAAGATCTCACGCTCAAGCAGATGTCCCGGCGAACGGGCCTCAGCGTGTCGCTCCTCTCCCAGATCGAACGCGCGGAGTCGTCCGCTTCGATATCGTCGCTCTACAAGATCGCGCTCGCGCTCGAGTCGCGTATTCAAGACCTTTTCGGATCGTATTGACCGCGGCAACGGCGCCGGCTTGACACGCTTCGGCTTGGCCGACATAGTCCGCGCCTCGCTCGTCGAGCGATTCATCGACCATCGCCGGAGTAGCTCAGTCGGCTAGAGCAGGCGTTTCATACGCGCCGGGTCGGGGGTTCGATTCCCTCCTCCGGCACCAGCGCCGTTCCACATAGTCCTTCCAGGCCTTGTGTACGGCGCTCGTGCTTTTCGGGGCTCTGCCCCAAAGCCCTCATCAGCGGACGACGGGGTTCGTCATGTCGAAGGTGATATTCCATCGCATCGAAGGTCCGGGAATGCTCGGGGGGAACGGCGCGAACGGGGCGGCGTGAATGACGGCCGAGCGGACGTTTTCGTCGAATTCGGGAACACCGCTCGCGCGTGCGACGCGGACCTGGTCGACGTGCCCGTCGCTGTAGATGACGAGCGATACGATCGCCCGGCCCTGCTTACCTTCCAGGCTCGCTGCCTTGGGAAATGCATTGGCCCACAATGGATGAATCTTCGCCATGACGCTGCGCCGGTAGGCCGAGATGCGGGGGTCGGCGTCCGAGAGGCCGGAGAACGGGCCTGATCCACCGCCGAACGGCGCGGCGCGCGACCCCGGACCCGCTTCACCGCCCGAGCCTGTCGGACCCGAGCCCTCTTCACCGCCGGAGCCTCCGGCGGGCACACCGCCGGCGGTGCTCGCATGCACGAGCGACTGCACCGTTGCCGCGACCTCCTGCTCGCTGTCGACGGTATCGCGGGGGCGCCCCGACTGCTCGGCGGGGATCGACGGAGGGCCTTCGATGACCAGCGGGCGTCCCATCGCCACGGCAGCGGACGTGCGGTGATCGCGCCCCGGCGTGCCCTGTAGCACGCCGGGGCCCGGCGATTTTCGATCTCCACCCGGGTTGCCGCCGCCAGGGTTGCGCGCTGGCTCGAACTCGCCAGAACCGAGCGCGGGTCCGCCAACCATCGAACCAAGCACACCCGCACGCGGCGCGCGCAAGGCTCCCCGACTCGGATTGGAATCAGCAGAGGGGCGACGCTCCGCGACGTGACCGGACCCGGTGGCGATGAACACGAGGTCCATGGGGTGCGTCGTCGCGCGGCGATCCTCGTGGGAAGCGCGATCCTTGGAAGTATCCAGCCTCTGAATCTGATCGCGATCGATGCGGCTGCTGAGCTCGCGCGTGAGCGTCAATCCATCATCGCGGTCGGCCAGATTGAGTGCTGCGCTGTCGACGCGCTGGGACCCGCCGCGCCCACGACGATCCATGTCGGGGCGCGCGAACGGCTCGCCTCCACCAGGTTCCACCTCATCCGTCGGAAAAGGCTCTTCCGCCGATGCCTCCCCGAGCGCGGGTCCGAAATGAACGGTCGGCAAGTTGAGGGGGGCGACGTCAACCGCTACCTCATCCGCTGGTGCCAGCGTCGATGCCGATACCGGGGCACCGGCGCCGAGCCGCATCGACACCAGCCATGCGCCCGCCCCGACGACGAGCAAGTGCCCGAGTAGTGAAGCCACGAACGAGGTTGCGCCGATCATCTGCGGCTGCAACGAACGGCTCATCACGTGAGAAGCACCTCTCGTTTATCGTGCTTCGCGGGGGCGATCGACGCAAGCGACAGCCTCCGCACGACATTGGCGGTGGTCAGTCTGGCGATCTCCTCGGACGTGACCTGCCGCAACTCGGCTAGGAACTTGGCAGTGTGGACGATGTACGCCGGCTCGCACACTTTGCCACGCAACGGAACCGGCGAAAGAAACGGACTGTCCGTCTCGATCAAAATGCGCTCGGAAGGAGCGAATCGAGCGGCCTCGCGGATGGGCTCCGCGTTCTTGAAGGTCAAGATGCCGGAAAAAGAAAGGTCGAAGTCCAGCGCCAGAGCACGCTCGGCAAACAGCCGGTCCTCCGAAAAGCAATGGATGATGCCGCCTACGTCGCGCGCATTTTCTTCCTCGAGAATAGCGATGGTGTCAGGCGCTGCGCTTCGGGTGTGAATGACGAGGGG